>Ga0310811_10000018_pt1 | contig 338206 bp, 315 predicted proteins | sample YCmetagenome_FD_207642 | JGI IMG/M metagenome (GOLD analysis project Ga0310811, IMG submission 207642) | Soil microbial communities from experimental microcosm in Duke University, North Carolina, United States - YC | ecosystem: Engineered > Artificial ecosystem > Soil microcosm > Unclassified...
GATCGGGATCGGGGAAATAGCGGTAATCGTGCGCGTCTTCCTTGCTGCGCATGGAACGCGTTTCGCGCTTGTCCGGATCGTACAGACGCGTTTCCTGCACCACCGTGCCGCCGTCTTCGATCAATTCGATCTGACGGCGCACCTCGTACTGGATCGCTTCTTCGAGGAAGCGGAACGAGTTCAGGTTCTTGATTTCGGCGCGCGTGCCGAATTCCGCCTGACCGACCGGGCGCACCGACACGTTCGCGTCGCAACGGAACGAGCCTTCCTGCATGTTGCCGTCGCAGATGCCGAGCCAGGTAACCAGCGTGTGCAGCGTCTTTGCATACGCGACCGCTTCAGCCGCGCTGCGCATTTCCGGCTCGGTGACGATTTCGAGCAGCGGCGTGCCGGCGCGATTCAGGTCGATGCCCGTCATGCCCGCGAAGTCTTCGTGCAACGACTTGCCCGCGTCTTCTTCAAGGTGAGCGCGCGTCAGGTTGACGACCTTCTCGTATGCTTCCGTACCCGCCTTTTCGTTAGCCGGGACCTGAATCGTCACCTGGCCGCCCTGCACCACGGGAATTTCGTACTGGCTGATCTGATAGCCCTTCGGCAGATCGGGGTAGAAATAATTCTTGCGCGCGAAGATGCTGCGCGGCGCGATCGTCGAGCCAATCGCCAGGCCGAACTGGATCGCACGCTCCACGGCGCCGCGGTTCATCACCGGCAGCGTGCCCGGCAATGCCAGATCGACGGGGCACGCCTGCGTGTTCGGCGCGGCGCCGAATTGGGTGGCAGCGCCCGAGAAAATCTTCGACTGGGTCGACAGTTGCGCGTGGGTCTCCAGACCGATCACGACTTCCCATTGCTTGGTCATGGTGCTCACACTCCTGCCGGCGCTTTGCGGTGCCAATCGGTCGCGCGCTGGAACGCGTCCGCCACTTGCAGCATCCGGGCTTCATTGAAATAGTTGCCGATGATCTGCAGACCCACGGGCCGCTGTGCATTCGCGCCCGCGCCAAAGCCGCACGGCACGCTCATGCCCGGCAAACCGGCAAGGCTCACCGAGAGCGTATAGATGTCGGCCAGATACATCTGCACCGGATCGTCGCCCTTCGCACCGAGGTCCCACGCCACCGACGGCGCGACCGGCCCCATGATCACGTCACAGTGCTTGAACGCTTCCTGGAAGTCCTGCGCGATGATGCGGCGGATCTTCTGCGCCTGCAGGTAGTACGCGTCGTAATAGCCATGCGACAGCACATAGGCGCCCACCAGAATGCGGCGCTTCACTTCCGGACCGAAGCCTTCGGCACGCGACTTCTTGTACATGTCGAGCAGATCGCGATACTCCGCGGCACGATGGCCGAAGCGCACGCCGTCGAAGCGCGACAGGTTCGACGAAGCTTCCGCCGGTGCGATCACGTAGTACACCGGGATCGACAGCTCGGTTTTCGGCAGCGAGACTTCCACCAGCGTCGCGCCGAGTGCTTCGTATTGCTTCAAAGCGGCGTCGATCGAGGCGCGCACGTCATCGGCCAAACCTGCGCCGAAATACTCTTTCGGCAGGCCGATGCGCAAACCGGCGAGCGGTTTGTCCGCGCCGTCTTCTTTCCACGTCTTGCCGATGTAGCGCGTGAAGTCTTCGTCTTCGCGCGTGAGGCTGGTCGAATCGCGCTCGTCGAAACCGGCCATGGCGTTGAGCAACGTCGCGCAATCCGCGGCGGTCTGGGCCATCGGACCGCCCTGATCCAGCGACGATGCGAATGCGATCATGCCGTAACGCGACACACGGCCATACGTCGGCTTGATGCCGGTGATGCCGGAAAACGACGCCGGCTGCCGAATCGAGCCGCCGGTATCGGTGCCGGTGGCAGCGGGGGCGAGACGCGCCGCCACGGCCGCTGCCGAGCCACCCGACGAACCGCCCGGTACAGCCTGACGATCCCACGGATTCTGCACGGGACCAAAGTACGAATTCTCGTTGGACGAGCCCATCGCGAACTCGTCCATGTTGGTCTTGCCCACGCACACCATGCCGGCGTTCTGCAAACGCGCGACCACGGTCGCGTCGAACGGGCTCTCGTAATTCGACAGCATCTTCGAGCCGGCCGTGGAGCGCCAACCCTTGGTGACGAACACGTCTTTGTGCGCGATCGGCAGGCCGACCAGTGGGCCGGCGTGGCCGGTGTGAAGCAGTGCGTCGGCCGCTTTCGCCTGCGCGAGCGTCAGGTCGGCGTCGACCTGGATGAAGGCGTTCAGGCTATTTGCCGCGTCGATCCGCTTCAGATAGAGCTGCGCCAGTTCGACTGCGGAGCATTCCTTGGCCGCTAGGGCGGCACGCAGTTCGGTCAAGCTTTTTTCATGCATTGCGTTTTATCCTGGGCTTGATTCGCGAATCTTGGTCGATCACTTACTCGATCACCTTCGGCACGAGGTACAGACCGTCTTGCACGGCCGGCGCCGGGCGCTGGAACGCTTCACGGTCGACCGTTTCGGTCACCGCGTCGTTACGCAGACGCAGCGCGACGTCTTCGATCTGCTCGATCGGATGGGCCAGCGGCGCGATGCCGGTGGTATCGACCGCCTGCATTTGCTCGACGAGGCCGAAGAAATCATTGAGCTGGGCAAGCGTGTGCTCGGCTTCGGTATCAGCCAGTTCGAGCCGCGCGAGATGCGCGATGCGTTTAACATCGGTCAGGGTCAGAGCCATGCAGTCACCGGAAAATGTGGTGGACCGCCGCAGCGCGGGAAAAACGATGCTGCGACAGCGGGTTACGACACTGGAGGAAGACCTCGAAAAAGGGGCCAGCGGCGGCAAAAAGTGCCGTCCGTTTCCTTCAAAACATCCAAAATTATAAGGTATCATTACGCGTTCGACCCAAACCCGGACCGACTTACCAAGGCCTTTCTGAACAATTCCCAAAGATCGTTCGGATTTTTCTGTCCTGGCCTTGCACCGGCCTCCGGTAGACTCCCTCGCAGCTTCAAGTTCCTGTGGCGCCGCTACCGCCCGGTTGAAGCTGTTATTTTTTCCGCTGCCGCCCTGCGCATACGTTGTGAGGGCCGGCCCCAAGCGAGACAGGATTTTGAATGTTCGGTTTTTTGCGCAGCTACTTCTCCAACGACCTGGCGATTGACCTTGGCACTGCCAACACGCTGATCTACATGCGTGGCAAGGGTATCGTTCTTGACGAACCGTCGGTGGTCTCGATCCGCCAGGAAGGCGGTCCCAACGGTAAGAAGACCATTCAGGCGGTCGGCAAGGAAGCCAAGCAGATGCTTGGCAAGGTGCCTGGCAATATCGAGGCGATCCGCCCAATGAAAGACGGCGTGATCGCCGACTTCACCGTCACCGAACAGATGATCAAGCAGTTCATCAAAACTGCTCACGAATCGCGCATGTTCTCGCCGTCGCCGCGCATCATCATCTGCGTGCCGTGCGGTTCGACCCAGGTCGAGCGCCGCGCCATTAAAGAAGCCGCGCACGGTGCGGGCGCTTCGCAGGTCTACCTCATTGAAGAACCCATGGCTGCGGCAATCGGCGCCGGCCTGCCGGTGTCGGAAGCAACCGGCTCGATGGTTGTCGACATTGGCGGCGGCACGACCGAAGTCGGCGTGATCTCGCTCGGCGGCATCGTGTACAAGGGTTCGGTGCGCGTGGGTGGCGACAAGTTCGACGAAGCTATCGTCAACTATATCCGCCGCAACTACGGCATGCTGATCGGCGAACAAACCGCTGAGGCGATCAAGAAGGAAATCGGCTCCGCGTTCCCGGGTTCCGAAGTCAAGGAAATGGAAGTGAAGGGCCGCAATCTGTCGGAAGGCATTCCGCGCAGCTTCACGATCTCCAGCAACGAAATTCTCGAAGCCCTCACCGATCCGCTGAACCAGATCGTGTCGTCGGTGAAGATCGCGCTCGAACAAACGCCGCCGGAACTGGGCGCGGACATCGCCGAGCGCGGCATGATGCTCACGGGCGGCGGCGCACTGCTGCGCGATCTGGACCGCCTGCTCGCCGAAGAAACCGGCCTGCCGGTGCTCGTCGCCGAAGACCCGCTGACCTGCGTTGTGCGCGGCTCGGGCATGGCGCTCGAACGCATGGACAAGCTGGGCAGCATCTTCTCGTACGAGTAAGCGAGCCCGTCTCCATGTCAGTAGCGCGGATCAGGCAAACGGCCCCATGTGGGCCGGTTTGCCGTTGGCTGGGCCTGCCAGCCTCCGCGTGCTGAACGCGCGTCCCAAGCGCGCCGCCGTCTCACCCAACCGCTCACGCCCCCGGCGACCATGGAATACAGTCCGCCGCCCCTGTTCAAGCAAGGCCCTTCCGCCCTCGCACGGCTGATGTTTTTCGTCGTGCTCGCGCTGGCCCTGCTGATCTCCGATGCACGCTTCAAAACGCTCGAAATCGTTCGCGGCGTGCTCGGCGCGGGTCTTTATCCGTTGCAACGCGCAGCCCTCGTGCCGCGCGACGTTTTCATGGGCGCGGCCGACCTGGCGGTGACCAGCGCCACGTTGCGCAGCGAGAACGACAAGCTGCGCGCCAAAGATCTTCAGCTCGCGCAGCAAGCCAATACGGCCGCCGAACTGGCCGCCGAGAACACCCATTTGCGCGCGCTGCTGCAACTCTCGCAGCGCTCGACCACCCAATCGCTACCGGCTGAAATCCAGTACGACACGCGCGATCCGTTCACGCAGAAAGTCGTGATCGGCCGCGGCGCCCAGCAAGGTGTGCAGGACGGCTCGCCGGTCGTCAACGAAGACGGCGTGATCGGGCAGGTGACGCGCGTATTCCCGCTGCAAGCCGAAGTAACGCTGCTCACCGACAAAGACCAGGCCGTGCCCGTGCAGATCGTGCGCACCGGCTTGCGCAGCGTGATTTACGGCACGCCGAAGGGCGACACGCTCGATCTGCGCTTCGTGCCGATCAGCGCCGACGTGCAAACCGGCGACGAACTCGTCACCAGCGGCCTGGACGGCGTTTATCCGCCGGGGCTGCCGGTCGCCAAGGTCGTGCGGGTCGACAAACAGGCCGATACGGCATTCGCACGCGTGATCTGCTTGCCGGTTGCGCCCGTGCGCGGTGCGCGTCAGTTGCTAGTGCTGCACTATCAGAACAACGTGCCGCCGCGTCCGGCGGAAGAGCCCGACGCGGCCACGACCGCGAAAGACGCCAAAGCGAAGAAGGGCGGCAAGGCTGCCGACAGCAAGGCTGCGGCGGATAAATCCGCTGCGAAGCCTGCGGAAAAGCAGGCCACGCCCGCCAAACCCGCGGAAAAGCCGTCCGCCAAAACCGCTGCCGCGGAGAAGAAAGCCGCCGGCGAAAAGAAACCAGCCGCTGAAAAGGCTGAAAAGAACACGAAGCCGCCAGCCACGCCGGGGGCACAGCCATGAACCGTCCGCAATACATCCTGCAGCCGGTCAATCCGTATTTCATCGCGTTCAGCCTCGCTGCGGCGTTCCTGCTGAACCTGATGCCGTGGGGGCGCCTTGCCGGCGTGCCTGACTTTGTGGCGCTGGTGCTGCTGTTCTGGAACGTGCACCAGCCGCGCAAAGTGGGCATGGGCATCGCGTTCTTTCTCGGCTTGCTGATGGACGTGCACAACGCCAGCCTGCTCGGTGAGCACGCGCTGGCGTATACGTTGTTGTCGTATGGTGCGATTACGATCCATCGCCGGGTGCTGTGGATGTCGCTCGGCGTGCAGACTTTCGCGGTGATGCCGCTGCTGGTCGTCGCGCAACTGGTGCCGTTCGTGATCCGTCTGCTGACGGGCGCGGCGTTTCCGGGCTGGAGTTACCTGATCGACGGTTTCGTCGAAGCGGCGCTGTGGCCGATCGCCAGCGTCCTGCTGCTGATGCCGCAACGCCGCCCGGCCGACCCGGACGATACGCGGCCGATTTAATCACGCATCGAGGCCGCCGGCCGTTCCGATGGAACACGCTTATCCGGCCCGCTCGACGCGCATCGCTGTTCATGCCGCCCGGTTCGGGCCGGTTTGGGCGCACACTCATGATGGCCGTCACACGGCCTTTTGCAGAATCGCATGACCGAATTCAAGGACACTCAGCAACAGCTCTCGAAGTTCCGCCTGCGCGTCGCGGCGGCGGGCGTGTTCGTGTTCGTCTGCTTCGGGCTGATCGGTTTCCGTTTCCTGGTGCTGCAGGTCTGGCACTACAGCAAGTACTCGCTGCAAGCCGACGAAAACCGCATCTCGGTCGCGCCGATCGTGCCGAACCGGGGCATCATCACCGACCGCAACGGCGTCGTGCTGGCCAAGAACTACTCGGCGTACACACTCGAAATCACCCCGTCGAAGCTGAACGACACGCTCGAAAACGTGATCGACAATCTCGCCACCGTGGTTTCAATTGACGCTCGCGACCGGCGCCGCTTCAAGAAGCTGCAGGAAGACTCGAAGAATTTCGAGAGCCTGCCGATCCGCACCCGCCTCACCGACGACGAAGTCGCGCGCTTCACCGCGCAACGCTTCCGCTTTCCGGGCGTGGAAGTGCGCGCGCGCCTGTTCCGCCAATACCCGCTCGGGCCCACCGCGGCGCACGTGATCGGCTATATCGGCCGGATTTCACAGCGCGACCAGGATCGTATCGACGACGCCAGCGACGCCAACGACAGCGATCCGGATCATTACGATCCGCGCCTCGACGCGAACAACTACAAGGGCACTGACTACATCGGCAAGATCGGCGTCGAGCAGAGCTACGAGACGGAGCTGCATGGCCAGACCGGTTTTGAGGAAGTCGAAGTAACCGCCGGCGGCCGGCCTGTGCGCACGTTGTCGCGCACGCAGGCAACGCCGGGCAATAACCTGGAACTGTCGATCGATATCGGCTTGCAGCAGGTCGCCGAACAGGCCTTCGCCGGCCGCCGCGGCGCGCTGGTCGCGATCGAGCCGGCGACCGGCGACGTGCTGGCGTTCGTGTCCGCGCCGAGCTTCGATCCGAATTCGTTTGTCGACGGCATCGATCAGCAGACTTGGGACGAGCTCAACAACTCGCCCGACCATCCGCTGCTGAACCGTCCGCTGCACGGCACCTATCCGCCAGGCTCGACCTACAAGCCGTTCATGGCGCTCGCCGCGCTGACGCTGCATAAGCGCACGCCGGGCTGGGGCTTCCAGGATCCGGGGTCGTATACGTTCGGCGGCCACACGTTCCGCAACGACGTGCGCTCGGGCCAGGGCTGGGTCGACATGAACCGCGCGATCGTCGTGTCGAACGACACTTATTTCTACATGCTCGCGCACGATCTGGGCGTCAACAACATCGCCAACTTCATGAAGCCGTGGGGTTTCGGTCAGATCACCGGCATCGACATTTCAGGCGAAGCGCGCGGCATCCTGCCGTCGACGGAATGGAAGCGCAAAGCGTATCGCAAGCCTGAGCAGCAGCGCTGGTACGAGGGCGAAACGATCAGTCTGGGCATTGGCCAAGGCTATAACTCGTTCACCATTCTGCAACTCGCGCACGCCACGGCCACGCTCGCGAACAACGGTATCGTGATGAAGCCGCACCTGGTGCGTGACATCGAAAACCCGATCACCAAAGAGACGCGCCCGGTCGTGCGCGATCCGAGCGACCGGATTGCCGTGAAGCAATCGGACATCGACTTCATCAAGCACGCGATGGAAGGCGTCGTGACAAACGGGACGGCGTCGAAGGTGTTCATCGGCGCACAGTATCAGGCCGCTGGCAAGACCGGCACGGCGCAGGTCTACTCGCTGCAGGGCGCGAACTACAAAGGCCACGCGATCGCCGAACATCTGCGCGACCACGCACTGTTCATTGCCTTTGCACCTGTCGATCAACCGAAAATCGCCATTGCACTGATCGTCGAGAACGGCGGCTGGGGTGCGGAAGCAGCCGGTCCGATCGCGCGTCGTGTGCTCGATTACTACCTGGTCGGCAAGAACAAGCCCGGCGCTGAAGCAGCGGCTGTCGCGGCAGCGGCCTCGGCGACCCAGGATGCATCCGCACCGGAAGTGGGTGGCGCGGCCTCGCCGCAAGACGCAGCGCAGCCGGTCAAGATCGCGGCCGGCTTCACCGCGCTACCGATGCCGGGCGCGGCGTCGACGGCTGCGGCGGCTTCCGCTGCTGCGGCCGCATCGGCCCCGATGGCAGCGTCGTCAGCGGCGACGGCGGCTTCGGCGTCCAGCACGTTCGGCGCGTCGGCGGCTGTGCCGGCGTCCGCCACGGCGAAGAACGCAGCGCCGCGTAAATCCGGCGTTCCGCACAAACCCCGTCCTGCCAGCGAGCCGGCGCCGACCGCGGCGCTGCCGTCGCGGGACGACAGTATTCAGCCTACGTCGCCACGCCAGCCGGTTTCCGGCGGCATCGACGAGTAAGGAGAAAGGCATGCAATTCGACAAGCGCGCCTGGCTCGACCGCATCAAGCGGATGTTCGTCGGCTTTGACCGGCCGCTCGCCCTGATCGTGTTTCTGCTGCTGTGCGTGGGCATCGTCACGCTATACAGCGCGACGCTGGACATGCCCGGGCGAGTGGAAGACCAGTTGCGCAACATCCTGCTGACGTTCGTGCTGATGTGGGCGCTGGCCAACGTCCCACCCACCACGCTGATGCGCTTCGCGGTCCCGCTCTATACGTTCGGGATCGCGTTACTGGTGGCGGTGGCGCTGTTCGGCCTCACGCGCAAGGGCGCCAAGCGCTGGATCAACGTCGGCGTGGTGATCCAGCCGTCGGAGATTCTGAAGATCGCTACACCGCTGATGCTTGCCTGGTACTATCAGCGCCGCGAAGGCGTGATGCGTTGGTACGACTTTCTGGTCGGCTTCGTGATCCTGATCGTGCCGGTCGGTCTGATCGCCAAACAACCGGACCTTGGCACCGCCGTGCTGGTGTTCGCGGCCGGCTTCTTCGTCATTTATTTCGCGGGGCTCAGTTTCAAGCTGATCGTGCCGGTGCTGATTGCGGGCGTGATCGCGGTGGGCTCGATCGCGGTGTTCCAGGACAAGATCTGTCAGCCGGAAGTGCAATGGCCGCTGATGCACGATTATCAGAAGCACCGTATCTGTACGCTGCTCGATCCAACCTCCGATCCGCTCGGCAAGGGCTTCCACACCATTCAGGCGGTGATTGCAATCGGCTCGGGCGGCCCACTCGGCAAGGGTTGGCTCAAGGGTACCCAGGCGCATCTGGAGTTCATTCCCGAGAAGCACACTGACTTCATCTTCGCGGTGTTTTCCGAGGAGTTTGGTCTCGCGGGCGGCATCGTGTTGCTCACGCTTTATATGCTGCTGATCGCGCGCGGGCTGTACATCGCGGCCAATGGTGCGACGCTATTCGGGCGGCTGCTGGCCGGATCGCTGACCATGGCGTTCTTCACCTATGCGTTCGTCAACATCGGCATGGTGAGCGGGATCTTGCCGGTGGTGGGCGTGCCGTTGCCATTCATGAGCTACGGCGGTACCGCGCTGACCACGCTGGGGGTCGCGATTGGGCTCATCATGAGCATCGCGCGGCAGAAACGCTTGATGCAGAGCTAGCGTGGCGTGGCGCTTCGGCTGCCGCGCTGAACGCCGACAGACAAGACACCGGGCGAAAAAACACCGCGGACCTCGCAATAAAGCCTGGATAAACAAAAGGGGCGCTCCACTCAGGAGCGCCCCTTTTTTCATTTACTGCGGCTTCACTTCCTTCTGATCCCGCAATTGCGCGCTCAGTTCCTGATACTTGAGTTTCGCCGCCGGATCGCCCTGTACCGCCGCTGCCGCGTAGTACGCACGCGCTACGTTCAGATTCTTGTCCACGCCGTCGCCACCACGCTCGTAGAACGAACCGGTCACATACTGCGCGGTCATGTCGCCGCCTTGCGCAGCCTTCTTGTACCAGAGGAACGCCTGCCGGTTATCGCGCGTCGTACCGCGGCCATCGAGGAACTGATTGGCCAGCGCGAGTTGTGCCTGCACATGTCCCTGCTGCGCAGCCTTCAGGAACCACCGGTGCGCCTCGACCGGATCGCGCCCGACGAACTCGCCGTCGTCGTACATCTTGCCGTACACGTACTGCGCGTGCGACATGTTGGCGTCGGCGGCTTTGCGCAGCCACTTCTTACCTTCGTCGACGTTGGCCGGCGCGCCTTCACCGTTGAGCAGCATCATCGCGTAGTTGAACTCGGCAAGCCGGCTGCCGTGCTCCGCCGCTTTACGGAACTCGGTCAGCGCCGCGCCCAGATTGCCGGCGTTGTAATCGGCGACTGCGGTCTGCGTCTCCGGATCGTTCGACTTTGCGACGCGATTGTCCTGCGCATACGTCGTTGCGCTCACCGTCAACGCCACCGCGACCGCCAGCCTTACCGCGACGCACTGCACCATCCCCTTCATGTCCTCACCTCCTGCAGCGCCTGACGGGTTGCGCGCAACATCCACATGACGTCGGCGGCCAGAGCGATAAAACGAAAACCGGCATCGCGATGCTGCTTCGCACCCGCGGCGTCCATGGCAAAAATTCCACTGGCGATGCCGGCCTTATCGGCGGCACTCACGACGCGCGCCATCGCCGCCTGCACGTCGGCATGCTTCGAATCGCCAAGGTGGCCGAGGCTCGCGGCCAGATCGGCTGGTCCCACGAACAGGCAGTCGACGCCCGGCGTCGCCGCGATCTTTTCGACTTCCTGCACACCCCGCGCCGACTCGATCTGCACGATGGTCGCAATCTGCGCATTGGCGGTCTGCACGTAGTCGCGCCGCATGCCGTACGACGCCGCCCGCACCACGCCGGCGACGCCACGCTGACCGTCGAGCGCATCGGCCGTCGGATACTGCGTCAGACGCACAGCCTGTGCCGCCTCTTCAGCGGTTTCGATATTCGGGAACATCAGCGTGCGCGCGCCCGCGTCCAGTACGCGCTTGACGAGCCATGCCTCGCTGGCGGGCACACGCACGACCGGCTCGCTGGGCAGATGCGCGGCGGCGATCGCGCGCAATTGCGAGGTGACGTCGCCGCTATCGTTTGGCGCGTGCTCCATGTCGATCAGCAGCCAGTCGAAACCGGCGTGCGCGAGCGCCTCGGCGGCGGAATCGCTACCGAGCGACAGCCACAGGCCGAACAGCGGCTCCGCTTCTTTCAGACGTTGTTTGAGAGGATTCGTGAAGGTGCTCATTGCCGCGCCCCATGGCGATGGGACGCCTCGCCTGAAACGCGGTTGGCAATGCCGGCGTGCCGGTATCGGCCGACGCCCGGGCCCTGACGGCCTGACTGCTTGCTGCGACGCAATGCGGTGACCAGCATGTCTCGCTCCGTGTGGTTATCGGAGCGATCATACCGTGACAATAACGCGGGGGTTGGGCCGCGAAGCTGAATCGCGCGGCCCCGGATTTAATCCCGGACGACGTCGGCCCAGCAGTTCGGCGTCTCGAACAGACGCACCTTGTGCAGCCGTAGATTCACGCCGTAGTGCGCATCGTAGACGTTCGCGAGGATATCGAACGCAACAGCAGCGAGATTTTCAACGGTGGGGATGCGATCGAGCACGACGGTCTTGTGCCCCGCCATGGTTTCCAGAAAGCCGCGCACCTGCGTATCGCCTTCGTAGACGAGAAACGCATGGTCCCATTTGTCAACCAGATGCTCGACCGCGAGCGACTTCACGTCGGCGAAGTCCATCACCATGCCGCGATCCGGCGCACCTTCGGTGTCGACCAGGTCGCCTTGCAGCGTAATTTCGAGCACGTAGCGATGGCCGTGCAGATTACGGCACTGGCTGCGGTGATCGGGGATGCGGTGGCCCGCGTCGAATTCGAGTTTTCGTGTAATCGTCAGCACGGCAAATCAGGGAATGTTCAGATACTTGTGGGTCTGCATCGACAGGCGCCATTGCGGATGGCGTTTGCACCAGTCAATCGCGAGCTTCGTATTGAGCTCGCGCGACGGGCCGTCCATCGGCTGGACGAGGAAATACTCGAAGTCGAGCTTCGCATACTCGGACAAACGCTGGTTGTCCTGCGGAATCACGACCTTCAGCTCGTTGCCCTTGGTGACGACGAGCGGCGCGTCGGCCTTCGGGCTCACGCAGATCCAGTCGATCGTCTCGAGCACCGGCAGCGAGCCGTTGGTTTCGATGGCGATTTCGAAGCCGGCGGCATGCAATGCATCGACAAACGGCTGATCGATCTGCAACATCGGTTCACCGCCCGTACAGACGACGAAGCGCTCGCCTTCGCCTTCCGGCCATTGCGACGCAATCATCTGCACCAGTTCTTCGGGCGTACGGTACTTGCCACCGTTCTCGCCGTCAGTGCCGACAAAGTCCGTATCGCAGAAGCGGCACACAGCTTCCGCACGATCTTCTTCGCGGCCCGACCACAGATTGCAACCGGCGAACCGGCAGAACACGGCCGGACGCCCGGCATTCGCGCCCTCGCCCTGCAATGTGTAGAAGATTTCCTTGACCGCGTAAGTCATGCTGCTGTCTGCCTTGTGTTCCTGAAAATAATTGCCTGCGCTGCGCACGCCTCGACAACGCGCGCACAGAACTGCCGTAAGACCGTCAGACCGGCTCGGTCACCTTCTCGCCGGCCAGGTACGCTTCATAACCGCGCTTGCGCAAACGGCACGCCGGGCATTCGCCGCAGCCGAAACCCCATGCATGCAGTTCGGCGCGCTCGCCGACATAACAGGTGTGCGTCTCGACGCGTACCAGCTCGACCAGTTCATCGCCGCCCAACTCGTGCGCTAGACGCCACGTGTCGGCCTTGTCGAGCCACATTAGCGGCGTTTCGAGCAGGAAGCGCGTGTCCATGCCGAGGTTCAACGCGACCTGCAAGGCCTTCATCGTGTCGTCGCGGCAATCGGGGTAGCCCGAGAAGTCCGTCTCGCACATCCCGCCCACCAGCACCTGCAAACCACGCCGATACGCGATGGCGCCTGCGATCGTCATGAACATCAGATTGCGGCCCGGCACGAACGTATTCGGCAAACCGTTGGCGGTGGCGTGGATCTCGATCTCGCGCGTCATCGCGGTATCGCTGATCGAACCGAGCACCGACAGGTCGATCATGTGATCTTCGCCGAGGCGCTCGGCCCACGCCGGGAAGGCCCGTGCCACAGCGTTGCGAAACCCTTCGCGGCATTCGAGTTCGACTCGGTGCCGCTGGCCGTAATCGAAGCCCAGCGTCTCGACCGTTTCGTAACGTTCGAGCGCCCAGGCGAGGCACGTGGCGGAATCCTGGCCGCCGGAAAACAGCACCAGAGCGCTACGTTTAGCGTCTTTGCGGATCACCGTGAAACTCCGTGAATGATGAGTGCCACGTCGCGCTGCGCGAGGTGCGCCATGCAAGCAACGCGGCGCGACGCGTGCCGGCACTGTTGCCGGCCCAAAGCAGTATAGGCCGCGCCTTCCGCATGCAGAGTCGCTGGGCGCTTATACCGTTAATCGTCGGGCGAAGGATTCGGCACCTGTTGCGGCGCTGCCGTGCCGCAGCAGCGTGCGCAGAAAAGGCCCAGCTTCGAGAGACGAAAAGACGTGTGAGGCGTGGTGCCGCGCCAATCGCGCGCTCGCACGCAAGTCCTTGAACTGGCGCGATTTTATCACGCGACGCACAATGCCGCCGAGCACGCCCCATCGCAGCACCACACAGGCGACGCCGCCACGAGAACGCCCACAAAAGGAAAAGCCCCAGGAATCTTGCGATTTCCTGGGGCTGAATCCTGGTGGCCTGGGACGGAATCGAACCATCGACACGCGGATTTTCAATCCGCTGCTCTACCAACTGAGCTACCGGGCCAACGAAGAACGAAATGATATCAAAGGGTCAGCAGCACGGCAAGCCCCCTCTCGAAAAAATCTGGCTTGCCCGACCCGGCACGCGTTACGCGGCCGTTACTCCCCTTTGTTCTTGCCGAGATCGACACCGAGCTGCTTGAGCTTGCGATACAGGTGCGTGCGCTCGAGACCGGTCTTCTCCGCGACGCGCGTCATGCTGCCGTTCTCGCGCGCCAGGTGATATTCGAAGTAAGCGCGCTCGAACGCATCGCGCGCGTCGCGCAAAGGGATATCGAACGAGATCGACGCCGTTTGCGCGGCCAATGCGCCGCTGCCCATACCATCCGACGACAGCATCGGCAATGAAGCCGCCGACGCCACGGTCGAAGCACTGACCGGCAGCGCCTGCTTGGTGGCGATCGCGCCGCCCGGCGCGGCTGCGGCATTGCCCCGGGCGAGGCCCTGCTCGACCGCCTTCAGCAGCTTCTGCAACGCAATCGGTTTCTCGAGGAAATTGAGCGCGCCGATCTTGGTCGCTTCAACTGCCGTATCGATGGTTGCATGGCCGGACATCATGATCACCGGCATGGTCAGTTGCCCTTGCGCGGCCCATTCTTTGAGCAAGGTCACGCCGTCGGTATCGGGCATCCAGATGTCGAGCAGCACCAGGTCCGGCGCCTGGCGCAAGCGGAACTCGCGCGCTTCCTGCGCGTTTTCCGCCGCCTCCACGACATGCCCCTCGTCGCTCAGGATCTCCGAGAGCAATTCCCGGATGCCCATTTCATCATCTACCACCAGGATGGTTGCCATTTACGCTGCCCTTGTCTGCACTGTTGCTTTTGTCGTTCCCTGCGACGCATTGCCATGCGCCGGCCGCAGCCCTGCTCCAGGTGCCGCGGCATCGTCTGCCAGTTGAAGGAAGAGGATCGATATCTGCGCGCCTTCGATCACATCGCCCGCTCTCATGCGGTTGCGAATGTCGATGCGCGCACCGTGTTCGTCGACGATCTTCTTGACCATCGCAAGACCCAGGCCTGTACCTTTGGCCTTGGTTGTCACGTAAGGTTCGAATGCACGTGTGAGGATACGCGCTGGGAAGCCCGGTCCGTTATCCGACACTGTTAGACGCACCGCGACGCGTATCTTGCCTTCCGCGTCGGGGTCTCCGTATTCTACTGTCCTCGTCTCGAGCAACACATGCGGTTGTTCGACGTCGGCCACGGCGTCCTGTGCATTCTGCAGCAGGTTGTGAATCACCTGACGCAATTGCGTCGCGTCGCCGCGAATCGCCGGCAAGTCAGCGAGCTCCACCTGAATCGCGCCCTTGCCTTCTTCGATACCGTACAACGTCAACACTTCGCTGACCAGTTCGTTCAACTGCAGATGGGCGAGCACCGCCGGCGGCGTACGCGCGTAGTCGCGGAAATTGTCGACCATCTGCTTCATCGCCGCGACCTGGTTGACGATCGTGGTGGCGCCGCGCTTCAGCACGTCGGCATCCGACGGCGACAGCTTGTCGGCCAGCTTCATCTGCAAACGCTCGGCGGAAAGCTGAATCGGCGTGAGCGGATTCTTGATCTCGTGCGCGAGACGCCGCGCCACTTCGCCCCAGGCGATCGAACGCTGCGCCGAGATCACGTCCGAAATATCGTCGAACACGACCACGTAGCCTGAGGTCTGCATGTCTTCCGCGTCGCGATCCGTGGCGGACACGAGGCGCGCGCCGCGCACAAGCAGCGTGAGCGGCTCCGTTTCACCCGGCACCTGTACCGAAAACTGCTGCTGCCAGTGGCCGCGATCGTCATGACCGTCACCGCTTGCGGCCTCGCGATCGGCAAACGCCTTGCGCACCATGCCGCCAAATTCGCTCAACACGCCGATCTTTTCCAGCGCCGAGCCCAGCACTTCCTGGAACTGCTGGCGGAATATCCGCTCAGCGCCGCGGTTTGCCGTGGTGAGGCGGAACTGCCGGTCGAACACGAACACGCCCGCGGTCAGATTCGCGAGAATGCTTTCCAGATAGGCCTTCGAATGCTCGAGCGCGATGCGGTTGTTCTCGACCGCCGCGCGCGCCTCGGACAACTGCCGCGTCATCGCATTGAACGACTGCGTGAGAAAGCCCAGTTCGTCGCGCGATTTGATTTCGCGCTTTGGCGTGTAGTCGCCTTCGGTCACCTCCTTGGTGCCCTGCGCGAGCAGAAACAACGGCCGGGCCAGCTGATTGCCGAGCGCGAGCGCCAGCATCATCGCGATGAAGGTGGCGAGGAACAGCGCGAGCGTCAGCGTGCCGATATACATCTTGCGCAAGCCGGTGCGGCCCAGCGCCTTCTCCTGATACTCGCGATAGGCGCGCTGCACCGCGTCGGCATTGCGCGCGAGCGTGGGCGACACCGGCTGCGTGAGTTGCAGGAAGCGTTCGGTAGGCTGCAGCAGCGACGCGTTCGAATCGGGAATGCGCTGCACGACGCGTAGCCGCAGCGCACCCTTGCCGCCATGCGCGTTCGGATCGCCGTCGACTTCACCCTCGATCGCCGCATAGCCGCGGCCACGGGCCTGGTCGATCATCAGCGGCGTGGGCAAGTCGTTCGACACCAGCGTCGCGTAATTGCCGGACGCCTGCGCGACCACGTGCATGTCCGGCGTCGCGCCCGACATGCTGCGCGTAGGTTCGACGATCGTCGCGTCCTGCACGCCGAACTGATCGCGCAGGCGCAGCAGCGTCAGTGTCGTGCCGGCGGCGTCCGCGCTCGCCAACTGCTCGGACATCAAGCGGCCCTTGGTCTGCAGATCCGACAGCGACGCGTCGAGCATGCCGCGGCCGAGATTCAGACCCGACGTCAACGCGGTCTCGACATTCACGTCGAACCACGACTCGATACTGCGCGACACGAACTGGTACGAGACGACGTAAATGATGCCGCCCGGCACCACGCCGACCAGCGCCATGAAAAACGCGAGCTTTGCTAAAAGCCGCGTGCCGAACTTACCTTTCCTGAGCCGCGCGATGATGATGATGACGAGCGTCGCCACCACCAGCAAGAAGATCATCGCGACCACGAGGTTGGCCGCGTACAGCCACTGGTAATAGCGGTCGAAAAACTCGGTATTCGCGCTCGCCGCTGCCAGCAGCACGAGCAGCAGCACGGCCGTCACGGCGACCGTGGACACCAGCACCCGCACGACGATGCTGCTGACACTGGTGGCACGGCGCACTCTATTTAGCACGTTCGGTCACCGTGAAGGTAAAGCGCTTCCAATCCGACGCCAGGCTCCAGTCGCGGTTATTCACCGCGTCGATCTGGAACGGCTTGGGCATCAGCGCGATGTCGAGCTGCATGCGCACCGACGCGTTGTAGGTTTCCCCGACACGCACCTGGCTGCGGTCGATCACATGCCATGACGTGACGTGCTTGATCACGGCGAGCGCGTCGTTGAGCGTGCTGAAGCCGAGTTGCAACCCACCCGACGACACGCTCGACACTCGATACTCACGCGTGAGCGGCTGGAACGACAGGCGAATGCTCTGCGACACGCTGACTGGCTGCTCGTCGAACCAGTACCAGCGTGGCCGGCTCAGTTCGAAGTCGGTTGTGAAATAGAGCGGGATCCCCTTGTTGACGGCGTCTTCGAGATTGCTGTTCAACTCGAAGTCGAAACGCGCGTCGAGGTTCCAGCCAGTGTTGTCCGATTGCAGCGAGGCGCGCTGGACCGCAATCGAATCGGCATACGCCGCGCCAGGCACGGCAAGCCACACGGCCAGCGCGATCCAGAGCACGGCAGCGAGCCGAAGCGGAAAGAAGCGTTTGATGGTCACCGTTTCTGAAAGCGCGCGTAGAAAAATCCGTCGTGGTCTGAGTTCGAGCCGGCGCTATCTTCAGCGACATCTCCGGCAGGGGACCCGGCCGATGTGTCGGCGGGCGCGCGGGCAACTGAAGGTAAAAGTTGCCCCGGCGCGTCCAATCGTACCGCATCCTGATACTTGTTTCCAAACCACTGTGCCTGCAACTCGCCTTCTTCAGGAAAGATCGAACACGTAACATAGAGCAACTCGCCGCCTGGCTTCACAAGCGGCCACAGCGCGTCGAGAATGCGGCGCTGCTCGGCGACCAGCGCGGGAATATCCGACGCGCGACGCAGCCAGCGAATATCCGGGTGACGCCGCACGATGCCCGAGGCCGAACACGGGACGTCCGCCAGGATGCGATCGAACGGCTGGTCGATGTCGTCGTGCCATTTTGCCGGTGTGCCCGCGTCGCCGATACGCACTTCCGCTTCGAGCTTGAGCCGCAGCAAGTTTTCACCGATCCGCCGCGCGCGCGATGCGTCACTTTCGAGCGCCACGAGTTGCAAGTTGGCGAGTTCGAGCAGATGGCCGGTCTTGCCGCCGGGCGCCGCGCACGCGTCGAGCACGCGCATGCCGTCACGCACGCCGAGCAGTTGCGCGGCGAGCTGCGCGCCGGCGTCCTGCACGGATACCACGCCATCGTTAAAGCCAGGGATACGGTCGACCGGCATCGGCGTCGCGAGCTTGACGGCGTACTCACCGGCCCGGCTCGCGCGAATGTGCTGGTCGTGCAGCACTTGCAGATAGGCATCGACTGTCGAGCGGCGCGCGTTGACGCGCAACGTCAGCGGACCTTGCGTGTCGCCGGCGCCGAGCACGGCTTGCCAGGCGTCGGGCCAAGCGGCTCTGACCGCGTCGATCCACCATACCGGGTAGTTCCAGCGTGCGACTTCGTCGGCTTGCGCTGCGTTCAACAGCGTTTCGCGCTCGCGCAGGAAACTGCGCAGCACAGCGTTCACCAGACCCTTCGCAAACGAGAACTCACGGCGTGCAGCGATGGCGCTCACAGCCTGATCGACGACCGTGAACGGGGTGTAGGCGGCATTTGCTTCATCATCGATCAGCAACGCGAGCGCACAGGTAAGCACATGGCCGACGTGCGGCGGCGGCGCCTTCTTCACCAGCTTCGCGATCAGCCACTCGGCGGTCCCGAGACGCCGCATGGCGCGGTACGCGATGTCCTGCACGGCTCCGCGCGCGGCCGCGACGCTGCCTTCAGGCGCGGACACGAATACCGATTGCAGCGCGGCGGGCAACGCCGCGCCGAGGCGTACGGCGCCGATGGCCTGGCCCGCGCAGTCGAGCGCAAAACCGAGCGATTCGGACGCGAGGTGCAATATCGACAGACGGGATTCGCGCGGGCGCGCCAAAGGAGTAGCAGAACGCGAAGAAGGCTTTGGAGTCATGAAAGAGGCGAAGGCAGGCCGCGCGGTGCGCGCAACGCAAACAACATACATTGTAGCGTGGTGCGGGACGGGAGCCGCGGAGCCCGGACCGGGGCGAGAGATCAAACAAAAAAGGCGAGTCCGCGGACTCGCCTTTCGCGATGCCGGGCCTGTGAGCCCGTTACTCGAAGCGCCCCGTACGCGCCATTTCCATCAAACGTGCGATACGTTCCTCGGTAGCCGGGTGCGTGGAGAACAGGTTCGCAATGCCGCCGCCCGTCAGCGGATTCATGATCATCTTATGGGTGGAGATCGAATAGCCCTTAAAAGTCCATCAGCCTTGCATCCATCTGCACCGCAAGTCTTGGGCTCAATGGCTGAGGATACTCCCAGGATACCGGCTCACAGGGGCAAAGCCTCGCAATCCCGGAGGGCCGCTCCTCGCTCGGACGCTTCATGCTTCCCGGGGCACGGCGGACCGTCGTACCATTCGTCCAGACGAAACCCTTCCGCTGCACTGCTATGCCGATCGTTAAGACCCACTCCAGAACGTCGTACCAACCGCTCTCGCTGTCCGACATGGACCGACTGATCGTGGCGCACATCGGGGATCCGGCGATGCTGTCGGACATGGTTCAGATCACCCCGGCTCAACTCGAACTGATCACGGGGAGAAAGCCTAAGCAGCAGGAGGAGGACCGTAGGCGGGGCGTCGGTCCGAAGGGTCATCCCTACGGGCCCAAGGGGGAAATCCGCTACTTCGTCGGCGAGGTGCGGAAAGCAAGTGCGATGTTCAAGCCCCGGAACAACACGGCGGAGGCGGTCCTCGCCGATTCAGACCTTGCGACGCTCCTGCGCTTCGACGACTTCCTTGTCGGTGCCGGTCCGAAGGACCAATGGCCGTTCATCGTTCACAACGGGGTGCCCATCGACTTCTTCAAATCGCTCGACTTGCCCCCGGAGGACCTGTCGGACGAGGACACCGCCGCGATCCTGACGCTCGACGACTACCTCACCAAGCGCCGGGACGCCGCCTGGGCGCACGAAGCCGCCCGGGAGGCTGCGGAGGTCCGCGCCTTCGCGGACGCCGAAATCACCGAGCCGCTGCCCAGCCTGAACGACGTGAAGCCGAACGGTGGGCGCCTCTGACCTGACGAAGGTCGCCGGACGAACAAAAGGCCCATCGCTGGGCCTTTGTCGTTTCCGTGTGTCGGACGCGATCGGTTCAGTGGGTCCTCTCGTAGATCTGCCACATCTGATACAGCCACCAAACTTTGTGGACGAACCAGAACGCGACGAGCGCTCCGCCCCCCATGAGTATGCGCCGCGTCGTCGGCGACAACGCCGAAACGCCGCCCGTTGCGATCTGCCCCGCCGCCGCAGGTATCTTCAACACGGTGCGTGCCGGGTCGTCGAGGCTCACTTCGAAGCTTGACGCCCATTGCTTCACGTCCGATACCCTGCTCGCCTTCACGGGAAGCGTGCCACCTGCCGGGAGGTGGCCGAACGAACTTTGGAAGGCGACGGTCACCGGATAGCTCGTGGGGTTGCTCGCCGCGCCAACGAGTTCGTACGACGTTCTGGCGATCGTCTTGGGCGACGTCTGATAGACCCCGGCGACCCGCACCGTCGTCGAGGCGCCCTGCAAGACCGTGTATTCCTTCCGCGCGTTCTTCCTGACGTTGACGCGCAACGCCAACGCCGCGATCACCCCGCCTGCCCACCCCATGCCCTCCTGGACCGCGGCCTCCGCGCGCCGCCGTGCTCCCGCGAGGTCCTTGCGTTCGATCAACGCCCGGATCTCTGCGACCACGACGGCCGAACGCGCCGCCTCGTTGCGGGCACGCTCCCTTGCCTGTGCCTCGCCGGCGCTGCGTTCCTCGTCCGCCCGTCGCTGGTTCAACGTCCGGAGTGCGCGCGCATCGCCCGCGTCCGCCGCCCGTCGATACCATTCCAACCCGGTCGTCGTGTTGCGGTCGACCCCGTCGCCCCGCATGTAGCACGTGCCCACGTTGAACGCCGCCTTCGCGTCGCCGCCCTCCGCGAGCGGGAGCCACGCCTTGAATCCGGCGTACCAGTCCGCAGGTAGCGCGTCCCCGATGAAGTACAGGTCCTGCTTTTTGATCGCTTCGTCGATCTGTTGTTGAAAGCTCATGACGCGTCCTTTGTTGTTGAGCGGGGACGCGCCGGATGCTGTGCACCGCGCAAACCCTGCTTTTTTTTCCAGTCGCCGTACCTAAACTGATCCCATACGTCAAGACTTGACGTGTGATCTCATTCTAATCCGAATCCGGCTGAATGACACTGCGTGTCGGTTAATGACGTCGCAGGTGGGGTGGGTCGTGGAAGCATCGGAGAACGTTCATCGCTCGCGCCGGCTGATCAGCAAGATCGGTCCGCGCCTGGCCGAGCGCAGGAAACAGAAGGGCTGGACGCAGGCGGTCATGGCGGAACGCATGGGAATCGCTGAAGAGAGTCTTAGCCGCCTCGAGAGCGGCCGCGTCACGCCGACGATTGAACGTCTGATTTCGTTTTGCGACCTGCTGGACCTGACGCTTGAGGACGTCCTGCTGCAGGTGTCGGTGCACCCATCGGACGAAGCGAACGCGCTGGTTCGGTCGATCGCGGACCTCTCCCCGGAGCAACGGGAGGTCGTGCTGGCCAACGCCCGCAACCTCGCCGATTTGCTGCGCACGCAGAAAAACACCGCTGGGTGACGCGACACCCTCCCCAGCCGTCGGTCGGGTTACTCTAGTGTTTCCACACCCAGTCCAGGAAACGCTATGTGCGGCCGATACTCTCGAGGGCAAAAAGATCTGTTTTACGTCGAGCCCCTGATGTCCGACGCGAACGATCCGCGCTGGAAAGGCCAGCCCGACCTGTTCCGCCCCAGTTGGAACGTGTCGCCCGGGACGAAGCAACCCATCATCACGCCGGACGGCCCCCGCGTCGAACCGTGGGGCTACCGCCCGGGCTGGGCCGTCGCCCGGAAGGTGCCGATGCTCATCAACGCCCGGCTGGACAAGTCGTCCAGCAGCGCCTGGAAGGGCATGTTCAGCAAGTCCCGCGTGCTCGTGCCGGCGGACGGCTGGTACGAATGGCTCCCCGAGGGTGGCAAAAAGCAGCCCTACTTCATCCAGTCGAACGACGGACCGCCGGTCTACTTCGCCGGCCTCACCAGCGCCAAGCCGGTGCCGAAGCACCCAGCGCCGGCCGCTGACGCGCCGCCGCCCGAAGCCGGAACGGTCTACGGATTCGTGATCGTCACCGCGCCGTCGGAAAGCGGGATGCTTGATGTGCACGACCGACGCCCCCTCGTGCTGACGCTCGAGGAGGCGCGCGTCTGGCTTGACCCGGAGACGACGTTCGAGGAGGCGATTCACCTGGCGAACAACGCCGGGAAGTCCTCCGACGATTTCCATTGGTACAAAGTCACCCAGCAGGTCAACAAGAGCGGGGCCGGCAACGACAGCCCGACGTTCGTCGAGCCGGTCGAAGCCTGACCCCTCACGCGTAGCGGCGTTCAAAGTGGTCCGCCTGCTGCTGCGTGAGCCGGACCACCAGCGGCGCGATCTGCACGTCCAGCCCGTTGCGCCGCAAACGGCGGGCGATCCGCTGCGCCACGCGGCGCGGGACCAGACGGCATTTGTAGCCGACGGCGGTGCCGATGACGTGGTCCGGCTGGTAGTAGCGGACCGAATACAGGGTGCGCTGCTTCATTGAGGTCTTCTTCATCGTCCTGCTCCTGGTGAGTTGGTGCTGGGTGGTGGAGCACCCAGCCGGGTGATCAGGTGTTGCCCTGCGCCGTGCGCTTCGCGAGGCGGTCGAGCGCGCCCGCCGGGCTTTCCAGCAGGTAGTCCCGTGCCAGCCGTGCCATCACACTGCGCGGCTCCGTGTCCGTGGCGCCAAAGCCGTCGACCGCGTCCGCCTGCTTCTCCCAGGCGTTGAGCGCATACGCGTGCGCTTCGTTGAGCGCCACCGGATGGAGGCCGTTCATCAGCGTCCACGCCTGCGTCAGGGCGTCGCTCGCCGCCTGGTTCAGCGCCTGCGCCGCGTCGTCCCGGCCGGGCCGGTCGTAAAGCTCCCACTCGTTTGCGCTGAGCGTGACGGTGATGGTGGGGAGGAAGGTGATTCGCATCGTGGGTCTCCGGGGATGGATCTGCTGGGGGTGCTGGGTGGCGGAGCACCCAGCGTCGGGATCAGGCGTCGCGCCCGTCCACCGTGCGGCGGATCAGGTCTTCGAGGAAAGCTTCCGTGCTTTCGTGGGTCAGCCGCGCGTGCGCGTCCAGCGCTGCACGCTCGTCGGCGGCGATACCGTCCAGGTCCAGCGCCTCGCCGTCCCCGTGATCGACGATCGTCCCGATCGCGATGCCGTCGCGTAGAAGGGTTGCGGTCGCGCCCGCGATGTCGAGGGCCGTGCCCTGCTGGATGTCCGTGATGCTGTACATGCGCTGCTCCTGTCGGTGCGAAGGTGCCGGGTGCCGCAGCACCCAGGGAGGTCGTCAGTTCTTCCAGATGTAGAGGAAGAACGCGTCGCGGTTGCTCGCGTGCGGGTTGAAGCCGAAGAGGCATTCGATGTCTGGGGCGATGACGACGGTCATGCCCGTCTCAATGCTGCCCGGTGCGTCGTTGAACCATTCCAGTGCTTCCTGAACGAACGGACTTTCCAGCACGTCACGAGTCACGTAGACCGGTCCGCCGGTCAAGCCGTAGCGTTCGCAGGTGTCGCGGTCGAGCTTCACCACATCTGCTTTTTGTTGAGCCGGAATGCTAAAAGGGACGTCCTGGAACAGGACGGCTTGGGTCGTGATGCGTTGCTCGGTGCGGGTCATGTCTGCTCTCCTTTCAAGTGGGTTCTGCTTCCCGTTTTCGCCGTGACGTGTGAAAAGCCCTGCCCGGGAACCGGGGCAAGGACGTTGGTGCAAGCCGCACGCGCCGACCGAAGGGCGGGGAACGGGTGAGACAACGAGCGTCAGCGATGCCTAGACCCATCGGGGGACCGGGTTGGGCTACACGTCGGTCGGGAGGCGAAAGGGAGCGGTCACGCGAAAGGGATGGACCCGCACCGAGCGCGGGAACGCATCGCGATGCCGTGGACCTGGTCGTGCGTCGTTGCGCGGTTCCGGTGGAAAGCGGTGCGGGGTTGTCGTTTTGCTGGGCGCGCTGCCGATGGGGTTGAGCCTTGGGTGCAACGAACCCCAACCCCCTTGGGACGCTTGCGCGTCCGGGCACTCCCGCTTGCGCCCGTTGCCTCGGGGAAAAGCGGACCGCGTCGAGCTTCGATCGAGGTGCCCGCCTGCCATCACCGCCAGGTGTTGCGCGGGTGGGTTTGCGTGCCCCGCGGCGAATGCCGCCCATGCCTTTGACGTTCCATCGCGCTGGGTGCACCGTCCCCCAGCGTCCCCGCTCGACCGGCCCACCCGCACCGGGATGGTCGAGCGGCCCGGCCCCGTCAAACCGTAGCGTGCGGGGACGCGGTGCTGGACCGGCGCCTGCCGGCCTCTGCTGCTTAGCTCGCCAGCCATTCCTCGTACGTCTTGACCGTCCAGCCCAGTGCCTCCGCGCCGGCGAGGTAGATCTGGTATTCCTGGTCGTTCGTTCCCCGTGCTTGCGTCTGCCAGTTCGCGTTCGGGAGCAGGCGTTGGTCCTCGTTCGACGCGCCCTTGATGTGCAGCACCGCGTCGACCATGTCGCCTTCTTCCGCGATCAGTTCCGCGACGGCGTCCTGCTCGCTGCAGCCGGTGCGGTGCATGACGTAAGCGACGCTGTCCGCCGGGGCGTAGCGTTTCACGAGGTGGGTCGGGTGGTTCATGACGATCTCCGGTCGGGAAAGGTGATAGGTCCAGCGGGGTGTCGTTGCACCCCGCCGGTGCGCCATCAGGAGCGGTTCATCGCGTCGAGTTGGCGACCTGCCATCACGTCCAGTTGCCGGGCCGCTGCGCTCGTCTGGTCGAACGCGGTCATGGGCCACCGGTAGCCTTCGATGGACGCCTTGCGCGTTGCCTTCGTCAGGTGCTTCTTGCCGGCGATCTCTTCGTCGGTCGCGCCGACCATCGTCGTGAAGAACTCGTGCGTGCCCGCTGCCGTCGTGGCCAGGACGAACACGCGCAGGTAGTTGACCTTCGGCTTGTCCGCTTCGGGAGCCTTGCCCGCCGGGGTGTTGCCCTCGGTCGTGCCGGTGTTGCCGGTTGCGTCGCCGACGTCGGCGAAGGTTGCTTCTGCTGCGGTAGCGGTCGTCATGGTCGTGTCCTCCTTGGACGTGGGGTTGACGGTTGAAACTTCCTGCTGGTTGGAAGCCTTGGGGCGCGAGGAACGGCGCGACTTGGTCTTCGAGGTGGTAGCGGTGTTGTCGGTGACGTGGTTCATGGTCGTGTTCTCCGTGGTTGGTTCGGTTGGGTGCATCTGCTAGTCGGTGAGCCTTGGCGCATAGAGAGGGATGCCCGGACCATCGGGCCAGGGGGACATGCGAAGCCGCAGTCCGGAGGAACCGGGTGAACAGGGAACGCGAAGCGTGCGAAGCACCCTTGCCCGTAGAGGGACAGGAAGCCCTATGCGTCGGATAAAGGCGGCCGATTTGCAGGTGCACCGCTTTCAACCGCCCACGGTGATCGACCCCCGTCACCACGCCTGGCAACACCGCTGCGACGTCCGGACGTCGCGTGGCTCGCACGCCCGCGGTCGAGCGGAGTCGGACGTTGGCCTGGCCGTTCAGGAGCGCCCGCTGGGTGCTCCGCCACCTCGCTCGGAGCGACCGTGCGCCCCGGAGGATTCGAGCGACGCTTTCACCGGTCCGTGAGGATCGGAGCTTTGCCCGCGGGCTCCGGTGGTTGAGCGTATGCAGCCCAACGAGGCGTCGTAGCGATCCATGATCGAATCGCCTGCCCGCGCCGTTTTTCCCGCCGGCCGTGCACCAACGTGGCCCGGTCGTGCTGGGTGACGCTGCACTCCGCCGGAGCGGGGCGCTTGCTCGTTACGTGGCCGGCCCGCCGGCGCTCTGCTGGATGGCGACCGGTTCTGCGCGCGTCCGCTCACGTGCGGCGTTGTTGATCTCGTCCATGCGCTTCGCGATCTCCACCACGTCGAACAGACGGTAGAGCCGGGTGCGCTCCGAGGAGGACCACGTGTTCGACATGCACAAGATGCCCTTGAGCATCTGGAACTCGTGGTTGTTGTCCCGGAAGTCGTCGATCAGGGATTGGGTGCGCTTCGCGCGTGCGTCCTGCTGGGCCATGTTGGTTCTCCTGGTGGGTGGCGATGCACCCCGCCGGAGCGGGGCGCTGAGATGCTGCGAGATGGTCAGTGGGTGGTGACGTCGCGCGCCGCCCAGTGCGATGCCTCGAGGTGCTCCTCGTGGGCGCTGCGCACCACGTTGTCGATCAGGTCGTCCGCCACCTCGCGGACGTAGCTCGGGTCGCTGTCCTCCACGCCCCACAGCGCGTGGGTGTAATCGACGGCGATCAGGTCGTCCATGTCCTCGTCGTCGCCGAGCAAGGTGACGATCACGCCCACCCAATGCCATTGGTCGGTCGCCCAGCCACGCAAGTGCTCGAAGTCGCGGCGGACCGCTTCCGCGCGGATCTCGCCCGACGTCAACGGCTTGTTCGGGTCTCGCCCGGGGATCGTGACGGTCTCCGTGGCGCGGTGGTGGTCCTGCTTCAAGCCTCCGAAGCGGTGCGTCACGGTGGTCTTGCCCACCGGACGGCGCACCACGCGCGGCTTGGCCAGTCGGGCGATGAGCGCTGCCTTGTGCTCCTCGGTCAAGCCCCAGCCGTCCCGCCTGGCGATGCGATTCGCCTCCGCCACGTCGTAGTAGCGCTTGCTGCCCCGATCGCTGTTCAGAAGCCATTCCCCCGGGTGCTTGTCGCGGGTCGTCCAGTCGCTCACCGGACCGTGCCCGTCGTGCTCCTCCCACGGTGCCCCCATGTCCGTGTCGTCCTGCACGTTGATGCGAACGCGGTAGGTGCGTCCGTCGATCGTGCGTTCTTCGATGTCGCCGTCGTCCACGCGGTTGTGCCGGAGGGTTTGCTCTACAACATGTGTCCGGTGGTGGGCCAAGGCCGTTGAAGCTTGGGGACGATGCTGTGCGTTCGAGGTCATGGTGTTCGTCCTTCGTCGTTTGAGAGTGTCCGGTGGAGCCGCCTGACGCATGACCAGCGCCGCCTGGAACGGGGCAAGGGACCGGAACGAAGCCGCACGCGTGGACCGTAGGGACAGGAACGGGTGAACGACGGGGTGCAACGCACCCTTGACCAGGACGTTCCAGGTGGAGCTATGCGTCGGGAAAGGCGGTCCATGGGCACGAACCGACGAAGGGGTGGACCTCGGACGCGCGCGGGAGCATCGACCCTCGGGGTGGCGTTGCACCTGACGTTGTTTGAAAGTCCTTTACAGGTGCCTGGAATCTTGAGACGCTATCGTGGTTCCGAACAAGGAGAGCCGTATGGCCGCGACGAAGAAGACCACCACCGCGAAAGCGGTGAAGCCGGCGGCGAAGAAAGCCGCTCCTGCGAAAAAAGTGCCGGCGAAGAAAGCCGCGGCACCCGCCAAAAAAGCCGCACCCGCCAAAACCGCATCCACGGGCGGTGAGGGAACGTACAAGCCGGTCGCGTTGCAGGAAGGCTGGTATTCGCGCGGGTACAAGCCCGAGCCCTTCACCACGCCGGTCCTGCCGGCCGCTGCGCAGCGGGAACCGGAAACGCGTTGCCACGGGTTCGTCCTCGCCAGCGTGAAAGCGAGGTTCGAGCAACGCGTGAAAGCCGCGTACACCACCCAGGCGATCGTCCTGACGCAACACATCCACCAGTGGTTGCGCGGAAAGATCCAGCCGAAGATCGCGGAAAGCCCCCGACGCTCGGGCGTGGTCGGGGATGACCTGGCGCGAATCAGCGTTGACATTCCCACCGTGCTGCAACGCAAGTTCAAAGCGGAATGCGCCGAACGCGGCCTGACCGTCACGCAGGTTCTCGGTGCGCTCGTCGCGGATTGGACCCAGCACTACAAGAACTACGTTTGACCTTCCCCTAAAGCGAAACATGGGTGCCGTAGCACCCATGTTCCCGTTCCTGCCTTGCCCCGCTGCACCGACTCATGCGGGGATCCCCGAGCGCTCGCTCGCCTTCACGCCCATCCGGACGTGAGCGTTCAACCACTGAAGCCATTCCTTCGAGGGTTCCTTCGTGCCGCGCGCCACGACGAACTGCTCGTCGCGTGCCCGCAGGGCGTTGCGCGCCGCCAGGTTGTCGTCGAACATCCGATCGCGCTCGGCGAGCAACCGGAGCATCGCGTCCGGCTTGTGCGGGAACGTCTCGAAGCCGTTCACGCCGAAGAGCGCGCCCAGGATCGCCTGCACCTCGAACGGCGTTTTGAGATCACCGGGGCGTTGACCGAAGTTCCAGGCCAGGTCGTCCATGCCCTCCGGATCGAGGTGCAGGAAGTACGTGCAGGTCTCCGGGTCCCAGCCGATGAAGCCGTCGTCGAACCAGTCCTGCACGGTCCAGCCGTTCGGGTCTTCCATCGTGGGGTGAAGCTTTACAGCGCTCGGTTGCTCGAAGACGAGCGAGAGGTTGAGGCGCGACATGGTGTTCTCCTGGAGTGGTTGATCTGATCTACAGACTGGCAGACGCGTTGGAAAACTCAAGCGCAATATTTTTGCGGGACGTCGCGGGATTCGTACCACGCGGCCGATCGTTCGGTGCATCGTGGCGCGCCCCCGTGTGTACGTACGAGAAGGGGAAGGGCATAGCCTGAGCCCCTGCGAAGGATGGGAAGGACCGTGGACGCTGGAAACCCAAAACCTTTGGGGCGCATGCGCCCGGGCCGACCGCTCACGCGCCTTTGCCTGCGGATCAGGGTGACCTGCACCTGGCGCTGATGGCCCGGCTTCTCCACCGCAGGTGCGCGCCCGGGTTCGTGCCCTTCGTCTCCGGCGGGTGCTTCCCGACAGGGTCCTGCACCGCTGGAACCCAAGCACCTTAAGGCTCTCCGGTTGTTGTCGTTTTGCCAACAAGTCGATCATCAGGTGCAAAAACACCTGTTGACGACGCTGTCCGAAGTACGGTTACATCCGTACCGCACCACCTCGCTGGGGCACGAAGCACCCAGCAGGCAAACGACAAACGCAGCGACCAACAAACGGAGCATCACCATGAAGACCATCGTCATCGCTTGCCCGAAGGGCGGTACCGGCAAGAGCACCACGTCCCTCCACCTCGCGTACGGTCTGCACCACGCCGTGGACATCCCCGCCGGTCTGCTCGATGCGCAAGCGCGCACCGTCCCGGTCTCGCCGGACCACGCTCCGGTGACAGCGCTGCTGGACACCGATCCGCAGATGAGCGCCGCCGTGTGGTCGGACGCCTGCGCCGACGGCCTGCTGGGTTTTCCCGTTCTCGCTTCGCCCCGCCCGAACGTCGACAAGGTCGTCGCTGCGATGAACGCCCCGACCGATCACCTGGTGATCGACACCGCCGGGATGGCCGCGGAAAAGAACCCGGCGATGACGTCCGCCGTGCTCCTCGCGGACCTCGTGATCATCCCGGTACAAGCGAGCGCACTGGACACGTGGGCGCTGGAGCAGTTCGCCGCGATGATCCGCCACCGCCAGACGGTCACCGGTGGAGCGCTGCAAGCCGCCCTGCTGATCACGCAAGCCGCGCCGCGATCGCAACTTGTTGCCGCCGCACGGCAAGAACTTGCCGAGGTCGTCGGTCTGCCGATCCTCGACACGGTGATCGGCCGTCGCAAGGCGTACGCGGAAGCCGCCGCCCGTGGTCGCACGGTCTTCCAGTTGCGGGACACCGCCGCACAGGACGAAATCGCCAGCCTGACCCGCGAGGTCCGTGCGCTGCTTCACCCGGTCGTCGCCCAAACGCAACCGTCGGTCGGTACCGCTGCCATGGTGGAACGACGGGGCTCCCTGGGAGCGTCGGCCGCGGATTCGCTCACGATCCCGTCCTTCGTCCCGACGAGCCTGTCGGCGCTGCACGCTTGAGGGGTGAGCCACCATGGCGACGTTGAAGTTTTCCCGCCCCGTGCGCCGTGCGCCGGTTCCCGTCGAACCGGTGGCCCCGGTCGAACGTCCGGCGCCGCGCCGCAAGCCTTCCCCCGCGCAGTTGACCCGAAAGCGCCACCATGTCTGGATGACCGTGGAGGAGAAAGCCGCGTTCACGCTCGCGTGTGCGATGGCGCATACGACGAAGCAGGCGGTCATGAATCTCCTGCTGGACGACTGGACCGCCGGCCGGCTGACCGTGGAGATCCCGAAAGTCTCTCCGACGGACGCCGACGGCCCGCTGGACCGGATCATCCTGAACCGGAGCCCTGCGGATCTGCACGCGCAGAAAATGAAAGCCGTCGAGGTCGGCGCCGCGATGTCGGACGTGACGCGTGCGCTGATCCGGCACTACGTCAGCCGCCGGACAGAGTGACGCTCCTTCTATATAGTGGGGTCGAGAAAACGCCCGGTTGCCCGGGCGTTTTGCATTACATGCGCTGGCGCGGACGCTTGATCGCCAATCCGGTCGCGCCGTCGTCCGGGCCGTCGTCTTTCGGTTTGAGCGTCGGTTCGAGCTTCGGCTCCTGCTTCGCCACCAGGGTGCTCGGGACGGGCGTTGCCGGGGCCGGTTGCGGCTTCGCACGCTCGGGGATGACAAGCTTGCGCGGAGGATGCACCACCACCTCGTTGTCGTTGCCCGCCTGCGGACGGTCGAAAATCGCCACCGCGTCCTGCGCCTGTTCGAGCTTTCCGGTTGCCCGTCCCATCGACGGTGCCGGAGCGCTTTCGACCGCCGGTGCCTCCACCTTCGGTGCCGGCCGAGTCCAGTCGCCGTTCAGCGGCAACGGGAACGGCGGTTCGGTCGGATCCGGCTGACGGACCAGGAGCCGCCCGGCGCCCGGCTTCTGCACCGGAGCGTCCACGAGTGGCCGCACACCGTCGTGCTCGCGCTCGATGTGCTCGTCGATGTCGTCGAACCACCGGTCCACCGCGCGCACTGCTTGCGAGACGTAGCCTTCCTCGTCCCGTGCCGGTGCCGTGCGTTGCGCGCTGTGCTCATGCGGAACCGCTGCGGTCGGAACGGGCGTGGACGATTCACCGGTCGCCAGGATCGGCTGTTCCACGTCGCCCGACACGACCGGGTGCTGCGGTTCCGCCGGGTCCGGAACGCGCACGAGCATTTTCGTCGTCGCGCGCGCCTGCCCCGCCGCTTCCACCAGTTCCAGTTCGCCGCGTTCACGATCGCGTACGTCGCGACCGTCGTAGAACGCGTCCACGGCCTTGACCAACTGTACGACCGGACCTGCTTCCGGACGCTGCGCCTGCCGTTCGGCGATCGCCGGCAGGTTCTGGACGAACGCGCTGGCCTGAGCCTGCGTCGACTCCCGCTCACCGATTTCCAAACGCATGGCCCGGTCCATCGCCGCGATGGCGTCGGCGCGCGCTGCCAGGGACTGCTCCTCGACGCGACGGGCCTGTTCGATCGCCTGGACGCGGATCGCTTCCATCCTTTGCGTGATCGACCCACCCTCGGTCTCGATGACGTCCGAAAACGCCGGCTTGTTCGCACAGATCGCCACGTCTTGCGTCGTGAGCTTGACGGTGATTTCGCTGAACTGCTGGGCCAGGCCACCACGCCGAGCCCCGTGCTCGTCCACGTAGCCGTTGATCGTCGCGTCGGAAGCGAAGACCTTGTAGTCCACCTTGTGCCGCGTGTACGACACGAGCCCCATGTTGTTGTCCATCATGGTGGCGCCGCGCTCACCGATGAACGCGTAGACGCTGTCCACCCCTTGGCCCTGGGATTTGTGCGTGGTCATCGCGTAGTTGTACGTGAGCGAGCGGAAGTCGTTCGTGTCCACGGTCAGTTCGCGACCGTTCCGATCGTCGATTTCCGACACCAGCCGAATGTTCAGCACGTGCCCGCTGCCGTCTTCCTTGGCCGTGATGCCGGTCACCACGCCACCGTCACCGTTCACGACGTTCAGATCGTCGCTACGCCGGCTGAACCGGATGCGATCGTTCACCGCCAACTTCAGATCCCGGTATTGCCCGTCCACGATCGCACGGATCGCGTGATCATCACCTTCCAGCGTCCCGTTCTCGCGGTAGCCTGCCCGGATCGATTCGTTCAACCCCGCGACCTCCGCCCGCGTGCCACCCAGCACGATCTTCTGCTCGATCGCGCGCTGGTCGTCGAAGTAGGCCGTCACGAGGGCTTTCATCGCCTCCCGGTCGTTCCGAGCCGTCCTAATGTGATCGTTGACCATCAGTTCCCGCATGATCTGCTGGCCGTCCGGCTTGCCGTCCTCGTTCTTCATGCCGTACCACGTCGCGGCGATGTCGCGGTTCTTTTGCGACTTCTGACGCATGATCTCGGTGAGCTTCGCGTCGCCGATCACGTCGGTCATCAGGCGCATCGGATTCGACGCGGTGACCGGGGGCAACTGCCGGCAGTCCCCGAGGACGATGAGCTTCGCTTGGGCCTCGTCCACGTATTTCTGGATGTGCGCGAGGTGCATACCTGCCATCCCGCCTTCGTCGAAGACAATGACGTGGTCTTTCGTGAGCGAAAGTTTTCCGTTGTCCAGGTCGCGGAGCATGGCCATGGACGACATCGTGTCGATCCCGACGTCCTGCGCCAGTTTGTTGGCCGCCGCCCACGCCGTACTGACCCCGAGCAGGGTCTTTCCTGCGTCTTCATACGCCATCTTCGTGAGCAACATGCCTGAAGTTTTTCCCGCTCCAGCGTACCCCGAGAGCACCGCAGTGCCGCCGCTGGTGACCGCGAGGTGCCGTGCACCTTCCAACTGCTCGTCCGATGGGCGGTAGCCGTTCTTCTGTACGAAGCGGTCCACCGCCGCGTCGAGGTACGACTGATCGATCCGAACGCTCGCGTCGTCCTTGCGGTCCAGCGCCCGTTGCTTCACCGCTTCTTCGGCGAGCCGCATCTTGGGCGTGGAAAACTGGTGCTGCTGGTGCTTGTCGCGGGCGTAGTATTCCACCAGGTCGTTGTTCGCCAGCATCCGGTTCGTGTACTGCAGGATTTCCTTCGGCGACATGTGCCCGCCGTACTCCTGCGATACCTGGCGGAGCAGTTCACCGCGGGTGAAGAACGAGTGCTTCTCGAGGCAGGCTTCGAGGATCTGCTCGTCCGTGCGCGGCTGGTTTTCCGGCGAGGTCATGTTTGATGTCGCCTTGCTCAAGTCCGAACGGTTCTGGTACACGAGGTGGGGTTTCTGAGCGCGCAGGTCTTCAAACTCCTTCGCCCACTTCAGTTGCTGCTCGTCGTAGGGGAGTTCGTCCTTCGCCTGCCGCGTCGCGAGGTTCGCCGCCTGGCGCCCGACGCCCGCGTTTTTCTCCATGTAGTCCTCGATCATTTCCGTACGCTTGCTGAAATGATCACGCACCGTGTCGCCGACGCCCGCCACCCGGTAGTACACCTCCCCCGTCTCGAAGCCTTCTGCGTCGAGTTCACGAACGCGGTCGATTTTCAGGTCCGTGTGCTCTTTCAAGCCCCACTGCGCTGCCGCCCGGTAGAACGCGCCGATCCCACGCTCGTTTTCCTTCAAAAACGCTGCGTCGATGCCGTTCCAGCGGAGCGTGCCGTCTTCGTCCGTCGTGAAGCCTACGTTGTGCAGCACGGCGTGCGTGTGCCCGTCCATATCGCCCGCTCGCGAGGTGAAATGGTCGATCAACGAGAAGACCAACCCAACGTTGCCACGACGGTCCAGCCCGGCTTTCCCGGTCTTCACCTCCGCCAGCGTTTCGAGGTGATTGAGTGCCATCTCCACCGCCGCCCGGTGAATGCTGAGGATTTTCTCTTTCTCCTCGGGCGACGTGGTCGGATCTTCGTAGACGATCGACAGGGACTTCTCCATCGAGAACGTCAGGTCCCAACCGGGACGACGATCGTCACGCCCAGCGTTTTGCGTGAGCTTGTTTCCCGTTGTCGGATCGATCCCGTCGAACAACGTCTCGAAGTCGTCGAAGTTCACCTTGCCGGTCAGGCCCAGTTCTTTCGCAGCACGTCCGTGCCAAGTGGTCGGTGCGTACATCTCGCCTGTCAACGCGTTACGGTGGTATTCCACCGCTTCGAAATACTGGCGCGCGGACATGCCGTTCTTGTTTTCCCCTTTCGGGTTCAGCGGTTGGACGGTCAACATGGTCGTGGTCTCCTGCCGTAACGGGTGCAAATCACCCTCATTTGTGAAAGCGCAAAGCCGGATGACGGTGCGCCGATCTGTGCTTCAACGTTACCAAACCGGGGGCGCCGGTCAACGCTCAAGGCCTGGCCGGACCGTCAGGCCCACGCGCATCCGGAGAATCCGGTCGCGCTCGCGGTCCTGCTCCTCCTGAAGTTGTCGCGGGCTCTTATCCGTCGCTTCGACCTCCTGCGTCAGCACCGGGGCCGTGACCGTTACGGTGCGTACGTCCCCTACGCTGTCGATCCGGGTCTCGACGTTCTGCGTTGGGCCCTGAAGCCCTTCCGCGATCTTCAAAGCGTCGAGCGTAAACTTGGCGCCGGGCAAGACCGCGTCCAGCGCCGCGTCGGTGGCCACCTCCAACAGCATCGCGTTGCCCTCGCTCTGTTCGGGCTGCTCCTGCCAGTCGCCGTTCTGTTCCGCCGCGCGCTGGTCCTCGATCGCCTGCCGGACCGCCGCTTCGTATTCGGGCGAGCCCTTCTGCGCCTCCTCGTCGATCGTTTGCGTGTCGCTGCGGGAACGCGTCAGCGGGTTGCGGGCGAGCGCTTCCGCCAAGCGTTGTGCCCTGTGGGGGTCGATGCTGAGGCCCTTCTTCTCCGGAGCGCCCACCGTGGTCACGGTGATCGACGGACCGCCGCCCACGCCGTCGTCCGCTGCGGACACCGTGTCGATGGGTTTGGACAGGTCGATCGGACGGTGAATCACCGGAGCACCGTCGGGCCACGGGTTGTAGTCCGTGAGCGGTGCGGTCGGACCGCCGGTCATCCATGCCGCCGGTTTTTCGGGAGGAAGATCGGACGGTGCTTGGGGAACCTTCGCTTCGTCGGCGAAAGGCCATTCGAGGTGCAGGAGTTTGTCGCCGATCTGCACGATCGCTTTCACCCCCTTCTCCTGGGGGCCCATCTTGTCCGACGAGCCAAGGAAGGTCGACTCCACCACCGGATCGTCGCGGAACGTGGCTTCGTCATCGCCGGGACGCTTCACCTTCGTCTTCCTGATGCCGAAGGTTGCTGCGATGTCGGACGCACTCTCATTGCTCCCCGCCATCCCGTAGATCTTCAACCCGAGGTTGTCCTTGATCGCCTTCAGGCCGTTCTCCCCGAACATCTCGATCAGCGCCGCCTCCGTTTGCGTGGAGATGATGTGCTTCAATCCTTTGGACCGACCACGGGCGAGCGCTGCCTCGATGCTGGGCTTGATGCCCTTGCCCAACGCGGCGAACTCGTCCAGGAAAACCAGCAGGTTTCGCCCCGGCTTGCCGGCGGGGTTGTTCGGAAGCGCGAGCACCGCCTCCGTCAGGAACGCGTGCATCGCGCAGATGTAGCCGCGGGACATTTCCTCGTACCGTTCGTTCGACCGGAGAATCAGGACACGAGGACCCTTGTAGGTCGGGTCATCCATGCCTTTCACGAAGTCGAGGAGGGAGATTCGCTTGCGCTCCTTCTTTCCCTGGGGCGCGTCGCCCCATGCGTTGCCGATGTTCACGAGGGGTTTTGCGAACGCCCGGAACGTGGTCTCAAAACTCTGCACCGCCGTGTTCGTCTCGTAGTTCTTGTAGACCTGCGCTGCGATCGGGTCGAGCACCGTCGCGATCTCCACGATCTTGTCCAGGCCGTACGTGGACAGCCGAAAGGCGAGGTGACCCGCGTGCCATGCCACGGGCGCGCGGGGCGGTTTCTCGTCGAAAGTGCGACCGAGCAGTGCCGCGTGGTCGCGCCGGATTTCCCACGCCACCATCGCCTTTTGATAGAGTGCACGCGCCAAGGCGTATTCGTTGATCAGCGATTGTTCGAGCACCGAGAACCCCAGCCGGCCGCCGGTGTGCCAGATGGGGTTCCCATCGCCCGCGAGCACCCAGCGCTCGGCGTGCTGGTCCGCGTCCGCCGCGAACCGGTGGTCCTCCCCGATCGCCCAGCCCTGGTTCTCATCGCTGAACATCGAGATGACCGCGACCCGGTTCTTCCCATGCTTCAAGCGCTTCGCCATTTCCTGGAAGACGTAGGTCAGGTCACCCTTTACGTCCAGCACGACCAGAAAATGCTTGCCCGCCATCGCTTCGTAGAACATGTGCGAGAGCATCGCGGTCTTCCCGCTCCCTGCGCTCCCCAGCACCAGCATCGACCGGGAGAGCGCACGCTCACTCACTGCGGGCAGGTCCGGGTGGATGCGCAGCAACCCCGGTCGGCCCAGCCCAACCGGTTTCAGGGGGAAGCCGTGCTCGCGCCACCAGCGATGACGGTCGGACTCGGTCCGTCCGTTGAGCTTTTCGACCGCCTTCACCGCCTCGCCGTTCGCGTTCGGCCCGGTGATGAACTCCAGACCGCCGATCTGCTCCTCGTGAACGTGCCGCTTGCACATCTTGCGAAAGAGCCACCATGCGACGCCCGTGGCGGGAATCGCGGAAAGCAGCGCCTTGCCCTTGATGAGCCACCAGGACATCAGGTCGAGCCCGTTCATGTATTCCGTCACGAGCGCTTCGTACGGGCGCTTGTGGCGGAGCAGCAGGTCCACCGCCGCCTTGCCCCAGCACAACAGGTGGTCGCCCAGCGTCATGTTGTCCACGCCCCCGAGCCAGCCGGTGTGCCCGGCGAGGTACCAGAGCCCGCCCATCGAACCGGCGAACACGGCGGTTCCTGCCACGAAGCCGGCGAGCAGGGGCGTGCCGAACAATACGTACGGCTGGTCGTTGTCGAGGCTCTTCGGGGGCGATGCGAGAAAGTAGCGCACCTGTTTGAGGGTGTAGGCCATGTCGGTCTCCTGGCGTATGGGTAACCAGGTATAGCGCTCCCACCGCGTTACACAAGCGGTTCGGGGTGTTACCAGGGTGGCTTGCACCTGAAAAACCGGAGTGAGGTAGGGATGGGCGATGCCGGGACCGGGTGCCAACCCCGGAACCGGCCACAAACCACTGGAAGCCTTCGGCTTCGGGCACTCGCTGACGCCTGTGACCGCACGGATGGAGCCCGGCGCCGCCCGCTTGCGGTGGTCCGGGTTGAGTGCCCTCGCCTCCGGCGGGGTTTGCCCGGAGGGGTGCGGTCAGACCGCGATCATCGCGACCAGCATTCCGATCAGAATCAGGAGCGCGCCGAGCGAAACGGGATCCACCGAGCCGCTGACCGCCAGGGTGAAGCGCACCTGGCCGCGGATCGGGTTTTGCAGAACCGGTTTCCCCGGGTTGGCGGGAACGCGCGCAGCGTCGGGCGATTCGAGGTCCACGCGCGTGTCCTTGGTTGGCGTGCCAACGTGGGACGACCCCGTCCGGGCCTTCTCCGCTTCCATCGTGCGGGCGAGGTCCATCAGGTACGGCGTCAGATCGTCGTACCCGCTGTCGCTGTTGGGGTTGAGCATCGGGGTCGCCATGGTGCGCCTCACTGCCGTCCGGATGAACCACCGGCGCTGGACGCCCGGAGTGCTGCCTCAACGATCGAGGTGGAGGACGCGGCCCTGCTGGGGACCGGGATGTTCGACCCGATGCCCGTCCCGTCCGCCGGCGGCTCCACGTCGCTGACCCCCAGCAGGCTCTGCAGGTAGTCGTGCGTTTCTTTCCGCTGCGCCGCGATCTCGTTCTTGATGCCGAGGAGCAAGGGGGCGAGCGCGAGCCGAAGGGCATTTTGAACCGCCTCGTCGATCCGCCCGTCCATAGAAGCGCTCAGCCGTGCGTTCCCCTGCTCGATCTGCTTGGCCGTGTTCGCAGCGACCTGCGTCACGATGGCGGTGCAAGCGCTGGCGAACTGGTCCAGCCCGCGCTCGACCTGCTTTGCGTTGTTCGTACTGATCTGCTGCGCCAAGTCAACGTAGCCCTGCTGCGCGCCATCGAGCACGGGTTGCAGGGCTTCGCGCACGACGTCCCCGCCTTCCGCTGCCTTCAGAAGGGTGTCGCGCTGCCAGAGGCCGACGCTGGAGTAGCCCTCCGCCTCCGCCTGCTTTTTCATGAGCACCGTTCCGCGCTTCGTCGAGCGGAACGTGTGCATGTCGGTCATCTTCGTGTCGGTCGTCATGGTCTCCTCCTGGTGGCGTTGCACCTACATACCAATAGCAAACGCCGCCCGCCTGTCAACGCTGTATGACGTTATTTCGCAAGCCCAGAAAGGGCGAGCAGGCTTTTGAGTGCGTTTCCGTCTTACGCCGCGTTTTACGCCGCCGCCCGCGCAGGGCAAGGCTTGCGGCGTGCTTTTCAGGGTTCGCGTATAACCACCGGAGGTGGGACAGGTCTGTAGTGATTGGGAATCGATAGCTCACGTTTTTCGATGACATCACCGTTTTTCCGATGACATCCGTGAAGCGTTCGATACCAATCACACCCCCTCCTTTGACCTTCGGATCACCCCGTTCTCCCCCTCCACCCTGTGGATCACCCTGTCCGTTTCATGAGCGGATCGCTTCTCCCCCGAATGACAGGACTGACGGTATCCGCAACGCCAGCGTTCGCCAGACCGTCACCGCCCCTGCGTCGTTGGGTCCAGCCTCTCCGTCCCTCCAGGGTCCAGCCTCTCGCCTTCGCAGCGCAACGCCCATCGCCCCCGCGCAGCCGGTGATGCGTGCGTCGCTGTGCCGTTGACCTCCCGGATCGCGCGAGCGATGGAGCAACGCTTCACCGCGCAGCGGTCCGGTCCAGCCCTTGCCGTTCCGTGGTGCACCGCCCTTCGCGCGTCAGCGCCTGGTGCAACACCCTAGCGCGCAGCGCTCCGACCTCCCGTCGCCTGTACAGGTACAGCGACGCACGCGGTTCACCGCGCCCCGCCTTTCCTCCTTCCCGAGTGGTGGGTCCGCCGCTGCCGTGGTTGGACGTTCACCGCGCGCTCGCGCGTTGCGGGTCAGCCTTTCCCCTTTCCCGGTGCAACGCCGTGCCCTCCGGTTGCTTTCGAAACGCCACGCGCGTCAGCGCCCCACGCCAAGCTTCACGGGTCCTTTGACCGTATGACGCCAGCATGGTCTGTGTACGACCCTCCGCGCACCAGCGCGAACGCAGCAACGCTTCCCGGGTTGTTTGACCGTATGACAATCCCATGCCTTTTGATCAGCCCTCGCCGGTCCGTTGGAGCCAGCCCCGCGCTTCCGCGATCGTTTGACCGTATGACAGGTGCATTCATGCTCTTGTGCGATCCGCCCGCGCTGCTACTGTAAAGCCATGAGGTGCACCAGCACCCAACGCAAACCAGGAGGACGACGATGAGCAGCGTGTTCAACCGGAGGACGACCCACCGCCTTCCCGTGTTCGATGAGCATGACGACGACCAGCACGACGCCAGCGCGTTCGAGCAGGACCATCCCAACGATGAGCCGGTGATCCCGACGCTGCGCGAAGCGTTCCTCGCTGGTGTGCGCCTCGCGATGCAGCGCGTCGAGCGCATCGAGGACAAACGGTGGGTTCGCACGTATGTGAAGAGCCACGCAGTCGGTGGGTGCATGTACTGCGGTCGCGCCCTGTCGCTCGACGGTGCCGCCGGTGGTCGAGCGGTCATGGACACGCTGATCCCGTTGAGCGCAGGAGGTACGACCACCCTTCCGAACCTCGTGCTCGCCTGTACAACGTGCTACGCCGAGAAGGGTGATCGGGACTGGATCACCTTCGGTCGTGCCGTGCGCCCCGCTTTCCTCACCCGCAACCGCCGCAAGGCGCTGCGCTACGCCGGGAACCACGTGCTGCCCCTGTCCGTGAAGGGAACACGTGCAGCAGAACGTGTGTTCGACGGTCGGTGGGAGAACCCGCGCTACCGCGCCTTCGCTGGGTGCTTCGCCACCTCCGGGTTTTTCGCCTGGAACCCCCTCACGCTTCCCCGGGAGCGTCGGGGTGAGGTCGTCCTCTCGCTGCGTATCGGGTTCGGTGGGAAGGTCTCGAACGACGGTGGGGACTTGGTGGTGGTCGAGGTGCCGCACGATGCCTTCCACGCCGCAGCGTGGATGCTGATCAAGCAGAACGTGCTGCTCCACGCGGTCGAGCTTCCCGGTCTCGCCGCCGGGGTCTACCTGCCCTTCCGCCCGACTCTGGACGCGGAACACCAGGAACGCTGGTCGGTGGTGCTTCCGGGTAGCCGGTGGGAGCAGGAAGCCCGTCGGGTTGCGCGGTGGTCCGGTCAAGCGCAGGTCCTGCAGCGCGAACTGAAAAGCGACGAGCAGCGGAGCGCGATGCTCCGCCCCGTGCACGACGGTTTTGTGCAAGCCCGTGCGTCCATCGCCGCACTTTTCGAAGAGGTCACGCCATGATCGACAAGCCCGTCGTTGAGATTGAACAGCCGTTCCTCCCTGAGAATCATCACATCGTTCGGTGGTTGCGCCCCTTGCTGCACAACCATCTCGGTCATGCCGACGTGTTCGTGCCCGTGGGGGTGACCGAGAAGACCCTAAGCGATCCGAAGGTCGCAGCGTATTTCACCGTGCCGTCCGAGCACTGGTCGGTGTTGTGCGTGCGCGGGTCTTCGATGACCGCCGAGGATCGGGACCGACGTGTTGCGATGCTCGAACGCCAATCGGAGCGTGCAACGACGAAAGAAGCGAAGCACAGCGCCGCCATCGCTTTTCGCACGTTGAATCGCCATGTCCGACGTGGTCTGGTGCCCGACGGTGAACTGCTTGCCCAACGCCAGGCGTTCCGGGACGACTCGAGCGTCCGGGAAGCGTGGGGGAAGTTTCGGGTGTACCGCTCGCACCCTGCTGGGGTCGAGGAGCTTGCGGGGTTGTTCGAAGAGATGGGGTACACCGTGGTGCCAGTCCTTCCCGCGTTCTCGTGGCGCGATGTGGAGTTTCCCCACGACGACGAGCGCTACAAGGTGCCCATGGTGCACGTCCAGACGTTGACGCCGTGCCCCTGGTCAAAGCAGTCCCTTGAGCGTCGGTTGTTCGTCCACCGTTGAAACTGGAAATGCTCAACGGTCCGGTGATCCCCACACCATCACCCGGAACTGCCCGCCTTCGAGCGTCGGAGCGTTTGCGGGTGGTTGCCCAGGGAGCGGATGCGACCCAGCGGGTGTTGGGTGGTGGGGTCATGGGATCGAGCAAAACAGAACGATCCTGTTGTTCCGTCAGAACCAGAACAATGTGGGTACAGCGGGGTGCGGGGCGCAGCCCCGCGAGCACCCGCGACAGGGTGAGCCACCGCGCCCTCCGCGGTGCTCGGTCCTTCGGTATGCTCCACCGCTCCCGCCTAACCCATCTGCCTGTCGGTGTCGGTCGTACAAAAGGAAAAGCGGGACGCTCGGTCCCGCTCTTCCTGTCACCGTCTGTGCGGTGTCTTCCTCCTTCGTCGCACCGTCTGCGCGGTGCTTCACGTCCTCCGTTCCACCCGATCGTTCGCCGGGTGTTTTGTGGTCCTCCTCCGCTTTCCGGTCTTTGCCGGTTGCGATCCCGTCTGCGCGGGTTCTCCTCCTCCGCTGCCGTTCGTCCTCCCCTGCCGGATGTTCTTACGCTGCCATCGTGAGCGCGTCGAGCCTCTTGTAGCCTGCCGCTTCGAGCAGGTCGTAAGCCGTGGTGCCCTTGTTGTCCGCGATGCTCACAGAAGCTTTGTAGGCGATCAGCAGACCGACCAGCCAGTCGCGGTTCACGTCGTCCGCCCGTTCCACCGCGTAGTGCAGCGCTGTGCGACCCTCCCGGTTGGACGCGTTCACGTCCGCCCCGACCGCGAGCAAGCCGTTCGCCACTTTCCACGGTGCACGCTTTGCCGCTTTGATCAGCGGGGTGTCGCCGTCGTTGTCCGTGTCCGCGAGCAGAGCGGTGCGTTCCGCGCCGTGCGTCAGTCGGAGCAAGCCGGTGATCGTGTCGAAGTCCGTGCTGCTCATCAGCGCCGCGAACAATGGGTTCGACGGGAAAGCGTTTGTGCGAAGGGTGGTGGTCGTCATGATGGTGCTCCTGGTGATCTGCTGCGGGGTCTGCGTTGCTTCCCCCTTACTTAATCATTGCTCAAGGGATTTATAAGTCAATAGCAGATCGGGTATCCAGACCGCCAAACTGAAAATAAAGTTTGTGAGGTGCATCGCACCCTGAATCCCGTTCCTCCTCCGCTTCTGCGCTCCTGCGCTTCTGCGCTTCTGCGCTCCTGCGCTCCTGCGCTTCTGCGCTCCTGCGCTTCTGCGCTTCTGCGCTCCTGCGATCCTCCCTTGTCGCCACCACCACCAACCCTATCAACCGGAGACGGGGGGAGACCCGCTTCGCGCCCTTTCCTGCGGAGCACGTCGTTCTCCTTTTCCCGCTGCTGACTTGCTTGTCCCTGTCCCCCGCGTGGTGCCTTGGAAAAACACCGCCAGCGTCGCCGCCAGCGGTGTTCGAGAACCTGGGTTGTCCGTTAGACCGTGCGACGTGCGCGCGGACGGAACAAGGGGATCGCCAAACCGACGAAGACGACGGATCCGACGCTGAACATCACGAACCACGCGAGGTCGTGACGGACCGATGCGGGGATGTGCAAGCCGTCCATGACGAGCGCCATGAGCGTCAGCGCTGCAACTGCGAAGATCAGACCGATGGTGATGTCTTTGAGGGTTTGACGCATGATGAACTCCTAGGTGGTTGGGTGGTTGAGGCGTTGCGTGTCGCGCTGCCTACACATTCAGTCTCTCGTACCTGTACAAAAAAGCAAGGGTTTGGCGACCTAAATGAACCACCAGCAGTAAAAAAATATTTGCCACTAAGTCAGTTCGAAAAGACGGGACTGGGTGCATCACCACCTGACAGAAGGAGCCCGCCTTCATCACCGGAGGTGCCAGTGCGGGTGGGTGCCCAGGACGCGCAAGCGTCCCAATGGTTTGGTGTTTGCGCCGGTTCCTGCTCGTGCTCGCCCGCCTGCCCTGCCATTACCCCGAGGGTGCCTGGGAAAAACACCACCAGCGTCGCCGCCGGTGGTGTTCGAGAAATCTGGGTTGTTCTTTAGACCGTGCGACGTGCGCGCGGACGGAACAGGGAGATCGCCAAACCGACGAAGACGATGGACCCGACGCTGAACATCACGAACCATGCGAGGTCATGGCGCAACGCTGCGGGGATGTGCAAGCCGTCCATGACGAACGCCATCGCGAACAGAACTGCAACGACGATGACGAGAGCGATGCTGAGGTCTTTGATGGTCTGACGCATGATGAACTCCTGAGCGGTTGGGGTTTGTGGCGTTGCGTGTCGCGCTGCCTACACATTCAAGATAGCTCGAGTACAGACTAAAGCAAGCGTTTAGCGACCTAAATGAACCACCACCAGTAAAAAAATTTCCGCCACTAACTCAGTTCGGTATCGGTGCGTCCCGGGTGCTTCACCACCTCAGTCGTCGGGTCTCACGCGCTTCGTTCCGCCGCATCCTGCCCGCCTTCATCACCGCAGGTGCCAGTGCGGGTTGTGTGCCAAGGACGCGCAAGCGTCCCAATGGGTTTGGTGTTTGCGCCGGTTCCAGCCTTTCGCTTTAGATGCGCTGGTTCAGTGTCGTAGGGTCACAGGTGCATCACCACCTGATCCGGGGTGCCCGCCTCCATCACCGGAGGTGCAAGCGCGGGTGGGTGCCCAGGACGCGCAGCGTCCCAAAGGGTTTGGGTGTTTGCGCCGGTGCCGGGTTGTTCACGGGTTCCCGCCTTTCTCCAGCGCCCTTGGTTCAGCGGGTCTTCTTCTTCGCTGCTCGCGCCTTCGCCAGCGACTCGACCTCCTTGCGGATCAGCCGGCGATTCTCGTTCTCGTCGAGCACAACGGTCAGACGCCCCGCGTCAGCCAGCCGATGCGCCTGGGTCTGCTGAGCGTAGCCCATCAGCCGTGCTGCTTCTGCGAACGTCACCAACGCCGCGCCGGGGAAGCCTGCGGCTTTTTCCGCACGTGCCGCGCTGTACGCGTTCAGATCCTGCGGTTCGATCGCGAGAACACCGTTCGTCGTACTCGCCCTCAACGTCCCCGCCTGGATCGCCTTCCACAGGACGTCCGGGGAGCGGTCCACCAGCACCGCCGCGTCCATGACTTTGATCCGGTCGCCCACGTCGAGCACGGGACGTCCGCGCCCGCGACGCGCAGGTGGGACAAACGACGCGAGGACCTTCGGGTCGATCCGGCGTAATCCGTTCCGGTCCAGCGCGCTGGGAAGCACGTTCTTGACCGTCCATCGTTTGACGATGCCCCGGTCGAGCTTGAGACGTTCGGCGACGTCGGTGATCGTCAGCCAGTTGAGCGGGGCGATGGTGGTGGTCATGGTGAACTCCGAGAGGTCGGTGGCGTTGCGAGCGTTCCGCGCTGCCCATGAACCATCTTCTCGTACCCGTGGAGAATAGCAAGCCCTTTGCGACATAAAAAGACCATAACGTAACCGCTCCGCACAAGATGCCTGACGTGCCCTTCGTCGGACGGACCCTGCGCCCCGCGCATGTGATGACGGATTTACCGGGCGCAAAAAAGCCGGGACGTGCCCGGCTCTCGTTTCCTTCGTTTCCCCACCCACCGATGGTCCGGACGTCAATCACCCGCCGGTCTCACCAGCCGCCTGCTGGCGCAGGGGTGACGCACTGCCGTTGCCCGTTCGCCAAGTTCCGACAATGCGCGAGCGGCGGTTCCCCGTTGACGCCCTGAATCTTCCCAGGAACGTACAAGTCGGTTGTGATGGCCGTCGTGTTGCGCGGCGCCGCCCGTTGCAGCGGAAGCGCTTGGTCATCGCCGATCGGGAAGGACGACGGGGTGGAGACCTTTAGCGTGTTCAGCGATGCGCGCGGGAAGTCCGCCGGGAAGGTCACGCCGTCGATCTGTTGCGTCGCCACCGGTCCAACCGCCTCGCCCGCGGTGGGTGACGCGTGCGCCAGCGGTGCGGTGAGCAGGACCATTGCTGCGAAGACGAAGGAGATCCCGGTCGAGCGTGCGGATTTGGTGAACCGGTGGCGGTGATCGGTGGTGAAGCGCATGGTCGCCTCCTGCGGGGCGGTGGGGTGATGTCTGTACGCTACTGCATTACCGGTTGGATTGCCAGAAAGGCGGGGGGTTCCATCCCCAGGTGGTGATGCACCCGGACTGAAACATCTCAAACCGGGCGGCTTGCGCCGCTGGGACACCCCGCTCACGCGCCCTCTCCTTCGGCACCGGCTTTTCCATCGGCCGGCGGGTGTGGCGTGCTGCCGGTGTCCGGCCATCCGGCCTTTGCATGATGGCCCCGGCCATGGTCGTTCCTGTCCCGGCTGCGTGACGATCGCCGGTCCACGGCATCGGTGGTGCCACGCCTTCCGATGGAGCCCGGCGCCCGTCACCGCAGGTGCTGCCCGGGTTGAGTGTCGGGGAAGCGGGAAGCGAAGCGCCCCGGATGGGTTTGGGGTTTCGACGGTTCCGGGTTTTCCGTCTCCCAAAAGGAAAACGGCCGCTTGCGCGACCGTCTTGCCTAATGCCCTGCTGACCGCCCTGCCCGATCAGTCCTCGCTGCCCGGCACCTCATCGCGCGGGACGAAGATCACCTGGCGCTTCACCATGCCTCGCGTCAGAAACTCATCGAGCCACGGCCGGTCCGGGTTTTGATGGTTCTCGCCGGTGCGCCCGTTCGTGCGGATCCACCAGTCGTAGTTCAATCGCACCAGGTCGTCGAACGACGTGACGGTGGTGCGGGCGTTGCGACGGTCCACGGCGGTGATCGCATCGCCGTCCCCGATCTCAAGGGACACACCGCTGGAGCGGTAGAACCCCGCGATCGTGATGTCGCCGGTCGCCCCGTCAAGCTTGAACGGAACGCCCCGCCGGTTCATCTCTTTCACGAGCGGCGGCATGAATCGCATGAAGCCCTTGTTTTCGTCGTGCGTTGGCGCCAGCGGAGTCATGACGTCCACCTCTTCGACGTCCGGCACCGACACGGGAGCCGGTTCATCGTGGTGCTTCTTGCCGTGCTTGCCTTTGCCGGTCGAAGCACCGGTCGAAGCGATGGGCGAATCCTCCGTCACGATGGTGGTGTCGGCCAAGTCGTTGCCCGTGCCGTGCTCGTCGAGCGGTGCAACGTCGGCGCGAGCCTGCACGTGTGCCTCGTGGAGGGCGACGTCGCTCTGCTCGTTGCTCTGGTCGCTCAGGCTGTTGAAATCGAAGTCGGTGCTCATCTCATGGTCTCCTCGTGTTTTGGCAACGCGACGCATCGCCGGAAACCCACCTTAACGAACCGATCAGCGTTGTCCAGTTCCCAAGGCGCAAAACACTCCCGTCCTCCTCGGGTGCTGCCAAACGAGGAGGGGCGGCGCTCCCGGTTGACGGTGGTGACGGTCCAGCGTGATGCTCGTGATGCTCGCGATGTTAGTGATGCCGATCAGCGTCTTGCCCCGCTCGCGCAGCGGGAACGGCGCCGCCAGCACGCGCAGCGCGGGGTGCGGGGCGCAGCCCCGCGAGCGGTCCATGATTGGACCGCTCGCGTGTGGGGGTTGATCGTTGCTGAGCCCGCCTTCCTCGCCGTGCGATCGCGGGTTGAGTGCCCGGGAACGAAGTGACCCGTCCGTTTTGGTTGTGAGCTTTGATTCCGGTTTTTGCACGTTGATGCTCTCGACGCTCTCCTCGTCCCCGTGTTCCGCTTCCCGCAGGCTGAGCATTTCCACTTGAGCTTGCGCCGCGCGAGCTTCCTCCGCCTGACGGGTGAACGCCTGAATCACCGAACGCATGTCGCGCTCTGCCCGCTCCTCCGCTGAACGTTGTTGCTCCGTGAACGTGAACGCTGCCAGGTCGTCCCTCGCGAACCAGCGCACGCCTTCCGGGTCAGTGTAGAACGCCAGCAGGTCTTCGTCGTCGAACAGCGAGTCGTCCGCGGAACGCCCGGTGATCGTTGCCGCTTCGTCGATCGTGACGTACGGCGCCAGCGCATCTTGCTCCGCCTTTACCTTCTTCGCAGCGTGCACCGCCTGGAGGTTGGCCAGTCGTCGCGCGGCCTGGTCCGCAAGTTTCGCCGCGATGTCCGCTTCGACATGCTGGGCCAACCGTTCGATGTCCGCCCGCAGGTAGACCTGCTCAGCAACCGCTCCAGACAGCCGATCGGGCAATGCTTTGCGGCGATCGACGCGTTTGCTGTTGATGTAGCGTGCTGCCTCCTGGGCGCTGCTCAGCCCAAGGATACGCACCGCTTGCGCGAGGGTCACCTCGTCGTCGTTCATCCAGCGCGAAATCGTCGTGGTCGTCATGGTGGCTCTCCCCTCACGCGGCCACGCCGTCGGCGATCATGCGTTGCACGACCGCTTTGAGCTTGTAGTTGTCGTCGTAGAGCCCGTTTTCGCAGAACCAGGTCAGCGCTTCGTGCTGCGCGCTGGTCTTGCGCGGCCCCAAGTGTTTGATAACGCTGAAAGCGATGCCGGCCGGCCGGGTGGCCAGATTGCGCAGGTCGATGCCCGTGTCGGCGACGAGCCGCTGGATCTCCGGCAGGTCTGCGTAAGCGATGGCATAGCAAAGCTCTTGGTCCGGTGTCAGAGCAATGGGTGCTTGCTCGTCCGGTGCGTCGAAGTTGAGGGTTGCGTCCAGTGCTTCGAGGGTTAGGGTGCTCACGTTCGGTCCTCCGAGGGGCGGACCGAGACGTCGGTCCTTGTACTGCAGAACCAGCGTTCCCGCTGGCCCTCGTCGAACGTGATGTGGGTTTGATCACCCACTGATTTAGTCTCGCTCTAGATTTACCGTTGCGCAAGAGGGCCAGGCGAAATATTTCGGGTAGGTGCATTGCGTGTTCGCCTGGTGCCCTTCACCCTGCGCGCCGGCGTGTCAATACGTGACGACGGTCAAGGTTGACTGCTGCTCCTGCTGGTCCGCGGTCTCCACGGTGCGTTGCACGACCTGGGGCTGGACCGTGTTCGATGAGCACGCAACACCGGGTGCGCTCGTGGGGGTCGATGCGGTGACGGTGCATGAATCGACGATCGTGACGCTGACGGACATGCTCGCCGTTTTCGTCCCGGCGAACGCCTGGGTGCTGAGCGCTGCGACCAGGGCGATGGTGATGCCGGCCGCCAGGTGGTGCTTTGCCACGGTGTTTCCTCCTGTTCTGTTGTGAAAAGACCCGCTGCGTTGGCGGGTCTTCGGGTCGTTCGGGATGGTTCAGAAATCGGCGACGGTATCGACGCTACGGAAGCCGTAGATCTTCCGGACGTCCTCTATCCGGCTCCGGCGTTCGATCTCGCCGACGTGCGACCGAGCCACCTCGATCATGTCGATGCAGCACGCAGCCTTCGCCTCGTCGCGGAACGTCGCGAACTCTTCTTCGTCCGCGTCCATCACGATGAAGTTGTGCTCGAAATACTCGCCATCCTTCGCATCGGGATGTACCCAGTCCGGGTCGTCGCGTTCGACGCCCTCCAGGAAAATCGCTTCCATGCGCGACGTCTTACGGCAGGTGAAGGTGGGGACGGTGAATGCGGTCATGATGAACTCCGGGGCGATGGGTTGGGCGTTGCGTGTGCGCTGCCTATACATTCAAGGTAGCTCTAGGATTTTTCAGGTCAAGAGTAAATCAGGGATTGCGACCGCTAAAACGCAAAAATACTTGCGTCATAGAGTGCGTTGCACCTGACACGATGAAACCTCAAATCCTTGGAGCGCTTGCGCGCTCGGCGACCCGCTGCGCGCCCTCTCCTCCGGTGGATGCGACGCCATGCATAAAGCCCCGCTCCTTCTCCGTGGTGTTCGGGGACATTCCACCAGGCCCGGCTTTTCCACCGCAGGTGCTCTCGGGTGAGTGCCAGGGAGCGGATGCGACCCATCACGGGTTTGAGCCCGCGGGTCCGGTCGTGCTCCGTTGCACCGCGTAGCGCGGGAAGATCCACCGCCCGCCGACTTGCGTCGCGCCCGGTACCTGATCCCGTTGTTGCCGAGCCACCATATCGTCGTGCTCCCGCTGCGCGCGCAACGTCTCCACGTCGTCGGGTCGGTAAAACAGATGTGAGCCCGTCCGGGTCGCCGCCAGTTGTCCGGACTTTGTGATGCTGAGGGCCGATTGGTATGACACGCCGAGGCGTTCCGCCACGTCTTTCGTGTTGAGCCAACCTTCTGCACGCATGCGTTCTATGGTTTCGACCATCCCCCCTCGTGGTCGCTGCTCCCGTTGCTCCCGTTGCTCCCGCTGCGCGCGCAACGTTTCAACGTCGTCCGGCCGGAAGAACCATTGCGCGCCGATTCTCGTCCCAGCCAGTTTGCCCGACTTTCTGTAGTGCAAGACGAGAGGGTATGACACACCCAGGAGTTGCACCGCCTGCTTCGCGGTGAGCCAGCCGTCTGCGCGCATCTGCGCCATTGCCCTATGTTGCTCTTGCTGTTGTGCCCGGAAAAGCTCCACGTCGTCCGGTTGGTAGAACCATTGAGAACCGCGTTGCGTCCCCGCCAGTTTCCCCGACTTCGTGAGCTTTAAGACACGGCACTGCGCTAGACCCGTGCGTTCCGCCACGTCTCTCGTTGTGAGCCAGCGTTCTGCCCGCATCTGAGCACGCAAACCGGGTGCCTTCGGCTTTTTCTGACCCTTCGTGGCTCCCAGGATCGCCACCGCGTCGTGCGGGAACACCCAGTGCTTGCCGATTCGGATAGCGCCCGGCAAACGTCCTTTCACGCGGAGTTGCTGAATACGTTGTCGCGTCAGACCCAACCGCTCGGACAAGTCCCTCGAGGTCAACCAGCCTTGCGCAAGCCAGTTCTGGAGCTTCTGCGCCGCATCAACGCGAGCGCGTTGTTTCGCCCGCCGATTTTCCTTCTTCTCCATGGCTCAGCCTCCCCTGCTCAAACGCTTCTCCCTCCGAACGGGCCTCCCCTTGCGCTCCTCGATGACTCGCTCGACCTCGCTCACCGGGATTCGACGCACCCCGCTCTCGTCGAGCACCACCCGCAGTTCGCCCCGTCCGACCATCCGCGTGACGTGAGCAGGCCCTTTGAAGCCCAGCCGGCGCGCAGCGTCACTGAACGAGACCATGGCCGCCGCTGCGCGCTCGCGCTTCGTGCGGAACGCCTGGACGTCGTCCGGGTTGTAGAGCCGGACGCCGGATGCCGTCCGGGTGAAGGGAATCTCCCCCGCGTTCGCGTGGGTGCGCACGTAGAACGTAGAACGTGCGATCACTGCCGCCGCCTCCGGGGTCGTGAGCAACCCGTTCCGCTCGCCGACGCGGCCGGTCGGCTTGTGATGCGCCACCGGGTCGAACGCATCGACCAGCGCGGGGTCGAACCGCCGCTTGCCGGTTTGATCGACCGTGCTGGCGAGGTGCCCCATGCGCTGCCAGCGCCGGACGGTGGTGGGTTGAACGTTGAAACGTCGAGCGACGTCCGCGGTGCGGAGCCAGCCGGGCGGAACAATAGTACGAGGTGCAGGCGAAGGCATGGGGGTTCTCCGTGTTTAAGGTTGGAGCCAGGTGGTGAATCACTTGGGCCTGGTACCCCCAAACCCATCCGGGGGAGGATGGGCAACATGGAGAACGGACGATTGGGTCGATCAGCGGCGCCAACCCTCCCCGGCTTGCACGAAGTCGCCTTCGTCGTCGGACCAGACTTCGCGATGTTGGCCGCGTGCGTTGCTGGGTGCCGATGGCTTCGGTGCGCGCGGTTTGCGAGCCGCTTTCGCTGCGCCCACCGACGAGTAAGTCTTCGCTTTGCCGCCGGCCAGACGCCGCACCAACTTGAAGATCTCCGATTTGTAGCCGATGCCGATGTTCAGCACGAGCACGGCGTCATCCGGGCAGTCCGATCGATCTTTGTACAACGTCGGGTCCAGCAGCGGAATGTAGGTGGACTTTGATCGCGCATCGAACCGAGCGCCACCGCAACGATCCAGGCTTGCCAGAGCTTTGTAGTTCGAGATTGCAACCACCGCGGCGAGCTTGATGGTCAGGTGCCTAGAATCGACGGACACGCGGACGGACGATCCCGCTTTGCTCGATGCTGCGAGCAGTTCGTCGAGTTGGCTTTGCGTCAACGATGTGTACATGATGGTCTCCGGATGGCGGCGGTGTGATGTGTGAGCCCTACGTCTTGATCATCGCTCCAGGGATTTCTAAGTCAACGGTAAATCGGGTATCGCTACCGTTCAAATGCAAAAATACTTGCATCATAGGGTGCGTTGCACCCGATGCCATCAGCACCTGAACCCATGGAGCGCATGCGCGCTCGGGCACCCGCTGACGCCTCTGATCCGGGGGATGGAGCCCGGCTTTGTCGCCGCAGGTGCTGCCCGGGTTGAGTGCCTTCGCCTCCGGCAGTTTTCCCCATCGGGTTCCGGCCGTGCTAAAAGCGCTTCCGGCTCCTCGCCGGTGGATGCTGATGTGCTCAACCTGTGGGATGGACCGGAAACGCCGGTCGTTGTACCCCACTGACCAGCGTTCCCGCTGGCCCAAGGGAGAACGGTGGAGTGTCGCGAGATTTATCAGTCTTCGACCGGCGGGAACACGACGGCGGTGTAAAGACGGTCAAGCTCGCGGCCGATGTCGTCGCGGTCGGGACGATTCGTGTTGCACATGTATGCTTTGTTCAGCGCTTCCAGTCCGACCCCGGTCTTTGCCTTGACCTGATCGTAAATCCGACCCAACGCCGCCTGCGCTTGTTCGACCACGCTCTTTGCTTGATACTTGCCTGCCGCCAGACGACGCCATTCTTTCCGTGCCTGATCCATCAGCGCGCCTACCTGGGGGAACGGCGACAGAAGCTCATCAACCTTCGCGCGCAGGTCCTTTGCAACCGCAGCGACTTTCGCTTGTTCAGCGTCGAGTTTGGCCTTGCCATCGTCCACCGCCGGCTGGAGCGCCTTGAAGCTCGCGAGGATGTCGTCCAACTTCGACTTACGGACGGCCAGCACGCCCAGCCGTTCGGCCTGTTGCTCGATCAGCGCTTTGCGTTGATTCAGTTCGGCGGTCCAGCGCTGGATTTCCGCTTCCGTCGCGTCCAACTCTTCTTTGTTCTCGATCGCTGCGAGCACGCCCGTGGTGGTGACCGTTTCGATGTATTTCGTGAGCTTGTTCCGGGTCACGGACGTGTCGTTCAAACGCCAAGTCTTCGCATACCCTTCCCACGTCGCGGTTTTGAACGCGGTCTTGAAATGGTCCTTCAGATCAAAGGGTACCTTCACATGAAGGCCGCCCGCATCGGACGTGAAGCTAAGTGCGCTGGTGGTCATGGTGTTACTCCGTCGTAGTGGATGGGGGAGCGAGGGATCGATCCCGGTACCCACAAACCCATCCGAAAGGATGGGCGACGTGAGGAGCACGGTTCGCCTTATTCGAAGACGTAGCCGCCAGCCTTCTCTTTCCTGCCTCCTTGTTGATGACGTCCGACGCAGGGCGCAACGCTTTCGGCGATGGCCAGCGCGCGACGGATGGCGTCCGTTTCGCTGATCTCGTTGGAGCCTGGCTCGTAGCCGATCGCAGCAAAGCGGTCGAACTGGGCTTCTGTGATTTCCGACACTGCGTAACCATGCCGACGGTTCGGGTCGTTCGTCACCATGACGAACATCAAGTTGGCGGGATCGTGCGGGGCTGATTCGACATACTGCTGGCTGTAGCCGGTGACGTCGATCTGTTGAGCCTTGGCGCTCCATCCACCGAGCGACGCTGAGACGCAGGGGACAGTGGCGACGTTAGCCGCGCGTTCGTAGATCGACATCAGGTCAGGTTTTGCAGTGGTGGTCATCATGGTGCGTCTCCGGAGGAATGGGGCATTGCGATCGCGCTGCCTACACGTTAAATGTAGCTCTAGGATTTTTGGGGTCAAGAGCAAATCGGGTATCGCGACCGTTGAAATGCAAAAATACTTGCGTCATAGAGTGCGTTGCACCTGGTAACGTCGCCCCTTCCAAACCGGTTTGGGGGACTTCGGTTCCGGGCGACCCGCCCACGCGCCTTTTCCTCCGGATTAGATCCCGCCTTTCTCGCCCTCGGCGTCTGCGGGTTCAGTGCCAGGGGAACGAAGTGACCCATCTGCCTTTAAGCGTCGATTCCGGTTTTGACGTTCCCGCACCCTCAAAGTCTTGCTCTCACCCGCGCCCTCATGCCTCGTCGTTCCGCGCCCGCCAACACGTCCTGCAGTTCCAGCGTTTCGAGCATGGCCCTGACGCCCGACCGTTCGATGCCGCGCTCCGCCACGACGTTCAGCGCCTGCAACGCATCCTGCCGCTCCACCCCTGCGACGAGGAGCAGCCGGACCGCTTCCGTGTCGTCCTCCAGCACCGCGAACACGATGGGACGCTTTCCGTTCAATCCACGGACTCCCGGAATCCTCGCTTGCAGCCGTGCCGTCGCCCATCGTCATACAAGTCCGGGACGAACCTCGCGCGAACGGTGGAGCGTGAGGCGTAGGCGCGGCCCGGGCGGTACTCGTGATCGCCGCAGGCTGCGGTTCAGTCGATCGCCATACCGTGCGCTTCTGCGATGGCCCAGAACATCTCGTTGCGCGTTTGCAGTTCCGCCACGCCCTCGTTACCCCATCCCGCGATCACTGCCATGTGCATCAACTGCTCGGCCGTGACGTGATGGTCGTCGGCCACGTTGCGACGTTCGGCCTCGCACGCCACTTGGTACTCCGGCTGCTCCTCGGGCTCCGACGTGTCGAACGCGTCGAGCCGGTCGGCGTTCTCGTCGCGCCAGTCGTCGCACCACGCCTCGATGGCGTTCGTCCAGTCGTCGTGTGCGGCGATTACCGTGGCGAGGTACCCGGCGGGCAAGCCCGCAAGGGCCGTGAGTGCACGGTCCAGCGCGGCCCGCTCGTCGAGGTCGTTCATGCAGTAAGTGTTCAGATAGAAGTACGTCATGGTGCGTCTCCGGAAGAATGTGGCATTTGCGATCGCGCTGCCTACACGTCAAATGTAGCTCTAGGATTTTTGGGGTCAATAGCAAATCGGGTATCGCGACCGTTGAAATACAAAAATACTTGCGTCATAGAGTGCGTTGCACCTGGTAACGTCGCCCCTTCCAAACCGGTTTGGGAGACTTCGGTTCCGGGCGACCCGCTCACGCGCCTTTTCCTCCTGATTAGGGCCCGCCTTCCTCGCCCTCGGCGGCTGCGGGATCAGTGCCCGGGGAACGAAGTGACCCATCTGCTTTTCCGCGTCGATTCCGGTTTCGACGTTCATGCGTGCAGCGCTGCGTGCGCAACGCCGTCGCCTTCCTCGACCAGTTCCTCGAGCCGGTCGCGCAGCGCTTCGCGCAGGTCGTGCATCGCGTCCTCGTCGTTGCGGTCCTCGGGGATGTCGAGCGTGATGGTGTCGGGCCAGCCTTGGATCAGTTGAGCCAGGACGAACTCATCGAGCGTTGCTTCAAGAGGCATGACGGTGCTTCCCGTGGTTGGAGTGGAAGGCGTCGGGTTGTCCGTCGCCGTGCCTTGAATCTCGCGTACGCTCTTTCGGAAATCAATATTTAATCGGGGACCGCGACTTATATACTTTCACCACTAACTAAAGCCTTGCAAGGCGTTGTCTGGGTGCATGACACCCTGGCGCCTGAACCCACCCCAACCCCTTTGGGAGCCTTCGGCTCCGGGCGACCCGCTTCGCGCTTTCACGCCAGCGGCAACGGTGCGACCACGCCGATCGGGAATGACCCTCTGCCTACCGGAACGGGTGCGGTGTTGGGGGACTTGTGGACGGTGCCCGCCTTCCCCGCCGGAGGTGTCTCCGGGCGAAGTGACCAAGGGGCGCTCTGCGCCCCGTCCTGGTTTTAAGCGTTGGTCACCTTGACGTTGACCCAGCCGCCTGCGGCTGCGACGAACAGCATCGAGATCCTGCAGCCGTTGAGGACCACCTCGCGTCGGTCGCCGTCCATCGCTGTCCGTGGTTGCCCGTTCTCGGGGGTGCGGGGGAACGCCGCGGTGGTGGTGTTGGTGTTGCGATCGTTGGTGGTTGCCGTGCGCATGATGTGCCCATCCTGTCGTTGTTGCGTCTGTCCGCGGAGCCGTCTCGGCGCGGATTCAGCGAAGCACAACAGGGCAGGAGGTCAAGGGACCGCCACGGGCGGGGCGAAGCGCACCCTTGACCTGCTGGACGTGCAGCGCTACGCGTCGATGAAGGGACGGACCGGGGACGGGTGCAACGGGGAACGACGGGGATGAGGACGCTCGGCAACGTGCTCCCGACGGTCGTGGACGCGGGCAACGCGTCCGTCTTTTGCCGTTTGTGCAGGAGTAAAGAGACAGGAAGGAGGAGGCCGATGGGGCTCTGGTTTACGGTTTGTGGATGAGCATGTATACACGTAGTAGCAGTTAACAAGCTCCTGGAAAAACTGTGGACAACCTCCGTTTACCGTTTTGCCTCAAGGGGTTCCAGAACGAACAACCGCGTGCACGCCGTGTCGGAATGAGTCCAGGAGTTCTGAACAACTTCCCACCGTTTTTCCACCGGATCGACTTACCCCGTTTACGCCCACACCGATTCCACAGCGTTTACGGGACGTTGCCAGGGGTGTTGTCCACAGGTGCCGGTGGATAACCCTGTGCTGGTTACAAAAGCACCTGCCACGAACGGGCTGAACGCAAACGGGACGCTCGCGCGCCCCGTTGGTCAGGTGGTGAAACGGTGGTGAAACTTTGCGTTAGAGGCTATCGAACAGATCGCCAAACTCCGGCATGATCTCCCTGGTCGCCGCAGTCCCATCGTCGGTTGTGCTCTGCGCCGGGTGCGTCTGGGCCAAAGAAGGTGGTCCCAGGACGCTGATGGCCGCGCCGCGTGCCTGCGTCATCATCCGATCGTGGGGATCGTTTGCATCGAGCAGGTCCTGGTACGCCTTGCCGAGGAGACCGAGGATCATCTCATCGCTCTCCCGCTCGATGCCATCGCCGATCAGCATGAGCATCTGCTCGAGCGACATCGTGCGATGCACCGTGTCGCCCTTGTCGCGGGCGCGCTCAGGAGTGCGCTCGAAGTTCAGCGCCCACAACGCGTCCCACAGTTTCACCACCAGGTCGCGACCGAACGTCCACGGTTCCGCGTCGTTACCGTGGTACGCCACGCCGTTGATACCCTCGACGTCGCCCGCGTTGTCCAGCCGAAACGGTCCGAACCAGTGCTGCTGAACGGGCTTGTCGTCCGCGAGGTTTTCAAGCATGAGCCACTGCGCTGGGACGCCGTCGATCGGTTGGTCCAGCGAGCACACCGCCTGCACGCTATGCCGCAGGGGGACGTTTCCGTACAAACACTCCATATAGAAATCGTGGTCCTTCGAACCCTTGGGCGCCAGGGAATCGACCAGCGCCACATCGACGATGAAGTAGCGCCCGCCGCACGCCGAACACGTTCCGACTTCGAGCACCGCGGTGTACGTTTCGCGGACTTGCTGTTCGGGGCGAAGCATCTTGCCTATGCCTTGGATCGTATCGCCGTCATCGAGAAAGTATTTGCTTCCGCCTGCGTTCTTCACGCCGACTTCGTTGACGGTCAGGCGGGGTTTGCCGCAGCAGGGGCAGTTGATGGTGTGCGGATTAGCATCGGTGATCGTCTCGACGCGGATGGATTGGGTGGTTTCGGACATGGTGGTCTCCTCCGTGATTGGGGCGACCGGGGCGGCCGCGATGGACCAAACTAGCTCGAGTACCGATTTGCACAACCCCCCCCTCAACGATTCCGCTGCTCCCTCCTCCAGGTTTCGACCTGCCTCCCGACTTGCTCCACGTTCTGCGCGTGAAGCCGTGCTTCGATCTCCCCCCGCTTCAACAGGTCGATGGGCGGAACCACCCAGTTCCGATGGGTGAGCCCTTCCAGGTGCTCCTGCACCTGTTCGACGAGGTCCGGGCTTTCCTCTTGGTCGCGCAGGTGGCCGAGGTGGACCTCGACGGTGGGGTTCCCGATCGCGAAGAGCACTTGCTCTTTCCGGAGATCGATCCGGTGGCTGACCACGAACTCGATGAGGCAGGTCTTGCCGGTGCTGGTCGTGCCGACCGCGTCTGCGACGATCCGGTATTGCTGGTGTGGCGTCCACGTACCCCGGTTGTCCAGCACCGCCGTGCCGGCGACGAACGCCTGCTCGAGCGCAACGGTGGCGAAGGTGAACGCCGGCTTCTCCGGGAGGGTCTGGCGGATGTTGCTCGAGATGAACTCGTGCGGCGCGACCATCACCTGATGGCGGTGCCCGATGGTGTAGTGGGGAAGCCCGAGGCGCCGGGTGCGCTGCAGGACCGTCTTCGCCGCCAGGTGAAGCGTGCTTTCGCCGGCCGCGGGGCAGTCCGTGACCGCGTGGTGGGCGAAATGCCAAGTCATCACGTCACCCTGACGGGCGACAAGGGGTTCTCCGCACCCGATGCACGTGCAGTCGCACGCGAAGCCGTTGCGTGTGCGCGGGTCGAGCGCCCGGACGTGGATGGGATCGCCGGTGCGGTTGTCGAAGGCGAGCTTGACGTGCCCGTCGGTGACGACGCGAGGCCGTGCGAGGTCGATGATGGGGGAGGTGTTGTCGGTCGTGCTCATGGAAAGCTCGCTTACGCTGGTGGCGGTATGCCCAACGTATGAAATCGCCACGAGCCGGTCAACCGGTGGGATGGCGAGATCGTGCGAAACCCAAACCCCTTTTTGGAGCCGGAGGCTCCTGGCCCGACGCTCGCGCGCCGTTGCCTGCGGACATCACGGTTCTGGCAAGATGGTGGCCCCTCCCTCCACGAACGATTACGATGCGCATCGACCTCAGCGACCGCCTCATCCACCTGTCCAAAGCGCACAGCAAAGAATCAACAACGCCGCGCCTTGACGCTCTCGAAAACCTGATCAGCATCCTGAGCGAAAAGCGTCTTCGGGGTGCCAACGGGATGATCAAGGGCAAGCACCTCTGTGTGTGCTTTTCCGAAGCGCCGATCGCGACCTTGACCCACCTTCTGGCGCGGCCGGGCCAGGGCGGCTACAAGTACCAGCCGTACGGGATCATGGTCGAAAAGCACTGGCTGTTCGCGAAGGGCGGGCGCCCGGTGATCTACGCGACCGACCAGGAATACCCGGATCTGTACCCGGACCTGCAATACCGGTTCGTGAAGTTCGACCTTCGCGGTCCCGCTGCGGTTGATTTCACGTGGGAGCGTGAATGGCGCATCCTGACCGAGGGCCTGCCGATCACCCCGGAGGAGGTCACCGTGATCGTGCCAACCCGTGAAGCGATGGTTGCTATCGAGGAAAGGCTCGACGAAACCGGGAAGTCCGCGCCATGGCATTTCCTCGTGTTGAGCGATCTTGGCGTGCCGATCGAATCGATCGACAAATGATGGGTCGCTGCCCGCCGTCCGTTCACCGCAGGTGAGCAGCGGGCGAAGGGCCTTTCCTCCCGGAGGGGTTTCACACCGCCTCCTTCAAAGCCGTGCGCGCTGCCTGCGCACGGGTGGGTCGTTCTGCTCCGCCATCGCCTGGTCCGCCACTTCGCGGACCGCCTGGGTTTGCGCGTCAAGGACGCGTCCCAGAATCTCGATCGCGTCGTGATCGATGTTCTCGCGGGGAAGCGACCCGGTCGGCCGCTCGATGTGCCGCATCGCGAAGAGTTCGGACGTGCCCGCGTAGTCGTCCATCTCTACCGACTCCCCGTCCGGTGCCACCACTTCCCCCTCGCACCCTCGGTTGTTCGCAACGATCGCCCGCCATGTTGGGTCGCTCAACGTTTCGAAAACACCGCACCGGTGGATCCACGACGTCTCGAGCCCGGTGAAGAGGAACGTCGGATCCACCTGTCGGCGCCCGGTCCGTTGCTGCACGAAGGCGTCGAATCGCCGGTCGAGCGCTCGCAACGCGTCGCTGTCCAGTTTGCAGCGCTGGTCCCATCGATCAGGGTTGAGCACCCGGTGAAGGACGTGGTTGGTGTACGTCTGCTCCACGGGACGATGGTCTGCGTGGTTCCACAGCGCTCGCGCTTGCTCGAAGAAGCTCATCGCCGCGAAGCCGCTGTCGTCAACACGGTCCAACGGTGCCCCCTGCTTCCAGGCTGCCGGCAGGGTGACCCACGCAAGTTCCTCGGGGGTGAACGCGTCGCCGAGCGCGCGCACGTCGTCGAGGTCGAACATCGGCTCGTTGGTCACGGTCATCGCTGCCCCGCACCGTTCTTCGCCACCGCCCGCGCGATGGTCTGTTTGTCCAGGTCGAGCCCGTACGTCGCGTCGTTCTCCGGTGCCGCGGCGTTTCGCTCGTTCGAGGCCACCCGCCCGACGCTCATGTGCTGCGCTTCGGACTCGTGCGAGAGCACCGTGACCACCAAGGTCACCAGCAGCGCTACGACCAGGAGCAGCAACACGGACAAGCCGGCGGCGATGGCGTGCCCGCCTTTACGCTGCTCGCTCTGCGGGTCCCGCGAGGTCCACGACGGGTCTTGATCGTTCATGCCAGTTCTCCGGTTGCGACCGCCGGGGTGGCGTTCGTACCGGAAAACCAGCCCTTTTGGGACTGGCACTGCGGGAGGATCGACGCGGTAGGGTCAGGCCGCGAGCGCGTAATCCGGGAAGGGGTTGTGCCGCTCTTCGAAGTCGTGCGCCGCGCTCGCTGCGAGCCCGACGATGTGCATTTCGATGACGGTGATGAACACGCCCACGTCGGTCTTTTTGCCGTCCCCTTCGAGCCAGGCTTGGATCTCACCCGCGGCGTCGCGTGCTCGGGTGTAGGCGAAGCGCAGCCCGAAGAGGTCCAGCGCTGCCAGCCTTACAAGGGCGATGCCCGAGGCTTCGACGCCGGCGTGGTGGACGACCCGTTGCTCGTCTTGCGTGCAATGCACGTGAACGGTCCGGCCGTTGACGGTCAGGGCGATTTCCACGCTGACGGGTTGGGGCCTGCGCGCGATCATGCGGACCATGCCGCGGTCTTCGACGGCGATGTAGTCCGCCGGATCGGTCGAGACGGACGCGTCGATCGCGACGACGTGGGCGGATTGCAGGGCGATTTCGAGGGCGCGGTCCTGAGCGGTGAATGCGTGAGCGTGCATGGCGGTCTCCTGGGGGATGAGAGGCTTGCCGGTCCGCAGCACTGGGATCACGCATCGCCTCAACAACAGTAGCTCCAGCGATTTTTAAGTCAACGGCAAATCGGGTATCGCGACCGTTGAGATGCAAAAATACTTGCATCATGGGGTGCGTTGCACCCCAACACCTTTCTCGGGGCGCAGAGCGCCCTTTCCACCGACCCGGACGACACCTGCGGTGGACGGAAGCCGGGCCGACGCCGCTGCTCCGGTGTTTGATCGACGAAGCCGTGTGATAGAGTTTTTGGACAACAACGATCAGCGGTTTGCCGCGAGGATGAGCATGGGATTGTTTGGGAAAGGGCAGGCCAGCGCCGGTGGTGGGGATCCGACGCTCGAGGAGTACCGCGAGTGCCACGAGCACCGTCGGGCGATGCTGGACGGGTTCAGGCGGAACGCGTTCAAGAAGTATTCGTTCATCTACCCGGATGCCGTCGTCCTGATGAACCGGTTTCGGCACACTTTTATGATCCTGGACCGGAAAAGCGGTCGCATCATGCACGGGTTGTTCGCCGACCGGGAGTGCCCGTTCCTGGAGTACGTGCCGGCGGACGCCGAACCGCATGTCCGACGGGCAGCGGTGAACGCGTACCGCGAGCAGGTCAAGGGGATGGAAGGCTTCGTGCGCAAAGACTCGCGGTACAACCCGAAGCATTACGTCTCCCGCGCGTCCGCTACCGGGAGCGACTTCCTGAGGATCGACGGCTTTTACGTGTGGCACACGTCGGAAGTCCAGATGCTCTACGGCGCGTCGCTGTTCTTGGACGGCCGGCGGATCGCCACGTCGGCGTACTGGAAGCCCAAGCCGCTTCACCACTTTTCGTCGGAGATTTTCGACAACGTTGTTGCGTACCGGCCGGAGACTTCGACGGGGTGGTCGAGCCTGGTGATGATTCTTGGGGAGTTTGACTTCGGCATGAGCGGGACGGATTACCGGTACGAGGTGCAGTTTCCGAACACCGTGGCGTTCGACGATCCAACGTTCGACGCTTCGTCGAAGGCTGCGATCCTCGCCCTGCGCGACTTCATGTGCGGCATCGAAAGCGCCCTTGTAGAAAAGCAGGTGGATGGGGAGGACAAGGACGACTTCGTCCGCGACGAGATGAAAGCGTCGCTCGATTCGCCCGGGGATCCGTTGCAGTAAGACCGGCGCCGTAGGTACGGACGACAAAGCCCGGTTTCCCGGGCTCTTCGTGATCAAATACGTATTGTGCGGTTCAGCGCGTGGAGCGTTCCGCAACCGGGACGCGATTGATCGTGACGTGGGTCGCGATGAGTCCCGCCTCGTACTTCGCCGCGTAGCTCGCCTTTTTGACGATCAGCAACGCGCGCGGCAGTCCCCCGAACAGCATCACGATCACGGCGATGAGGTCCACGAACATGTTCCCGAAACGCGCCATCTGTGCGATGGTCAACCCCATGTGGTGGCAGAGGCCGTAGCAGAATAGGGTGATGAGCGGGACCGCGTAGAACCAGGCCTTGTCACTGTGCGAAAAACTCTTTATGAACTTTCCCCGCCACCGGGCCGGTACCTTGACGATCGCGATCAGGTACAGCGAAAAAATAACAGCGGACAGGATCATCTGGGTGTAGACGAACCCCGTCATTACGTGAAACGAAAACTCGCGGATCATGATGGTCTCCTCCTTGTTGTGCCCCTCGCCAGGTTGGCTGGGGTCTCCGTTCAAGGTAGCGAACCCATGAAGGCGCGCAAGAGGCGAGACGGAAATATTTGAGGTATTTTTGGGCCGTCATGCTTATAGGTGCCGAAGCACCTGGTGATGCGTTCCACCCTGCCTCGGGGGTTGACTCCCCGTTATGCGTCCACTATGTTCGTGGACAGGTGCCCATAAGTCGCGCTCCGAAAGTAGCGCCGTCCGATCCGGACCAAGGCCCATCCGTCGCAGGGTGGGCTTTGCTTTTGCGGGATCCGGACGTGGAAAGGCCCGGTTGCCCGGGCCTTGGCGGTGGTGCTGTTTGGATACGGATCAGACCGCGAAACGCGGGTCGTCTTCGATTCGTTTCATCGTGCGCGCAACGGGGGAGACCCGTTCCCAGCGGTACATCGTGGTCGCGAACATGCCGGCTGTCACGAACGCCACTGCGATCACGCCGGCGAGCATGGCCAGCGACGGGATCACCGCCGCAAACAGGTGCTGCATCGTATCGCGGGCGTGCGGCTCGCGGAGCACCAGCCCGGCGTGCACGATGACGGCGGCAGACGCGATCAGCGTCAAAACGGTCAGCACCTGCACGATTCGATTGATCTTGCGGTCCAGGTGTCGCTCGCCGAGCGCCGCCCACCGGTCGTAAAGTTTGAAGAGCATGGTGGTCCCCCTTGAGGTTGGTTGACGTCCCTGCGCGTGATTCAGGGTCTGCTTTCAACGTAGCGAACGCGCAGCGGTTCGCAAGCGTTCGAGCGCTCGATTCCCAAGTTTTTTTAGGGGATTACGGGTGCTGTCGCGACGTGATGCTCCGCTGGGGTGGGATGCACCCAGGGCGGAAGGAGCCCGCCTGTTCCACCGCAGGTGCGCGCGCGGGTGGGTGCCCACGCCTCCGGCGAGGTTTTCCGCTTGGCGGTCGCCGCTCCGCCCATGTGAAAAGACCCGGTCGCCCGGGTCTTCGTCGTCAAAGCACGTACAGGACCGTTAGCCCCCGCGTTCCTCCGTCATCTTCTGGACGACCGCCTTCGTGATCCGCTCGGCCATCCCGGGGTGCACCAGGGTCTTCGTGAACCGGTTCAGCACTTTGACGTGCGGTGTGCCGTCCGGGCCGTACATCGCGATCACGTGGTTCGTCTCGCCGTCGATGCCCAGCGATTCGCACGCCATTTCCAGCACCGCCGCCGCGGCGTCTTTTTGCAGAACCCGCGCGAGGTCGAGCGGACTGTACGGGCCGCCTTGGTCCTCTGGGCGGTGCCGCAAGGGCATGGTCATGAGGTTGCGCAACCCGTCGCCGTCCGGACGCAATGCGATGAGGTAGCCGACCGTGCGGGGATCGTCGCTCAACACCGCGAAGTGGAGCGCCACCGCGCCGGAGGTTTCCTTGACGTCGAGCAACGAGGTGTCGTCCTCGTTGACGAGCGTTTGAACCGTCGCCAGGTCACCGGCCGCGCACGCTTCGGCCAGGCGCTCGAAGCGCTCCCCTTCGCTGGCGCTGGCGGGTTGTTCGTCGACCGGGTCTTCCTGCGCTGCCGGAACGGAAGCGTTCATGGTCGGGTCGAGCAGCGCGATGACGTCGGGGTTCCCCGCTTCCCGCGCGAGGTCCAGCGCGGTGATGCCGTCGTGCGATGCCACTTGCGGGTCCAGCCCTGCGTCGAGCAGGACGCGCACGACCCGCGGGTTTCCGTTGTCCGCCGCGAGGTGCAGCAGGGTCAAGCCTTCCTCGTGGACCTGCGCGAGCGCAGGGTCGTCGCGGAGCAATCGTTCGAGTGTGCTGTGGTCACCGCTGGAGATGGCGTCCAGCACCTGAACGGTCGCATCGGCCGGATGGGGTGCCTCAGGGGGGAGGGAAGCCTTGGGCGCGCTGCTGGGGACCGGCGCCGGTGTTTTTCCGTTCATCGCGTCCTTGGCGGCTTGCTCGTCCGCGACCCGGCGTTTCGCGTCCGCCCACGATTTGCGCAACCGTGCCATGACCCGGGACTGCCCGGGTTTCCAGTGGTCGACCAGGTCATCGACCGGCGTTCCGTAGAGGTGCTTCTCTGAGGTCAGCAGGACGCGTTGCTCGACCGGTGCGGTCGGTGTTGCAAGAGGTTCGGCCGGCGCCGGCGGGGTCGCCGAAGCACCCGTGTTCGCTGATGCACCTTTGTTCGCCGAAGCACCGCCCTGCTCCTCCTGCTCCTCCTGCTGCTCCTTCACCTGTTTTTCCGCGCGCTCCGCCAAGGTCCGGTGCGCCCGGTCGCCGGTGTATTTGTTGAACACCCCGACGTAAAGCCCGCCGTCCGGTTTGCGCATCGCTTTGACCATGAAGGTCTCACCGTCGATGCCCTTTCCGCCGTGCGCTGCGTCGCACGCCTCTTCAAGGATCAGCACCGCCGCCTTGTTGCGCAGGATGCGCGCAAAGTCTAAAGCGGTGTAGGGACCGTCGGTGTCCATCCCGGGGACGTGGTCCTTCATGCGGGCTTGCAGGTCGATGCCCTGTTCGACCAGGAACGTCACGACGTCCGCGCTTTCGCCGGCCACCGCTGCGTGCAGCAGGGACGCCCCCTCCGGGGTGGTCATTGTCAGGACCGGATCGCCCGGACCGGCCACCAGGCTGCGCAAGGCGGCGAGATCCCCGTTTTCGCATGCTTCCGCCGCCTTGCTCGCGCGTTGCGCGGCCATTTGTGTTGCGTTTTCGGCGGTCTTTTGCCCGCTGGCCGGAGCGGGCTCGGCCTGCTCAGGACGGCGTTCGAGCAGGCGCACGACATCGGCGTGGCCCTCCTCCCGTGCCAGGTCGATCGGGAGGAATCCATGGTCCATGGGTTCTTGCGGATCCAGCCCCGCCGACAGGAGCGCTTCAACGACGTCGCCGTGACCGCTTCCCGCCGCCATGTGCAACAGGTTCATCCCGTGCGGGCCGCGAATCCCGCTGATGTTCAAGCCTGCGTTGACCGCCTGCGGGACGATGGACGCGTCACCGCTGATCACGGCTTGGACGATCATTTGCATCGCTGCGGCGGCTTGGGGGTTCTCCCCGTTCGGTGCTGCGCTCATTCGTGGTCTTCCTCGTACTTGTGGTTCCAGAGCATCGCGCGGCCTGCACGTTGCCTGCGTGTTTTACGGCAGGTTGCCGGAAAAACTGAACATGCTGCCGCGTCGCGCGGTCCCGCACGCGGCCCGGAACAGTCTAACGCCGGGCGGTGTCGGAGCAGGTCGAGGAGCCCTTCGGGAACACCAAACCTTTTGGAGCCGGAGGCTCCTGGCCCAACGCTTGCGCGCCGTTGCCTGCGGCCAGGGTGAAAACGCACCTGGTGGAGCCCCGCGCCGTGCCGGTGTTTTACGGCACAACGCCGGAAAAAAACTGTACCCGGGCGCTCAGGTGCTGCCGTGGGCGCGGGACAGTGTAACGCCGGTGGATGAACGGGATCGGGTTCGCCGGACGGGACGCAAACCCAAAATATGGGAGCCTTCGCCGCCGGGTCCCCTCCCGGTGAGCGCGAGCGCAGGGGACGCCGGGCGACGCGCCTGTTGTGTGTCTACAGGTGTTGACACGACTGCCGCCGCCTGGTTTATTTGATTCAGCACTGCGCGCTGCTCGCACCGACGTTCCACTAGGGCTGTACACAGCCATGACCGTGAAGCCTTCTCCGGACTAAACACCTGGGCGGGCTTTTTTTGTTTTCAGGACGCCATCATGACCGCCAGCACCAAGCCTACCGAAAAGACCGCTGTCGTGAGCGTCCGAACATCAGAGCGCTTGCGCGATGCATTTGAAAGCGCAGCAGAAAAGCATGGAATGACCATCGCGGACGTGATGCGCGGGTTGATCGCTGAGTGGGTGACGAATCCGCGTCCTGTCTCGTCTTTCATGCAAAAAAAGTCGGCGTCTGAAACATGACCCAGACCTCTCTAACCACGACAATCCTTTAGTAGGAGGCCCTTGATGCCTAATGATGCATTTGTCGAGAACTCGCCATTCGCAGATTTGCTCGACGACGTCGATTTGTGCGAAGAGGAATGGGTCGATACGACAGGATTTTCCGATGAGCACGACTCGGACGAAGCCTTGGAGGATGAGGGTGCAAAGCGGAGAGCGCTGAACGCTATGGAGGACCGGACAATGCTGTTGGGTGCTTTGCATCGTACCTTAGCTTCCGTGTTTGGCGCTCGACGTCGATGGGACCGCCGCGATGCTGGGGAATCCCTCATGCTTCGAAGTGAGACGCTGATGAGCGAAGAGGGACCTCAAGGATATTCCGTAAAGTTTGAAGGTTTGGATGGATTGCACATCAACGACTACGTCGTGATGCTGCTTTGCATCGCTGTCGCGCAGCGTAACCACGCTCAGCAAGTGCCTCAACGGATGTGGAAAATATCAGCAGATCTGTGCCAAGAATGGACGGGGCTCGACCAGGGTTGGTTGAATGATGAGGTCATCCTCCAATCCCTCCAGCGTTTTGAATCGTGTGGTTTAAAGGTCCGGATTGGTCCCGTCGAGAGCGACTATAAACTGGTTCATTGGGATACAAGCTCGACACAATCACCGTACGGTTTCGCCGTCAAAGCCGATACGCTCGCCCTGTTTGAAAATGACCTTTCACGTGTCGATTTCGATCACTTGCTTCACAGTAAAAACGATCTCGCCAAGTGGCTGTCCATTTACCTCACTTGTCGTCGCCCAAAGGCTGTGAACGACATAACAACGTACGCGATTTGCAAGATGAGTGGATACGGGGCCCTTCCTGAAGACGAATTTCTAAAAGACTTCGAAGTCGCGTTCGCCGAGTTGCTGTCAGGTTATGAGTCGGAGTTACTTGCACCAGGTGAAACCGTTCCGACACGTTTCCCCTACGAAATGAGGATCGAGAACGATGCCATCCGCCTCGATTTGGAGTTGAGTGCGTACGAAGCTAACCCACAAAGGGTGTATGTCATCACCACCGCTGCCGTCATGTCCGATGGATTTATCGACTTCAGAAGCCGCCTCGAAAAGGGGGGGAACTGCATCGACGCGGTGGTCAGGATGAAGCCGGCGAAGCGTGACCAGGACAACAGCGGGCTTTTGGCAGAGGCGATCAATGTGTTGTTAGAAACTCACGATGTTAGACCGCGGGACATCGTGGCCATCATTCGTGGTGGTGGTCCTGAAGATCAGTTCACCATGTACGAATCAGCGTCAAGCCTTAACGCGTTGAAGGCGCTCCGCGCAAAGGGTGCTCACATCGTGACAGGCGTTGGACACACGAAAGACCAGTGGGAAATCGACCACTACGCGGACTTCGCTGCGCCTGTCCCGTTCGCTGCGGCGCAGTATGTCAACGACCTGCTCGACAAAGCAAAGAATCGACCAGCCATGATCCTCAATCGCAGGTTCCGTAAGCGTTCACCATAGTTGTCAGTGATTTAGGATCATCATGCTGTGCGTCGGGTGGTAAAGCGGATCACAACCGCCTGCCCGTCTGGGATCGCAACGTTGACCCGTCGGACACCCGCTCGTCGTCGGACCGCAAACGGGCTTACTTGCGGGAGAGGGACCTCGTGGAGGCTGCGATCTACGCCGTGGGTCGATGACCTCCGGACGGGTCACCGGCGTGGGTGCGTTTCACCCTGGGGATCCCCATGCGATGATCGTGGCTTTCCACCCACCTTCCCCACCATGCACGACCGGCTCCTCGACGATTTCCTGGACGCGTTCTCGTCCGCCCTTTCGAAGGTCTCGCCCACCGACCTCGCCGACGTCTGGCACGTGGGCGGTACCAGGCGTCGCACCGCGCTCTACGCCAACCTGCTCGGCCAGGTCGCCACGGCGCTGGGCCCGGAATGGGTGGTCAAGCGGGAGCATTGCCGGATCGACTTCGTGCTCGGCAAGACGATTCCGCTTCCGGGTGCGAAGCACGACGGGATCGTGCCGCTGATCGCCGTCGAATCGGAAAACATGGCGCCCGGCGCGTCGAACGAGGTGGACAACCTGTGCGCGCTGGCTGCGCCGGTGAAGGTCCTCATCACCTGCGCGATCTGGTCACGCACCCCGCCTTTGCAGGACGCCCGGGAGCGGCTGCTCGACCGGTGGCGAAGCATCCACGCCGCGCACGTCGCCGCGTTGCCTGAGCGGGCGAAGGACGCGTTCGTGGTCATCGTGGGGGAGCGCACGAGGAAGGGATCAACCCAGCGGTTGAGGTTCTTCAAGGAAGTGCTGGCCGGGCCGGGGGCCGACAGCAGCACGCTGGTCGACCTCGTCCCGCCGATCGACCTGCCGTGACGCAAGGGGACGAACAGGACCCGATGGGCGTCCTGTTTTCCTAGCCCGCGGCGACCAGCCTGTTCAGGCGTTCCTTTAGGGCCCGTTGGTCGGTATGGCCCATCCCGGTCGCGCCCTCCCGCAAGCCGGTCGCCGGGTCGCAATACAGCACCCTCCCGTGCTCTGCGCCGTCGTAGAGAGGGCTGTCCTCGAGAGCGACCCACGGGCGGTGGGGATCGCCCAGCACGAGGCTGAGGAAGCCTTCCACCTCGAGCCGACGCGGACCGATGGGGCACGCATCCCCGCGCGGATACAGGTGCGCCGGCGTAGCACCCAGAAACCGCCTGTGCAGGCGCTGCGGCACCCGTGCCATCAGCACGTCCCACCCTTTTTGGAAGCGCCAGGTCGATGACCACACGACGTCCACGCCGGGCACGTCCTCGAGCACGGCTTCGAGCAACGGCCAACGCGAGAAGTGGTCGACCGGGTCGCACGCGTCCGGGTGCAGCACGCCGTCCACGTCGAGGAACAGGATGGGAGCGCCGCGATCGGGTTGAACGGTCCCGCCGGGCCAGGCGACTTCGTAGGTCCCGGGAAGGAGGGCGGAGCGCCGTCGGAGGTGCGCGCGGATGTCGTCGGTGCTGAGCGGAAGAGGTATCGCGTGGGGCATCGCAGGATTATCCGACATGGCGCCCCCTTCCGGGCGGGAGCCGTCGTGTGCTACGTTATCGCCTTACAAAAATAGAACAACGGAGAGACGATGACCGGGGAACCGATTCGCCCATGCCGCCGGCCGGGGGCGGCGCATGTTTAAGGTGATGTTCAACATTCTGGTGGTCCTGCTGGCAATCGGTTGGATCAAGTCCTGCATCGACCGGAACGATTTTGAATGCGCTTATTGCGGCACGTTCCACGATTCGCACGGGCCGACACCGACGAAGAGCTTCACGATCAAGAAGGACGACCCGCACGTGCGCTTCTGCGACGCGGGGGAGGCGACCTACCTGAACCCGGAACGGCGGGAGTGCTGGAACATGGAGGTTTCGCCGATCGCCGACGACACGGGCAAATCGTTCTCGCTGATGCTCACGCCGGAGGACGCGCCGGCGTATCAGAAAGCCCATCTGTACCCGGGGATGCCGTCGAACTGCAAGTTCTACCGCGGCGGGGGATGGATCTGCGGGGACACGATGACCTCGGTTGTCATCGGCACGTTCGGTCGCAGCGCGCACTGATCGCGGTGGCGCCCGAGCAACTTTTTTGTAACAGTCGGGGAAATCGCTGCGGATTTTGGTCGCTCAACGCTATATGTGTGGCCACCTCTTGCGTTTCGAGGGTGGCACCCTTCCACACATGTTCGAAGCCACCATGCCCCACGATCCGCAGACCCCGTCCGACCTCGCCAACGCCCTGCTCGCCTGGCTGCAGGAACGGCCCATCCACCGCGCTGGAACGCTTCGTCGTTTGTGCGCGAGCGACCCGGCGTTTGCCCGGCTGTGGGAATCGCTGCCCCACGGTGTTCGGCGCAAGACCGGTCGAGCGTTCAACCGCCTCGTGCGCGAGCGGGTGCGCCGCCCCGGTGACCCGTTGGTGTGGTGCTACAACCTGCCGGAGGCCGGACCAAACGTTCATGCGTTGTACGAGGTGCTGCCCGGCAGGACGTAGGACGTGCGGTGACCGGGCTCTCAACTCCATTGGGTCGCTGACGCTCCCGACACTCGGCCCGGACAAGCGCTCGAAGAAGTAGCGCCGGGCTCCTGGTCATTGGGTGCGTTTCACCCTGATCCCGAGGTGACGGCGGGATGAGCAGGCCCGCCCGTTGTCAGAAAGCCCGGAAGGATCCGGGCTTTGCTGCTGCGTCGGGTGGTAAAGCGGATCACAACCGCCGGCGAGGCTGGGATGGGACCTCGGTTTCCACGTCGTCCACGGCTGCACGCAGCATCGCTTGCTCGCGCCGCTTGTACATCGCGTGAATCGACGGGCTGTACCGCGCGAGGTTCGCCTCGTCGTCCCACAACGGACCGAAACGCCGGAGCGTGCTCACGGCCTCCTCGACCGTGATTTTTCCTTCCGCAAGTTCGTTTTCGACGGACGCCGCGGCCGAGCGCCGATTGGATTCGGTTTCGGGGTCGAGTTGCTGCATGGTGGTCTCCTATAAACGGATCGGGAAGCCCGGATTGCTCCGGGCCTTGCACGGGCGTGCGATCAGTGGACCATCGCCAGACCACGGTGGTCGCCCATCACGATGACCTTCGCGCCCACGGCGTCCGCTGCCTTCTGGATCTCCGTGATGTTGACGCTCTGCGCTTCGTCCAGCACGAGAACGTGATCCGCGGTGAGCGCACGTTGACCGCTTGCCAGGTCGTCGAGCAGCAGGACGTCGGTGGTGACGTCGATCCCCAGGTCGTTCGCCATCTTCGCGGCGGGGGTCCACGCAGCGCTCACGCCGAGGACGCGAGCGTTGGCATGGGTTTGGGTGATGAGGTTCAGCATGGTGGTCTCCTTCAAATGTAAGAGCGTCGAGCGCCCGATCCCTTAGCCATACCAAAGGGGCGCAAGATTGCAAGTTCGAGCGGGTACGTTTCACATCGCCCCAATGAAAAAGCCCGGATTGCTCCGGGCTTTGCTGCGACTGGAGGATCGGTGGACGATCAGTGCGCCGTCCCCGGTTCGTTCAGAGGCATCACGAGCATGAGCGTGGCTCCCGCAGCCATCGCCGCCTTTTGGAGTTCCCCGATGATTCCGATGGCGAGGCCGTCGTCGAACACGATGACATGGTCCTTGGTGAGCGTGCGCTTTCCAGACCCGATTTCGATCAGGAAATGAAAAACGCTGGTCGTGTCGATGTCGAGGTCCTTCGCCATCTTGAGCGCGCCGGTCCACGTACTGCTGAGACCGAGCAACGTTTTGCCGTCGTCCTTCGCCACGCGCAAATCACGGAGCACGGCATCCGGACCGGTGGATGTCTCGTGCTCCACGATGTGCCGTTTGATCTGCGCAGCACGCTGATGGAAGCGTTCCAGCACATCCTCGTCGTCCGCGCCAGCGATGCGGTGGACAGGGCTGGTGTGAGCGTTGTGTTGCATGATGCCCTCCTGGTGGTGAAAAGCCCGGATGGTTCCGGGCTTTGGACGATCGTGCGATCAGTGAACCATCAACTGTGCTGCGACCGTCGCAACCCGAGTGTTGAAGAGGTCGCTCGATTCGCCGTCGATCCGGGGGATGCGGACGTAGACGTCACCGTGGACGTCACGGATGAAGGTGCCACGCCGCGTCTGGTCCGCCTTCACCGCCGCGCTGAACATCGCGAGGACGGTACGATCGCCCCACCCGCTTAGGCTCGCCATCACCGCGTCGAACGATTCGCCGGCGTTGACGCGCTCGTCGATCTGCGCCCCGACCGCCCGGTAGTTGGTCCGTACCTCGACGCTCAGCGACATCAGCGCGTACACCGACGTGCTGAACATCGACAAGATCGTGCGGTCGCCCCACACGCCTTCGAACTTCGTCAACGCCTGCTCGACCGTCTCGCCCCGTGCGACGAAGGTGTCGATCAGCCGGCCGATCGCGCGGTTGACGTTCGAGAACTCGGGGTCCAGCGCGCGATACGCCTTCACCTCGGCGCTGAACACCGCCAGGCGCTCCAGCGCGTCCTGGTCGTAGTCTTTCAGCAGTTCATCCGCGATCGTGCCTTCGCGGACCTTGCTGTCGATGGAGCGGGCGGTGCATTTCACGTTCGCGATGGTGATCGGGTCGTACATCCCGGCGTCGAGCGCGGCTTGTGCAGTGTGTTCCATGTGGTGGTCTCCTGGATGGTGTGAGCGTTTCCGCCCGATAAAACCAGGGTAGCAAACACGAACCCTGCGTCAATGCCTCAGAGCCTCCTTCGCCCGCGCGCCGGTGCTCCTTCTGAGCATTGCTCGTCGGCGATCTTGCGTAACGCTGCCTCCTGCCGTGCACGCTCTTTGACCATCAGGCTTTCGAGCAGCGCCCGAAGCATGTCGAACGGATCGTCACCGTGCGCCTCGACGTACAGCGCGTATGGGGTCTTGCCGTCCCCGTCACAGACCAGCGGGTTGGCCCCCTTGCGAAGCAACGCCACGGTCACGGACTTCCGGCGGTCTTCTTCGGTGATCCAGCCTGGCGGGGTCATGGTGATGGCCCGATGGAGCGGGGTTTGGCCGTCGCCGCCCATCCGGTTCACGTCCGTCGTGGGTAGCTCCAGAATCGCGTGCAGGACGTCTTCAGCATCCCCAGTGTCCGCGCCGTCGCGACGCATCGCATCGATCGGTTCGGGGTGTGCCCGGAGCCAGAGCATCAGCAGGTCGTCGTTGCCGCCGTCCTGGCGCGCTTCGATCACGTCGTCTTTGAACCGACGGTGACGGAAGTACGCCCTCGCCTTGCCGTTCGAGAACGTGTGACCGATCGCAAACGGGACGTCCATCGGTTCGCTTGCGTGCTTGCGCTGGACCTTCGGCTTCAACGATTCGGGGAGATCCGCCGGATCGATGCCGGCCGCAGCGGCCAGCGTAGCGATCAGGTCCACGTGTTCCCCGTTTCGTGTGAGGAGGTCGTTCTCGTCCTTGATCGCGACGTCCAGGGGGCTGGAGCCGCGACCGTCTTCAAGCCGTACGTCCGCCCCGGCCGCGATCAGGCGCTCGACCGCTGCCTGCAGGAACGTGAAGGTCGTGCCTCCCACCGCAAGCTCCACCGCACGGTGCAACGCGGTCTTCCCGTCGCCGTCCAGCGCGTTGACGTCGAGCCCGGGAAGCGCCAGCACCATGTCCAGCGTCTCGAGCCAGTCTGCTTCGGTGGTGACCTTGGTGCGTTTGGCTTTGCGCAGCGTGGTCACGAGCACCGGGATGTGCCTGAACCAGGCGTGAAGGGGCGTGTACGAACGGTAGTCGTGGTCGCGTTCGACCGCCTCCCGAAAGGTGGTTATTGATTCGGTGGCCCAGCATCGAGCGCGGCCGAGCCGACGCGGGAGCACCTGTGGTTTGGTTTTGATGTCGGGCATGGGGTCTCCTCCTGCTGTTATCGTCGTGCTGCATCGTCGAACCAACTTAACGAACCAACGCGAATGCGCAAGAGGTGGGACCCAGGTTAGGACGTGCCGCTGCGCGAAACCCAAACACCCGGGCGGCTAACGCCGCTGGGCGACCCGCTGCGCGCTCCTTGCTCCGCCGGGGTGAAACGCACCTGTCGAGGTGAGAGCCCGCCGTCGACCGCGTCAGCGTGCGCGGGATCGGTGCCCGCTTTTCCAGGGTTTGGGTGTTGCCCGGAGGGTTCGGGTCGTTCCCATCACAGCCGGCGGCGCTGTGCCGCCTGCGCCACGGGAAGGTCCGCGATCACCTCGTCCACCGTGCGCCGCAGCGCCCGTGCTTCCCAGGCCCGCAGCGCCCCGCGCAAGCCCATCGCCGCCTCCGGGTCGATGCCCGAGAATTTCCAGATCGATACCCTTTTCATCCTCCCGACCCTTGGGTTCTCATCGAGGTAGTCCTCGACCGCTTCGCCGACCCGAGTCATGTCCACGCCTCGCTCGACGAGATGATCGACCATGGCGTGCTGCTCGCAAAACAACGCTTCGATGACGGCGTCGATCCCCGCGTGGTCGATCTTGGCGCCATGCTCCACCAGCAGGTTCACGACGCGGATCCAGCCGCTGCCGGCCGCGGCGATCAGCGCCTCGCTCAGGTACGTGACCCGATTGAGCGGATGGTCCAGAAGCTCGTTGAGCAGCCGTTGGGTCCACAGCAACGCTTCGTCCTCGTCCAGCGCCTTCGAATCCAGCAGCCTGGGAAGGAGGCCATCGTTCGCGCGTGGGACCGTGGTGTAACCCAAGTTCACCAGGTGGTCCCGCACCACGGTCCATTTTTCCAGGTGCGCAGGGGACGTATCCGCGCGCCCGCGCAGGTCTTCCAGGCGTTTCAGCACCCGCAACCGCTTCGACGGTTTCCGAGCCTGCCGTCGCGCCGTTGCCAGAAGGTCGGACAGCACGGTGTCGTAGCGAACGTCCACGTAGCGCTTGATGAGGGCGCGCATGGGGGCAGAAACGCCGGCGAACGACGCAACCGGATCGGTGCTGGTCTGGATCTCCAGGAGCGTGTTCGGAAAGACCCACCGGTGGTCGCACATGGCGATGATGTCGAGCAGGTGCCAGGCGCGCTCAATGGACGGAAGGCCGCGCCTTTCAGGCGCGCACCGAAAGACGTTCAGCCACGGATGTTCGTGCAGCGTTCGAAAGGCATAAGCGTCCAGCGCGTTAAGCACCGTGTACAGTGCCGCATCGCCCCCGCGATCCCAAAGTTTGTCGTCGTAGAGCATCCGGGTGACGGCCTTGTATCCGTCCGTCGCATGGGTGGTTGTATTTTCCAGCACCGCCCGCAAGACCTCATAGAAGGACGAACGCACCCCCGCCGGTTTTCGTTGCCGGCGGCGCTGCCATGACGCAGGCGATCGGCTGTAGGTTTCGAGCTTGTCGAGCCAGCGTTGCACCTTCGGTTTCTCTTTAAGACGCCAGCGCTGTTCCCGCTCTGCCTCGTATTGCTTCTCGAACACCGCTTCGTCCAGCATCCCGCCGGCGCCGCAGGAGCAATCCCACCGGTTGCCGGGACGGCGCTTGACCATGGTCGCGCAGGCGGGGCACGACGGGACGAAGCCGCGTGGACGTTGGCGCAGATACGCAATGTAGTGGTCGTGATCGCTGCTACCGCCGTGGTTGTCCTTCGCGTCGTCGATCAGGTCGAACCGTTCCTTCGAACCTGGTGCGTGAGACGCCAGTTCCTTCCGGAGGTTTTCGATGAATGGGGACGGGGTGGTGCTCATGGTGGGTCTCCTCCTGATGGTTGGTCTCTAATGGACCGTGATCGTCCCAATCTAGTGGGCGTACGGGAAAGCGCAAGTTCGACGCGTCGAAGGAGGAAAAACCCGAAACCGCTGCAACGTCAAAAGCACTGGGATGCTTGCGCGTCCGGGCACCACGCTCCGCGCCGTTACCTTTGAGGACAGGGTGAAACGCACCTAAGAAGGTGAGAGCCCGCCGTCGACCGCGTCAGCGTTCGCGGGATCAGTGCCCGCTTTTCCAGGGTTTGGGTGTTGCCCGGAGGGTTCCGGTCCTTCCCATCACAGCCTGCGGCGCTGTGCCGCCTGCACCTCGGGGAGGTCCGCGATCACCTCGTCCGCCACCTTGCGCAGCGCCTGCCCTTCCCATGCGCGCACCGCTGCGTGCACCTGTTCCGCGGTGATGGCGTACACGCAGTCGTTGAGTTGATTCTTGTCGTCCACGATCGCCCGCACCGCGTTCGCTGGTACACCCCGGTCGAGCAAACGGTACGCAGTGTCGAACCGTTCCCAAAGGATCGCGCCGAGCACGCTCTCCACCGCCACCCTGCTGATGACGTCCGCCCCGTTGTTGATCAGCAGGTCCACCACGTCGGTCAACCCATTTTCCGCAGCCGGCCGGAGGGCGTCGGTGATCGCAACCTCGGGCAATCCTTCGTCCATCAGCCGCAAGGTCCAACGCATCGCGTCGTCCTCGTTGAGCATCGATGAGTCGAGCAGGTGGCACACCATCCAGGCGTTTGCGTCCGCGACCGTGGTGTAGCCCATCGCCACCAGGTCGTCGCGCAGGACCGTCCATCGCTCGAGGTGGTCGATCGAATGGATCGCCATCTGCTTCAACGCTTCCAGGCGGTGGAGGATCCGCGCCCTTCGTGTGGCGTTCACGGGTCGCCGTGCGTATTTCCGCGCGGTCGCATGGAGGTTGGACAACGCGAGGTCGTAGTGGAAATCCACGTATCGCCGAATGAGCGCTCGCATGGGGGTGGAAACGCCCTTGAAGGATGCAACCGGGTCGTCGCTCTTATCGATCGCTGCGAGCATGTTCGGGGTGAACCACGCCGTTTTCCACGCGTACGTGCTGACGCGCGGATTCCAACGTCGCTCGCAACGTGCGATGACGTCGAGGAGGTGCCAGGATCGTGCTACCGTGGTCGAGCAAAGTTTCCGCTTCCACGTGTGGCCACACCCTGGCTCGTAGAACCCACGGAAGACGTTCAGCCAGACGCGATCAAGGAGCGTGTTTGTGTGTCCCTTGGTGAGGTCGATAAGCAACGGCTCAAGCATCGCGTTGAGGAGCAAGTCCCCACCGCCTTCCCAGATGGCGTTGTCCATAAACCCGTCCGCGGTGATAGTGATTGTTCCGAGCAGGGATGCCGTCGCACGGTAGAACGCCGTGTTCTCCGCCGCCGGGAGGGTGCATCGAAACGGTTTCGCCGGGACGTACGAGGCGACCTGGTCGAGCCAGCGTTCTTCCGCGACGCGTTCCTTTTTGGTGTATCGGTCGATCTTTTTTTCGTTCTGCGCGATCTGGTGTTGGTACAGGACTGCCGCATCATCAAGGCGCCCAGACGCCCCGCAGCCGCAGGTCCACGCCCGTTGCTTGAGGTCCTTGCGGACTACGGTCTTGCACGTCGGGCAAACGGGGCGAAAGCTCCGGGGGCACCGGAACTGCTCCATGATCTTCTGGATTCGCCAGTCGTCCTGGACGTTGCGCGCCTCTTGGATCAGGCCCCATCGGGCCTCGGAGCCGGGCGGGTGCTGTGCGAGGTTGGTGCGTAGTTCTTGGAGTTCTTGCTCGAGGATCTCCAGAGCAGTGGGAAATGGAATGGGAACGGTGATCATGGTCTCCTCCTTTTCTGGAATGGTTCTGTTGTACCAACGTAGCGAATGGGAGAAGGATTGCAAGGTCGGAGGAAAGCCGGCGGCAGAAGCATCGTCAAAACCTGCTCGGGACTAGGCGGCCTCGGGCACTCCCGCTGCGCACCCCCTCCGCAGGGTTGAAACGCACCTGAGAAGGTGGGAGCCCGCCGTCGACCGCGTCAGCGTTCGCGGGATCAGTGCCCGTTTTTCCAAGGTTTGGGTGTTGCCCGCGGGGTTCCGGTCATTCCCATCACAGCCTGCGGCGTCCTGCCGCGCGCTGCACCGGTTCGACCTTGTCAACCGAGTCCGCCACCACCGCCCGCAACTCGTCCTGCTGGATTCCGATGAGCATCGCCAAGGTGTGCTCAATCTTCGCCCGGTCCACTTGGAACCAGCGGAACTCGGGTGGTTCGGTCAACAATGCGCGCATATGAGCGATGCAAGGTTCGATCCGCGCACCGTGCCGGTGAAGCAGGCGGAACAACCCCTCGTGGCCGTGGTCCAGCGCGATGGCCGCCGCCGTCCTCTTGTCGCCATTGCGCTCCACCGCGTTGACGTTCACGCCCGCGTCGAGCAGTGTCAGGAACACCTCGTTGTAAAGGTCGTACCACGCACGATCGTCCGAAGTCGGCGCCAAACACCCCAGCATATTTTTCACCGTTTCGAGGAACGGTCCGTCATGGTCCGAATCGACCACGTGCATCGGAAGTCCGTCTTTCAGCACCTCGAGCGCCAGCGCAGGATGGTGGTGGATCAGTTCGCCGAACGCCCCCGGCCCCATGCCGCTGAACGAGAGTCCCGCCGCCATCAGTTTGTCCACCGCTTCACGACTTCGGAAAGATCGACCGTAAAGCAGGTGAAGATCGTATCCCGCCGCGATTCGGTCGTCGAGCACCTGCATCCCCACGACGCACAACCGGGTGTGCAGGTGCTGCAGCCATTCGTCGCTCCAGCGGTAGCCGTGGTTGCGCCCTTCCGCCAGGCTGTTGATGTCGAGGTAAGCGCCGGCGTTCAGGAACGCGCGCGCGACCTTGTCGATGTCCTCGTCCGAGGTGCCCGTTGGAATGTTGTCGTGGAAATAGCTCAGCCAGACCGGCTCGTCGTCGCCCATCATGTGGTCGTGCACGCTTGTTGATGCGAAATCGTCGTCCGCGTGGTTCCGCCAACCCCCGTCGTTCAGCACCACGTTATCGTCCGCCGGACGGATGCCAACGTGGCCCAACCAGGTGAGGAGGTAGTCCACCAACGGGCGCTGATCGGTCGGTTCGTCGATCCCGTCTTCGATCAAGGTTGCGAACGTCTCGTCATCGTTGTTCCAACGAAGCAACGACTCCATCGCGTTGATGCGGCGGTCCTTTGCGGCGCAGCGGTGGAAGTGCAGCGGGACGGCCTGATGACTCGCATTGAAGCGGTCCAGCAGGGGTTCGAGGCCGCGGTCCATCGCCACACGGATCTGATCGTGGATCCGTTTGATTTGCCGTTCCCTGCGGGCGTGCTCGCGGTCGCGCCTGGCATCTTCAGGGTCTTCGTTCCCTATGCGTTGCGCCTGGACCATCCAGGAATGGATCGTGCCCGTGAACGTCTCGTGGAACCTGTTCTCGCGGAACGCTTCGGGAAGGGTCGTGTCCGCCGGATCCACACCATCGATCCACGGCGGGTCGATCTGGTCGCGTCGAGCCGCCTCGTAAAGCTCGGTGCACGGAGCGCAGGTCCAGTGGCGTCGATCGATGCGCTGCACGGGGCCGCGGCACCAGGGGCAGTAGGGTTTTTTGAAGAACATGGTGCCGCTCCGGAAGGTGGTGACGGGGATCAGGTTCGCAGACCTGGCGGGAAGGTCAAGGTGCGAGGAGGTGACACGGTGCCGCTGCGCCAACCCCCAACACCCGGGCGGCTGGCGCCGCTGGGCACCCCGCTTCGCGCACGTTGCTGCGCCAGGGTGAAACGCACCTGCCGGGATGCAGCCCGCCTGATGTCGCTACGCGCCTGCGGGTTGAGTGCCCTCGCCTTCGGCGGGGGTTTCCGCTTGCGGCGCCGGCCCTGCTCCTAGCCGCCCGATGTGCTGCATCGATGCTGCGGCCGGCGTCCGCTCAAAAGTAGCTTTCCACGTCCTCGCCGTGCGCTTCGATCTCGTCGGCCCGAAAGTGCTGCCGCAGACCTTCGGTGACGCCGGGAGCGAGCGATTCGGTTGGGTATTGGGTCGCCACGGGCTGCCCGCTAACGCTGGGCTCAGACCAGGCTCTTCCCCTCGTCTTTCGTCAGGTTGCGCAGCAGCAGCCAGCAGGTCAGTCCGGCCGCGCCGACGGCGAGGAACGGGAGCATCGCCGCCGATGCGATGCCGAACAGCACGCTGCCCGCGATCAGCCCCACCAGGATCGACAGCGCGACCATCGCGGTCAGCACGAGCCCGACGGCGGTGTAAAAGACGATGCCGAGCAGCGGGACGCTGAGCAGCGCGAGGATGGCGTAGGAAAGGTCGAACGAAACGTTGAGCATGGTGTCCTCCTAGATTGTCGGCGCCGATGTGGTGCCTGGTACCCACAAACCAGCCCGGTGAGGACTGGCGACGGGAGGAAGGTCGTGATCGCACGCTAGTCGTGCCGGCGGACGTTGAGGATCGCAAACGGAAGCACGAAAAACATGAACCACCAAGCCAAGGCGTGGGGTAGATCGCCCGCCACATCGATCATGTGCATGACGCCAACCACATAGGGGATGGCGATCAGCAAGCCCATGAGGAAATAGAGGAAATACAACACCGCGCCCAAGACGTTTGAATCACGCCCCTCCACCTTCACCGTCGCAACCGGACGCGCTGGTTGAACCTGCACGGGAGCGCTTTGCGCTTCTTTGGTTTTCCGAAGTACGAAAGGTCCGCTGATCATGATGGCCTCCTTGGTTGTGAGCACCGGGTGGTGCCTGGTACCCCAAAGCCAGCCCGGTGAGGACTGGCGACGGGAGGAGGGTGACGCGGCACCGTTCAGTCCTAATGGCGGGCTGTTAGGGTGTCTTCACCCTGGATTTACAGTAGCTCGAGCAGGGTTTAACGCAAGAGCATCAAGGGAAATATTTGAGGGGTGGTCATAGGCGAGCGCGCTTGCGTGCGACGGGAGCGATGTCCGCCTCGATGCCGCCGGCCGTCTCGGTGAGGACCGCTCGAGCGCGGTCCACGCGTTGCTGCGCGCCGATGCGCCGTATCTCGATCGCCTGTTCTTCGGGTATGAAGTAGTCGTTGAAGCTCGCGTCGTCGTCGCTGAACCCGTCCAGCGCGGCGCCCGCTTCGCACAGGAGGTTCAGGCAGGGCACGCACTGATCCTTCCGGCCCTCCTTCACGATCCCCATGACGATGCTCGCCCACACCGCGGTTCGACCGCGTTCACCCGGGACGCCCGCGTCCACCGTGCGGTTCAAACCCTCCGGTGTCGTGAACGGGAGCGCCGCAGCGAGAAGCGCCACCACGTCCCCGCCGCGGTTGTGCTGCGGGTCACGGAAGTATTCGAAATGGAGCAAGAGGTCGTGCGCGTCCATCCCTTGCTTTACGAACGTCGCGATGCAGGTCGTGGTGCGGTCCGGCAGGTCGAGCCGCAGGATCTGGTTGATCTCCGGATCCTCCCCGTAGGGAAAGCGGTACGTGTGTTGGGGGTGGGTGATGGTCATGGTGGTCTCTTCATCAGAGCCGAGCGCGCTTGCGTACCACCGGTGCCGTGCCCGCTTCGCCCATCGCGAGGTCTGCCACACGTCGGAGCATGGTGGTTTCCGCCTCATGCTCCGTGTAAGCGTTGGCGTTCGAGAGGATGATTCGTTTCGCCCGTTCATCCATCATGGCCTTCGACCTTTCCCCCACCTTGTCCAACGCATCACGCAATCGCTTCTGGTTGGGCAATGACTTCAAGTCAACACAGGCGCCGCGCATGCCTTCAACACCGACTTCCGCGAACTTGCACAGGACTGTCTCGTAATCTTTCGGAGCACAACCGATGCGTTCGAACAACAAGATCCAAATCCGCTGCGCATCGTCATCGGGCATCCGTACAAGGCCGTTGAGATCCTTCTCCGGGACGATCTGGAGGATGAGATCAAGCAAGGGAGCGGGGAGGAGCCGATGCGCCACCGCCACGTCGGTGACCTTCGACCAGAGGTGTGGCTTTTCGACCTTCATGAGCAACACACCTGCCAGCAGATCGGGACGTGCGAACACGTGGGCGAACACGATGTGCTCGTCGGTGATCTTTTCGAGCTTTTTGGACACGTCGTACGAATGCTCATTGCTGGACTTGATCAGGTTTGTCCGGTGAATCAGTTCCGCCACCAGGAGCCCACCGGGTGCTTCTTCGAACCAGGTCTTGCCGTCCACGTAGCCGAGCGAGGCGCGCACTTCTGCGACGGTGCCGGACGCGAAGACCGCCTCAATGCCGTCCTCGCTCATCGTCGTGCCATCCGGGTAGATCCGATCCAGCGCCCGAATCGCTTCGGCGGTCGGTGCAGCGCTGGTGTAAGGGCTGCCGCCGCGCAGGTGCTTGTTGATGGTCTCCAGCGAGACCTTGCCGTAGCGCAAGCGGATGCTTTCGAAGGTCGCTTCCAGATGATCCACCAGGTCGAACATACTGGTGCCGACCAGCCATGCTGCAGGAATGGGTGCAAGCGCAGCCAGGAGGATGTTGTCATGAACCATCCACACGACGAAGATGGTGAGAAAGGTGGCTGCAAGACAAAGGATGAAGCGGTTCATGATGGTCTCCTCGTTGATGCATGGTGGTGGATCACCACGCGGTGATGACGACGGTGCCGGTGATCTGAATCAGGTGCCCGGTGGCCGCGTCGCGGAAGTAGTAAGCGCCCTGCCCGTTGTGCGTCATTTCGATCGCGCCTTGCGTCGTCCATTGCCCAACGACCTTGCCACCGCTGTACAACTGGACCGTTTTCGAGTTGTTGTTTCGCAACTCCTGACTGTCCATGCACGCGGTCAGTGATGCGGTCGCGAGCGTTGCGATGAAGAGGCGGGTGACGGTGCGGAGGGATTGACGCATGACGGGGCTCCAATAAAAAAGCCCTCCGGCGGTTTAGGCCAGAGGGCTTCTCGGTCATGGCTGCGGTGTGCAGCCCGGTGGTGAACGTTGTGTCTACGTCCTTAGTGTTGCTCCAGGTATCTTTAAGTCAATGGGAAATCGGGTTTTGCGACCGACGAAATGCAAAAATACTTGCATCATGGAGTGCGTTGCACCTGACACAAAAAACCGGAATCTATAACAACCCGATGGAGCGCTAACGCGCTCGGGCCCGCCGCTTCGCGCCATCACCTTCGGTTGGGGAGCCCGCCTCCGATCGCCGGTGGCGTGCGCGGGTGAGTGCCTTCGCCTCCGGCGAGGTTTTACCCGAAGGGTGATGGCCATGCTCCATACGCTTGCGGCCTCGTGCCTGTACCTGTCAGATCTCGCGTTCCACATCCGCCACCGCATCGACGTACCGCCGGAACGTTTCCCGCACGACCTGCTCGACGAGCTTGTGCTTCACCGCCACCGCCTTCGCCGCTTCCCAGAACACCGGGAAGTCGACGTGGTCCTCCTTCATGCCGCGCCCGGCCGCGCTTCGCATCACCGCCTCGGTCATGCCGTTGACCAGTCCCCGCTCGATCCACGTCCGGTCCATCGCGAGGAGCGCCGCGCGCGGGGAAAGCCCTGCGTCGAGCGCTGCTTGCCAGCGGTGCTGCCACCCGACTGCGGTGGGTGCGTGCCACGTGCTTTGGAGGATCCGGTCGAACACGAGCACGGAGGCGTCCTCGTCGCCGGAGGAGATCGCGAAGTCCATCAGTTCATCCGGGTCGTACGCCATGGTTTCGAGGACGAGCGCTTTCAACTCGGGGTTGTCGCGGTGCCGCAGGACCGCTCCGCGACGCTGCTCCGCTTCCGAGGTGTGCACGGTGGTGTCCGGTGCTGCGTGAGCCTGGACGACCTCGGGAGCCGGGTCGGACGGGTACAGGACCGTGTCGTCGGTTTCGTCGGTCGAGCGCCCGAACATGCGGTTGAGGAAAGCGGGGATGAATGCCATGGTCGTCTCCTGGAATGTCGTTCGTTGTAGGGGTTAAAGGCGAGCGCGAGCGCGGGACGTCGCGGTGGGGGAGGCGATCTCGCCGGCCGCTTGTCGAAGGATGCGGTCCTCCGCTCGGCACCGGGCAAGCGGCAAGATGTTCCATTCGGGTGAGGAAGGTTCAACGTCCCCCAGAAGCTCCTCGGGACGCTTCCCTTCGTTGTTTCGGACCAATGGGTCCGCACCCGCGTCGAGCAGGTTCTTAATCACGCCCCAGTGAATGCCTTCGGCAGACCGGTTCTCAATCACGCCCCACTGAAGGTTTGCCGCCGCGACGTGCTGCGCAGTGTAGCCGTCGGAATCCTGCTCGTTTGGGTCCGCGCCTGCGAGCAGCAACGCCCGGGTTACATCCTGGTCCTCCAGAGCGCATCCGTAGAAAAGCCAGGGCACATCCTCAGCCCCTTTGATGGCGAAGGACTGGACGTTCAAGCCAAACGCGAGCGTCATGATGACCGCGCGCTCCGATACGTAGGGCTCTCCCTTGTACATTGCCTTGCAGAAAATCCGGGCCAGCATCTCGTTACGTTCGCCCTCGGGGATCGCGCTGAACGCCGCCACCGCCTTGTACGGGTCGCCCTGGGACGACTCGATCGCCCAGCGGATTTCCCGTTTCGGGGAATGCTTAAGCGGGGCACGGAAACACGCCATGTGCGGTCGCAGCCTGTCGCGCATCGCAGCGATGCTCAGGGTCTCGCCGCGACCGATCCAAACGTCCTCGATCCCGTCGAGCAAACCATGGTGAATCACCTGCTCGAACGCTTGCACGGTCGGAGCGATGCCGATCTTGACGAGCGAGCGGGCGATCCCAAGGATGGCGTTGCGCTGCTCGTAGCGTGCCGTCTCGCGGTCTGTCTTGGTCATGGTTGCCTCCGATTACAGGCGCGGGCGGACGCGCCGCGGTGCCGGTTGGTTGTGGTTCAGCGCTTCGGCGGCGGTCTGCTCCAACGCTAGGCGTTCAGCGCGCCGGGTTGCTTCGACCAGTTCCTCGTGGTCGCCCTCGTCGATCTGGATGCCCGGAAAATAAACCTTACCGTCCTCGTCCACGCCCTCCACCTTGTCGAGCGGACGCCGTCCGAAGTTGTCCCGGATCAGCGGGTCCGCGCCACCGTCGAGCAGGACCTTCACCAACCCTCCGTCGCAGCCGTAAGCGAGCGCGTGCAAAGGGGTCTCGCCCTTCGCATCCCGCTCGTTGGGGTCTGCGCCCGCGTCCAGTAGCGCCTCGGCGACCCAGATCTCTACTTTGTCGGTGGGGATGGTGGACAACCACGGTCCGCTGGGGGACGTGGTTGATACGTCGAGACCAAGCTCGATCGCCAGGATCGCAGCACCCCAGTCCTCTTGATCGATCATCGCCTTCAGGAGCACGGCTTGCCGCTCCTCCGGCGCCATGCGGTGCGTCGCTTGCACCGCCAGGTAGACGTCGTACGGGTAGTCGATCGCCGCCTCGAACGCGCCGGCGGGGTCGTGCTCCGCCCACACGCTGCAGCGGGCGTCGTGGAAGTGCTTGGCGTGCGATGCGAGGAACGTACGAACCTCTTTCTCGGTGATCGTCTTGCTGCAAAGGGTGACATCCGGAGCACCGTCGAGCAGACCCTCGTTGACCACCCGGTCGAACGCCTCCGCGCTCGGGAGGATCCCCCGGTGCCGGAGCATCCGGATTCCAGCGAGGAGGATGAAAAGCTCGTCGCCGGTGGTAGTGTGGTGGGACATGGTGGTCTCCAACAAAAAAGCCCGACGGGGTTCGCCGGCCTTCGGTCTGGTCGCGGAAGCGACCCAAGGTTGATCGGTGTGGTGGTGCGGATGTGAAGCGCAACACCAAGGTAGCTCGAGCGATTGTTAAATCAAGGGGAAAACGGGTATTGCGACCGATGAACGACGTAATACCCTTGTTCGTGGAGTGCGTTGCACCTGATGCGAGGAAAACCGGAGCCGATGAGACCCACCAGGGAGCCTGCGGCTCCGGGCGGTGCGCTCACGCGCTGGGACCCTTTGGGAGATCGCCCGCCTGCAACCGCCGGTGGCGTGCGCGGGTTTGGGAGATGGGAGCGCAGCGACCCGTCTGCTTTTGACGTTGGATCCCCCTTTGCCTCGCCCTTCCGCCCTAAAGGCGCTTTCGCTCGTACGGTTGCGCAGTTTCATCACCGGCTGCTACAACCAACACGGTGTCAGCGAGATCCATGAGCATCGCCCCTTCCCGTCGCCTGAGTTCGTTCTCCACGTCGATCAACGCCGGCCCGATCCTGTCGCTGTCGTTCCATCCCTGACCGTCGCCGAAGAGCAGGCGTTGCGACGAGACGTCAACACCCTTGGCCCGCAGCCGGACCACCTGGTCGAGCAGGCGGTCGCGCCGTGCCTCGGTCGGAGCGTTGGCGGGACCGGAGGTCAGCAGCCAGAACCACACAGGGCCTTGGGACCCGCCGTACGAGTTCCGTGACCCGTTCAGGTCCTCCTCGCTCATGCTGTCGATCAGACGCTGGTAGATCGTCGGGATGGCCAGAAAGCGTTTAAGGCTCCACGTGCGTGCGAACTCCGCCGGTGAAAGCCCTTGATCGAGCATCGCCACGATGACGTTGCTGAAGACCTGCACCCGATTGGGCGTGGCGCCGTCGTCCTTCGATAACCGCTCGAACGCGAAGCTCACGTGAGAATGCACGGACGTCCAGCGACCCGTGGTGAGTCCGTTCCAGCGTTTCAAAGCGTCTGAGAAAAGCACGGTGAACGCGAGGATGTGCTCGGCGCTGCCGAAACGCAGGAGCGCTTCCCAGTTCTGGTAGCCGCGCTTGCGCAGCCAGACGCGAAGCACCAGGTGGTGGGTCAGCACCGCGAGGGTCATGGGGATCCGTGCCTCGCGCTCCAGAACGCCGGTGAGGAACATCTTTTCCTGCCGGTTGATGTGATCCCACGACTTGATGATTTGATCGATGATGGACATGGAGGTCTCCTTCAGAGACGCACACGAGCGCGGGGTTGTGCGGGCGCCGGTGCCACTTCGTCGGCGACCGCCCGCAGTTGCGCCTGCACCGCTGCCGTGATGTGAGCGCGCGCCGTGTCAGGGTCGTTCATGCAAAGTTTGAGCGCTTCGTCCGGGTCACCGCCCAGCGTCGCGATGTATTCGTCGCACAGGAGTTCCGCTTCCCACACCATCACGCGGTAGGCCAGTTGACGCAGCGGGTTGACTAAGATCGATCCCCTGAAGAGCGCACTCGTGTCGCGGACGTGCGTGGCTTCGATCACAGGGACGATCGCCGCACGCGCGGGTTCGGTGTTGCCCGCGAATCGCGCCAGGGTGCTGCGGATCGCATCCGCGACCTGGTGAGCGCGGAGCGTGAGGCGGAACGACATGGTGGTCAGGGAGGAATGTGCGAGGGTGGTCATGAGGGTGCCCCAATGAAAAAGCCCGACGGGGTTCGCCGGGCTTTCGGTCTGGTCGCGCGTGCGACCCTGGTTGAACGGTGATGGTGTTGGTTACAAGACCAGGGTAGCTCAAGGTGGGAGGAAAGCAACAGCAGGATAGGAAATACTTGAAGGTTTAGGTGCTCTTGCACCTGGTGGTGCTCGGACCGTGCTCAAAACCCCTTGGGACGCTGCGCGTCCAAGCACTCGCTGACGCCTGTGATCCGAAGGTATGGAGCCCGCCTGCTGTCGCCGTGCGATCGCGGGTTGAGTGCCCTCGCCTCCGGCGGGGTTTGCCGCTTGCGGTGCCCGACCTGCTCTTGCTCAGAGCCGACGCCTCGCCCGTGGTGTCGGTGCTTCGGATACTTCCGCCATCGTCTGATCCGCTGCCTCGTGCAGCGCTGCCACCTCGCGCCGGCGAATCTCCACATCGACCTTATCCAATGCCTCGCAGACCACTCCCCCGTATCCGTAGGTGTTGCACGGTTGGGTGCCCAACTCGATGCTCAAAAGCTTCGCGGAGACCTCGACGCCCTTCGCGCGGAGCCGCACCACGATGTCGAGCAAGACGTCCACCTGCTTGTCCGAATCTTGATACCGTCTTGCGACCGGCTCCATGAACTGGTACCAGGTTATCGGTCCATGCGCGTTTCCGGATTGCCGACCGCTCAGTTCCGCGACGCTCATGCCATCGATGAGCCGCTGGTAGATCAACGGTTCGCACAGGAGCCAGCCGAGCGAAGACCTTGGGTTCGCCAACAGCAGGCTCGACGGGAATCCCTGGTCGAGCAAGCCCAGGACCGCGTCGGTGAAGATCTGCTTTCGTCCCAACGCCTTACCCTCATGCAGTTGAAAGTCGCGCATCCATTCGAAGTTCTTCTTCAGCAGCCAGTTGACCCCCATCCAGTGTTGGGTTTCGTCGGCACCTGCATCCGCCGTTGCGAGAAGAAGGATGTGTCTCATGAGGTCGTCACCGGTGCCCCGCTCGATAAGCGCGTTCAAGTTCTCGAAGCCGCGTTGCCGCATGGAGCGCACTCCACGAACTGCGACGACGATTGTCCGGATCTGGGTGATGAGGGCCTTCCAAGGACGTTTGGTGGTGGTCATGGTGGTCTCCTTCAAAGGCGCCGACGTGCGCGAGGTTGTGCGGGTGCCGGCATGACGTCCCGCGCGGCTTGCCGGAGCGTGTCTTCTTCAATCGCCAGCACCCAGTCCAGTTCGACCATGTGCATCGCCAACCACCGCTTGAGCATCAGGGCGATGTCGATGGGATTCGTAGCCCGCTTGGGCGTCGCCCCGAGGGCGATCATCGGCCGGCTCCACGCGCCGGGTCCGATCACCGGGGGCACCGGGTGGATGCGGATGAGTTCGACCGCCTCGTCCTTCGGACGCCGGGTGAGCTTCGCGAAAACGGATCGAATGAATGTCATGGTGATCTCCTCACAGGCGCGCACGTGCGCGGGGTGGTGCGAGCGCCGGTGCTTCCGCATCAGCGATCGCGTGCAGTTGTTCCGCCAGGACGCGACGCCGGTAAGCGTCCAACGCGACGTGCCCGTTGGGTAGTTCTGGTGCAAAGGGTTGACGCTCCTGCGGGATGATTCCTTCGAACCGGTCGTCCATGAGGTCCGCGCCGGCCGCATGGAGCCTCGGGAGAATCACGTCGAGGTAATGCTCCACGGTGTGTTTTTGCCCTAGGATCACGTCGAGGTAATGCTCCACGGTGTGTTTTTGCCCTAGGCCATGCCCGTGAATGGCCTTCTCCCAGTGGGCCATCCTCCAGAACCCATCGCCGGAATCCGCGTTCAGCACCTCGGGGGTGAGCCGTGCGAGCAATGCGTCCAAACACTCGGGGTTTTCGAAGACGCACCGCTCACCCAGCAGATGTTCCGGTTTGTCCAAACACGGCGCGCCGACGGCCCGCTTCATCACGTCCACGCGACCCGCTTTTAAGGCCAGGATCGCGATGTCGAGCACGCTCGTATCGTCGATCAACGCGGTAACCTGCTCCTGGTCCACGGTTTTCATCCTCTTCACCCCGAGCATGGTTGTGTAGAACATGTTGAAAGGGTTGCCGTTTTGGCGATCGAGGTACTGCTTTATCGCCGTGATGTCGTCGGTTGGAAAGAGGTCGAGGTCCAGGAACAGGCTTTTGAGGTCGTCGTCTGAGAACATGATGATCTCCTTACAGGCGCCGCCGTGGGATCTTCTCGATGCGAGTGCCGATGGTAGAGACGGTGAACATTGCGGGTGCTCCAATGAAAAAGCCCGACGGGGTTCGCCGGGCTTTCGGTCTGGTCGCGTGTGCGACCCAGGCTTGAACGGTGATGGTGTTTGTTGCAAGACCAGGGTAGCTCAAGGTGGGAGGAAAGCAACAGCAGGATTGGAAATACTTGAAGGTTTAGGTGCTCTTGCACCTAGTGGTGCTGGGACTGTGCTCAAAACCCCTTGGGACGCTTCGCGTCCGGGCACTCGCTGACGCCTGTGATCCGAAGGAATGGAGCCCGCCTGCTGTCGCCGTGCGATCGCGGGTTGGGTGCCCACGCCTCCGGCGGGGTTTGCCCGAATGGGGATCGTCTGGCTCAGAGCCGTTTGCGGACGTGGGGAGCCGGGACGACCGACGCCTCCGCCATCGCTTCGACCGCTACTTTCGCCAATATCCTGCCGATGGCTCCCCCAGCGACGGGACAAGGCGGGTACATGTCTTCTTCATCGTATTCGTCGTACACGTAGGGGTCGCACATTCGCCCTTCCGCCCACCTGGCGAGCCGATCCTGATCCAGCCCAGCGTCGATCATGACGTCGAGGATTTCGCGCATCGTCTTGATTTGCGCGGGGGATGTTTGATCCGAGCGCGTGTGTTGCAGCACCACGTCCACCGGATGGTAGTAGAAGGATCCGTCCAGCCGCCCTTGATCGTCGAGTTCGACGTCTCGGACATTGAGGTCCGCCCCGGCGTTCAGCGCAGCCCTCACGCCGTCCAGGTCGAGCATTTCGCACGCACGGTAGAGCGCGCCAAGCGACGTGTGCTCCCACGACTGCTGGTAGCGATACGCGTTGGGGTCTGCCACGAAGTCGTGAGGGTTTTCCACCTCGCCCGATGCTGCGCGGGTCACTGCCCGGAGGAAAATGCCCGTCATCGCGTGCTCATCGTTGCGCGGTCCGAATCTCGCCTCACTCGCTTCATCCAGCCGTCGATCCATGGGCAACTCCCCAGCCTTGTTTCGAATCAACGGGTCCGCGCCAGCGCGGATCATCAACTTCATCCATTCGATCGTGCCTGCCCATGACCATGAGTTGCCGATGCTGCGAAGGTGATCTGCGAGGAGATGGAGCGCCGTGTCCCCCGCGCCATCTTGAGCGTTCAGGTCCACGCCTCGACCCACGATGTCTTTAACGACGTCAAAGTGCCCCAACCATTCGTAGCAAACGCTCACATGCAGCGGGGTCGTCAATGGGTCTGCGCCATGCTTCCGAGCGTAGATGTCGTCGAACGACCCTTCCCCATGAAATCCCTCGAGGTCGCCTAGGTCCGCGAAGTTGTCCGGGAGCGCGGAGCGCTTTTGCCGCGCTTGACCAACGTAGTATTCCACCGCCTGCCCGATGGGTTCGCTTTGGAGAGCTTGCACGTTCTTTTCTCGACCCAGTAGTCTGGTGGCGAGGGCTCGAAGGGTTGTGAATGGCATGATGGTGGTCTCCTTAAAGCCGCGCCCGGGGGCGGGATGGTGCGGGTTCGGGTGCTACTTCGTCGGCTGCCGCGATCAGGTCCGCGCGTTCCTTCGCGCGTGCTCGTGTCTCTTCTGCGACGCGGATAGCTTCATCGACAGCCATCTTATGCATGAGGCGTTCGACCCTCATCGCACCCTTGGCCCATACGGGATGTTGCGGTTCGATTTCCCATCGTGCGACGGTCGATGGACCCTCATCGCGTCCGATGTCCCAGGCGGGGGCGTCCTCGTTGAACATTGCTCCCACTTCATCTTGAATCAAGTTGGTCATGATGATCTCCTTAAAGCCGCGCCCGTGGGCGGGATGGTGCGGGTTCGGGTGCTGCCTCGTCTGCAAGCGCGTGCAGTCGCGCCTGCACCTCCGCCGTGATGCGAGCCCGTGCCATGGGCGGCTCGAATATAGAGAGAAAAATCGCATTTTTCAGATCGCCGCCCACCACCGCGACGTACTCGTCACGCAAGCGGATCACCTTGGGTAAGAAAATGTCGTCCATGGCAATGCCGGTCGTTTCCAAGGTTTTGAGGCACATGCTCTCCCAAACACTTGGTGCCCGCACGGTTACCAACTCCGCGAGCGCCTGCTCGATCTCCTCCGCTGTCATGCCTTCATCAATCGACGCCAAGGGACTGATTTGCATCGTGGTCATGGTGGTCTCCAACAAAAAAAGCCCGACGGGGTTCGCCGGGCTTTCGGTCTGGTCGCGTTGTGCGACCCGGGGTGAACGGTGTGCGGTGGTGCTTATTGCAGCGTGGTCGCCTGCGGTGCGACGTACATGTCCCGGAAATCCTGGATCAGCGTCCGCAGATCTGCGCGCGGGTAGCTCATCGTCAGCCCCAAGGCTTCGTCCACGACCAGTTCCACCACCGGCGGAAGCCGGTTGATCAGTTGCATGGCGTCGAGACCGTCGCTGCCCACCGCGAACGGGTTGGCGTGGAACGTGATGCACGTGACCAAGATGCCTCCGCCGTCGCCCGCCCGAACGAAGTCGAGGAATCGTGCGTCAATGTTCGTCTGGGTCTGGGTGTCGGCGGTTTGCATGGCGGAACTCCGGGGGAAGGTGATGGCATTGCGATCGCTTGCCTACATGACCAGGGTAGCTCGAGGTATTTTTAAGTCAACGGCAAATCGGGTATCGTGACCGTTGCAATGCAAAAATACTTGCGTCATGGGGTGCGTTGCACCTGACGCGACAACAACCCAAGATTTGGATCGGAGAATCGCTGAACCAGCCTCGCCGTTTCAGGTTTTTCCCGAAGGCTTGTTGCATTCCTGCCTGCTTCTGCTATCTGTACATCATCGCCCAAACGCTGAGTACATAGACCAACGGAGGAGACCATGTTCAAAACGCTCATCAGCAAGATTCGCCCCGCCCATGCCTCGGCCCCTGCCCTGGATCCGTCGCCCGCCAAGAGCCCCGTCGGGGTCATCGACCGTGACGGGCCTGCCAAGATCACTGCGGCGATCGCGCAAGGCGACTTGGCGAGCGCCCGGGCACTCTTGGATCAACTGCGCTCGAACCTCGAGGACATAAAGAAGCAGGACCCGTCCGGCCTTCCGATCATTGAATCCGCCATCGCGAATCTCAACGCCGCCATCGAATCAGCGTCGGCGTGCGAGGGGATGGTAAGCACGGTGATGCACAACGTCCTCGCCGACCCGAACGTCGGGCATCCGACGCGGCACTGATCGCCACGCCCCAAGCGAAAGCGGCCCTTCGGGGCCGCTTCGCGTTTCTGCCGGGCCTTCTCAACCGTGGATCGAGCACGGGTCGCCGCGGGAGTTGTTGCACCCGGGGCAGTCCGCCATCTCGATCATTTCGTCGTGCCGGTTCCATCCGGCCAGCCATTCCCGTTTGAGTTCCGGCACGTCTGCGAAAAAGGAAGAACATTCGATGCCTTCGCCGGTCTCGTGCGCCACGGACGCGTCGCGGTAACCGAGCACCTGCGCTTCGATCAGCGCCTCGTACGTGGTGTCCTCCGCGTCCACGTCGCTGATCATGGCGAGCTTCGCCAGGACGAAGTCCCACCGCGCCTCGAGGTAGGGGTCGGTGCTTTTGTAGAGCGTGGTCATGGTGTGGATCTCCAACGTTTCGGTGGGGTGTGGGACCGACAAACCGTAGCGTGAGGTCCCGTGCGGGTCAGGCTTTCAGGGGCTTGCGGGTGAAGATCCCCGCCGCCGTCGCGCTGCGCGGGAAGCCCTGCACCGTGGTGTGGTCCTGGAGCGCCGCTTCCACGTCCGTGTGCAGGGTGTTACCCGCGAAATGCACGCCGTAAAGCACCACCGCCACCAGTGCGCCTTTCTTGAACGCTTCCACCGTGAGGAGCTTGCGGACGTCCGGGGTCATGCGGCCGGCGTGTCGGTGCGCGATGCGCTGCAGGACGTTGCCGATCAGCCCCGCCGAAAAACCGCGTTTCACGGTGATGCGGTCGGCGCCCAAGGTCACGCGTTGTGGACCCGTGGCGCTCAGACGGAAGTGTTCCACCGGTGTCTTGCCGCCGAACGTGCCCGGGGTCGAGGCTTGCAACGGGAGGAGGAGCTTCAACACTTGCTTCTCGCTCGGGCCGTCCACCCACTCGACCATCAACCGCGTGTGCGATTCCGCCTGCTGCGTTTTCACGTAGAAGCGCGCGCCTGCCTTGCCGAAAGCTTCCAAAAGCACCGTTTGGACCAGTTGCGCGGTGCCCACGAGGTCCAGGACGTTTGCCAGCACTGCCGGGGACGTTGCCGTTGCCGGTGCCTTCGGCGTTTGGTGTTGAACCCTTGCTGTCGGGAGAGCCTGGGGTGCGCGGAAAGCGCGGTTTGCGTTGGTCGTGCGGGTCTGTTGTGCGCTGGTCATGCTCTCTCTCCTTTGGGGGTTGTCTTGCCATCGGGTTTCGCCTGGCGCCGAAGGACCCGCACGGGACCCGGACCATGGGTGAGACCGAGGCCGCACGCCGCGACCGACCGGAGGAAGAGAGGGGATCGGGTGAAGGCGAAAGCGGAGCGCGCCCTAGGTTCATGAGGGGAACGTTCGGGTAGGCGTCCGGGAAAGGCGAAACGGGAGGCAGACCGCCAAAGGGGTGGGCCAGCGCACAACGTGGGAGACCTGCACGTCACCGCGACAGCGGTGATCGTTTCACTTGGGTGCAACGCACCCTGCAGTTCGGAGGTGAGGTTTGACGTAGAGGATGGGAAAACCCGAGACGGGCGCGGAGCGCCCTTGGGCACCCGCCCGGAACACCGCTCGCGGAGAGCGGCCGGGCTGTTTCCGGAGGAAGGGGCGCGAAGCGAGGTGCCCTACGCCGCAGGCGGCCGGGTTGGTGGTGGTGGGTTACGGGTTTGGTGTTCGCCGTGCGTCCGGTCGTGCTCAGCAGGAGCCTGCGGACGGACGATTGATCCCGGCTTTTCCCCGCTGTCCATCAGGCCACCGGCCAGCGTGTTCGACACGCGCCCGCCGGCGGAGCCGCCCGTGCACGCGTGCGTCGTGCGAAGGGGCGGCTATCCTGTGCGTCTAGAGGGGGAAAGGCGCCGCGCGAAGCGCTGACCCGCTTACGGTGCGCCCAGCAGCATGTTGTTGAGCGCCGTCTTGCTCGGGACCTCGTTCAACTCGATCATTTTCACCAGCACGCATTGCAAGATGTTGAACGTCTGCACGAGGTGCGTCGTGTTGTGCTTAGGCTTGCCGTGCGCCGCCGCTGAACGTTTGTCGTACAGGTCGAACACCTCGCGCTGCCGGGCCAGGCGCGCTTCCCCGGCCGGGTGGAGGTACGAGGCGATCAGCACCGACACGCGGAACCGGAGTTCGGACGTGGATGGCGAGAACAGCGCTTCGAGCGCGCCCCACAGCGACACGAGCGTGAGGGCGTGGTGCGGGACGAACGTGGACAGTTCGAACGCTTCCATCGCCAGGCGGAAGTCCGCGTGCGTGGCCATCAACGCCACGGCGTGCGACCAGTATTTCCGAACCCAGTCCCACCGCACCTCGTCCGCCAGCGGGTTCACCAACGCCAGTTCGATGTATTGCCGGGTCGTTTCGACCGGGGAGATGCTGATGTTCTGCTCGGTGAGCGTCGCGATCTCGGACAGGGAATGCGTCGAGTGGACCAGGAAGCGGACGTCCGGCTCGATCACCAGGCGCAGCACGCTGGTGAGGATGCGCGCCACGTCGAACGGATCGAGGTCGCCCGGCGGTTTGTAGCCGCTGGGTACAACCAGTTCGGCGTGGACGTCGAAGGCGTCATGACGTGTTGTCGCCTTCCACGGTGCCGGGTGATGCTTGCCCGGTGCCGTCGGCGGGTTGAACGCCATCGTGTACGAACTCATCAGATGCGCGTACGTGCGCTTCAGGACGAGCCCTTGCCCGAGGTCGATCTCGTCGGTGCCGGGCGGAAGGTGCAGGCCGGCGAGGCCGGCGTAGAAGGTGGTTGCGGTCATCCTATGGTCGTCGCTCACCTCTTAGCCCGGGAACGCACTTGCGAGCAGCGCCTGGAAGGTGGCTTCTGCCTTTTCGAACGACGTGCGTTGTTGTGCCGCGAGATCGGTCAGCGCTTTGCAATGTTCATCAAACTTCTCTTGCAGGTCTACCGGCGGACGCGGGATCGGAAACGCCTTCAACTCCTTGCTGTTGATGTTTGACTGCCCGACCGCCCCACGCGCCGTCGCAAACAAAACGCGCTTCATATGCGGCGAGTTCAAAAACGCCCATAGGTAGGTCGGGTAGGCAACGGATCGATCGACGCGAAGACGTATGAAATACGAGGCAACAATCGCGTCCGTCAAACCGTCCCATAGTCCCGTCTTTCCGACAAGTTCTTTGCTGTTCGTCCGATTGAATAAGATGTCGCCTTCTCGCAAGCCGAACCGTTCAACGTCGGCGTCGTCCAACTCAACGTATTTCAAATCGGTGAGGTCCAGCGCGCCTTCGTACGTGACGTTGCCCATTCGAATCATCGGCAAGCCGACCGGATCGGTGTGCGCCTTTGAACTGCTTCCGTAGTCAACATCGCTGAGCAGTTCCCCGATGGTGGTCATCGGCCAGTCCATCGGGTTGGTCGCCGGATCGCCGAACATTTTTGCGAACGTGGTCGGAACAAGGTCCACCACCTTGCGCTGAGCCTCAAGCCGCAAGCGCACGATGCCTTCGGCCCGGGTCAGCACCTCAGCGATGCGGTTTTGCTCGGGCGTGCCCCGTCTTGGTAGCTCCTGGTCGAGCACCTGCCCGTCGGTCACCGCCGGGTAAAGTGCTCCCGCGACCAACGACTGCAGTCCTTTGATGAACCGCTGCGAGCGCGTGAAGTAGAAAAGGTAACGGGACGACACGTCCTCCTTCGCCCGAAGAACGCAAAACCCCGTGCTTGCTACCTGTCCGTCGAGGCCTTCCGGAACCATGGCCACAGCGTTCAGATTCGGACGGACCGTCGAAACGAGGATGTCGTTGGTGCGAATGGCCTTGCGCGCGCGAGTCGGCGCCTCGCTTCCAGCCAGGTCCTTGGGGTCGCGCACGACCTTCGCCATGTTGTCCACGGACGCGACGTCAACGTACAGGATGCGGCGCTCCGGCTCTTTGGTTGGATTGATCGTGCCCGTGGCGACGGTCACCAGGTCACGCAACTTAACTGGCTCGCTCACTGGGACATCTCTCCCAGTGCTGCGCGCAGCGCGGCGACTTCTTCAACGATTTCCGCCTCGATAGCCGCCAGTTCGTCGAGCAGTTCGAGCGGATCACGGTGCTCTGCTGCGGTCTGGCTAAGGGGCCGGTATCTGCTCGCCGAAAGATTGAAGTCCGCGCCCTTGATCGCTGTGGCATTGGCAAACCAATATTTGGCGTTCCATTCCTGCGTCGTGTCACGGCTCTGCCAGGTCAGGAGCCTTGCGCTTCGATCGCGGTAGGTGTCGACGGCGTCGGGCAGGTCGTCTTGGGCGATCGATTGATCGTGGTTCGCGTCCAACTTATAACCGTCGTTATCGACGTGGTAGAACAGGACGTCCTGCGTTGAGCCGCCTTTGCGGAACACAAGGACCGACGTTTTCACGACCGAGTAGGGCTGGAACACTCCACCCGGAAGTGAAATCACTGCCTCAACGCGGTTGTTCTCGATCAGTTGGCGACGAAGTTCGCGGTGCGCAACGGTCGAGCCCGAAAGCACGCCCTCCGGGACGATGACGCCACACCGGCCATCCGTCCGAAGGCTGTCGATCATGTATTTGAGGAAAAGCAGTTCCGTCGCGGTGCTGTTCCCGACCTTCACGTCTTCCACGACACGATCCTTGTCCACCCGACCGGAGAACGGTGGATTCGCAAGAATGACGTGGTAACCATCAGCCGGCAATGCAAGCTCTTCACGTCTTGCAGCATCGAGAGAGGTCGTCAATACGTTGCGCAACAACACCCGAACGTTCGGAAGTCCGCGCAACGTCAGGTTCATGGTCGCCAAGCGCACCATCTTCGGATCAACGTCGTTTCCGTAAAAAGTGCCCGTTTGCAGCGCAGAGTTCTGCGCAGCCGATAGACGGTCGCCCATCCCCCGCCGCTGGAGCTTCCCGTCCAGTTCGACATCCTGGATGGTGTTCTCGGAGGAGTTGGCCAGCCTGATGTGGTTGTAGGCTGCGACGAGGAAGCCCGCAGTACCCGCCGCTGGGTCGTACACGGTCTCGCCGATCTTAGGATCGACGATCGCCGTGATCATGCGAATAACCTGGCGTGGGGTGCGAAACTGCCCCAGTTCGCCGGCCTGCCGGATTTGACGAAGCACGTGCTCGAACAGATCGCCTTTGGTATCGGCGTCGGCATCGTCGAGCCGCAGGTTGTCCACGAGATTCACGACTTGCGTCAGAACCGTCGGATCAACGATGGACAACCGCGCCCCATCCATGAAGTTCGTGGCGCTGCGTTCGCCCATTTCCGCGAAAAACGCGAAGACTTCATCGCGCACGAAGCGGACCAACGCTTCACCCGACATCGCCTTTGCCCATACCGACCACTTGAATCGTTCGCGCGAGATGACCGGATGACCCTCGTCCGCGTTCAGCGGGTTCTTGACGGTCCATTCCCCGCTGAAGAGGCTTTGATATGGGCGCTTCATGACCCGAGCCTTCATCTGGTTGTCGCTGTCGATGCCTTCGACGAGGTAGAAGAAAAACAGGAACGACAGTTGTTCTGCGTTCGAAACGGGATCGGGATAACCGCCGCCGTAAAGGTAATCGCGGATCTGGTCGATTGACCGACGCATGTTGGGTGTGAGGGGCATGTCTACCTTAAAACTCGATTGATCAGTGTGCTGTGGGTTGCGACGTATCGCCGTCGTCGTCCTTGGCCAAAGGCTCGCTGAAGAGCGCGGCGTTCAGGCTGTCGAGAAACGCTTGCACTGCGTCGTCACCGCCGAACACCCGATGCGCTTCTTTCAGACCGCCCATCTGGTTGAAGGTGTGAAAGAACGCAAAGTGCTCGGGTAACAGTTCGGTGAGATCGTCGGCGTTGGCGCGGACCTGCGCGCCGAGGATCCGCAGCCAGCGGTCCTGTTCCGCAGTAACCGTCTGCTGCAAGCGCCAGGCTTCGAAACGGGCGCCCAGTTCCTCGGCCCGTTGCGCTGATGCCTCGGGGAACTGCATGTTCCCGTCCTCGTCCATCGTGATCCACTCGCGGGTGGTCGGATCGATGTGATCGTCCACGTCCAGCGACAACAGACGCGTCGGCTCGTACTTCTTCGTTTGCGGTGTTTTTGACACGACGATGCCGCCTTCGCCGACTGCGTCCTCGTCGCCGTGGTACGCGACCACCCCAACGAAGTCGAAGATGGTGAAGACCGGTTTGTTCTTCGCCTTGCGGGTGCCCCGCCCGCGCATCTGCTGGTACAGGATCGCCGACCGGGTGAACCGCGCAAACACCAGGTTCACGACGTCCGGGCAGTCGAAGCCCGTGTCGAGCATGTTGACCGACACGAGGATTTGCGGGAACTGCTCTTTCTTGAACCGCTTGATCTTGGCCATCGCGTCGACCGTGTCATCGGGACCTGCACCCGAGACCACGTAGTCGGCGTACCGCACGTCCGGGGACGGCTTCTTGTCCGCGAACTCCGCGTCGAACAGATTAGCCAGTGTCTCGGCGTGCTTCTTGTTCACGGCGAAAACGATGGTCTTGCCGATCAACGGCATCCGCAGGACACCCTTATGGTCCGTGAAGCCGTTCTGCAACACGTCGCGGAACTCCCGGACGATCGCGCGGTTTCGCTCCGGGATGGTGAACTTGCGCTCAAGCGCTGCCGGATCGATCATGATCGGATCACGGTTCGCAAACAGTTGCTCGAACTCGGCGGAGGTTTCGTCGTCCATCGCCGACCAGTCGAGGTCTTTCCGGTGGACCTCGAATCCACCTTCCGCCGCCGTCTTCACCGTTTTCGCGGCGTAGACCTGATACGGCACGAGCCAGCCTTCGGAAATGGCGTCCTTGAGCTTGTAGGAAAACGTCGGCTCATCGACTTCGAAGAATCGAAGCGTGTCGCGCACGAACTGCTTGTCTTCCTCGTCCGCCTCTGCGTCGTCCAGGTTGGCAACGCACGGTGTCGCCGTCAAGCCGATCTGCACGCCGTCGAAGTATTTCAGAACCCCCGACCACTGGCCGTAGATCGACCGGTGGCATTCGTCCGAAATGATGAGGTCGAAGTAGCCGGAGGAGTATTCAGAATAGATGTTGACCATGCTTTGCAACGTGGTCACGGTGATGCGCTTCTCGTCCTGGAAACGTCGGCCTGCACGAAGCACATAGGCCGGATAGTCCGGAAGGTGCTCGGCGAACGCGTCCTCGGTCTGCTTCGCCAGCGGGATGCGATCCACCAGGAACAACACACGAGTCACCGCGTTGGCTTCGAAGAGCCGTTTGATCAGCGCTGCCGCGGTTCGGGTCTTGCCGGTGCCGGTCGCCATCTCGACGAGCAACTTACGCCGCCCTTTTTGCATCTCGTCGCAAAGCTTGTCGATGCCTCTGTTCTGATAGTCCCGTTCGACGATCTTTTGGTCGATCGGCACGGAGAGCAGGTCCTTGCGCACTGTGAGGCTTGCAAAGCGTCGTTCAAGGTCGTCTTGCTTGAAGAAGGTCTTGACCGGGTGCGGATAGGCTTGTTGCTGCCATTCCCAGAACAGAACTTGGGACCCGTTCGTCAGGAAGATGTAGGGGATCTTCAGATGCTCGGCGTAGCGCCTGGCCTGCTCCGCCGCATCCGCAGGGTTGATCGTGAAGCGCTTCGCCTCGACGACCGCGAGCGACCGCCCATGCCGATCGCATAGAACGTAATCGGCACGCGTGCCGTCTGGCATCACCACCTCGTAGCGAACCTGCGTCGGGTCGGTGGTCTTCCAACCCTGATCCGCCAGGAGAGCGTCAATCAGCACCCGGGAAAACGCTTCGTTTGTTGTCATGTCCTTGAGCCGTTGGGACTTTTGTCTATTTTAAGGGCGGTCGTAACGAGGCGGTAAGATTTTTCCCGAGGATTGGCGCATGGCCCGGCATCGGTCATTTCTGTGCAACGAGCGGGAAGCTCTGCGCTCGCCCGCTGGCGGCGACGGGGCGTTGCGCCCCTTCGGTCTAGCGGTCCTGCCGTGTGTCCCACACCCGCAAGATTGCAACGGCGGTGGGTTCGTCCGCGTAAGGCGGAAGCACCTCGTAATGAAGCTCGTAGCGCCCGGCCAGGCAGACCCACCGATGTACTTCGCGCGGTGGGTCGTCGTAGCCGTCGAGTTCTTCGCCCAGCCGGTGGAAGTGGTCTTGCCCCAGCCGTTCCGCCTCATCGAGCAGTGCGTTGACGGTCTTGCGCGCGGTCGCTGCGTCGTTGAACGTCTTGATGTGCTGCGCGATGACCTGGAGGTCCGACATCGCTTTGCTGGTCGGAATGACCTTGATGCTCATGCTTTGCCTTCAGGCGTCGGGAGCGGAAGCTCGTTGTCCGTGCCGAGGCTGTCCGCCCACGCCCGAGCCTGCTCCATCGCGATCGTCCGCCCGGCCGTCACGTCGTCCAACCCTTCCTGAATCAGCCGCCGCTTCTCCGCTTCACGCGCGAGAAACTGCACCAGTGCCTTTTTGATGATCCATTGCTTCGGCCTTTCCAGCATGTCGGACAGGGCGTCCACCTGCTGCGCGAGTTCGACCGGGACCTGCGCCGTCAACGTTCTCAGTTCCACCGTCATGACCCACCTCGTCTATTGATTTTCAATAGAGTCTATTATAGGTGAATACTTCGGCTTTAGCGAGAAGAATCGGAGGCGACGAAATGCCCGAAACCCCTGCTGGATAAGGCTTTGACCGTGCTGGACCGCCAAGCCCCTCCCCTGCAAAACTGGGTGTTGTTTCTGGAAGCTACACGTCCATGGGACGGTGGTGACCCGTGGGGACGGATCGACCAGCCGCGAGAAACCCCAAACCCTTTTGGAGCCGGAGGCTCCTAGGTCCGCCGCTCCGCGCCTTCTGCTACCGCCAGGGTGAAACGCACCCAGGGGTGAGGGAGCCCCGCCCCATGCCTGCGGCGCCGTTCGGGGTGCGTGCCCGCTTTTCCCGTATTGGGGTGTCCCGAAGGGATCCCGCCTGACCCCGCCGTTACGCCTCGCCCGCGACTCGCCACTGATCGGGGATCGCGCGCCACTGCTCGGGGTTGAACCGATACACCTGAGCGCTCGGGTGCGCCGACGTGTGAATGAGCAGGTCCGGACGCACAGCGTGCAGGAGACGGCGTGCCCTCTGCGCCGGCTTGCCGACCAGCACCACCGTGCGGAGTTTGGGGAGCAACGGGAGCAGGTGGCGAAGCTCCTCGACCCCGCGCCGGATCTCCGCCGCGTCGTACTTGATGGTCGCGTTCCACCCCGGGATGACGTTCCACAGGACCGTGCGCTTGCGCTCGATCCCGGCGGTGCGCATGAACTTGAACAGATTCTCGGCGGTCGGGTCGTCGTTGTTCCGGCTGATGAAGCCGGAGCCCTGCTTCTTTCCGGTGGGCGACGTCATCGGGCCGGGCTTCTCGAGCAAAAACAGCATGTCGGCCTCGACCCCGCCGTCGAGCGGGTCGAAGTCCTGAAACTCCCAGTCGGGGTGTTTCAGCCGCAAGCCAGCGACGTAGGACGCCAGCGGTGCGATGTGCGGTGCGGTGAGCATTGCCCGGCGGAGCGCGACCGCCTCGGGGGAGCGCAGCGTGCGCGGGGCGTCGTCCAGCACCGTCGCCCCCTCAAAGCCTGAAGAACGGGTTCGGGGGACCGACAAAGTTATGCCGCTCTTTGTCGAGTTGAAACGCGCGGTAGGACTCATCGACGGCGAACAGAAAGACGGGCGACACGAATCGCCATCCAGGGTTGACCGGCTCGGGAATGTTCAGAATCCACGGCTTGGACATCGTCGGCATACGCTGCGCCGCCTCGCACCCGGGCGATTTCCAATAGTCGTGCGCCTCCTTGCGCAACGCGTCGGACCCGGTGACGTCGCTGACAACCACCGACCAGCCGAACGCGCGCAGGTAACGTTCGTAGGCGTCAACGATTTGCAGGATCAAGCCTGGTTCAACGGCGAGCCCCCGACAGACCCGCAGCAGGGTGTCGAAGTCGATCTTCTTCGTCCCGGTCTCGATGTCCTGCCAGACCGCTGGCGATTTGGTCAGGAAGTCGGCGACCTGCGCCTGGTGGAGGTTTCGCTGAACGCGCAACTCGCGAAGCACCACTGCGCAAATGTAGTGGTAGCTTGTGATCTTCTTCTCGTCGATGTTCATGTTTTGTGGTCTGCCCCGTGCGAAGCGCAAAGCGTAGCAAATCCCGATGAACAACGGTTGTGCACCTAGTCCACGGGCGGATCGCCAGCCGGTGTGACCGGCGCCCGCGTTCCGTTCGACCCAGCGCTCCCGATGAGCGCGAGGAGGTCGATGCCCGGTGGGCCCAGGTGTGCAACCGTGCTTACGCGTGCGCCGGCTCGCCGCAAACCGGACCCTCCCGCTATTTCTGCCCAGCCGCCGTGCGCTTCGCCTCGTCCAGCATGGCCACCGCGTCGTGCATCGCCTGATCCATCTGCGCCGTGTGGTCCTTCACCGCCTGCCGGACGCTGGCGAGGCCCTGCTCCGCTTCCTCCACGATCTGCTTGCGCTGTTCCACCGCGTCGAGGTAGGCGTCGTACAACGCTGGAACTTTGCGGATCCAGTGCCAGGCGTCGGGCCCGGCGTCGTCCATCGCATTCGTCGGTGCGTTCAACTGCGACGCGGTCGCTCCGGCGCGCACCAGCAGACCGATGCGCAGCACGTAAGGATCCAGCGAATCTTCCATGTCCTCGCGGTCCTCGAATCCGCCGGTGGTACGCTCGTAAGCCATGCGGCACACGTAAGACAGCGGGGTCAAACCGTTGCATCGCTGGGTCGGGTTGGCGCCCTGAGCGAGGAGCATCGTGGTCAGGCGTTCGCTCGTGCTCAACGCCCAGGACAGGGCTGCGCCCGGCATGAACGTCAGGGTGTCCGGGTCCACGCCCCGGTTCAACAACCGCTGGACGTCGGCGATCCGCTTCGCACGGCAGGCGGTGACGAGTTCGGTTTCCTGCAGGCGCCGCCGGTGCTCGTTCTCCACCACCGGCCGCGGGGGAAGCCCCAACCGCTTGCGCTCGTGTTGTTCCTGACCGGGCGTCAGGTCCCTGCTCCATCCCCACACGTCGAAACGCGCGCTGAGCGAATCCGCAGGACGGTGCTCCGTCGCCGGGCGCGCGGCGTTCTCCCGTTCTTCGACCTCGGCCATGTAACGGTCCGTCGCGTCCACCGGGCCGTTGTCCTTCGACTCGTCGAGCGATGCGAGCGGGCCGACGCCGGGAAGCTCGCTGATGATCGCCAGGATGTCGCTCACGTCGTCGCGGTCCTTCGTCCGGCCCTCAGCGTCCACGAGCGCATCGCGCGCCTGCCGGAGGGCCGAAAGGGTGGCGTCGGCGTGTTGCTTCGAGCGCTGTGCCGCCGCCTTGCGTGCGACCTCCTCCACGGTGTCCTCCGCCCGCTCGATCGCAAGGTCGAGCGCCGCACGGTTCAGCAGGACCGGGTGCTTGCCGGCCAGGTGCTGGCGAAAGCCCTTCGCTCCGGACAGGGCCAGGCGTCGCAGGACGCAGCCGTAGCGCCGTGGCCCGACCCGCGCCGCGAGCAGGACGGCGACCCAGACGGGTACCCTGCGCAGGTCACCGGTGAGATGGGTCGTCAGCACGGTGTTGAGCACGTCCGCCGGGGTGCTATCGATCAGCACGTTCAGCGCCGGGGTCCCCAGGGTGCGATGCACCTCACCGAACGCAAAAAATCGGGACCACTCGGCGCCCTGATTCGAGCAGTCCAGCAGCACCGCGGCGAGCAGGTCCGCGCGGCCGAAGATCAGCGCGGCGGTCAGGTATGCCTCGCGGGTGGTCTCGTAGGTCACCCAAGGCTGCCCGCTCATGACCTCCTGCACCGTTCGCTCGTGCTTTGCGCACGCGCTTTCCAGGACCGTGACCGCCTCGTGCGCGAGAAGGACGGCCGGTGCTTCTTCGAAGAACGTGATGCCGTCGGGGTAGCCGAAGCTACGCCGGACCTGCGGCGTGGTCGCGTCGCCCGCGTCCAGCGTGAGGTCGTTCAGGTCGTCGGGATCGTGGTCGTGTTTCAGGTGGAAATGGCCCATGCTGGTCTCCTCGGGATGTTGGGTTACAGACGTGAACGCTCGGCGCGGGACGGGACGGAGGCTTCGACCTCGGCGATGACGCTCCGGAGCGCCTTGTGCTCTTCGTCCATGAAGAGCTTGTGCAACGTTGCGGCCACGCGTTCGAACCCGGTCGTGCCGGTGAGGATTTCGCGTCGGACGAGGTGCAGCCACTCCGGGATCGTCATGTCCCGGCCGTTGCCGTGGTGGTGGACGATCGTCCGGTCCGGTGCGCCGGCCTTCACGAGCGCCCGGACGCATCGCCCTGCGTCGGTCCACCATTTGGACGGGGATTTCACCTTCGCACCCTGGCGGTTGTTCGACGTCCACATGTAGGCGCTCAACAGGGCTTCTGCGATGCCACCCGACAGGTCGTCGTCCGGGCCGCGTTGAGTCAGCAGTTCTTTGAGGGCGGCAGGATCGGCCGCTTTCACCACGCGCTCGAAGCGCTCGCGGAACGTGCCGGTTCGTGGATTCAGGACGAGCATCGTCCAGATTTCCTCGCCGGGCTGCGCCAGCATCGCAAGCGGTTGCGAGGGGTCCATCATGACGTCCGTGTCGGCGCCCCGGTCGAGCAGCAGCCGGACGGCGGACGTGCGCCCGATCCCCACGGCCAGGCGGATCGGCGTGTTCAGATCGGCGTCCCGTTCGTTCATGTCCGCCCCGTGGTCGATCAGCAGCGCCATCAGCGCGGGATCCCCGTTGGACGCCACGACCGCGTGCAAGGGGGCCTGCCCGTTGCTCCGCTGCGCGTTGGGGTTCGCACCGTGCTTCAGCAGCACCTTCACCGCCTCAATGCCCGCGCCCAGCGCGATGAAAAGCGCATGGTCTTTCTCGTCCTGCGTGAAGACCTCCGCGCCGTGGCTGAGCAGCAAGTCCAGCACCATCGCCCGCCCGTTGAGACGGTGGGTTGCGTCAAAGCCGGACGCTGCGATCCCGAGCGGGGTCGTGAAATGCCGGCTTCCGTGGTCGCTCGGCCATTGCGCCTTCACGTTCGCGCCGGCTTCGAGCAGCATGGCGGCCCCGGGGACGTTGCCGATGTGCGCCGCGTTGATCAGGGCGTCGTCCTTCTCCTGCTGCGTCGCGGTGAGGATGGACAAGGTAATGTTGGTCATGCTGGAATCTCCGACGGGTTCTGAGTGCGCTGGGGCATACCCCAGGTTAGCTCGAGGTGGGTTTTACGCAATAGCGTCACGGGAAATATTTGAAGTGCGGCGAGCCTGATGACGGTGGCATGCTCAGGGGACGAAGACCCCCAAAACCTTGGGGGCGCAAGCGCCCGGCACCCGACCCGGAAAGCACCTGCGGTGGCTGGGAGCCGGGCCGCGTCCCCGGGAAAAGGCGCGCAGCGGTTCGGTTGCCGCTGAGGGTGCGGTTGATGAGCCCGGCGGTGCGACTAGATGCCCTTGGGAAGCATGACCGGCGTCATGTCGCTGCTGCTCTGCCCGTGGTCGTGAATCCAGTCGGTGTCGAGCCACGACGGATCCATGCGCAGGTTCCGGTCGTCGCCCTTTTCGTGCAGCAGGCGGACGACGTCTTCGTGACGGACATGCTCTGCTTTCATCGCGTCGATCAACGACCACGTGATGTTGGGCATCACGTTCAAGAAAATGCGGTCAAACTCCATCCGCGTCTCCTGCACCATCTCGCGGTAGTCCACGGTCTCCGGTGCCGTGAGAGCGAAGTCGTCGAAGTATGTGTCCCACCATTTCTCATCCTCTCCATCGTCGATGTCTGGCACCTCTCCGTTGGCGCATTCCGCCGCCCATTCGAGGGTCCACTGTGCGATTTTCATGTCCTCGTGACGCATGACATTCCACGCGCGACGGATGTCGGAAGGGTCCATCGCCGCCAGACGTTCCAGCGCCCCTGCGCCGGACGTGTTCGATTGTGCCGTGCTCATGATGCTCTCCTTAAAGGGTGCGTTGCACCTGGATGGTTGGTGATTCGAGTTTTGCCCGTGCTTCGTTCCTGCGCTACAACCGAGCGCGCCCGCGCGGTGCTTCCGGTCGGCCCCCAGCCCCCACCGTCTCCGCACTCTCCACGCTCGCCCGGAGCGCGATCCCTTCCGCTTCAACAAGGAGCCCCCGGGCATGACGCATCCCCTTCTGGCATACCTCGTTCGCAGGTTCGTCGAAGCGGTCCAAGCTCGCCTTCGCCCGGTCCAACCCCCGCCCTTCCAGCGCGCCGCTCGCCACCATCACGTCGATCGCCATGATGTCGTTGTTTTTCACCGCGAAGAAGAACGGAGTGCCCTGCTCGGTCCCGTAGGTGTAGTTGAACGTCACCTCCGCGTGCACGTCGGGCTTCCATTTTTGCGCCAGCAGGAGCTTCAGAAGGTGTTCACGTTGTCCGACGGGACGCATTCCCTTGACGAACATCGACAGCGCGTAGCCCGGCATTTCGTTGTAACTGCCGTCCACCGCAGCACCCGCGTCCAGCAGCATCGGAACCATCGCGCGAATCCAAGGATGGGCGTTCGAGTTGCCGCCGGCCTTGGACGCCGCTTTGAGCAGCGCGTTGGACGCGGCATAAACCCGAACGTGCTCGTTGAACATCCCGTTGAGCATGTGCCGGATCAAGGCCACGTAGGGCAACTCGCGATCGACCATCGCCATGACGAGGCGCATGGTCACCTCGTCGCGAACGTCCTCGTCCGACACCACCCCCAGCAGCGCGTCGATCATCTCGGGTGCCGGTTCGTAGCTCGCGCGAAGGACGGCACGATAGGGGTGACGGTTCCAATCCGGCTCTTCCAGCAGAATGTCCGGATCGAGGCCCGCCTGGAACAATGCTTCCACCATGCGGGGATCGTCGGTGCGCATCGCTTCGTCGAGCGGGGTGCTGCTCAACATCAGGGGGTTGTCCAAGTAGTAGCCGTCTTCCTTAAACGATTTGTTCAGGTGCATCCCGCCGTCGCCGAGGAGGAACAACGCCTCGCGGTTGCGCGTGCGCACCGCGTAGTGGACCAGCGGAATCCCCTTGTGCAGGTAGGACTTCGGTTTGTAGCGCTTTGCGTTGGCGAGCAGCGTCTTGACCAGCGCCGTGAACTGCGCATGGTCCTCGTGGTCAATCGGTGCCGGGGTGCCGTAGAGTGCGGTCATGGTCTGCTCCTTGAGGTTGGTTACGACACGATCAGTTTCGTCGGGATCGGTGCTGCGCCGCGGATTCGGATTTCCCGCCCCACCGTTTTCCGGGACAAGGATCGCCATGGTGGGTGAACGGTCGTGGGTCGATCAGGTGGAGCGTTGCGGGGCGCCGCGGCGATCGAAGGAAATCAGCGATTCGACCGCCCGTCCCATCGCCATCAAACGCTCGTCCTTCGCCGCGACGGCTTTCAATGCAGCAGCCACGTCGTCACGGTATCCGTGGTCGATGGAATGCTCGATGTTCGGGTAAATCGCCACGGCCAGCGTGTTGTCTTTCATGTATTCCGAGATGAGGTTCGCGTGGTAGATCACGAGGCCACCCAACGCCAGCCCGTGCACCAGGCAAGACGTTCCGATTTGCACCGTGGCGAGTTTCACCATCGCCGGATCAAGGTCGTTGCCGAGCACGAACGTGTTGCCCACCCCTGCCTTGCCGTGCCGGAGGAACCGGTTGCGCAGTTCAGCGAGCAGCAGCGCCCCGGATCCGCAGGTGGGGTCGCCCAATCGGCGCGGACCGCGGTCGTCCGCCCCGTTGGCAAATGGTGCCAACAGGTCGGCCATGTCCGCCGGCGTCATGTGTTGCGCTTTTGCCTTGGCCTGCTCCGGCGCGATCAACGTGCCGTAAAAGTCGCTCAACAGGTCGGTGAACGGTGCGGACGCCGCCAAGAGGCCCTGATACTCGACGGCCAGCGCGACCAGTTCGGCCCATGCCTTGGGATGGTCGCGATACTCGTCCAGCGCGATCAGGTGGCGATCGTCGAACCACGCCACGCCGGTGACGGCGTAGGCGAGCGGAAGCGCGCTCGACAGCGTGTTGAACTGCAACTGCACGATGTCGTCCACGATAGCCTTGGCGCTCGAGCGGATCGGGTTGCTCTGGGCAAACCGCTCGATGCGCTCCGTGAAACCGGCGAGCGGAGTCGTTTGGCGTTGCGTTTTGGTGGTCTTGCTCTTCATCGTGGTTCTCCGTTGGTTGGGATTCGTTACGCCGAGACCAGTGTCCTGCCGGTGGGTGGATGAAAAACACCCGCCATCCGGCGAGAACGACGGGCGGTCGTGGGTCGATCAGATCGAGCGGTAGGGCGTGCCGTTGAGTTCGTGCATGATCACCGTCGTCAACGACGGCACCTTGAATCCCTTCTTACGCAGGCTCTTCGCCAGCGGTTCAAGCTTTTCGTAGTCGCCGCCCACCCCCAGTGCTGCGACCGCGGTTTCTCCGAAGCCGTGCAGCAGCGCGATGTGCGCCGGGGTCAAGCCGCCGTCCGTGCGCGGGGGCTTGTAGCCCGAAACGCTGTGGGTGATGCCGTGAACATTCGCCGTCAATCCCATTTCAGCGAGGCAGTGGAGGATCGAGTAGCCCGTGCCGAGGCGTTGGCGATACGGTTCGATCCCCGACGGGATCCAGCGCTTGGTCGTGAGCGGACGCAGCAGGTTTGCGATCGCATGGTGCCCGTTTTCCTTCGCGATCTGGTAAGGTGCGGCGCCGTCGCAGTCGCTCTTGTTCGCGTCGGCGCCTGCGTCGAGCAGGATGCGCACCATCGACATCGAGCCATTGCTCGCTGCGTCCATCAGCGCCGTGGAACCGTTGCGGTCGTGCCGGTTGACGTCCGCGCCTGCCGCCAACACCGCCATCAGGTTGCGGGCGCCGTCCACCGGATCATCCTGCTGCACGATCGCGTGGAGCGCCGTTTCGCCGTCGTTGTCCGCATCGTCGATGCCGTGCCCCGCGTTGAGCAGCAGACCCGCGATGTCGGTGTTCCAGCCGCCCATCCCCATGTTCGTGAAGGGGCTCATGCCCGACTTCGGTCCGAAGGTCGTATAGGCGGTGAACCGGAACGTGCTCGCGCACCCGATCGTCCCGGCCAAGCGGAGCATTTCCTTCATCGATTCGACGTTGTGGTCGCACACCCCCTCGTTGAACAGCGTCGAGAGCTTGGCGTGCAGCGTGGGGTCGGTGGTTTGCCCGCCCTCCGGATCGGGGACGAGCACCACCAAGGGTTCGTCGAACGGGATCGGTTGCAGCAGGTGGTTCATGGTCTTCAAACCGGGTTGTGCGTTAATCATGCTGCTCTCCTTGAAGGTTTTTCAGGGTGTGATGCACCCGGGATGGGTGCGATCAGGGTTTGAACGTCGTGGTGCGTGGTTACGCGATCTTGCGCTGCTTCATCAGTTGCTCAAGATCTTCGAGGCGGTAGCGCACCTTCCCCGCGACCTCGGTGGGGGTGATGCGGCGGCGCTCGGTGTGGTGGTGGATCGGAACCACGCTCTTGTCGCCCATGAGCGACGCCGCGTCCTTCGGGGCCAGCGTGTTGTCGTAAGCACGCTTCAACGCGTCCACCTTTTCCGCGTCGTAGTAGTGCCCGTTGCCGCCGCGCTTCGCGGTCGGGTTCATGTGGACCGGGAGGATCTTCGCGCGAGCCATCAGTTGCACCGTGGTTTGCGCGGCTTTGTGACCGAAGATCGCGCTCACCTCCGCGGTCGAATACCAGCGGCGTCCGACCGGGGCTGCCTTCGCCGCACGTGCTGGCTGAACGTCCGCCGCGGGGTCTGCCGCCACCACCGTGGTCGCCGGGGTCACGATCGACGCCGGCGCCGGGAGCGCCACCACCTTCTCCTGCTGTCCGTCGGTCACGGTGAGGTGGAACGAGGTTTTGAGACCTGCCAGCATCGGGAGCAGGGCCGGAAGTTCTGCGGTGGAGCATTGGACGTTCATGGGATTTCTCCTTGGGTTTTGGTTGCGGTGAAAACAGTGTCGGTCGGCGGAGCGATCTGCTGCGGATCTGGATTTCGTGAGGCCAGCGGATTCGGGACAAGCCTTTTCGTTCCGTCTTGTTAGGGTGCTTTGCACCTGGACGGCGTGTGAATCGCGCTGGCCGGTTGCTCAGGTCTTACGTGTTGTTGATCTGAACCAGCGCCGCCACCTTCTGGCGTGCCTTGGAATCGCGGATGGCCAGCAGGCTCCGCTGCAACGCCGCCTCGATGCAGCGTGCGGCCTGGCGGTGGTCGTGACGACGCAGGGCGTCGTGCAACGCCTCCGCTTCGCTTTGCAACACCGAGCCGACCTGATGGGCGTCCACCCGACGTGACACGGTGTTCGTCCAGACGTCCGGGGACGCGTCGTCGTGCACCACGCCGATGCGCGTGGCGTCCAGCAGGCCATGACCGTCGTCCAGCGCGACCGCGAGGTCGAACGCTTCACGCAGGTCATACGTCTCGCCGTCCAGACGCTCGTCGTCCGCCCGGTAGGGCAACCCGCCGACGTGCTCCGCCAGCAGGTTGATGAGCAGCGTTGCGTGGTCGTCGGCCGGACGATCGATGCCCATCTCGTCGAGCAGGGTGCGCAGCGGAACGAGCAGGTCGAGCCACATGGGGAAAAGGTTGCGGTCCGCGAGCAGGGTGCCGTCGTCCTGCACCCCGAAGGGAGCGAAGACCGCGCGGATCACCGGGGTGACACGGGCGAGGGTGAGCTTGCCGTGGGCGAGTTTGAGGTTTTGCATGGTCGTGGTCTCGGTTGATGTGAAGCCAGTTTCGGTCGGATCGGGGTGCCGCCGCGGATGCGGACGTTCAAGGGACCGCGAATCCGGGACAAGCCATTGCCTGGTCCCGCGGTCCCTCGGGCGCTTCGTGCTACGCCATGGCGTTCAGGCCGCTCTTCCGCTCGCGTTCCGCTTCCATCTCCGCGGTCCACATGAGCGGGTTCATCACGTGCACCGACAGTTGTTCCGCCGCTTCCGCGCCGTGGAACTCGATCATCTGCTCCACGAGGTCGTTCACGTTGTCGCTGCGCGGACCGTGCGCCTTGATCGCTGCCATCAGCGCGATCTGGATCAGGGAAGCACGGGGACCGTCGGACTCGTTCACCTCCGTCAACGCCGTGCCGAGCGAATGCAAATGCTGCACGTGTTGTTCGAGCACGATCAGGTTGTGGATACCCGTGCGCACGAGCTTCTGGTCCCGCGCGTTCGTGCTGGTCACGGTATGGAGGACAAAGAGGTAGTTCGCCATGTTTCCCCCCGCGAGAGCCAGACCTGCGAGGTGCATCACCGTTTCACGCCCGTCCGTCGCATCCATGTGGGCGGTCACCGTTTTGCCGCCTGCCCGCAGTGCTTCCAGTGCTGCGTTGCGCTTCGCCGTGGGGATGCACGTCCACGCGAGAACATGGTTGGTGTGCGCGTCGATGATCATTTTCGCGTTCGTGGTGTCGATGCAAGGTTCAAGAGGGTCCACCACGTGGAGCTTGTGCAACTCCTTAAGCACGCGCTGAGAGAGCCCAGCGTCCTGCTTCTCCTTGGCGTGGCGAAGTTCGTTCATCAACTGCTCGCGGGTCTTGGTCATGCGAGCGGGCGGTACGAGTTTCATCGGGGTCTTCATGGTCTTGCTCCGTGGTGGTGGGTTGCGGTGAAAACAGTTTCGGGTGGATCGGTGGGGCGTTGCGGATCTGGATTTTTCGAAGACCCGAAATCCGGGACAGGTCTCCCCTGGTGGGTGGTCCTTACGCCATGTGCACTGCGTTGGAGGCTTCCAAGTTAGCGGTCCAGATGAGCGGATTCATCACCTGCGGGGAGAGTTGGTGGCGCGCACGGTCACCGTGGATCTCGGTCAAGCGCGTCATGAGTTCGCGCACCTCGTCGCAACGCGGACCCTTCTCCGGACCCATGTGGACGATCATTGCGAGCAGTGCGATCTGGATCAGCGAGAAGCGCACGCCGACCTCGCCCCCAAGCGTCATCTGATGGATGTTGTCGATCGCGGCTTCGTGGTGCAGACGCACCATGCCGTCCTTCAGCATCCGGTCGCCGATCGCGTGGGCGATCTGCTTGCGTGCCTCCGGCTTCGGGTCCGTTGCGACCTCGATGACGTCCATGAAACCCTCCAAGGGGTCCATGTCGGGGTTGGACGCGACGAACAACGCCACCAGCATCAGCATCACAGTTGCCCGCGTGTCCTTGGCACTCAGGTGATCCACGAACGAGTCCTTGCCCGCGCGAAACGCTTTGAGCGCCATCAGACGCTTCTCCGACGGGATGCACATCCACGCGATGTCGTACGGGGGGACGTTGTCCACGAACTTCTTGGATCCCGCCACGCTCAGGTTCGCCTCGAGCGGGTCGATCGGATACTTGGTCGCCCACGGGATCATCAACGAGAGGGTGTCCTCGCCGCGGACACGCTTCTCTTCCAACTCAACGATGTCGTCCATCAAACGGTCATGGGTAGTCTTCATGGTATGCACTCCTTAGTGATGTGGCAGGATTTCGGGATAACTGGGGTTGATCGGATTACGCCGCGCTCGCCTGCAACGCCGCGATCAGGTCCTTCGTGAGGGTGGAGCGCACGGTCTCGTCGGTGATGCCGCTGAGCAGACCCTTGACCTTGCTCGAGAGCAGGTTGGTCGCTTGCTTGAGCTTCTTACGGCCGAGCGCGGCGTGGACCTCTTCTGCCCATTCCAGTTCGTTGGTGGTGTTCGAGACATGGACGAACTGAAGACCGTTGAACGTCGCCGTTCCGTAGGTGTCGTGTTTCCCGACCGTTGCGCAATCGCAGGCGATCGACGCCAGACCGTGGCGGTCGTTCAGCGCGGTCGCGAGACGCAGGAGGGCGGGGAACTGGGCTGAGGACTTGGTCCAGTCCTCGAAGGTCTCTCCAAAGTTACTTCCAAGGATGAGGTCGTGAATCTCCGTCCGCTGCGCTTCCTTCACCTTGAAATGCTTCATCAGCGCGTCGAAGACCGGGGGAACCACAAACTCGTTGTCGTCGTCGTCGTCCTCCCCGTCGTCCACGCCGCGCTGGTCCGAGGATCCTTCGACGGTCAAACCGAGATTCTTTGCCAGCGCGAGCAGGTTGTCGTGGATCTCACCCCACTGGCCGCAGGTGTCGGTGTCATCGCTCCAAGCGTTTTCGTGGTCGAACCAGCGGATGGACGCATCGCCCGTGCTCATCGGGCACAGTTGGAACGGGTCGAACAGCGCGTGAATCACCGGGGTGATGTTCTTCAAAGCGAGGGTGCCGATGGCGGTCGAGTTCATGGTCTTGCTCCTTGGTGGGGTTGGTGTGAAAGCAGTGTCGGTCGGATGAGAGGTCTGCCGCGGATCTGGATTTTTCGAGGACCCGAAATCCGGGACAAGCGACGATCAGGCGGGGATCTGCACCCGGTGACGCATGAGGTCGCGCCAGAGCCCGTCACCCTTCTTGGTGGTGCGGTTGGAGGGGGCGTCCGCACGGTCGCAGCAGGCGCTGAACGCGTGGAACGGGACGTACACCGGGTCGGTGCTGCCGAGCAGTGCGCCCGAGCGGTGGGCGATGGGGAGAACGTTCACGAGCGAGCCGGTCGGGTCGATCGAGTGTTCGGCGGTGGGCACATGGGTGGTCTGCATGGTGATCTCCGTGGGGATGTCGTTGGGACAGGACGGATGATCACGCTGGGGGTGACCAGGGCGTGGATTCGGATTTTTCGAGGAGGGGAAATCCAGGACAAGGTCCTGGAACATGGGCGTCAGGGCGAAGGCTGGAGCCTCACCTGGCGGGGATGGGGCGGTGCCGGAAGGGGAGGACCCCCAAAACCCTTGGGCGGCTGACGCCGCTGGGCGACCCGCTGCGCGCCGTGTCCTTCGGGGAAGCCCCGCTTCATGCCGCAGGCGGCGGGGCCGGTGCCCGGGAGCGAACGCGACCCCAGCGGTTGGGTTGTGTGGTGGGTGACGGGTTGGGTGTTGACGCTCGGTGCGTCAGTCCAGCCGAACCACCGACGGCTTGCGCCGGTTTTTCAACGCCTGCGTGCGCAGGTCGCCGGAGGGTTGCGTCGCTGCCTCGGCCTCCGCTTCCTCCTCGACCAGCCGGGCGTACGCCGCACGCTTGGCGTCGATGTCCGCCGCGCTCGGTGCTCCCGCGTAGCCGTTGCGCACGAGGTACGCCGCCTGCATCGCATCGAGCCAGGCGCCGATCTCGTCTTCGAAGAAGAACGCCGCGCCGTACGCGTCGAACAACGGCCGGCGAGCCCGTAAGGCGGTGAACACGTCGTCCTCGAGCCAGCCCGTTTCGGGGTGATTCCAGGTATGGTCGTCCGTGCTGTGCGCTCCGGAATGGATCAGCGCCGCGATGGCCAGGAGCAGCACGTCCCCGATCATGAAACCGTCTTCCTCCGGGCCGCGCAGGTCGTACCCCACCTCGATCGCCCGCCGGAACTGCTCGGGGGTGTACCCGGACAGCAGCCGAGCGCCCACGCGCAAGCTTTCCGTCATCGCCTGGTCGATGATCCGCCAGTCCTCGGGCGTGCGGTCCTTGACCGGTTTTTCGGCCACCGCGCGGGGAACCGCCGGGCGTCCGTCAGGATCCGCAGCATTGCCCACGGGCAAGACGTCGAGTTCTAGGGCATCGGCCGTGCGCCGGTGCGCCTCGCTGCCGCCTTCACGGTAGTGCAAGAGCGGGAGCCACACGTCGTCCACGGTGAGCACACCGCCCATCAACGCCCAGATGGGAACGCCGTGCGGTCCCACCTCGTAGAACGCCTTCGCACCGGGGATCCAGCCGTCGATCTTCCGGACCGTTAGCCCGTCCAGTTCGCCCACGCTGCCGCGCTCGTATTTGTGCCAGGCGGTTCCGGACTGGCTTTCCAACAAGCCGTTCATGGCGTTCAACGTGACGTGCCGCCGCTCGCCCGCCGGCGCTGCCTGCTGATCGCCCTTCGCCGGAAGGCTCCGTGTCAGCACCTCGTCGTCGACCGGGTCGTCCTTGATCAGCGGGTTCTTCAACCGCCTGAGCAGGTAATCCCGCAGGTGGTTCATCGACGTGCCCGCGGGGAGCACCAGGCGGCTCGTCCCGTTGATCAGATCTTCGGCTTCGAACCTGCACCACCTCGCCCACGCCTTGACGCGGGTGACCTTCCAGGCCCGCTTCGCGTTGCCGTGCGGTTTCTTGGGTGCCTTTTCACCCGGCGCTTTCGCCGCCGGTTCCGCCGTTCCCGCCTTGCTGCTCTTCGTCGTCGTCATCCGTCTCGCCCTTCGCTGTCGATCTCCGCCCGATTTTAGCCGCGGAGCGCCACCGCGGGTTGTCCTGGATTTCGCGCCCCTCAAAAGTTCGGGTCCGCGCCAGGGGGTCGATGTGCCATGAAATGGGTGTCCGCGCCACTTTTTCGACGGACACCATGACCACCACCGCCCGCTCGCTGGACCAGTTCTACACCGCCCCCGCCGTTGCGCAGTCCCTCTACAAGACGCTCCTCAAGCGCCTCGGCCGCAAGGTCAGCGGTCTGCGCTTCGTTGAGCCGTCCGCCGGTGCCGGTGCGTTCTTCCAACAGTTCCCCGCCGGGTCGGTCGGGCTGGACCTCGATCCGCGTTGCCCCGGGGTCGAGCAAGCGGACTTTTTCCACTGGACGCCGGAGGACGCCGACGCGCCGATGGCGTTCGTGGGCAACCCGCCGTTCGGGCGTTGCGCCTCGCTCGCGGTCAAGTTCTTCAACCGCGCCGCGTCGTTCGCGGGTACGACGGTCATCGCGTTCGTCGTGCCCCGGTCGTTCGAGAAGGCGTCGATCCAGCGTCGCCTCGATCGCGGCTTCCGCCTGGTGCATCAGCAGGTGCTGCCGGAGAACGCGTTCGTGTTCGACGGGACGCCCTACGACGTGCCCTGCACGTGGATGGTCTGGGAGCGCGGCGCGGTCCACGCCAGCGAAGCGGTGCCGGTGGTGCGCACGCACCCGGATTTCGTCCTGCTCTCCGACGTCGAGCGGCTGAGCGCGGACTTCGCGGTCCAGCGCGTGGGGTCCGCCGCCGGTGCGGTCAAGGACATGTTCGGTCGTGTCCCGACGGGCTCGCACTACTTTGTGCGTGCCACCGACCGCTTCGAGAAGAAGCTCGTGCGCGAGCGCTTCGAGCGTCTGGAGTCGGACGGTGCGTGGGAAGTCGTGAAGCATCGCACCGCCGGGAATCCGTCGATCGCGCAGGATGAACTGGTCGCCGGCTACGCTGGGACGCTGGCCAAGCCGCAACCGTCCGTGTTCGAGCGCCTGAACGATCTTCATGCGGAAAGCGGGATCAGCGAGGAGGAGCGCCGCAGCGGTGGGGTCGTCTACACCGGGAGCGCCCTCGCCCGCTCGATGGTGCGCATGGCCCGCCTCGAACCGACGGACCGGGTCTTCGAACCGTCGGTTGGTCGCGGGGTCTTCCTGTGGGCGATCGTCGAACACTGGGTGCATGAGCGCGGTTGGACGTACGAGCAGACCGCCCGCTGGGCTGAAAAATGCCTGTTCGCGCAGGACGTCTGCGCCCGCTCCATCGATGATTGCGCCCGCCTGTGGACGTCGTACTTCGCCGAGCACGGGGTCGTGTCCGACCTGCGCGCGAATCTGCGCGTCGGGGACTCGCTGTTCGACGGGTTCGCCGGGGAGCGCTTCAACGTCACTATTACCAATCCGCCGTATGTCCGCACGACGAGCCTCGACCCGGACTACCGCGAGCGCCTGCGCACCGCTTTCCCGTCGTCGTGCTCGACGGGTCTGTTTGATCTGTATTTTGCCTTCATGGATCGCGCCACCCGCCAGAGCGATCGCGCGGTCCTGCTGGTGCCCAACACGTGGTTGCGCACGAAGTCGGGCGCTCCGCTGCGCGCGCACCTGCGTTCGCGCGTCCGCGCGCTCGTGGATTTTGGGATGCGTCAGGTGTTCGGGAAAGCCGCCGCCACGTTCGCCTCGATCGTGGTCACGGGTCCCGAAACCGCGGTCACGCCCATGCTTCATCGCGAGAACTTGCCGGAGGAGGGCTCGCCCTGGAACGTCGTGTTCCGTGACGACAATGGTCCGCTGCAACCCGACGGGTGGTATTTCGGCGCGGACCGCGACCTCGACGGTCTGCTGGACAATGACGTCGGTGAAACACTGAACGATCTGGCGATCGTCCATAGCGGCGTGAACACCAGCGCGGACTGGACGTATCGCGTGGACGGTGGCCAGGTCGTGGGCGAGCGTGTTCGGGCGGTCGATCCGGTCACCGGAAAGGTCGTGCTCCTGCCGCTCGCCCTGACACCGCGGTTTCTGAAGCTCAACCGGCTGAAGAGCCGCGCCATGCTGGACACGCCAGCGTTCAGCCAGCGCATGGTCTGCCCCTACGACGCCGCGTGGCGGTTGGTTCCTGAGGAACGCCTCGGTGCTGCTGCGCACGGTTGGCTGAACGGGCGTCGCGATGCGCTGGACGCCCGCGGGACGAAGGACGTGGAGGCGTGGTACGCGTTCGGCCGCCGTGCGGGGATGTACACCTTCGATCTCGATACCCCGGTGATCCTCGTGCCGGGCCTGATTTGCGAGGCGATGAAGCCGATCGTGGTGACTCCGCGCGAGATCGCGCCGGACGGTCGCTTCCTGTTTGTTGGCGGATACGTCGTGCAGCCTCGCGATCCGGCGGACCTCGACCGCGTCGTCGCAATCCTGTCGTCGGACACGACGTGGCGCGCGATCCATCGCTACGGAGCACCGCGTAAAAACACCCGGCCGTATCGCCAGTTCACCGCGAAACTGCTGCGTCAGGTGCCGACGGGTGGTGCTGAACCGACGGGCGCGGTCCGCGAGGCGGAGGTGGGATCGACCAAACCGGAAACGGTGGAGGTCTGATTCCCCGGGAAACGGTGCGAAGCGACGGCCCTCGCCTCCGGCGGGGGTTTTTGCTTCGGGCGTCTGGGTTCTCGCATCGTGATGGGGATCCCCAGGAAACGGGCGATGCCCGAACCCCAACCCCGGAACCAGCCCCCAAACCTTTTGGGGCGCAAGCGCCCGGGCACTCGCTGACGCCGGTTCCCTTGCGTCCCAACCGCATCGCTATGGGCGGTTCCCCGGTTTCTTGCGCCGTGTAAGAATGCTCGTCGCCGCGGGGCCGGCCCGTCCGGTCCCGATCAAACGAACAACGACAGCGAGGAGCCTCCCGATGACCTACGACCTGAACGCCGATCCGCGGCCGGTGGCTCGCCATGGCTGATCCGACCGGTGCCGTCGCCGACCCGCTGGGGACCGTCAAACTGATCGCCTCGATCGCGTCGCCGATCGTCGCGGTCATCGCGATGGGCGTGTCCGCCTTCATCGCCTGGACCGCCATCAAGACGCCGCAACGGGATCGCGAGAGCAAGAACCACCTTGACCAGGCGATCCTCTCGCTTCAACGCGCCCACGCGGCCCTGACCGACGACGGACGGTGCGAGCACGCCCGACCGGACCGTCTGGTCTGGTTGACCGCCGCGCGGCACATCGAGACGTACAAGGTGCTCAAACAGGGCGTGACCGAGCCGTCGCACAAGGTGCTTTGCGAGGACCACGAGGAATATTGGCGCCATCGCGTCTACCTCGCCATCGACATGCACGCGTTGCATCAGCCAGGTTGGTACGACGAAGACCGCGCCACGGGCAAGTCGGCGCTGGCGCCGCCCTCGCTTCTGATCGTGTACGGATTTGCGTCGTGGCCGGCGGGGAAGGACGATCCCATCGACCGGGCGGACCTTGCCGGCATCGCCGCGTCGCACGACGTGCGCAAGGGCAACCACGGGCTGAAGATCTACCTGGAAAAGTATCCCAAGATCACCAAGATGCTCGACGACGCCGATGACGTTCGACAGGGCCGTCCGTGAAGCGTGACCGTCAGGACGCTGTGGACCCTTCTGCGTCGTCCTCGGTCTCTGCGTCCGTTTCCGAAGCGGAATCATCGACCTCAAAGACCCCTTTAAGGTGATCGGCGTATTTGTCTTGCAGGTATTTGAGCGACGAAGCCTTGTCCACCTGGATCTCAAGGCGGTCCTGGAAAAACTTCAACCGTGCACGGTTCTCGTCGAGGACCTGCCCCCAGGTCTTAGCATAGATGTTGATGCCGGGCTTGCTGTGCAGCAAACCGGCTTCGTCCACCAACTGCTCCGCGTAGGGCGTCAGTTCGTCGCTGATGATCCAAAAGTCCCAGGTGACGCCCACCTTTGAGAAGCGAGGGTCCGCCATGACGCTGAACGCATAGCCCTGAATCTGTGCGATCTCTTCGCGCCCGATCTTCACCTTCGGTGCCTTGAGTTCCACGACCAGATGCGTCAACCGGTTCGCACGGTGGTGCTTGGTCGCTTTCGACAGCATCAAGTCCACGATGCCGCGCGTCTGGAACACGTGTTTCACCGGCTCGTCGATCACAACGTCGGTGCCCAGTTCCTTCTTGTGCTCGATCAGCGCTGCCGTCAACGACTGGTCGTCCACCGACAAACCGAACTCCTCGCCGAAGATCCAGCAGTTCTGCGCGATGATGCGGTGCAACTGGGACCGCTCTTTCAGACGCTTTTTCGGTTCCGGGTCGAACAGGAGCGCGTCGAGCCCGTTGAGAAACTTTGAACGGTCCGCCACGATCTTCGCCGCCCCGATGATCGAGGACAACGACGTATCCCGCAGCAGTTGCGCCAGTTCCTCGCGTTGCCGCTTGGGCAAGCGAAGCACCTCGTCCAGGATGACCTGCAAATCCTCGGGGCTGCGCTCGATGGCCTGCCGCAGCATCCGCAGTTGGAACGCCTTGTTTTTGCTTTGCGTGGTGCTGAAGTCCGGCAGGTGGCGCGCGACGTTCACCGCAACGATGTCGAACACCTGCCGTTCGACCTTCTCGACCGGCGTCACAGGGTCGCCCGCGAACGGGTAGACCGCTTCGTCTTTCCACCCTTCAACGACCGTTCGCGCCTGCTCCGCCGCCCGTGTCCGAAAGTGGTCCCGGATGGTCTGCTGGGCCTGCGTGATCGCTTCAATGACCGCCGTCTGCATCTCCGCCAGATCGACGGTGCCTTCCTTCTGTGCCAGGTCGAAATACGGCGAGTACAAGTAGCCCGAGAACGTGAAGTTTCCCACGTGGAAGCGGCGGTCCACCTGAACGAGCGGGAAGCGCTGCTGGTTGCACAGGTAAAGCGCGCGGTTGCCGGCGGCTTTCCATTCGACCACCTGCAAACGCACCCAATGCTCCTTGCCGTCGATCTCCATGTCGTCGAGGTTGAACGACTTGCGCCCGGCGATCGCCGCTGCGGGATCGATCGCACGACCGTCGAGTACGATCTTCGCGCTTTCCTCGTAGTCGGCCAGGTAAAGGGCGAAGACCTCGGTCAGTTCCTGACGCCCTTCGTCGGACGTGAACGTCCGGAACTCTTTCGTCGGTTCACGGATGGTCAGCGTGACCCCGGTTTGCGCGTCGTCCTTGACCTGCGTCTCGTCGCTGACGTTGACGTGACGGATGTCGATCGCGGTCATCCGGATGGTGTACGACCAGCATTTGCCGTCGCGACGGTAGACCACCGCCCACTCCGCGATGTTGCCCAAGGCGAACGCCTTGAAGCGCCCACGTCCTTCCTGGCCGTGGAGAAACCGTCCGGACGCCGTCTGGGTTCTGGACTTTTTCCAGGACCCACCCAGAAACCGGAAAAAACCGGCCGCGTCCGTGCGCGGAATGCCCTCGCCGTTGTCTTGCACGACGATGGCGTCGAGCGCGTCCAGTTCGTTGTACTCGAACGAAACATCGACGAGTTTGGCGTCGGCGTCAAAGGCGTTCCAGATCAGTTCTGCCAACGCCGGGATGGGACGAGCGCGTGTGATCTTCTCAAGGAAGTCCGATTGCACCTCAACTGGATACTGTTCCGCGGCCATGCCCCTCTCCCGTCCTGTCGTAAGGCGCCGGGTTGCGCGCCCTTTTTGTATCGCAGCATTCTAACGCTGGTTTGGCCCCGATCACTCCCTATCGCCTGACGCCGGTCGATCGCCGATTTGCCTTGGTCGCTTCGCAAAGCCACTGCTAGACTCCTGTATAAATATACAGTGCTTTTGCCCCTGCCATGAACCGCCCTGCTTTCCCCAACGTCCCGATTCCGCTCTCCGAAGAGCCCGCCGCGCTTTTCATCGTCGAAGCCCTGAGCCGTGTGCCCGCCGGCTTCCCCAGCCCCGCGCAGGACCACACGCAAAACCGCGTGGACCTGAACGAGATCCTGATCCTCAACCCCCTGAGCACGTTCCTGTTTCACGTGTCGGGCGACAGCATGAAGAACGCCGGGATCGTGGACGGGGACAAGCTCGTGGTCGATCGTTCGATCGAGCCGAAGCATGGCCAGGTGGTGGTGGCGTGCGTGGACAACGAGTTCACGGTGAAACGGCTTTACCGCCGCGCTGGGGTGGTGAAGCTCGTCCCGGCGAACCCCGATTTTCCGACGATCGTGTTTTCGGACGGGCAGGAAATGACCGTGTGGGGCATCGTCACCTGGAACCTGAGGCAGGTCTTGGTCACGAGGGTTCGGGGTGGATCATGAGCGCGCAGGTCTTCGCCATCGTCGATGGGAACAATATGTATGTGTCGTGCGAGCGGGTCTTCCGACCGGATCTCGTCGGTAAGCCCGTCATCGTCCTGTCGAACAACGACGGGTGCGCCGTCGCCCGCTCGCAAGAGGCGAAGGACCTCAACGTGAAAATGGGGCAACCGTGGTTTCAGGTGCGCCACCTCGCCGAAAGCCACGGGCTGATCGCGCTCTCCTCGAACTACGCGCTCTACGCTGACATGTCGGCGCGCATGATGGCGATCCTGTCCGATTTTTCCCCGGTGCAGGAGGTCTATTCGATCGACGAGTGCTTCCTGGACCTGTCGAGCATGGGGTTGGCCGTGCCCGACCTGACCGCCTACGGTCACACGATCCGTCAGCGCATCCTCACCTGGATCGGCATCCCCACCTGCTGCGGAATCGGGCCGACGAAGACGCTCGCGAAGCTCTCGAATCACATCGCGAAGAAAAATGTGGGCGGGCGCAACTGGGGCGGGGTGTGCGACCTGACCGCCCTGCCCGAGCCCGAGGTGGACGCCTTGCTCGCGCAGATCGCCGTCGGCGAGGTGTGGGGCGTCGGCCGTCGCCTGCGTGACCGCCTCACCGCCGATGGGATCGACACCGCGCTCGCGCTGAAGCGTGCGGACCCGACCTTCATCCGGTCGACCGTGTCCGTGGTGCTCGAGCGCACGGTGCGCGAGTTGAACGGGATCGTCTGCTACCCGCTCGAGTGCGAAAGCCAGCCCCAAAAGCAGATCGTCTGCTCCCGGTCGTTCGGATCGCCGGTGATGGCGTTCGACGACCTCGCGATCGCCGTGCAGGATTTCGCCAGTACCGCCGCCGGCCGGATGCGCAAGCAGAACCTGAAAGCCGGTCAGATTCAGGTGTTCATTCAGACCAGTTCGTTTCGCGTGAAAGACAAGCAGTATTCGGCCGGGCTCACCGTGCCGCTGACCGTGCCCACGTCGGACACGCTTCGGCTGGTCGCCGCAGCCCTGTACGGGTTGAAGCGGATCTACAAGCCGGGATTCAAGTATGCGAAAGCCGGCGTGATGCTCGTGGAGTTGCAGGCACAAGGCGTCGAGCAGGGCGACCTGTTCGCCCCGGCGTCGGACCGGCGGGACCGGTTGATGGCGGCGCTCGATGCGGTGAACGACCGTTTTGGGCGGAACACGTTGCGGGTGGGGAACGTGGAAGGCCGCCAGGCGTGGCACATGAGCCAGAACGCGAAGACGCCCTGCTACACGACGGACTGGGGAGACCTGCCGGTGGTGCGGTGACGCTCCGAGCGACGCTCAGGTCATTGCTGCTTCGATGTGCTGCTTCATGCTTTCCAGCAGCGATTCCCCGGTGATCTTCGCACGACCGAGCCGAAGGTTTTTCACGCACTCCGGTTCGGTCGCGATCGTGACGGCGAGGGCGTTTTTCACGAGCCGGTAGAACGTCGCCGTGTCGTCGGGGTCGATCGCTTTCTCGGTATGGAAGTAGTCGAGGTCGATGTCCAGGATGTAGGGCTCCGCTTCCGGGCCCGGTACGCCGTCCGTCTGCGCCATGCCGGCCAGCCTCGCGAGTTCGTGGTCGAGGTACATCGATTCGAGCACCCGATCGTAGCGCTGCCGGAGGCACCGGTCTTTATGGATAAGCCTCGTGCAGCCGATCGCGTCGCAGCCACCAGAGGTGGCGTAGACCTCCGCGTCCGCGATGTTGTCGGTTTCAAGGTTCACCACGAAGGCGCGCGACAGGATCTTCGCTTGGACCGCGGTGCGGATGTGCTCGTTGTGCTTGAGATTGTCGATGGCCGTCATCACAGTGGCCTCGATGTTCCAGTCGAGCGCCGCGATCATCCCGGGCAACATGCTGGCCATCTGCGAAAGGCTTTGCGTCGTCGCGGGCCGGTGGGTTGCCCAGTAGCGATGGTTCAGAAAGGGCGCGTTCAAGTCGGTGTGGTGGTCGAGCGTGAGCAGCGCCGGCGCGCTCGCCTGGGAACGGCGAACCTCGGCCCAGCCTTGCAGCACGTGATGGTGCGACCGGACGATGTAGACGTCCTTGCCGCCGATGGTGATCTTGGTGTGGGCCATTCGGTGGGTGTGCAAAATCGGTGAGGTCGCCAGCATACATCGCCCGGTGAGGTGGTGATGCGCGCGAGGACGTGAAAACCCCGCTGGGGAGCGGGGGCACTGGCTGGCGCCTGGAATCCTGGGCGTACAGGGTTACAAACGCATCCGCTGACGAGGCGCCAGTTCTTGCGTCGAGACCTCTTGCTCCAAGCTCTCGCGCAACTGCAGCCGCTCGACGGCCGGGATCACCGGTCCCCGCTTGATCAGGTCCAGCGGGGTTTGGTCCAGTGCGTTGCGCGCCGTCGGATCCGCCCCGTTGTTGAGCAGCACCTCAACGTGCTCCCGCTTGTTGCGGGCCGCGACCAGGTGCAACGCCGTGTTGCCTTTCGCATCGCGCGCCTCCAGGTCCGCGCCGCGTTGCGCCAGACGCTCCGTCGCGCCGGTAGCCAAGCGCTTTTCCCGAGCGTTGACGAGGAGTGCGGTCTCGCCCTTCGCGTTGCGAGCGTTCATGTCCACCCCGTAGTCCGCGAGCAGGTCCACGTTCTCGCGGGTGCTGACGCCCATCAGTGGGGTATCGCCCATCTTGTCGGCGATGTTGGGATTTGCCCCGCCTTCCAGCAGCGCCTTGACGCTATCCGAGGAAAGGCCTTCCGCGGCCAGGTGCAAGGGGGTTTTTCCCGCTTCGTCCTGAAGGTTCGGATCTGCGCCATGATCGAGAAGCAGCCGAACAGACTCGACCTGGAAAGCCCCGTTGTGCAGCGCCGTCCACCCGTGATGGCCCTTCGTGTTTGGGTCAGCGCCGGCCTGCAGTGCCGCGGCCATGATGTCCGTGTCGCCGAAGGACGCCGCTTTGCGGAGCGCGTCGTTCGCTTCCATTTGAGGATGCAGTCCGCCGGGGGACCACGTCGGAGGAACGTCGATGTAGCGTTTTTCGGATGGGGTGTTCATGGGTTCCTCCGTGGGGCATGTGGATGGGTGCTTCTCACCCCAGGATACGAGGTCCGGGGCGGAGGTCAACCGGCGCCAGCGCAAAAAGCCAAAACCCCCGCCGGAGGCGAGGGCACTGGCTGACGCCAAGATCGCAGCGCGTACAGGGTTACAAGCGCATCCGCCGGCGCGGTGCCGGTGCCTGTCCGGGTGCACCGACCATCGCCTGCCGCAACGCCCGCTTCTCGTGCTCGAGGACGAGGCCCATGCACTCCCGGACGTTGAACGCGCTCTCCCCTCGCCGGCGACTTGCGCCGCCCCGTTGGGCGACGTGGGCCTGGGCAAACCGCCAAGCCGTCCCCTGCTTGGCCAGCGCCGGGTCCGCGTCCCGGTCCAGCAGGAATCTCACGTTGTCGCGTTGCCCTTCCTGGACCGCCCGTGCCAACGGGGTGTTGCCGTTCGTGTCCACCGCGTCGATCAGCGCCCGGTGGTCGAGCAGGTTTTGCATCGCGCCGGTGGACCCCCACGCTGCCGCGACGTGAAGGGCCGTCTGCCCACGTCTGTTCGTCGCTGACACATCGGCCGCGTGCGCCAGCAGTTGAAGGAGGTCCGCCTCCTGGTTCGTCTGAGCGGCGAGGTGGAGGGGCGAATCGTCCAGCCATTGCTCGTTGGGGTTGAGCCCTGCGTCGAGCAACGCCGCGGTGCGGTCGGGATCGTCGTTGCGCACGGCCCGCTGCAGCAGTCCGTCCAGACGGTTGTCGCGGACCTCGTTGAGGACGTCCACGCCGTGCTGATCGACCAGCACGCGGAGGCTGAAGCGGACGTCCGGATCACGGTCGTTGCCGAACAGGGCGCCGAAGATCTCGCGCTCGATGGGGTCCACGGTGGTCTCCGAAGGGCATGCGGTGGGTGCTTCTCACCCCACGTTACGCGAACCGACGGTCGCGTCAACCGACCAGCGTTCCTCCTTGGGAGAGACCGCCTTCGGCCTGCGGCGCCGTTGCGGGCGAAGTGCCCGGGGAGCGCAAGCGACCCCGGATGGGTTGGGTTTTGGCGATGGGAAGCCCCTTCCGTTAGAGACGCCGCCGCGCGCGCGGTGCAGGCGCCTGGACGCAGGGCTGCTCCACTTCCGCCACCGCCTCGTTCAGGGATTGCTTTTCTTGTTCAACCGCTGCGACGCGGACCCGATCCATGTTGTTACGGAAGGGATTTTCGGCGTCCGGGGCGCGAAAACGATCCCACTCGTTGACTTTCTCTTGGGTCTCCGCCCACGCTTTGCAGGTCATCGCCAGGCTTGGGTCCGCCCCACGCTCGATCAGCAGATCCACCATCTTGGTGGAAAACGATCCGTCCAGTAGCCGGTGCCCCGTCGAGACGGCGGACGACAAAGCCGTATCGCCCCAGGTGTCGGTCGCGTCGATCGCCGTCCCGTGATCGATCAAAGTGTTCATCACGTGAACCGATTCGGACACGACGGCCACGTGGAGCGCGGTCATACCATCGTCGTTCGTCACGCTCGGGTTTGCGCCGTCGTCCAGCAGTTGCTGCGCAAGGAAAGGGGCGCTGTATCGCGCAGCCATGAGTAACGGAGCACTGGTGCCCGGTGTGTGCGCGTCCGGGTCAAGCCCCGCCTCGAGGAGGACCGCGAGGCGATGGGAGGGACGCCCGTCTTGAGGGTCGCGCGCGATCGCTACTGCGTCGTCGCGCACGATGCTTTGAAGGAGCCCAAGTCCGTCCGCGTCACGGTAGTTGTTGAGCGCTGGCAAACCGTAGCGCTGAACCAGTGCGGGAACGCGCGCGCCGATCTCCCCCGACAGGTCCTTGTTGAGCACGTTTTGCATGTCCTGCTCAAAGCCCGCGCGGAAGCGCTCGAGCAACGCAAGGTGCTGCGAAACATCGGGGCGGGACAGGGTTGCCATGGAATCCTCCTTCGTGCCGTTTCGGCTTGGTTCGACGGTTAGCGTCTCGTACAAAGGGGCACTGCACAAGGTCTTACACCGTTATTTCTCACCCGTCTCGCAATGCTGGACCGCGATGCTGGCTTGCGCAGCGTCTCGAAGAGTTGAACGGTTTCCGGCGAGCGCGTCGCCGATTTGCGGATGGTGTCCATGGTGACCTCTCAAAAGAAAAAGTGCGTGAGCGCCGTCCGAATGGGCGACGATGGGTACCCCTACTGGGGTTCACGAACAACTTCCCTGATGGGATCGGTGGAACGGTGCGGTCGAAGAAACGCCACACCATCATCATCGCGTACGGTGTGCGGATGTCAAGTTTAGAGGCGCATCCGCCGACGCGGTGCGGGTGCTTCGGTGGGTTCTTCGACAGATGAGGATTGCTCATCCGCCACCTGGCGGAGCGTCTGCTTCTCCTGCTCGACGACTGCGACGCGGACCAGTTCCATGCAGGCGCTGAAGTCCGACATACCAAAGGTCTCCGCCCACTTCCACGCTCTACTGTTCATCGTGCCGCGCGCATCGGCACCGCGCTCCAGCAACGACCTGGTCGTATCGATTTGGCCGGTCCGGACCGCGATCTCCAGGGGGGTCTCTCCGTCGTTGTTTCGCGCGTTGATGTTGGCGCCATGGTCCAGCAGATGGCGCACCGCGTACTCTTGGGCACCGTGCAGCGGGCTATTGCCCTCTCGGTCCCGGTGGTTCGGATTTGCCCCTGCGTTCAGCAGCGCTTCCGCTGCGCCGCCAAACCTGCTCCACGCCGCACAGTGAAGCGGCGTTTGTCCCTTCACGTCCTGAACATTCGGATCTGCTCCTGCGTCCAGCAACGCTCTTGTGTCGTCCTGCGATAGGATTCCGCCGGCCGTCATATGCAGCGGCGTTTGCCCCGCCGCGTTCTGGCGGTTCGGATTAGCCCCAGCGGTCAGCAGCGCTTGCAAACTCCCGTGATCGTCTGGTTGCCGCGCAGCCTTGTGAAGTGGGACGTCCCCGCTCGCACTCTGCATGTTGGGATCTGCGCCGCCGGCCAGCAGTGCGTTGACCGCTTCGGGTTTGTGATTCATGACGGCGATGTGCAAAGGCATATACCCATGGGAATCCACGGCGTGAATGTCCGCCCCCCGCTCGGCCAGGCACTGGATTGCACGGTCCTCGCCCTCCTGTGCATAGCGATGCAGCGGGGTTTGCGCAAACAACGACGTCGCCATGGTGGGATCTGCGCCGTAATCGAGCATCAGTCCGATGATGTCGGGTTCTTGAGCACCAAAGAGCGGCGTCTCGCCGTACGTCCGGCCGTTCTTGGCGTTTGGGTCCGCGCCACTTCTGAGCAATGCCTCAACGTTCTTGAAGTTGCCGTTGTACACCGCATGGTGCAACGCCGTTCTCCCATCGTATTCGTCCGTGCCGTTCGGGTTCGCTCCGTGCCGGAGCAATGCTTCCAGATCCCTGTCTGAACCCGCTGCTGTGGTGAGGGGGAGATCTCCCCGCCCGTCACGCAGATTGGGATCAAGCCCGGCATCGAGCAAGATCCCAACCCGGGAAGCGTTCAGCGGGGTGTCCTCGTTCAACGAGGTTGCACGTTGCAGCAGCCCCGAGCCGTCTTGATTCTGGGCCGCGTTGAGACGATCGACCCCGTAGGTGTCGGCAAGGTGCCTCACCACGCCATCGATCGTGTCTTCGCTCAATCCTTGGTCAAACACCGCATTGAAGAGCGCGCGGTCGATGTCGTCCATGGGTCGCATGGGTCTCCTCCTCGATGGTTGCCAGACGTGGTTCGTCTCTAGTTCTCCCGTACATCGAGCGCGTACGCAAGTTCTTTCTCGGGTATTTTTGCGATCGCCGGGTGCGTCCTGCCAGCACGCTGGGTGCATCGTCACCTGGGATCAGCGGGGTAAGCGTTGCAGTGCCCTCTGGGCGGTGCCGACCGTGTTTTCTGGAACGGTGACCGCCATCTGCCTCTGGCGCCGTTGCGGTCGAAGTGCCCGGGGAGCGCAAGCGACCCCAGATGGGTTGGATGGTGGCCGGTGATCAAGCTTTTGCCCTCGCCCGTGGAAAACCAGTGCCCGGAACCCACCCCAACACCTCGCCGGAGGCGATGGCACCGCCGCTTGCGCCTCGTTCGCAAGCGCGTGGATCCACCGCCCGGTCGACCGCGTCCGGTATCCTTTCGGCACGATCATCCTTGCTTTTCGCTTGACCATGCAAAACATCGACGACGTCCGATGGACGTTCTGCCTCGCCGACATCGAATCCACCGGCAACGCCCATCGCGTGCGCGCCTTCCTGCGCAACGTCGTGGAGCCCGCCCTTTCCGCGCTGGACGCGGACATCGAACGCTGGGCCGCTGAGACCGAAGGGGGAGCCCCCTTCGCCCACCAGGACGCAAAAGAGTTGCTGCGCTCAACCACCGAGGCGTTTTGCCTGGCGATCCACTCCCTGTTCGAGCGCCAGATCCGCCGGTGGCTCGCTGGGTGCGTGTACGCCCTCGCCCACTCGAAGGACCGGATCGAGCGCGCGCAGGGCGGCAACCTGAACGCCATGAACGTCCTGCTGAACGAAGTGCGCGGCGTTCCACTGAGCCGGTTCGACGGTTACGCCGACCTTCAACGGCTGCAACTGCTGGCGAACGCCTGCCGGCACGGGGATGGGGATTCCGCCAACCGGCTCTACAAACGCCACCCGGAGTTGTGGCCGGACTGGCCACCGGCGCCGATGTTCTTCCCAGGTCAGGCGGAGCCGTACGTGTACACCGGTCCCCCAACGTTCGACCGCATCGTCGTGCCGCGCCAGTGGCTGCGGGACTTCGTCGGCGCCATCGCCGGGTTTTGGGAAGACGTGGAGATCATCCACTGCAACAGCCTGCCCGACCCGAACCCGAGTGCTGGCCATCGCCTGGCGGTTCTGCACCGGGCGCGCGCAGAACGTGCATCAAACTGACTTGCATACGACGTGATCCGCCGATCTTCGTGCTAACGTTTCCCGGACGATACGAACGAGGAGCAGGGCATGGACGTGGGCTGGTTTTTGCATCAACGGGTTGGTTTCATCCGGCAACTCTACGCGACGTCGGCCGCGCCCTACATCGAGCGCCAGCGCCTGATCGACGCGGGCGAAGCCCCGTTCGAACCGCCGTACAGCGAGGACAGCGAGCCGCCCTTCCTCCTCGAATGGCAAGAGGCCGACGATTCGCTCCACGTGCTGGGGTACGCCTGCGTCTCAACGCTCTCCGACACGCTGAAGGTCTTCTTCGGGGAATGGGAACGGCTGACCGGCGTGACCATTGACAGCGCGACGGCGAAGGTCTTCAAGAAGAAGGGCTTCGTCGCCGGCTACCGTACGCTGTTCGAGCAACAGTTGGGCGTGCAACTCGCCGACAGCGGCGTGGACCTGGAACTGCTCGAACAGGTGGTGCTGGTGCGCAACCGCGTGCAACACCAGGATTCGCTCACCATGAACCGCCCCAGCCATTCCAAGGCGGAACTGGCGCGTCTCAAAAGCCCGTTCTTCCTGGACGACCACGAGCGTCAAACCCTGACCCGCATCAACGGGAACGGGGAAAGCGTGTGGTTGATGCCGCCCCGGGTGGCGGTCACCGGGGACCATCTGGTGGGCGTGCTGGATGCGGTGGACCGTCTCGCCGACTGGATGGATCAGGCGCTCGAACCCTTCCGGAACGGGCGTCGTCGGCCTGCTGCCACGAAGGCCGAGCACCCGGCGGGCGGCGCCTGAACAGGTTTCGCTGCTCGTATAATCCTGCGACACCATAAAACGACAATGGGGGAACACAACGATGAGACGGGTGATGCTTGCTGCGCTGGCGTGCGCGCTGTCCGGCTGCGCAATCGAAGGGATCGGTTTCGACGGGCGCGTGGACGCGTACCAAAACGCCGCCCGGGACGGCAACGAGTTCGTCGCGTTGCACCCCGGTGCCCGGGACACGTCGTGGTATGAGGGCTGGTGCGCCGCCGAACTGCCGCATTTCAAACGGATGGACGACCAGTACGCCCGCATGACCCGCTACTGCGAAGCGATGAAAGCCCAGCCCGAACACGCCGCGGACATCCGCGCTTCACTGATCAAGGACCTCGACAGCGGTGGCGTGCAGGCGGACCAACGTCGTAACGGTGCGCTCGCCGCGCTTTCCGCCATGGCTGCTGCTGCGCCGCCGCCCAAACCCGCCCCGGTGACGTGCACTTCGACCACGCTGGGCACGTCGGCCACCACGACCTGCTACTGACGCTCCGCGGGAGGCCTGCTCCCACGACGTAACAACCCCCGCCGGAGGCGAGGGCACTGGGCTGACGCCCGGTTCGCAGGGCGTGAGGATCACAAACGCATCCGCCAACGTGGTGCCGGTGCCTGCGCGGGAGCGTCCTGCTCCATGGCGTGCGTGAGCGTGGTCCGGTCGCAGTCCACGATCGCGCCCTGCACCGCGTTCTTGAACGGGGCGTTGCCGAGCATGTCAGCGACCTGCACCGCGGTGCGGCCGTCCTTGTTCGTCGCGTGCACGTCCACGCCCGCCCGCACCAGACGATCGCCGATCTCGGGGTGGGTCGTCGATCCTGCCGCTGCCGTGTGCAAAGCGGTGTTGCCCCGCAAGTCACGAACGTTCACGTCCGTACCACGGTTGATCAGCGTCTGCGCCTCGCTCACCCCGCCGCGCCCCGCCACCAGGTGAAGCGGCGTTTCGCCCGCCAGATTCTGCGCGTCGTGCCTGGCGCCGTAGTCGAGCAGGAGGTCCATCGAGTGCGACCGCGCGACGTGCAACGGGGTGTTGCCCGTTTCGTCCGCGATCGTCGGGAGCGCCCCGGCTTCCAGCAGGGCTTGCGTGCAACCGGGATCGTTGGGCGCGGCGGCTGCAACGTGGAGCGGGGTTGCGCCCGGCCCGTTTTGCACGTTGGGGTCCGCCCCGTTGTCCAGGAGCATCCGGACCCCTTCCGCGCCGTTGTCCGCCGTGACCGCCTTGTGAAGCGCCGTCGATCCGTCGCGCCCCCGTGCGTTGATGCCCGCGCCGAGGTTCAGCAGCAACTGCACCGTTTCCGGTTCGACGGTTTTGCTGCACGCCGCTTGCAAAGGGGTCATGCCGTTGTTGCTGAAAGCGTCGATGTTCGTGCGCCGCGCCAGACCCGGGATGAGGTCGCGCTCGTTGTTCTGCGCCGCGGTGCACAACTGGTCCGTTGCCGCCCAGCGCCGGCTCTGCTCCAGTTTCTTGCGGATCTGCTCCTGCTCGTAAACGCTATTGGCGAGTTCGGCGCCGAAGCGAGCGCTGTTGAAGTCCCTGCGAGCCATGATGACCTCCATGGTGGTGAGGTGCTGATGCACCTGAGGTGAATGAACGGAGGGCCGGGTCCTCGCCGGCCCTTGTGCTTACATGCGCTGCCGGATCTTGCGGGGGGCCTGCTCCTGCTCGTGCGTGGCTTCCGCAGCGGCCTGGCGGAGCGTATGCTTTTCCTGCTCCACCGCCGCGGTATGCACCTTCACGAAGGTCGGGTTTCGATCGGCACCCTGGAGCATCGGCGCTGCCATCGCCAGGCACGGATCTGCGCCACGCTTCAACAGGAGGTCGGCGAGCGGAGCATTGTCCAGAAGCGCAGCGCTCGCCAGAGGGGGATTTCCGTCGTTGTCCAACGCGTCCACCTTCGCGCCGTAGTCCAGCAGCGCATTGGCGCAGGACGTCACCGCGTGAGGGGACTGGGGATCACAGGGCTCCTCGCATACACTGTGAAGTGCCGTACGTCCCGTGACCGGATCAACCGCGCCTGCGTCTGCGCCGGCCTCGAGCAGGCGCTTGATCATCGATTCCTGATGGCCCTGATCGACCGCCGCGAGAAGCGCCGGCATTTCGCCTTGCTCCGCGTGCACCCGCGCCCCGCGATCGAGCAGCGCGTTCGCCATTCCGATCATCGTCGCCTCGTCCACGTCCCGCTCGCCACTCATGCCGATGTCCGGATCATGACCCAGCGCCATCATCAGGGGACGTTGTTCGCCCCCGATTTCAAAGTCCGGATCGTGCGTAAGCAAACGGTCGAACACCTCCTTATTTCCGTTGAAGATTGCTGCTTGCAGGGGCGTGTAGGCTGTGTGCTCGTTCTCGCTGTAGACCTGATTCACGTCCGCTCCGTTGCGCACGAGCAGGTCTACCATCGCCGCGGATTTAACCTCGTGCAAAAGGTTCTCGGTCGGATACTCAACCTGTGAAAACGCGTTCTCCAAAACATCGAGATTGTCGTGAGCCACCAGATCGGGCAGGTACGTTTCAGCCCATTCGAGGTCGTGGCTTGCCGGTTTGCGGCGGGTTGGGAGGGTGTCGTTTTTCACGGTGGTCTCCTGCGCGTCGAACGCGCTCGTCGTGTTGTAGGAACTGCTCAGCCCAGGTTACGAAACTTGCGCGGTTGCGCAAGAGCGAAACCGTGGAAAGTAACGGGGGGTTACAGGTTTTCGATGCGAGGTGGCGAAGCACCTGGTGGGAGGAAAAGAAAGGGCCGGGTTTCCCCAGCCCTGTTTTGCTTACATGCGTTGCCGGATCTTGCGCGGCGCCGGCACCGGTGCCTGCTCCTGCTCGTGCGTGGCTTCCGCAGCGGCCTGGCGGAGCGTCCGCTTTTCGTACTCGACGTGCACGATCTCCGCCGCGTCCCGGATCCCCGCTTCCCGGATCCGCTGGGGGTTGGAGTTCTGGGCTCGTGCCCAGTTTTCGCTGTGCACCACCTGTGCGACGTCGGCCTCACGTTCGATGAGGCGACCGACGGTTTTGACCTGCCCACGCAACATTGCCGATTCGAGGGGAGTCATAGGGTCCTCGTCGCTTTTGGGGGCGTTCTTGTTGGCCCCGTAATCCAGCAGGAGGTCGCTGACACCGGGCTGGGTGTCCTTCACGTGGTGCAACGGGGTTCCCTCGTTATCGAAGCCCTGCTGCGGGTCCGCACCGGAGTCGAGCAGACGCTTCACGAGCGGAACTTGCTGGTTGTTTTCCACCGCGAGGTTGAGGACAGGCTTTTCGCCCGGTTCCGTGTGAACGCGCGCACCGAGGTCGAGCAGTGTTTCCGCCATCCGGGCAAACTCAGGGCCGTGCGAGGGCGGACGGTCAACCGCGAGCATGAGCGGACGCTGATCGCCCCCGATCTCGAAATCCGCCCCGTGTTCGAGCAAACGATCGAAAGCCTCCGGTTTTTCGCGCGCCACCGCCATCTGCAAGGGCGTGTACGGGCTGTGGTCCGTCACTGGTTCCTCGCGGTCAGGATCCAGTTCGCGGAAATCGTGGTACGTCTGGTTCACATCAGCGCCGAACCCCACGAGCCGATCGACCATCGATGCCGAGTTAGCGTAGTGCAGGAGGTTCGTGGTGGGCAGGTCGAACCGATCGAACGCGCCTTGGACCTGCTCGTGTTCGTCGTGCATCACCCAGTCCATCACCTGCTCGCGTTGCGGAGCCTCGGGGTCCCACGCCGGCTTGCGACCGTCCTCGCGCAGGTTGGGAAGGGGTTTTCCGCTGAGCGGACCTTTGATCGTGGCCATGCTGGGTCTCCTGCGCGTCGGACGCGCTCGTCGTGTTGGGGGAACTGCTCTGCCCAGGTTACGAAACGTGAGCGGTTGCGCAAGAGGGAAACCGTGGAAAGTAACGGGAGGTTACAACGATGACCAAGGACAGGGTGAAAAACACCTGTTGGCGACGAAAGAAAGGCCGACGGATCGCCCGGCCTTGCGTGGTTAGAGGCGCATCCGCCGACGGGGTGCGGGTTGCTCCGCGACCTCGGGAGCCGGGTCCTGCTCCACCTCGGACGCCGCCTGGTGGAGCGCCGCGCGCTCGATGTCGATGTTCAGGTAGTTCTGCACCGACTGAACGATGGACTGGCTGAAGGGACGGTCGTCCGCCTTGCGCTGCTCCCACACCGGCTTCTGGATCAGGTCGTGGTAGTCCGCACCCCGCGTGAGCAGTCGTTCCACGACTTCCGGTTGACCATAGGTCACCGCTTGCTCAAGCGGGGTGATGCGTTCGTCGCCCATGGGTGCGTTGACGTTCGCGCCGTAGTCGAGCAGAAGTTCCACGACGCCAGGCTGGTGATCGCACACGTGATGCAACGCCGTCCCCTCCCCGCCGAAGTCCTCCGAGGGGTCGGCGCCCGCTTCGAGCATTCGTTTCACCACCGTTGCGCCATAGCCGGTCTGGACCGCGGTTGAGAGAACCGATTCCTCGCCCTCCTCCGCGTGAGCCCGTGCGCCGCGGTCCAGCAGCGCGATCGCCACGTCTTCGCCGTAACCACCCCGCGCGACGCTTGTGCGCACCGCCATCATCAGCGGTCGGTCCCCGCCGCCCAGGTCGATGTTCGCGCCGTGCTCCAACAGCCGGTCGAACACGTCCTTCCGTTCGTCGTCGTAGCGCCAGTCCGCCAGCACTTGCAGCGGTGTCGCGTCGATGAAGCGCCCCTGGTCGAACCAGAGTTTGTAGCCGGGTATCACCTCGTCCACGTCCGCGCCATTGCTTACCAGCAGGTCCACCATCGCGCCGGACCGCGCCTTGTGCAGCAGGTGGGTCGTCGGAAGCTCGAAGCGCTCGAAGGCGTCTTTCACCTGATCGTACCGACCCTTACCCACCCATTTCTGGAGGTCGTCCATCGACGGCGCGTCGCTGTCCGTCGCCGGCTTGCGTCGGAGGTTGGCGTTGTCGGTGTCCATGGTGATCTCCTTGGGCGCTTGCCGTGATGGAAGGGGAACTGCTCGGACCAGGTTACGACACCTGGGGAGAAGCGCAAGAGGATGGTGACCGATAAATGCCCGAAGAAGGGGAGCCGGATTTTTGCGAAGGTGCGAATCCGGGACAAGGGCTTGCCGGATGGAACAACGGGTGGCTCGCGCCACCCGAAAACCTCGTTGGAGCGGCTGACGCCGCCCGGGCCCACCCGCTTCGCGCTGTCCCGCACGCGATCAGAGACGGACTCGGCGACGCGGTGCGGGTTGTTCCGCGACCTCGTGAGCCTGCTCCTGCTCGACCTCCGCGAAGGTCTGGCGGAGAGCCTGCTTCTCTTTCTCGAGCACTTGTGCGTGAACAAGGTGCATCGCTTCATTGCGCCCGTGCCGGGGATAGATTCCCGACAGCACGTTCCGCTCCTCTTCCAGCCAGCCGGCGCCCTGCATGGCGAGTGCCGGGTCTGCACCGAGATCGAGGAGTTTCGTCGCCATGTCGATTTGGCCGCTGGTCGCTGCATACGTGAGTGCGGTATCGCCGCGTTCATTCGCGGCGTTGAGCAGCGCAGCAGGATCCGCGCTGCGGGCGACGAGTTTGTCCACCATTTCCGGATCCCTCGCATAATGAAGTGCGGTCATTTGGCTGACGTTTCGCTCCATGGGGTCGGCGCCGTTGTCGAGAAGCAGATCGACGACATCGCCACGCGCTTGCCCCGCGGCCAAGCTCAGCGCGGGCACCAGCACCAGGCCGCCGTACTCGTTTAAGCAACCGTTCGGATCCGCCCCGTGTTCGAGCAGCGCCGTGATCGTTCCGATGGTTGCATGCTTTTCCTTGATGGCTTCTCCCAAAGCACCGCGGGTCCCTGCGCCTGCATTGAGGAGGGCGCGAACCACGGCTTCTTGCTGATCGTCGTCACGGGTCACCGCGCAGCCGAGCGGGTAGCCGTCCACCACGCCTCCCGCATCAGGGCCTGCACCGTGATGCAAGAGACGTTGAACAGTTTCCGCATTGGCGCTGAACGCCGCGAAAAACAGCGGGGTGGGATCTCCGTTATCGCCCGGCCCATCCTTGTTCTGGTAAGGCTTGTTCACGTCCGCCCCCTTCCCCACCAGGAAATCCACCATTTCGGGGGACCGCACCCTGTGCAGCAGGTTGTCGGTCTTCAGGTCGTGCTTGTCGAACGCTGACGTCAACCCGTCGAGGTCGTTCTTCCGGACAAGCTCGATCAGGTCCGCTTGGCTGGGGACCTTCGGTACAAAGGTGTTACGCACGCCGGCGAAGCGGTCTCGAGGGGATGCCATGATGGAGGTCTCCTTACAGGCGCACGCGCCGGCGCGCAACGGGTGAGGTGGGTTGTTCCGCGACCTCGTGAGTCTGCTCCTGCTCAACCTCGGCGAAGGTCTGGCGGAGAGCCGCCTTTTCTTTCTCGACGGCGTAGGTCTGAACAAGGTGCATGGCTTCTTTGCGCCCAGGTTGGGGATCCAATGCCGACTGATCATGCTCCTCCGCTTCCCGCCAGCCGCCGCCCTTCATGGCGAGGACGGGGTCTGCCCCGAGATCGAGGAGTTTCGTCGCTATGTCGATTTCACCGCAGGTCGCTGCATCCGTAAGAGCGGTATCGTCGCGTTCATTCCTAGCGTTGAGCAGCGCAACAGGATCCGCGCTGCGGGCGACGAGTCTGTCCACCATGGCAGGATCCCTTGCCCAATGAAGTGCGGTATCGTCGTTGACGTTGCGCTTCATCGGGTCGGCGCCGTAATCGAGGAGCAGATCGGCGACATCGCCACGCTTTTGGGCCGCCGCAAAGCTCAGCGCGGGCACCAGGCCGTAATCGTTTGAGCGATCGTTGGGACCCGCTCCGTGTTCGAGCAGCGCGGTGATCGTTCCGATGGTTGCATGCTTTTCCTTGACCGCTTCGGCCAAAGCACTGTGCGTCCTTGCCCCCGCATTGAGGAGGGCGCGAACCACGGCTTCTTGTTGATCGTCGTCACGGTTCACCGCGTAGCCGAGCGGGTAGCCGTCCACCACGCCTCCCGCATCGGGATCTGCACCGTGATGCAAGAGACGTTGAACCGTTTCCGCATTGGCGCTGCCCGCCGCGGACAACAGCGGCGTGGGATCGCCGTAATCGTCCGGCCCATCCTTGTTCTGGTAAGGCCGGTTTACGTCCGCCCCTTTCCCCACCAGGAAATCCACCATCTCGGGTGAGCGCACGCTGTGGAGCAGGTTGTCGGTCTTCAGGTCGTGCCGGTCGAACGCTGACGCCAACCCGTCGAGGTCGTTTTCCCGGACAAGCTCGATCAGGTCCGCTTGGCTGGGGACCTTCGGCACGAAGGTGTTGCGCACGCCGGCGAAGAGTTCACGAAGGGATGCCATGATGGGTCTCCTTACAGGCGCACGCGCCGGCGCGCAACTGGTGAGGTGGGTTGTTCCGCGACGTCGTGAGCCTGTTCCTGCTCGACGTCGGCGAAGGTCTGGCGGAGAGCCGCCTTTTCTTTCTCGACGGTGTAGGTCCGAACGAGGTGCATGGCTTCTTCTTGTGGCTGATGAATGCTGGGGCGAGTGCTCGCATTTTCCTCAGCGTCCTTCCACCCCGAGCCTGCCATCGCGAGTTTCGGATCCGCCCCGTTATCCAGGAGCTTTTTCGTCAGGTCGAGATCGCGATACTCGACGGCACTTACCGTGAGCACGGTGTTCCGTTCCGAAATGAGCGAGTTCATACCGGCCGGATCGGCGCCACGGCTCACGAGCTTGTTCACCATGTCCATGTCCGTCCGAAATGCTGCAAGATGGAGAGGCGTGTAGCCCTCGATGTTGCGTTGGTGGCCCGCCCCGTAATCCAGGAGCAGGTCAGCGACGTCACCGCGTCCATCGTCCGCCGCAAAGTGCAATCCCGACATCAGATTGGTGTCTTGCTCATCCGCATCGGCACCGTGTTCGAGCAACGCCCTGATGGTCCCGACGGTAGCGCCTTTATGTACCGCATGGGGAAGGATGGTCTCTTCGAAGGGCCCGTCGAACGTGGCACCGGCTTCCAGTAGGGTACGCACCACGGCTTCCTGCTGGTCGTCCTTCCGTCGGATGGCGTCGTGCAACGGACTATCCCCACTCATCACCAATCCACAATCGTCCGGATTGGCACCATGGTGAATCAAGCGTTGCACCGTTTCGGCGTTGGCGTTGTACGCCGCACGCATCAAAGGGGTTGGGCCGTAGAGTTGATCATCGTGTGTGGGCGGGCCATTGTCGAAGTACTGGTTCACGTCCCCGCCCTTCCCCACCAGGAAATCCACCATTTCGGGGGACCGAGCGTTGTGGAGCATGTTGGTGGTGCTAAGGTCCGCGTCCTGGTCGAACGCAGCCTTTAGGTCGTCGAGCTTGTTCTCCCGCACCATGGCGTAGAGCGGTCGGCGCTGGTCCTCCACGCGGGGAGCATCGATCGACGGTTCGCTTAGGTCAACGTCATCGTGCGATTCCTGCTGCGCGCCGCGCGAGAACGTGTTGCGAACACCGGCGAAGAGGTCGCGAAGGGAAGGCATGGGTGGTCTCCTCGGGCCGATCGCCCGCACGTTGGGTGTGGGACTGCTCAACCCACGTTACGAAACCCAGGGAAATGCGCAAGGGGGATTGAGCGAAATGTAACGCGGGGTTACAACGTTCTTGCCAAGAGGTGCCAAAGCACCTGGTGGGGACGTCAAAGAGGCCAGGTTGCCCCGGCCCCTCTGCTCAACCCCACGCGTCCGGCGGCTCCTCGGCCGGCACCAGGTAATCGGTGTAGGCGCCGCGCAGCATCATCACGTCGTCCCGCCGGAAGCACGGCTCAACGCCTTCCGCCACGACCATCGGGACGACTCCGGTGGCCACCGCGTTGACCAGACGGTCCCGCCCGCCCGCGATGACGATGGCCTCGTTCAGGTTCACGTGGTCCATCGCCTGCCGGGACATCCGCGGGTCGCCCTCCGCGACGATGTAGCGGGTCTTGCGCGTGCGGAGCACCACCGTGGCCGGCCGCCGCGGGCCAGAATGGTTGTCGTTCGTCACCTTGCTGCGCGACGGGCACGCTTTGTTCAGGCGTCGTAGCGCCGATTCGAGCGTCGCAGGGTCCGGCGGTGCGAACGGGTTGATCCCCGGGATCGCTTTCGTCTCGTCGAGCAGCGCGCCGTGGACGTCGTTGTTCAGGGTGTCGTCGGTCATACCGCCCCCAACGTGCGAAGGTTTCGTTTGCCCTTGCCCTTGCGCTGACCCGGCCGGTCGCGCCATGCGTGCACGTCGGACGCGTCGAGCCACAGGCGCCCGTTGTCCCGGACACCGCGCAACGTTCCCGCGCGTGCGAGGCGAAACGCCTGCGACGGACCGGAGTGGCCCATCACTTCCGCCGCCTGGTGGAGCGAATAGCGATCGCGCAAGGGATTGTCCCCCGCCTCGCGGAACACTTCCACGTCCGCGCGCCGTACGTACAGGTGCTCGCTGCCGTCGTCGTTCTTCAGAACGAGGTGTGTCCAGGCCCGGGTGCGCGCCAGGTGAAGAACCTGGTCATCGCCCAACAGGTGCAACGCCACCCGGACCTCGGGGGCCGTCATCGAAGTCGCCGGGTCTGTTTCCCGCTCGTAGAACTGCGCCAGGTGGTGCAGTCGGAAGCAAAGCCCGGGGCGACCCAGAGCGCCCAGCGCCGGCGTCTGCGTTTCGTACGACAGGCGCCCGGCCTGAACCATGCGCACGACCTGCTGGGTGCTCACGCCGAGCTTGCGCGCCGCTTCGTCGGTGTTGAGCAGCGCCGCAACGTCCGCCGCGACGCTCGCGTCGATGAACGCCTGTACGTCGCTCTTGCGCAGCCAGAAGCCCGTCGCCCCGTTCTTGTAGCGCCGCGGAACGGACGGCAGGTGGCCGCGTTTGACGTGGTACGCCACCGCTTCGCTCGATTTCAGGTTCATCAGGCGCGCCGCTGCCGACGCGGTAAGGAGCGTGTCGTCCTTCCCGCCGCTGGTCTTCTCGATCGTCGTGTCGTTCATCATGGTCTCCCCCATTTGCTTATGTGTCAGTGCCCGCCCAACGCCGAAGCGTCAGCGGGTGCTTACCCCAAACTATCCGACCCATCGCGGCTGTCAAACGGGCGGCAGGTGCAAAACACCCCGATCAGGGTTTTTGATGGACTGAGGTGAGCGAGGCGCTGCGCGGAACCCCGGAACCGGCGCTCAACCCCTTTTGGGACGCTGCGCGTCCTTGGGCGACCCGCTTCGCGCCGTCTCCTTCGGAAGGGGAAAGCGTTCGGGGTGGAGGAGCCCGGCCCGGTCGCCGAAGGTGCTCGCCGGGTGCGTGCCGTCCGCCTCCGGCGGTTGTTCGGGTCGGCTGGCCGATCCTTGCTCTGCCGCCTTGGCGACCCTCCCGGCCGCTCCGTTCGTCACCCTGGGTGCATCGCACCCTCTTGAGTTGACGGGCGCGCCAGTACCTGTACGCTGGCTGGATCAGGACCGACACGGCACCACGCCGACCAGGAGGATCGCCATGCAAGACTTTTCGTCGCTCGACACGTCGCGGAACGCGACCGCCGTCGCCCCCGCCCGCGGGATGCGCGGGCTCGCCCAGCGGGTCCGTGCGTACTACCTCGCGCCCGGCGTATCGGGCCCGACCCGTGTGAAGCGCGTGGTGTGGACCGCCGTCGTGGCTCTCGCGGTGGTGGTGCTGGTGCAGCACGCGTTCCCGCGTCGCCCGGACGTGGTGTACGGTCCGCCGACGGCGTTGCCGCCGCCGTCCTTCGTGCCCGTCGCCCCGGTGCAGCAACCGCTGCCCCCGGACACGGCGAAGATGTTCACGCAGGAACAACTGGACCAGAAGCGGGACGCGTGGCTCAAGGGCACGCAGGAAATGGCGGCGGACGCTGAAAAGCGCGCGCCCGGGACGGTCGGGGCGTATCAGGCCCGGAGCTTCGCGGACTTCCTCGCCGCGCACTGCGGCAAGCCGGGCGGTTGCCTGAAGAAGTAAGGGCGTACCGCCCGTGGGAACGCCCGGGGAACCGGGCGTTTTGCCGTTGGCTTACGCTGGATCGTTCTGCTCCGGCTGTTCGGCGTCGATCCACCGCTCCCGCGGTCCGTACAGGTCTTCGACGATCGCCCGGTCGGCGGGGCTTGCGAGGTCAAAACAGATCCGCCCGGATTCGCATTCCACGAGGCGCACCCACGGATCGACGATCCACCGATCGTCCACGATCGCGAAGTCGTGCCCGCCGGCGATCTGCGCAAGGCGCGAGGCCGGGTTGTCCTCCGCGAAAAAGCCCACGATCCGCGCACGGCCGGGGAGCGCTGCCACGACGTGCCGTGCGTAGTTTGTGCAGGTGATGGCGCTCGAGCCGTCCGGGAAGACGCTGGACAGTTCCGGACCGGATCCGGTGGCGAGCATCGCCCGCCCCTCGTCGAGGGTGTAGCGCTTGCCCTGCTGGTCCTCGAAGAGGATCCCGAAAGCGGCGTCCGAACCGAACGACGCCTCCGCTTGCTGTTCGTTGAACATGGGAGGCTCCGGGTCAGCAGTTGTTCGCCGACGTGCACGTGTAGGTCGTGCCGCCCAGTGAAAACTCGACCGCGTCGCCCGAGGCGGAAAGATCTCGTGCGAAACTTTCATAATCCACATACGTTCTCAACGGGCTATTTTCCGGGAGGTCGCAGAGGTAGCACTCGTCAAAAAGGTCCGTTGCCGCGTCCAGCAGACAGCCTTCGTAGAGGGTGACGTCGTCCTTCTTGTCCATCGCGTCGTCGAGGTTGTAGCCGTTGTTCGTCACTAGGAAGAACAGAGCGGCCATGTCCCGCTGATCCAGACATTCGACGTCGGAAAACCACGATTCCAAACTGGCCTGCGTGATGTTCAGCGCGTTGAAAAGCTCCGTTTTCGCATCGTCGAGGTCCACGGCCTGCAACTCCACCTCTTCGACGCGATCGCCGTAGCGGTCCGTCAAGCGTGCCGCCTTCTCGGTGTACTCCTCGTAGTCGGAGAAGTAGAAGCCGGCCGCATCGCGAAAGGGCTGTGCAAAGTATTCGCCGGTTGTGCTGTCCCCTGCTGCTCTTTGGTGAGCCGTGGAGGGTGCGGGAGGAAAGCCCGCGTTGTTGACGTCAAGGTTTGCCGGGTTGGTATGGTTGCTGGTGTTCATGGTCTTCCCTCCATCCTTCGTTGAGTTGATGTGCTCTTCGGAGCCGCCGTGGACGCATGGAAAGACCAGGACGAAAGACCAGGTGCAAGGGCACGACTGGAAGCCGCACGCGCCGACGCCAGGAGGGGAACGGGAGAGGATCGGGACGCAGAGCGTGAACCCTTGCCTATGGTCCGGACAGGTCTATGCGTCGATCAACACGCGGCCCGACGAGCACACAACCGGGTCAACAGGAGGGATACAACCACTAGCAACCGCGGGAAGCCAATCCGGACACCGTGCGACAGCGCGGTGTGTCGTTTTGCACCAACGGGTCAACCGATGGTGCGGGTGTGGATGTCAGGAGGCCGCGAAGCGCGAGAGCCGGAGAACAACCGAGCACCGGGGGTGCTCGGTCACGAGAGATTCGGCGACATGAGGGGGGGGCCACGTCTAGCGACCACATTAAGCCGCCATTGGCATAACGAACGTGTCGTCATACCCTAGGTCATTCATTGCCGGGAGTTCACCATGCTTCGCCAGCCGAATCACGTAGAGATTCTGCTGGTCTTCCTGCGCGAAGAATGCCTGAGCACCACCTCGTGCTTTCCACTCGGTCTTGTAGACAAAGTGAAGCGTTACGGGGATGTTTGGCGGCAACAGATGCTGCGCAGCGTTCCACTCGTGCGGGTTCTTGATTCCGTGACGTCTCGCCCAGGCTTTGGCTTCGTCGTAGGTCGCCCACACAATGCCGCGTCGTCGCCGAGTGCCGAAAAATGTTCCCCATCCCTGCCACACACTTCGATAGATGCGCTCCGGGTGCGTGGGGATATTGGATGGGAAGCTCGGAGCTTGGGTTCGAGCTTGCCAGGTTTTGAGGTCTTGAATCCCCGCTGACCGCGCCCATGCCTGCACTTCACGGAACGGTGCCCAACCATCCGTAGCCACATCCGCAAAGTCATTATCGTTGAGCGGGCCGCGGATGGCTGTGTCGATCTTTGACGCGAGGTCGTCACCGTTCAACAAACCGCTCATGATGAGCGCCTGAAGATGTCGCAGTGTTACTTCGATTACCGGCCAGTACATCCCTTGGTCGTAACGCTTCACGTCGTTGTCGATCCGCACGTTCCAGATTTCATCGAGCATGGGCAGCGGGGATTCCCGCAATCGGATGACCGTGTAACCAGCCTCCATAAGACGCCGGGTTTTCAACTCATCCTTTTCAATCTTGTTCTGATGCCAAAAGTGTCCGTCATATTCAAAGATGACCTTCCGACTGCGGTCCATCATATCGACATGGATAGGACCTCCACCGTCTCGCAGACGGACCGTCGCCCTGTTGTCGAAATCGAACACGGACGATAACCCTTGTTTGATGGCTCGTTCGATTCGAGAACTACCATTCCTGGGATGGAAGCAAAGGAAACCTTGCCAGCCCCCATTGGATTTGAACTCATCTCTGTACGTCTTATCCGGGACAAAAGGAATATCTGCTGGGAAATCCTTCGTTTTGGTTAGCGCCCGCCATTCTTTCGATGATCGGACGCCTTTCTCCTTAACCCAAGTTCGTGCCTCATGGTAGGTCCGCCACGGACCACGCCGTTGCTTCCGTCCCGTTCCGAGGAACGCTCCCCACCCATCGAACTCCGGATGGTCGTTGATTTCTTTCCGAATGTCTTTTGGGAAGTCGGGATCCTGGATCCGTTTTTTCCATTCCTGTGCGGTGCGAATCCCTTGCACATTAGCCCATAGACTTACTTCGGCGATGGGCCTCCACGGTCCGCGAACGACTTTCCGATTTTGCGTTTGCAAAAATACTCTCCACCCCCCGCGCGCAACGAAGTCTTTATAAACAACCATTGGCGCTTTCGGAATGTGCGCCGGCCAGCGGGATTTGTTCTCGCGAACGAAGTCCAACCATTGCTTTGCAGTTTCGATTCCTTGCTGCTGTGCCCAGGCGCTTGCGGATTCGAACGTGCAATAGGTCTCTTTCTTTGCCATCGCGCCATCCCCCTGTTTGGTCTCCTCCTCTGTACATACCAAACGGGAACACGAGGTCAACACACATAGGGTGAAATGCACCTTAATATTTCGGAGGCTGCCGGTCTTTCGCTTGCGATGTGCGCAGCGCGGCGCGACGTTGAGCACCAACGAGGTGATGATGGTGCTCGCGGGGTGGTGCGGGGAGCGCGAATCGCGGGAGCCGTAACGAAAACCGAGCATCGGGGTGATGCTCGGTCACATAGGTGCAGGGTGAAACCGACGGGTTTCCTGTTGGTCAGCGACTGAGCGTGATCTCGGTGTTTCCGAACGATTTGTCGAGCGTGAGGCGTTGATCGCCCATGTCCCAGGTCGCGGACTGCATGTCCACGTTGGTCGATGATGGAGGTCCGTAAGCACTCGTCAGCCGTACCATCATCGGCAACCCCTCCTCGGGACGCACGATAGCGCTCACGCCGACGACGGTCGTGTCGTCCGGCCCGGTTGCGATCGTCATGCCCGTGACCAGTGGCTTGCCGTCATCATCAGTACCAGCAGCAAAGCCAACCACGTCGGCGTAGCGGTCCTCGTTCGCCTGCCCCGTCAGAGGGAGGTGGCAAAACGTCGTCGCCGCCGATGGCTGGCCGTCGCACGGGGGTAGAACCTCGCCGATGGGAGCGCCGAGCGCGACCCCGTTCAAGGTCAGGCGCTGATGGACGTCCAGCCCAATGGGTGTTCCCTGTACGGCATACGCACCCGCTCTGACCGACACCGCGGTCTGGTGATGGGTGAATGCGTTGGCGATCATCGCTCCTGCCGTGCTTGCGGCGGTGATGGTGGCGATGAGCGCGATGCGACGTGCTGTGTGGCGCATGGTTTCCTCCCTCTGAACGGATCGGATGGATCCCCCGATCTCCTGGGGTACGGATACCAGACGTGCCACGCAAGTCAAACGCCCACCGCGGAGGTGGGCGCTGGACGACCGGGTTATGCGATCCGAGACGGACGAAACGTCGCCCGCTTCCGGATCGGATCGAGGTCGAGCGGGTGGAACCGCCAGGCGGTCGTCTGGTGATACGGAACCTTCACGGCGTACAGACGCCCTCCCTTCACCTCGTTGACCAGGTGAGACGTGCTCCACCCGGTGTAATACGCCGCATCGTGGGTGCTCATGGTGTCCGGCGCCACCGCGACGAGCGAGCCCGCCGGCGGACGTTGCAGTGGCGCCTCGAAGCCCTCCGGTGCACTGCCCGGCTTGCTGTCCGTTTCGACGGGTCCTACCACGGGCTGCAACGCCCGCTGGATCATGCCGTCGAGGGTTGCGGGGTCGCCGAACGCGGCAATGCCGCGCGCCTCCGACCGCACCGCCTCGCCCCGCTCCGGGTCCTGCAGCGAGGTGTGCGCCTTGATCAGGATCCCCAGGATCACGTCCTCGGGTTCGTCGTACAGCCCGGCGCGCTTCACCAGGTCCACCAGCCGGCGTTGCTTCGCCGCGTCCGCGGCCTTCTCACGCTCGCGGCTCTGCGCTTCGAGTTTGCGGATCTGCTCTTTTAACCCGAGGACGATCTCCTGGGGGGTACGTCGTTTGTTGGCCATGCTAGGTCTCCGTAGGTTGGCTGCATGACCCGGTCATGCGATCGACGTAACCTAACGGGTAACGGGAAAAAATCAAGCCGTGATGACCGGCACGGAAAACCGTGCCGGCCGCTGCCCCAGGATCACGCTGCGATGAGGTCCGCAGGAACGTCCACCGTTTCGCCGAGCTTGCTGCGCACGAGGCAACGCATCGACGCGATGAGCGGTGTTTCACCGTGCGCCCGGTAGCCGTGCCGCAGGATCGGCGCCTCGTCCTGGTTCACGGTGCGATTCGCTTCCCATCGCTTGGCGTCGTTGGCGTAGACCCGCTTGCCGTTCCGATGGACACCGATCCCGTGATCGTGGAGGAGCGGACCGCCGAGGTTCCACTCGGTCGAGTAAGGCGCGGTGGTGTCGGTGCTGCCGATGGCCTTCGCCACTGCCCAGTGCAGCGCTGCGCCGGTCAGGTCGGCGGTGTTGATCGTGAGGGAGTTCATGGTGATGTTCCGTTGCGCGGTGGGGAGGTGCCCCGCAAACCGTAGCGTGCGGGGCGTTGGTCGATCAGTATTCGGACGGGATCATCAAATGCCATTCTGGCCCGCGCTCTTCCGACGCCTGACTCCAGACGGCGTAGAGCTTGATCCCTTCGTGGAGCGGGAACGAATGGCTCTCATACCGTTGCGTGTAGAGGGCCGGTACGCCGTCGTTGCCCGTGGTGATGCGCAGGTCCGCGCTGCCGTCCTCCGCCGGTTTCAGTTCGATCACCATGAAACCGTCGTCGTAGTTCTTGCCCGGCACTTTCTGGCAAACCCAAGCGAGGGCGTCCGTGAGCAACCAGAAGCATTGGGCTTCGTCGGCGAGTAGCTTGACCCCGTCCGTGATGACGGCGCGGAACAGCGGACCCATGCCGTAGAGTCGTTCGCTGCCGGTGCATTGGTGGAGGGCGTCGCGCAGTTCGTTGGCGTTCATGGCCATGTTGTTCTCCTTCGTGGTGGTGGTGGAAAAATCTGCAGTCGTGGGAGCCAGGTGGGCGGAGGAACTGCCGCGGTTCATGCCGTTGCCGTCCGTGGTGCGTTGTTGATCGTTGGTCACGGTGTTCCTCCTGGTGGATGTGCCTGCTGCCGTGTTTCGCCTGACGCATAAACAGACCTGCCGTCACCGGGGCAAGGGACCGGCCGGAAGCCGCACGCGTTGACGACGCAGGAGGAAAGGAACGGGTGAACGACGGGGTGCAACGCACCCTTGACCTGGACGGTGTCGGAAGGGCTATGCGTCGGTGAAGGCGAGACGCGGTGGCTCCGTCCACCGGGGAATGGGCCAACGATCGACGTGGGAACGCGTCGCGTACGTGGCGAGGAGCGCCGCGGGTGTACTGGACGTTGGGGTGAGGCTGTTGGTTCGGGGTAAGGTCGAGCCTCGGGGAGGCGAAAAACTTGGGACGCTTGCGCGTCCTTGGGCACGCCGCTTCGCGCCGCTGCCTCGCGGAGCGAGGGTGAAACGCACCTGGTGGTCTAGGAGCCCGCCTTGTGCCACCGCAGGTGCTGCGCGGGTGCGTGCCCGCCTTTCCAAGGGTTCGGGTTGCCCGCAGGGAGACCGGAAAGCCCACCCGCCGGTGGGCCCCGCGCTCACGCGCGCTCGACCTTCACGCCGCCGCGCGGGCCACGTTCGAGCACGAAGTCTGGGTATTCGACGATGTCGTCCATCGAATCCGCGATGTGGATCGAGCCGGTGATGGACTGCCCGAAGCGGTCCAGGTCGTCGGAGGTGTCGCGGTAGGACGCGATCGCGTCGGTCTTCGTCGTGTGCTTCACCGCGTCGTTCAGAAAGTCGTTTCCCATGCGGAGGTAGTAAGCCATGCTGTTTCTCCTGTCTGTGCTGCTCGGTGAGCCGCCATGGACGTCGAAACAGGGAGACCGTTCACGGGTGCCAGGACGGTGCCGGATGCCGCACGCGCCGAACTTGTGAGGGGAACGGGAGAGGACGACGAGCGCCAGCGTTGCCTTGCGCCCAGCAGGGAATGGGTGAGCTACACGTCGGTTCAGAAAAGGCGGCCATCGACGGCATGGGACGGGAAGCGTGGCGATCCCGCCATGGGAAACGCCCACCGGAGGGTGAGCGTTCGGCGGGGATGGTCCCCGCGGTCCATTTCCGCTCAGATCTTCCGGCCGCCGTGCGCGTTCAGGAACTCTCGCGTGCGGCTGTACGAGGCCAGCGTGTCCTGCGACAAGGTGATTCCCTTGCTGTCCGCGATGTCCTGCGCGTAGCTTCTCATGTCGCTCGTCGGAGCGGGTCCGCTTCCCCGCAAGGGATGCTTCAGGAAATCAAGCGTCCGGAGTTCGGAGCGGGCTTGCCAACTGAACGGTGCCCGGACAAGCATCCCGATCAGGTCGAACGTTGCGACGATCAACCACCACCAGACTACCCAGGCATAGACGAGGACGAGGAAACCGGCGGTGAGCCCGTAGATAAGAACGTAAGCCCCAATCGGGATGATGAGCGCCATGCCCAAGGCGGGGTGTTCATTCGCGAAGAAGTAGAGCAGTCGGTGGATGATCCCGCCGTACTCAAGGTAGTGGCAGATACCTGCGATGATGCAGGCGAAAATGGACACGCCGACGAGAAACGCCAGGAATGCGATGATGTTGTTGGTGGTGCGACGCATGGTCTCCTCCGGTCGGTTTGAGGTTGGTGTCCCTCCTGGATACCAGACGTGCGGGCGGAGTCAAACGTGCCGGGCACATCCCAACGAAAAAGCCGGGCATCGCCCGGCTCCCTTGTCCGCTCGCCGCTTCACCACGCTCTCCACGCGTCGGGTACCGTCGAAGGCGGGGATCCGCGGTCGTTGTGGAGCTTGGCCGGGTAGACCCACCCGCCGCCCGGGGAGCGTTCGATGCCGTCGTGGTCGGGCCGTGGCCAGCGTTCGACCACCGATCGCATCGCCGCGCGGTCGCGCTCCTGTTTGTAACGCTCCACCGCGGCGCGATCGAATCGCCAGCCGGTGCTTCCCCGAGGTTTTGTGAGCGCCGGCAGGTCGCCACGGTGTACGAGGCGTCGGACCTGCTCCACCGTCTCGTCGAGCATTTCGGCGGCCTCGGCCAGGTTGATCGCGTCGTCCGGCCGATACGCACGGCGGACAGCGTCCACATCGTCGGGTTCGTAAGCCGTGCGCTGGCCATGCCAATGGACGGTTCCGCCGGTCAGCGCCAGCCAGCGCTTGAACGACCGCAGTTCCACCATGCCGGCGCGCTTCAACGCCTGCCGGCTGTCGAGCCGACGTGCGCGGGCCGCGGCGAACGTCTCGACCTCCGTTCGGTCGAAGGTCATGCCGCCCCGCGGGGACGCGATCGCGGTCAGTTGACCCCTGCTCGCCAGGTCGCGCACACCCTGGCGGGAACTGAAGCCAAGCGCGACGCGCGCATCTTCCAGCGTCATGCGCTGGTGCTGGTCGTCGTCCGATGGACGGTTCGCACCGATCGAGGTCGTCGAAGTCGTGGTGTTCGGGATGGTCATGGTTGTCTCCTCGTGTTGGTCGTGCCGGTTGGCACGGTCGTGGCCAGAGGTTCAACGTAACCGACCGATCGAAGATTGCAACAAGCCGCGAGCACGGGACGTTCGGACGCGCTCGCGCGACCCCCAAATCAGATGGGGGCCTTGCGGCCCCCTGCACGCCCCTTCGGGCTCCCCGGTGATCAGGTGCTTTGCACCCTGCCCCGCTCAGCGCACGTTGCGCAGACGAGCCCCGACGTTCTTCGTCATCGCCGCGACACGCATCAGGATCGGACGCCCGTCGTCCGGAACGACGAGCGCGCTCCCACCGTCGCCCAGCCCTGCGCTCAGCCGGCTGTTCACGGTGGCCACCGTCCCGTAGCACGTGTTCGACAGTGAAGCGGTCAACGCGGGAACCGCCGCAGCGTCCGCGGAGGACGGGATGCGATCGCAGACCGCGGTGGCGTCCTGCTGAACGTCCGCGAGCGACGTCGGGATCGTGAAGCCCGTGGTGGAGCCCAGCGCGGCGCTGCCGGCGCCGAGCGCGAGGGTGGACAGAACGAGGGTTCGGGCGAGACGCATGGTGGTGTTTCCTCCTGGGGTGCCGCTGCTTGATCGGCGCGGCTTACACCTCCAGTACTACCAGGTCCCCCTCCTAGGTCAATGAGTGCAGGCGAAATATTTCGCCTGACGCCATTTCACCAGTTCGCCAGCACGATCGTCGGACGGATCAGCACCTTGTGATCGTCGAAAATCACCGTCCCGTGATTCTGGGACAACGCTTTCGGGAAGCGTTCACCGTCCAGCGGAATCTCGACCTCGACGCCACGGTTGAGCAGGTCGAACAGCGTCTGGAGGAAATCGCCCGGGTCCATTTTGATGTCCACCGTGGGACTCCACCGCTCGAGCAGTACGTTGCAACGCCAGAGCCACCGGTGTGCCCACTCCGCTCGCTTGAACTCCTCCGCGACGGTGAGGACCGCCGCCTCCCGGTGCGTGATGTTCGCGTAGGTCACGTCGAGCGTGCCGAGGATGTCGGTGATCCGTTTGACGGCACTGCTGGGGTCGAGCGCACCCATCGTTGCGGTAAGGATGATCTGAGCGGCCAGCGCACCCCACTTGACCTTTTTCAGGATCGCCGCTGAATGTACGCCTTGCGTCGGGAAAGGGGAGTTCACCACCAGGGTGCGAACCTGCGTCGCGCGTGGGTCGATGATCTGCCGGCGCGTCACGTAGGGACGTTCGCGGCCTTCCAATCCATCGATGATCCGGTGCAACTCCAGGACCTCCTCGTCGCTCAGGCGAAGCCTTTCCGGAACGTCGGGATCGGGCGCTGGATCACCCTCATTCTGCGGATGTTGCACGAAGCGCCAGGTGAGCAGCGTGATCAGGTCGTGCCCATCGGCAAGGCTGAAGTCCTCGTAGCGATCGTACGGATGTGTTTCAGGTGATGCAACGCCCGGTCGTGAAAGCCGACTGTCCATGCCCCTTTCCCCTTGTTGTTTTACGTGGCGACAGTGTGCCGGAGTGGAGGCCCGATGGACAAGGCCCTGCGTAAGGCGTTCGTCGGAAAAAAGTTGCGGGAAGTGCGCAAAAAGTTGCGCGAATGCAGGGCGCATGAAAAACGGCCCCGAAGGGCCGTGGGTCATTGGCGTGCGGCTCATGCCGCAACGCTGGACGGGTGCAGCGCCCGACGATGGAAAACACGGGGCGTCGCGGAACGATGGGTGGTCGGTTCTTCGCCAAGCACGTTGACATCGACACTTCTGCGTGGGCACGCTCTTGCATGATGTCTCCCCTCCGATTCGATTAAAGCGCTACCTGCGTCCGCCGCAAAGCCGCTGCCTTCGCCGCCGGGCTGCGGGTATCAACGTCGTCGTTTGCTGCCTGCTGATGGTCCACGGACACCATGACGTCCGTGGGTTTCACGAAATACGAGTTCGTCGCCTTCACCACGTGTAGCCGATCGTTCTCGACCCGCGTGCCCTTCGCGAAAAGAGGCGGTTCGCAGGTTTGCAGTTCCTCGATCGCCTCGCGAACGCGAAGGCGGAAGTTGCGCTTCACGGCGCTCGAGCCGCTCAGGGTGTGGAGCATGTCGATCGTCACCGGGATGGGATCGCTATGGGTGGAGTAAAAATCGTGCATCCACTTTGCCAAACTGCTGCGCACCCGGGCGCGACGCCAGAGATCCACGACCGTGGTGTCCCCTTGCAGAAGGGTCGCCAGGACGGGATGAATCGAATAGGTGCAGCGCCCTGTGTTCTTGTCGCGCCGGAACGCCTCGATAAGGCTCACCGTGTCCACGATCCCCGTCTCATTGTTCTCGACGATGACCGTGGCACCTTTCAGGCGGGTCAGGGAGTTGATGATGCTTTGGTTCGTCCGCGGATCGTTTTCGGTTCTGTCGAGCGTTCGGCACCACGCGTTCAGCGAGAAGGTGACCGGTGTGCCCATCTTGCCGGCATTGTGCGCATCCAGCAGCGCCATTTGCCACACTTCGGCGTCGGCCTGGTTCAGGATCTCTCCCCGGTACATGACCTTGTATTGGGGCATCGACGGAATGCGTCGCTCGACCACGACGTTGACCACCCGCGGAGCGTACTCATCGGCCGCGCTCACGTCGTTCTTGATCGGCTTCTCGGGGCGTGTGCACGTGAACAGCGCACTGCGGGAAATGACGTTCGGTAGGCTCTGCTGGACGCTCGGCCATTCGACGACCGGATCCGAGCGCTCGGACCGAACGAGAGCCGTGGAAGCCTGGCCGGTCGCTTCAATGGGGGTCACGGCGACTGCTCGCGCACGGGTGCCGCCCTTAGCCGTCGGGCGTTCAGCGGGTGCGGGGGATACTTTCGCGACCGGACGGTGGAAAACGGAAGGACGGGCGGTCGTCGTGTTCATGCTTGCACCTCGTTGGTCCCGTTGATGCGGGAAAGGCGGTTGATCAGTTGTTGCTTGCTTCGCGCCTTCGCTGCGGCGTGTGCCTGAGCTTCGGCGCGAAACGCCTCGTGGAAGCGGTCCAGTTCGGCGACGGCAACGATCAGCGCAGCGCGTGCAACTTCGCCGCGGCCGGCTCCCGTACTCTGCGCGATCGACGTGAGCGCTGCTTCCGTCTCATCGTTGACGAGCACCTGGACAGCGCAACGGTCCGTGCGCGTCGTGAACGTCGCCCCTATCTGTGCCACCGCCTCGTCTTGGATCCGGTCGCGCAACGACGCGTCCGCGAATGCTACGGTGAGGAGGATCCTTGCGACGGTGCCCCGCCGAAGGTTCAGGTCGGCGGTGACCTCCTCGATCGCCAAGTGTTGTGCCTTGGCCATGCTCGTGGAGATCAGGTTGGTGAGAGGATGGATGACGTTCATCAGGTTGCTCCGGTGTCTTGGTCTAAACCCAGTAAAACTCCAGCGGCATCGCTTGTCTAATACGGTCGTCATAAAACGCAACTTTTTCTAAAATTTTTTCGTAAAGGCGCAGATTGGCTCAGGGTGAAAAGCACCTGGTTGGATGGTCGCCTTGCCGACGTCGCCACCATGAATCCGCGTGCAGGCTCCATGAAACCAGGTGCAGCAACCCATGAAACCGCGTGCACCGCACCATGAAACTGCGTGCTGAAGCATCCCGCAAACCCTTGCTGGACGGGCATTCCAGCCCGCGCTAAAGAGGTTTTAAAGGTATGTAAAGAGGGGAGCGCCCCGAAAGGGGCGCGCTCCCCCTCTTAAAGGGTTTGTACAGTAATGCTCTAGAGAAAATCTGTGGGTGGGTTCTTGGGCGAACCCGCCTTTTATGGCGGTTCACCCGAACCCCACCGATTGAAACGACCGCGGTCTTGCTCAGGACCTTTGGTCGTGAGGGGATTCCACATCCCCTTCGGGAAACCCCAAACCCGGGCGGCTATCGCCGCAGGGCACTTCACCCCGCACCCGCCTGACGGCGAACGAAGCGGGGCCTTTGCCACGATCACGGGTTCCCTGATGCGATGCCCCATGAATCCGGGTGCACCGCTTTCCAAGGTGCCTCGCACCCTGCCTGCCCCCTGCCTTCCGCTCGCGCTGGGACCGAGGGGTTGAAATAGCACCCTGCCCGCCTCCGACACCGCAGGTGCGCGCCGGGTGAGTGGGGGCCGAAGGCTCCGTCCGGTTGTGGCCGGTTCCGGGCTTGGTGTTCGTTCGGGCCAGCAATCCCCGCGCGCCTCGCCAGGCCCTGACCAAAAAAAAGCGACCCGCCAGGGGTCGCCTCAAACACACACCGCGTTCCCAAAGGGCCGTCGCGCTGTTTCATTACGCTGTGATATTACCCATTCTTTATGGCAGGAACGCTGCAAGCCTGGACGCCAGCGTTGGCTCCAACGCATTGCCGCCGTCCGCCGTGTGCAGGAGCAACGGTGTCACCCCGTCCGCCTCCCGGAACACCTGCCGGAACGTCGCGTCGAACACCGGGACGAGCAACGTGGACGACCCGCCGTTGGGCTCGTAACAACCGTTGTACGTGCCCGCCGGCATCCCGTCCGTGAGGTACGCCGGTTCGGTGATGCCCGACGGAATCGCGACCGAGCAGGCCGTGACCGCGTTCTGCCTGTATGCCGCGAGGAACGCCGGGATCGACGCCACGCCGTTCTTCAAGCCGCCCGCGTCCGTGCTCACGATCATCTGAATCGTCGCTTCGTAAGCCGGGTACACGGTCATGTCGGTCGACGCCGTCGTGATCGGGACGATCAGGTCCTGCTGCGCGTAGCCCAGCACCGTGGCTTTCGACGGCACGGGCAACTGGCTGACGGTCGTCGCCAGGCCTTCGTTGAACCAGCGTTCGAGCGATCCTGATGCGATCGCGCCCACCGCCGTCTCGGCGTAGACGTGGGTCATTTCGTGCCGGTACAGGTCGAAGTAGCTCGTGCCCACCGGGGCGTTCAAGCTCGTCGCGCCTGGGTACCGCGCCGCGAAGTTGGCCGAATCCGCGCTCATCACGTCGAGCGCCCGGAACGCGCCCTGCCCGCTGACGCCGGTCGTGTCGTCCCCGACGCTCGCGCCCAGCGTGTTGTCCGCGCACACTTGGACTTTCGTGCCGTCGAACCCGACGACCGACGTGTCCAGGCCGAAGTACGACTTGATCGCGGCGATGGATTGCTCGGCGTAGTCCGCCGCCAAGGCCTGCGCCTTGTCGCTGACACCGGTGGTGGCGTAGACCAGCGTGTTCGGACCGACGTAGACCGTCGTGCTGGCTTTCCCCGCCACTTGGCAGTTCGATTGCAGGTACGTGTTGCTCGCGTCGAACGCCGTCGGGTAGTTCGCCGTTTTCTCCGCAGCGATCGCGGCCGGGACGGTGTACGTGTCGAGCAGCGACTGGCCGGTCGTGCCGGTCGTCGTCGTGCCCGTGCCTGTTCCGGTGTTGCTGCTGCTGGATCCGCCACCCCCGCCTCCGCCGCACGCGGACAGGGCGATCGTGAGCGCGGTGGCGCTGAGCAGGGTGAGCGCGTGAGCAGCGCGCCTCGTGGTGCTGGTTTTCATGGGTTGGTCCCTCGCACTTCCGTTGATCGTTCGGCCGTGGGCGTCTTACTGCACGCGCCAGCCGTTGTTCGTCTTCTGCATCACCGCTTCGTCGGGCACCGGCGCGGCCATGCCGACGAGCTTGAACTTGTCCCGATCGACCCACCCCGGGAGGTCGGTGTATTGCCACGTGAACTTCACGTCCGTCAGACCTTCCGTGTCTTTCCCCGGGACCGTGAACTCCGTGACCTCCTGAACCTGGCGAGTACCCACGCAGAACCCCTTCTGCGCGTCCCATGCCTTGGCGTCCTTGCCCTTGTCCGTCAGGCTGATCGTCAGGACGGTGCCCATCGCACCGCCGGGGAGCACCTGCGGCGCCTCCGCGATGCTGGCGATGCCGCTCGACTTCAACCCGTTCAGGATCGCCACCTGGTCCTTCTCCATGCCTTGCAACGGGATCCGGATGGGCCACTGAACCGCCTGGCTGTTCTGCACGTTCCAACACGCTTCCTGGGGCTTCGCTTTGAAGTAGTCCGCCAGACCGTCTTTCAGATCCCCTTTCGACGGACCCCCGCTGCACCCACTGAGCGCAAGGCTCAGAACAACCCCGATCGCACCCATCGCCCCCAAAGCGATTTGCTTTTTATGCGTTTTCATTGCTTCACGTCCTTTCTTCTTCGTTGCTTGTTTTTGATCGTGTTCAACGTCGGCCGGTCCGTTTCGTCCGGCGGCGTCCCGCGGCTCACCGGCCGCTCGCGGCAAGTGTAGGACGCTGTCATGCGAGAATCAACACAAAACATCAACCCATGACGTTTGGCATCAACAACAGGAAAGCGCCGCACGCCGGTGGCGTGCGCCCGCCCGGGCCAAAAGCACCTGGGGCGCCCCGCCTCGCTGCCGGCGGCCACGGGGCGGTGTTGGTGCCCACGTCTCCGGCGGGTTGGTGTTGAGGTTTCCGCAGGGATCCGGTTTGGCCCACCGTGCTCCACCGCAGGTTCGACGCTCCCAACCTTTCCCACCGTCCCTGCGTTTGCCCGATCACGGGGCCACCCGCCTCCCGCTTTTCATGCCGTAGAACCCACCGCCGCCCACGATTTCCGCCGCGATGCTCGCCAGCACCGCCAGGTGCGGACCGCCCTGAAAATCGCAGCAGAACGTGCCCAGCAGGGAGAACGCCACCGGTTCGCTGGGGCGGTCGAAGTCCGCGCGCAGGTGGGTGCCCGTCGCCGGGCCGGTGAAGCGGGAGCCCGTGACCTCGATCCGGTCGAACACCCACGGGAAGATGCACCGCTGGTAATCGGTCGCTTCGTCGATGGGGATCATGACCGTGCCTCCGCGCCCGACCGGGTGCCGTTCGCCAGCGTGCCGCCGGCCGCGAACATCGCCTTCTGCTTTGCCTGCTCCACGTGCTTCGTGATGAAGCGCTGGGCGCCCGCGTACGTCTTGCGCTTGATCAGGTCGAACCCACCGTCCGCGTGAACGATCTGAACCTGGATGATCTCCGTGCCGCGATCCGGCGCGTTGACGTGGATGTAATGCCCTTTGTAGCCTCGCGTGACAAACATGCTCTTCCCCTTGCGTTGTGTTGCTTTGCCTTGAAATGCACCGGCTCCTGGTGGCGGCCCGCTGTGGACCTTGCCGTTGTTCCGGGGAGCCAGTGCCCTGCTGGTGTGCTGCACCGTTTTCCTCATGTCCGACCCGGGCCTGTTCGGGCGACGAGCGGGAGAGCGGTCAAGGATTCAAGCGGGGAAGTGGTGCGGGCCGGAGGGAGCGGAGCGAACGACCACCCGGTTCCCCGCGCCTTGATCGGGCAGACGCCGGTGCCAAGGTCCCGGTTTGGTCGGACGTGAAGGGGGTGCAGCGCAGGTCGGGGGATCCGGAACGCCTCGCGGCGAGCAGCGCCGGTCCTGCCGGCATCGTGCTCTTTTGTCAGGTGCATCAGCACCTCACAAATAGTTCAAGTATTTCGCCCGTAGCTATTGCTTAAGCGCTGGCTCGAGTTACGGTGGGTCATGGCCTCCACGACAGCGAGGCGAAAAAGGAGACCCACCATGAGCCGCGCCCACGCCTTCGACATTTCCACCCCGCCCGCCCGTCCGTATTGCCCGATCCTGGGCGAGGTCCAGCAAGGCGCTTTGCGCCGTGCCCACGGGATCGCCCGCCACGCCGGCGAGGACGATGTTCGATCGCGCAAAGTTGACCTGCGCAAAGCCCGTCAGCGCAGCGTCGCGGCCCTGAAACGTTCCGGCGTGGACCGGACCTTGGGTTTCGCCTACTGATTTTTTTGCGACGCGCTGGGTGCAACGCACCCTGTTACGCGCCGTTACTGATTTTTTTCAGCCAAGGGCCTTCGGGCTCTTGCGCTGTTTCGTGAAACCGCTAGTTTCAGATGTACAGGCCGTGCACGGGCGCGGTTCCACGCCATTTTCAGGAGGAGACCATCATGGCTGATGTCGATCAACGCGAGCGCTCGAAGCGCCGGTGGGAAACTGTTCCGGAGCAGTATCAAGACGCGGCTTACGCAAAATGGAAGGAGCGTTACCGGACGGTGAACGTGGCCATGTCGCCCCTCGAGGCTGCGAAGGACGTCCAGGACGGGTTTCCCGTGGACGCCGACGGTCAACGCCTGTCCGGGTTTTTCGACGCCGGCCACGAGGTCGAGCAACTGCGCCAGGCGCACGCCGACTCCGGCATGAACGACCGCGGGCTGCGCGGCCTGATCGCCGCGGACTTGCAGCGACGGTACAACGAACGCCGCCAGTCGCTTGAAAGCGCGTTGCGCTTCGCCACCGGGCCGGATCACGTCCGGCTTTCGCTGTTGGGCGATGCCGAGCGCGCGTCCGTCGAGGAACATATGGGACGTCTGCGCGACCTGCCCGACGCGGATCAGCGGATCGAAGCAGCGAAAGACCGCTTCGCCGACCTGCAAGCGTACGACTACGCGCACAACCATCCGATCACGAACCCGGATCGGGACTTCGAAAAGGCACCGCTGTCGGACCGCGAACGGTTCAACTGGCTGTACGGGCGCGACAGCGAAGAGGACGGGAAGCGTCAGCAGCCCGATCGCGCGTTGTACGATCAGAAAGAGTACGAGGCGCTGATGTACAACGCTCAGAGCAGCGACCGTGGCGTGGCCATCCGCCAGATCGAGCCCCTGCCCCGCCCGGCGAACGACGTGGACGTGTCCGTCCGCGAAGCCATCCGGCTCGATGCGGCGCACGCCGTGGAACAGCAGAAACAGGCGGAAGCCCGCGCCGCTGAGCGTGCGAAGGACATGCCGCCCACGTTCGAGCCGCGGGAGTTCAAAGAGCAGGCGTTCCAGCCGGAACCGGACCACCGCCCGCGCGCTACCGACGAGGGCGAGCGGTTCTACCGGGGCACGCTGAAAGAAACCGGTGAAGCGCTCGTTCGTCCCGACGATCCGACCAGCATGTCGCCCTACGCGCGCCTGGAAGGCCGCAACGGTGAGAACTGGAAAGTTTTTGGCATTGGTGTGCCGAAGGCCATTCAGTCGGGCAAGATCAGCGTCGGCGACACGCTCGAACTGCGCAAGATGAACATCGACGAGGGCGGTCGCTGGGTCGCCAAGCCGCACGACTTCGAAGCGCACGAGGAGGCTCAGAAGGTCGAGCACGAGGCCGCGCAGGCGGTTCGCAAGGACGGGTTCACCGCCGCCGAAGCGAAGCGGTTCGAGACGTTCAAAGTTGCGGCGGAAGCCTGGCAAGCGCGGAACCCGACCGAGCAGCAAACCCTTAAAGGGTTTTCGGACATGCTGGACGCGCCCGCTGTGCCCCGTGCCGACGCTCAGGACGAGCCCATCGCGCGGGCCGCGACGCGCGCTCAACGTCGCCTGGACGAGATCCTGGGACGTGTCCCGAAGGCTGAAGCACCGGCGCAAGCGCAGCAAAACCCCGCCGCGGCGGGGGAAGGGATGGCGGCGGAGGTCGACCGCGTCCGTGCCGAGCGCGATCTGCGCCTGGGGCTGAACCAGCCCGCTGCGGCTGCACCCGCGCAGCAGGACGCCCATGTGCAAGCGCTCACGCAGCACAAGAGCGACCAGCAGGTCCTCGCCGACACGCTGAACGCCGCCGGCACGACCATGCGCACGGGCTTCACGAGCGACAAGCAGAACGTCTACTTCGACTTCAAGGTCGGGGGCGAGGCCGTCAACGGCCACGCCGCGTGGAATCCCGAAACGATCGAACTGGGCAAGCAGCAACAGCCGAATGCCATCGACGCTTTCACGTCGTCGAACGGTGGCCGGCTCGAGCAAGCCCTTGGTCACCCGGTGAACGATGAGACCCGGTCGTTCATGAACGACGCGCTGCACGCTTACGTCGAACGCTCTGCGATCGACACGATTCAGCGCGACGGCTACGTCGTGGGGATCCCCAACCTGCCGGACCGTAACGGTCTTGCCGCGAAGCTCGACGCCCGTGCGGCCGAGGTCCAGCAGGACGAGGGCAAGTCCCAGCGTCAGGGCGATGCCGGAGCGGTCGCGGTCCCCGGCGGTGCGGTCGAGCATCAGCAGGCCCAACCCGTCGTCGAGCAACAGGCCCAGCAGGACGCGGAAACGCCGGTGCAAGCCCCGCCGGTGCCGAAGCTCGCGAACATCGGTGAACGGCTGGACGCACGTCCGGCGGTCGAGCAACCCGGGCAAGCCTCTGCTGTCACGCAGGAGCCGGTGAAGCCTGAGGTCGAGGTGCAGGCCCCGGTCGTGGCGCAAGCCGCCCAGGAGCAGGCTGCTGCGCGTCCGGCCGTGCCCAACCTGGCGAACATTGGTGAGCGCGTGGACGCCCGGCAAACGACGGAGCAACCCGCGCAGGAACCGGTGAAGCCCGAGGTCGAGGTGCAAGCCCCCGTCGTGGCGCAAGCCGCCCAGGAGCAGGCTGCTGCGCGTCCGGCCGTGCCCAACCTGGCGAACATCGGTGAGCGTCTTGACGCACGTCCGGCGATCGTGCAACCGGCGGAAGCCCCTGCGCAAGCGCAAGAGGCGGTGAAGCCCGAGGTTGAGGTGCAAGCCCCGGTCGTGGCGCAAGCCGCTCAGGAGCAGAGCGCCGCGCGTCCGGTCGTGCCCAACCTGCCGAACATCGGTGAGCGTCTTGACGCACGTCCGGCGATCGTGCAACCGGCGGACGCACAAAAGGTGGAGCAGCCTGCCCCGGCGCAAGCGCAGCCGGTGGCCCAACCGGTCGCTGACCAACCGGTGAATCATCAGGCGCCGGCGAACGTTCCGGACCGCGCCGCGTTTGCGTCGAAGCTCAACGCCGACGTGCAAGCGTTCAACGCCGAGGCGATCCCAGGGCTGAATCGGCTGTCGTCGTCGATCGAGCGCATGTTCGCGACATCGCGTGCGCTCGAACAGACGCTCGCGAGCACGCAGGACGTTGCCCCGTTGGAACAACTGGTCGCGCAGTCGCAGGCGCCGAGCGAGGGGATGCGGATGCGGCACCGTCACTCCCTGTGATCGGTTGTTCCGCTCTCGAAAAGCCCCGCTTCGGCGGGGCTTATTCAAGGCTTTCTCATGATCGATACCCGGGTGCATTTCACCCTAAATATTTTCCGATCAGCCGTTGACTAAAGTTTTTGATGTGGTTTCCTGGAATGGAGTAATCAATCAGGGGACGCACCATGCGCCGCTTCACGTTCCACCGGACGCCTTCCAACGATCCGCTCAACGCGTCCTCGACGCCTCGTCCCGCTGAATCAGGACTGTTTTTCGGATTGCAGGCCTCGCAGAAAATCACGGGTCCGCGCTACACGCCCAAAGCCATTCGCCAGCGGTCACTGAAAGACGTCCCCGCCCCCATCGCGAAATACCTTCAATCTCCCTCCATTGTGCGCCGTCTGAAAGTCCTTGACGCCGCGTTCACCCCCGACGGTTTTCTCCGAATCAAAACGGATTATCTGGTGCTCAGCGTTGAGCAAAACCGGACGATGCGTTTTGGACCGGAGACGATCACCGCGAAAGCGTATTTCGAGCGCGTGATCGAACGCGGCGACCTGATCGACGCGGTGGTGCTTCCCCATGTCGAAGACGGGAGCCATCCGATTGAGGCGTTCTGGATCGACGTGCGTTATGTCGGTGCTTCCCCGTCGGACGGCTGGGGAACGATGAAAGAAGACGGTCAGTTCGCTATGCGTGCGAAAGCCGGCGAGAAAGCAGAGCGTGTTGTGACGCGCATGCTGCGCGACACTGCGGGACACACGTTCGACGAGGGTGCGTGCGAGACGCCGGGGTTCTTCGAGATCCGCTCGAAGGACAAGCGGATCCGCCGGCCAGACCGCGTGTGCCTGTGCTGCGGCATGACGGTCGAAGTGAAGAAGCGCAACAACGACACGAACTTCGTCGTGTCGCACAGCGATCGCCGGTCTTTCCACACCGAGAACGCTGCGAACGGGGTCCACGCCTTCGTGTTCGCCGACATGCGGCCACGCTTTGTGGCCAACGCCGACATCGCCCGCGCGCTGGTGAACGGGCGTTACACGAACGGCCAAGGAACGCACGACCGTTGGGCCGAGATCGACCAGGACGCGGTGCGCGTGATCGAGCCGCCCCGGTGCAACGCGGTGATGCTGCAACGCGCGGCGTAAAACCCTCCATACCTTTGGGCGGCTGACGCCGCGGGGCACTCCCGCTTCGCGCCGTTCCTGGCGGGGCAGGTTGATCTTTGCACCGTGGGCTGGCCCCGCCTCCGGCCTACGGCGCCGTTCGGGGTGACCGCCCTCTTTTCCAGGTTTCCAACGGGACGGGGAAGGCGTTCGTCGCGTCCGCGCTTGATGAGCGGAAACGAAGAGCGGAGCCGAAGCTCCGCCTGTTCGGCCGAACGTTGAGGCGGCGATTCAGTGGCTGAACATGCCGATGATGAAGCCAGCGGCCAAGCCCGTGATCGTCCAGAAAAGAATGACCTTCGAGGACGGCTTTTTGGTGTCGTTCATCCGTGCCTGCATCTCCTTGCGTGCGCTCTCGTGCTTCTCCACGCACTGTTTCTTCGCCAGTTCCGTCATCCGGATCTGCCGCCGGGCACCCTCCGGATCCTCGGCCATGCGTGCCTGCTCGCTGGCGATGCGACGATCGGCCGAGGCCATGTCCCGCTGAAACTTCAGGTCCATGTACTCGATGTCGTCCGCGGTGGGTTTGCTCCGTTGAGCGTTCTCCCTGCTGTGCGCAAGACGCGCTTTCACGTGTCGGATCGACCCGATGAGCGCTCCGCACATCCCCGAAAACAGCATCCAGAAAAACGTGGTCATGGTGTCCCCCTGATAAGTGGTTGTGTGTGGTTCAGTGAACCAGACGGTTGGCGAATGTCAACCGCTGCAGCCTCCGTCTTTTGCTCTAAAACGCTGACGGCCAACGCCTTGGCGCCCACGCCACAAAAGTAGGTGCTTTTCACCCCAAAACGCTGGACTTCTTTCCCAGGTTTTGTATGTACGAGGGATGGGCGCCTTGCCCGATCAACCCCAGGAGGAACGCATCATGAAGATCCGTTACAAGAGCGCTGGCACCAGCGCGACCATTCTCGCCGTTGCTGTCAGCGTGCTGGGCATGTCCGGCTGCGCGTCGATCGCTGGGGGCTCTCAGTCGATCGGAAACGCCGTCGGCGTGAAAGACCCCACCATGGCTTCGACCGTTGGTGGTTGCGCCGCCGGGCTGTTCGGAGGTGCCGCCATCGGCGCTGCGACCAAGGGGGGCTGGATCGGTGCCGGTATCGGCGCCATTTCCGGTTGCCTGGCCGGCGGCTTCATCAGCCGTGAAGCGAGCATCCAGCAACAACTGAAGGAAGCGCAGGAGCAGCAGAAGCAGATCAACGCCACCCTCGCGCAGTATCACGCCCAACTGGCTGCTGTGGTCTACACGAAGCAGGTCGCGAGCGACGAGAAGACTGCCGAGAACCACAAGATCGAAGCGTGGGACAAGACCGTCGTGCCGATGCCTCCGGGCCACGGTCCGGACGTGCAAGCGGTATTGAAGAAGGTCGCCTCCCTGACCGCCGCGTCGAAGAAGGTCCCGCACATCGACGTCTACGTGAAGAAGGCGGACGAGCAGGCGTACAGCGATGCGCTGAACGCTGGCCTGCAGGGCACCAAGGTGATGTTCGCGACGCACATCGTCACGAAGAACCCGCACCTGGACGTGACCCCGATCCCGGATCCGGCCCCGGCCGCAACGACGACCGCGCCTGCTTCGGGTGCGGTCTACCAGCCGGCCGCGAAGTAAGCGCCGTGCATCACGGGGCGGTCCGCCGCCCCGTTCCTACAACGAAACAGGAGGAAGACCATGTCCCACGTAGAAGACGTAAAGGATCCCGAGCTCGCCGCCATGCTCGCCGACGTTGCCGGCGATCCGATTGGTGCGATGGAGCCCGCGCCCGAGCAACCGGCCGAAGCCGCTGCTCTCGCGTCGCCCGAGCGCGAGAGCATGAGCCCTGCCGCTCAGGACGCCATCGATAAACGTGCCGCGCTGGTCGCCGCATCGGAAGCCGTAATTCGTTCCGTTGAAGGAGAAGCCGGGCTGTACACGATGGTCGATGGGATGAACCGCACGCTCGACGGTGCGCGTCTGATTCTGGGTTCCGTGTTCAGCCTGCCGAAGTACACCGTTGACCGCTTTAAGGGGGCTGAGATTATGGAAGCCTCTTCTGAACTGTATAAGGCGATGCGCACGGGCGAGGCGTTCAAGCTCGACCCCTTCATCTCGATGGACGCCCAGGTTCAGGCGATGGGCGCAGCGTTCGCTGCCTGGGGCGAGGCACGCCAAAAAGTTACCAGTGAAGGGACCGTGTCCACCGCCCGTGCCGCAAAGGAACAGGGGGAACGTGAACGTTTGATCTGCGATTCAGTTACGCTCCCGGATCAGTATCTCCGTGCTCGCGAGGCTGCCCGGGAGTTGAACGCAGCGACCCTGCAACTGAGTGCTGAACTGACGTCCATGGGCGATTTCGCCGCCGCTTACGAGCGGGCGCTGGACGGCGACTGGTCTGCGGTCGAAACGTGGCAGAGGACCCATCAAGCGAAGCTCGAACGGGCGCTTGCTGCGTCTGCGAAAAAGTCCCCCCTGCCCGTCGAAGACACGGAACCGCAGGGACGTGCGGAGACGTCGCAGGCGTCGCAGGTTGACACGACCATCAGGGCTAACGACGACGAAATCCTGGCGCCGATCCCGCTGGAGCAGATGGGCCCGCCGGTCAGCAAGGCCGTCGCTGGACCGTTGGATCAGGTCACGGACGCGCCCCCTCCCGCTCGGACGCAGGACGAGGCGGAAGCCGCTTTCGCGCAGGCCGAAGCCATGCCGGACGACGATGCTGTCGCGAAGTCGCTCGCACTGTCTGAAGCAGCCGAAGCCACGAGCAACGCTGCCGACGCGCTGCCCGACGATGCGGACGATCAGGACCCGATGGACGCGCTGTTTCGGGAGGATCCGTTGCCGCGCGTCACGCACGCCAGCGACCCGCTTGCACCTCGCGACGCCCAGTCTCCGTTTGACCCGATGGCGTTCCTGCACAAGCACTTCTACCCCCTCGCCGGCGGTGCGGCCGTCCTTGTCCTCGGGGCAGCGTTCTTCATCGGTCACCTTCACCGCTCGGAGCCTGTGCCCCTGCCTGTGCCGGTTGCGGCACCTGCTCCCGCTCCGGTGGTGCAAGCGCCTCCGGTCGTGCCCGCTCCGGCGTCGGCCGCTCCTGCGGTGCGCCCTGCGCCTGCCCCTGTGAAGCCAGCGGTGGTGAAGGCTGCTCCGGCGACCCTGCCCGCGCCCGCGCCGACGGTCCGCAAGCCGTCTCGCTTCGTCGAGCATGAGCACGTCACGACGATGCACGAGACGAATCAGGCGCTGGATCAACTCCGCCAGAAGCTCGGCGAGTGACCGTCGTGCCTTCCGGAACGCCCTGCTTCGCGCGGGGCGTTTCTTTTTCGACGCATAGGTGTTTTTCACCCTGATGGATGTTGACACGCCCGCCAGGTCTGTTTTTATGAAGGGACAACGACAGAATCGATGGAGGATCCCGATGAACCCAGCCGCCGCTTACGTGCCGCTCGCGCAGTATTCCGCGCAGCCCAACCTGCCGATTTACGACCCCTCAATGATGCTGACGATCGGCGTGCCGTCGCTCATCGTTGTTGCGCTGCCGCTGCTCATTTTCGTGCTGCGTTGGGTGCGGTTCGCAACGTCGTCGAAAGACGACGGTTCGACCGTCTCGGCGCCGGGCTTCATTCACACATCGCTGACGCTTTTGACGTTGCCGCTCGTCGTGGTGCTCGCGTGGCTGGTGGTGTTCAACGCAGCCGCCTGGCAGGTCGCGGGCGGTTACGACTGCTCCGACGCCACGCCGGTCGTGCATCCCCGTCTGGGACGCGCGTCGCCGGACTCCAACCTCTGCTTCAACCTCGGCTCGAAGGTCAACGCGAACGCGACCGGTGTCGCGCACAGCGCTGAGAACGCCGCTAGCGAAGGGATCAACGTGTTCACAGGAGGTCAGCGATGAGCCATTTCGACAACGAGGGCGCAACGCCCGTCTCCCCCAAGGGCCTGCTGATCAAGCTCGGCGCGCTCGTCGCGGGGCTGGCCGTGGTCGGCTACGTGGGGCTTCGCCTCGGTCACGGGGACGTGAGCCTGCCGAACGTGCCGTTCGTGGGATCCGTGACCTCTGCCCCCGCCGTGCATGTGCTGACGCCGGAGGAGGACGTGCAAGCGTCGATCAAGGCGAACCCTGCGCTGGTGAGCCGTCAGGCGTGCATGAACCTGAATCTGAACGCGCCGGCCGTGCTGACGATGCTGTCGCACCCGTCCGCCGCTGACCTCGACGGGTTGTCGAACGACGAACTGCGTTCGATGGCGTTCACTTTGGCCACGCTTGTTCCGGGACGACCGGTTGCAGCGATGGGGACGATGTTCACGAACCACGCCGCGCTTGTCAATCACCTTGTTCAAGCGTCCGCGTTGCCCGTCTTCGCAAACCCGAACGGGGCGGAGACCCAGCGCGTCAACGCCTACCTGGACACGTGCCGTTCGATGTACCCCGGCCGTGACGAAGACGCTGCGGCGTTCGTCCGGGTGCGCGCCTACACGCTGATGCGGATCGGCTTCAACGTTATGTCGCTCGTGCAGCGGCATGGCCAATAAGACAGGAGGAGACATGGAAAACCAAGCCAAACGATCGATGTTCTCGGTGGCCAAGGAGTGCCTGGCGCTGTGGTGGGCGTTCAGCCGGGGGAAAGAAATCCTGATGGAGGACGGCCGAACGTACCGCGACGAACTGAGCCGGCGCTCGCGCCTGTTCGACCGGATCGGTCGCCTGGTGCTCTTCGCCCCCGAGGACATGGCATGCCACTGGGACTTCTTCATGGTCCCCGGCGATCGGCGTCACCGCGCGGGCTACTACACCGAAATCGCTGCGAAGAACGTGCACGACAACCAGACGCGGGTGCGTGTGCGCGAACTGCTGAGCAAGAAAGCCGCGAAGTTCGGGGTCGTGGTGGTGCTGCTTGGGGCGTTCATTGCGCCACGTTTTGCGCAGCACATGACCCCGCTCCATCTGTTTTCCGGCACGAGCGCCAGCCTCATCGGTGCGTCGTTGCAGCGTTTCTAAAAAGCCAAGGAGGAGACCATGAGCAAGAATCCCACGAGCCGCCAACCCATCGAAACCGGTGTTCTCGGTCGCGCTTACGCGAAAGACCTGGAAGCCATCCGCGATGATCAGCACGCCAAACACGTCGAGTACTTCACGTACCACCTGGGTGTGCGCGAGGACGACGCCCGCGACGTTCCGCACGACCTGCGCGACACGCAATCGGCGACCCAGGTCACGTCGAACCTGGCGCCCATCTCGTCGGTCGTGAAAAACGGTAAAGGCGACGAGGACGAGATTGCCCACGGTGGTTCGTCCTTGGTCGAGAGCCTGATTTTCTACGCGCACCCGTTCTTCACGCTCGTGTCGATGCTGATCGTTGCGTTCCTGTTCGGCGGTTCTCCGCTGCTCGGACTAGCGTTCTTCCTGGGGGCGCAAGCCGCCTATGCGCATTTCACCATTCCTCTGTTCGGGCGCAACTGGCGCTACAACATGCGGCCGACCGTGAAGACCGCGGTCGGGATCGGTGCGTTGCAAGTCGTGCTGGCTGCTCTGCTGCCGCCGTCGCTGGTTGCTCCGCTGCTGGTGATCGGGAACGTGGCAATGCTCGCCCGTCCGTTCCTGGAAGGTCGCCACGTGAGCCGCGGGCTGGGTCGTCGTCCGCTGCCGATTCAGGGTTACTTCCCGCCAAACCTGAGCAACGAGCGAGAGCGTCGTGCGCAGCAGATCGCCGGTGCTTCGGACCTGTCGAAGAACGGCCCGTTCATCACCCTCGGCCACGCTACCGGGAAGTTCCGGGAGATGGGCCACCCGTTCGCGCCGGACCGCGGCGCGCCGATGGGTGGATCGGTCGCCGACATGATCAAGCACATCGCAGCGTTCGGTCGCCCGGGCTCTGGTAAATCCTTCGGTCTCGCGCGTCCGTTCGCCCAGCAATGGATGACGCTGGGCACCATGGTCAAGCGTCTGGTGAACGGCGTGGTGAAGGACGTGTGGGAGAACTGCGGCGGGATGTTCATCATGGACACGAAAGCGGAACTCGGTCGTGACCTGATCCGCGACGCCCGCAAGATGTCGCTGGACAAGTTCGGGATCGAACTGATCGAGATTGGTACGGACGATGGTTGCGTGCCGATGGCGATCCTCGAAGGTCTCGGCCCCACCGACATCGCTCAAGCCCTCGCTGAGATTTCAGGCGAAGGCAAAGGGGGCAACCCGTTCTTCGAGAACAGCACTTACAAGTGGATTCAGGTCGCCGGCACGCTGATGGCGGGCGCGATCGACGTCCAGACCGCACGTCTGGATGCGGTCGCTCAGAACCTGAAGCACCCGAGCACCGGTGAGGTGCTGGGGTACACGAGCTACCAGCACGTCCTCGACACGTACAAGAAAGCCGGCAAGCCGCTGCCGCAGTGGGTTCGGGACACTTTCAAGCGCGATTTCATCTGGATCTGGCCGCACCTGGAAGACATGTGCAAGGACTTTATCCAGGACCGGGTGTTCCTTGAAGGAAAACTGCCGCTGGACAGCAACGGGAAGGAGATCAAGAGCTTCGTGAGCCACGCGCCCAAGACGCCCGCCGGTGGACTGGTCGGTCAACTGCAACAACTGGATTACTACAAGACCCGGCTCGACACCGTTAGCCGGTCGTTGCCGCACGACCAGCAAAAGGCGCTCAACGCTCAACGCGCGAAGGGCCTGATGCTCGAGAACGCGATCAAATACGCCACGCGGTTCCTCCCTGACATGGAGGAGGAAACCCGCAAGAACATTCTGGCGACGGTCGGCTCGTGGCTCGACACGGCAAGCACTTGCGAACTGCTGATCCCCTGGCTGCAATACGAGACCGGGGCCGACGTGACCGCCTGCCTGCGCGGCGGGATGGTGGCTCTGTCGCTCTCCAAGACGGAGCACAAGAAGGCCGGGATGTTCTTCCTGGACCTCGCCAAGCGTCGGTTCTTCAACGCCATTCTGGCGCGACCTGAAAACTGGCGCGAGGATGTGACGCAGCGCCCCGTGCTGCTCGAAGTGGACGAAGCGCAAGGGTTCCTGGCAACCGGCGGTGGGCAAGAAGCGCCGGAGGCCGCGATCTTGCAGATGGCGCGATCGAAGGGTTGCGTGGCGTTCTACCTCACGCAGTCCTATTCAGAGTACGACGCCCGGCTCGGTCACGCTGCTGCCAAAGCTTTCGCTGGCAACTTCAACTCTTTCATCTCGTTCGACGCCGAAAACGACACGCTGGAATGGGCTCGAGATCGGATCGGCAAGCACCGCACGGTGGAGTTCAAGGGTATGAACGCGGGGCGGATGGCGCAAGACCGCTTCACCGTTCCGCTGGAGGTGGACGATCCCGCGGAAATGGTTCGGATCCACGCGGAACGCGCGTTCGAACAGACGTACCCAACGGACGTCGTGCTCACGGACGACGACAAGAAGGAACTCGACGATGTGGCCCACCGGGGCAACACCGGCCTGCACATGCGGGGCCACGTTGTGCGCATGTTCACGCTCGACCTGCTGAAAGCACCGCTCGTCGGGTTTGCGGCGGTCAAGGCGGACCTGGTGCTGGTGAAAGGCTGGGCGACGCGTCAATACCACGCGGTACTTCGCAAGGGGGGAGCGAAAACCACGTCGTCCGTCGAGGAAAAGGTTGCGCCCGTTAAATTCGAGGCACGTATTGTGGAAGAGGTGGACGGCAAGAACATCGTCGAGCCTTTCTTCAACTCCTCCCGGTTTGGGTTGCTGAAGGACGACTTCATGTGCGTGGCCAGTTTCAAACGCGGTGGTAGCGGTGTGCGCGAGGACGTGATGAAGGCGATCAAACGTCTGAGCATCAAGCAGATCCGCGACCTCGCGTCGCACCAGCCTGGCGTCGTCACCTTGTTCGATATGCTCGACACGGCGGGGATTGCGTACGACCGGGACGCGTGATAGTACGAAGGTTCCTCCTCTGTCGGTCACATCCAACCGACAGTTGCCCGGCGAGAGCCGGGCTATTTTTTTGCCCCGCGCACCCTTGCGCACCCCTCGAGACGGAGCGGCTAACGCCGCGGGTCCCTCACCCGGGTGCACCTCCGGTGAAGGCGCCGGGCTCCTCCGACACGACGCTCTGCTTCCACGACAGGTGACGGCGCGTGAGCGGGTCGCCCGGACGCGAATGCGGCCCAGGTTTTGGTGCCCCGCCGATCCGCTCAACCCTTCCCACGTCCCTGCTCTCCCCAGTGGTTTTCGTCGCCGTGCAGCCCTCCCCGTAAAGGCTCACCCGTCGCTTGCGAGCATCCCGCAAAGCCTCACCTTTGCCGGCACCGAACGTCTTGTCGCGGTCCGCGCCACACCCTGCGACCTTTTTTTGCCGTACACGCCCGTACACGCTTGCCAAGCTCTTTCAGTCGGTTACTTTGGGTTGAGACCCCCCGCGCAGAACGAGGGGCAGCCTCGCAAACGTCAGGTGCTCTTGCACCTGCCATCGTTTTATCAACCTTCTGGAGGAGACCCCCCATGAGCAAGCCGTTCAATCCCACGTCGTACAACCTGCGCCGCTCCGCGGTCAGCATCGCGACTCTCGCAGCACTCGCCCTCGCCGCCCAAGGCGCGCAGGCCCAATCGGTGGTCGTCACCTCGTCGACGCCGTCCGTGGACATCACCGGCGCCACCGGTGCGCAGTTCGGACCGGACGCGAGCACCGTCATCGACAGCGTGACCAACTCGGGCACGGACGCTTCGAGCGGCGCCAACGGCGTGGACAACGCCGCTTCGATCACCAGCATCACGACCAGCAGCGGGTCGTCCACGACCGGCCAGACGAACGGGATCTCGAACACGCAGAACATCGGCACGATCACGAACAATGGGACGATCGGTCCGAACGGTATGTCCGGCAACGCCGGCATTCTGAACACCGGCTCGGGCCACATCGGCACGATCGACAACAAGAGCGGCGGCGTCATCGGTAGCGGTATGGCCGCGCAGTACGCGATCGAGAACGATGAGGGTGCGAGCATCGATACGATCATCGACGAGAGCGGGGGTTTAAAGATCGGCCTGATGAACGGGGAAGCGTACGTGCTGAACGACGGCGCGATCGGCTCGTTCGAGGAAGATGGCACGCTCAGCGGCGTCATGTCGGGGATGACCGGCTTCTTCGTCAACGGCGCCACGGGTACCGTCCTGGACGCCACGATCGGCGCGACGGGCCGGGTAACGCTCAGTGGGACCACGCCGGGCTACGTGAACGAAGGGACCACGACGAACGTGAACATCGCAGGTATGCTGAGCGCGGGCGGTGACGGGGTGGTCAATGGTTCGCCGACGAACACCACCGCATCGATCGCCAGCATCGATGTGAGCGGGCAACTGAACGGACAGGGCGGGAATCAAACCGGCGACGGTATTCACAACTACGCGCAACTGGGCGATGTGACCGTCGAAACCAGCGGTACGCTGAACGGCTCGGGCGTCGGGACCGCGGCGTTCGACAACGAAGCAGGCGCGACCGCGGGTAACTTCACGGACCTGGGGTCGTCCGGCGCTGAGGGTGCTGTCGTCTGGAACAAAGGCACCATGCAAAACGCGACGATCGGAGGCTGGGTCTCGTCGTCCGAAGCGTCGGTCATCGACAACGAAGGCGTCATGGGCGACCTGAGCATCACGACTGGTGCCGTCGCGCAGACGCTCGCAACGGACGACTTCAACGCGGTGATCAAGAACGGCACCAACGCGACCATGTCGTCCATCCAGGTGAACGGCGACGTTGCCGCCTCGTCGGGTGTCGGTATCGAGAACGATGGCACGGTCACGAACGGCATCACCACCGGCACCGGCGGCACGATTTCGGGCACGACCGGCATCGTGAACAACGGTGACCTGCCGACCCTGAACGTTGGGGCGGGCAGCAACGTCATGGGTACGGTGGTGGCTGGGGTTGCGCTCAACGCCGGTTCCACCACGGTCAGCGTGAGCGGTGTCCTCGACGGTTCGGGGACAACCGCCGACGGTCTCGACGTGGGCGCGGGTGCGAACGCGACCGTGACCGCGCAAGGTTTCGGCTCGATCGCAGCGTACGGTTCGGGCAACGGGGTGAACGTTGCGTCCGGCGCGACGGCCGACGTGACGGTCAACGACAACGCCAACGTCGAAGCATTTGGCGCTGGCTCCGCGGTGAACACCGCCGGCAACCTCAACCTGACGCTCGTCGGCCGCAACGCCCAGGTTTCGAATCTCGGCAATGGGTCCGCCATCACGGTCGCTCAAGGCGGCAACCTGACGCTCACCGCAACCGGGTACAGCGCCGCCGGTGCGGGTCCGGACATCTCGTCCGGCGACGGCACCGCGCCGACGATCGACATCGCGGGCACCGCTGCGCTCGACCTCGATGCGCTGGTGGCGAACACGGGCAACGGGACCGCCGTTCAGATCGAGAGCACCGGCTCCGTGACCTCCTTCAAGGTCCAAGGGGTCATCGAAGGTGCGATCAAGAACCTGTCGTCGAACCCGCTTGTGATCGACGGTGCGGACACGTACACCGACGGTAACAGCGTCAACGGCGAACTGGGCCTGCTCACGGGCGCCGGCGTACTCGGCCAGTCCGTCATCGAGAGCACCGGCGACGTGACGTTCGCGTCCGGGTACACCGTGTTGAACGATTCGGTGACCGCCCCCAACGTGAACGTTTCCACCGGTGCCACGTTGGTCTCCCATGCGCCGGTGGCGATCAACGGTAACTTCAACGTTGCCGACGGCGCGGGGCTGGTGTCGCAAGTCGTGAACGGTCTGGACGCCGGTTACGGTCAATGGAACGTCACTGGCAACTCGACGTTCGCCGGCTCTACCACGGTGACGCTTGCGCCCTATACGACCTTCGGGTTCGCGGGCGGACAGCGGTATCTGCTGGTGAGCACCGCCGGCACGGCGAGCTACAACCTGCCGGGGATCGCGGCCAGCGCACTGGGCTACTCCGGCACGGTGACCGCTGAGCAGGTTGGGAACAACCTGTACGCGGTGCTGGGTTCAACCTCGACGGGTACCGGAACCGGAACCGGCACTGGCACTGGGACCGGAACGGGTACGGGCACCGGTTCCGGCACGGGTACGGGCACCGGTTCCGGCACGGGTACGGGTACTGGCACCGGAACCGGCACGGGGACCGGCGGCGGGACGGACACGGGTGGTGACACGACCACCACGTCCCCGACGTCGCCCACCGATCCGACCACGCCCACCTCGCCGACGAGCCCGACGAGCCCGACGTCGCCGGTGGTGCACAGCGTCGCCGGTGGTGCACAGCGTCGCAGGTCTCACGCAGACCTCGGTCGCCGCGTCCAACGGGATCGTGCGGTACACCGGGTGGAACAGCGCCGGGCTGATGAACGCTGAAAACGTGGTGCTCGCGATCGAGCAGAACGGGACCGCGCGCCAGGTGACGCAAGCCGGCACGCAACTGGCCGCGATCCCGCACGCGCAAGCCGGCAACGCGGCGCTCGCGATCACGGACGGTGCCTTGGGCGTGGTTGCTGATCGTGCGGAAGGTCAGCGCGCTGCGAAGCAAGCAGGTGCCGCGATGGGCAACGGCGTGCAGACTTGGGGTCAAGCGTTCGGCGGTTCGGAGCAACGCGGATCGACCGACGGCGGGACGTTCGGCGAGGTGAGCGGTTCGCACCTGACCTACGGTGGTCTGGCGGTCGGTGTGGACAAGGCGGTCGGCAACGGTGACTGGCGTGTGGGCGGTGCGTTCACGTACGCCCACGGTCAGAGCAACGCCACGGGCGATGCGAGCGGTCAGGATCTGAACGTGAACTCGTTCGGGTTCACGCTCTCGCAGAGCTACGCTCCGGGTCGCTTCTACGTTGACCTCGCGGAAAACGTCAGCATCCACCAGTTCGACGAAAGTCGTTCGATCAACCTGGCGGGCGTGACCGCCGGCGGTGCCAGCGGTCACTTCTCGGGCCAGTCCTACGGTGCTCGCCTGGAAACCGGTCTCCCGCTGCTCTGGAAGAACGGCATCGAAGTGACCCCGCTGTTCGGATTGACCGTGCAGCACGTCAACCTCGGTGGCTACACCGAAACGGACGGTGGTTCCGGCCTGGGTCTGGCGGTGAACGGTGCGAGCTACACGTCGGTGCGTTCGACGCTGGGCGTGAAGGTGTCCAAGGCGTTCGAAACGAAGGCTGGGACGGTGGTGCCGTATGTCCGGATGGGCTACGTGCACGAGTGGTCGGGCAACGTGCCGAACACCACCTCGACGTTCAACGGTGACGCCACGGGCCAGACCACGTTCACGACCGTGAGCGCGAGCCCGGTGCGCAACATCGCCGACGTGTCCGTGGGCGCCACGCTCTACCGCGCCAAGGGCCTCTCGCTCAACGCCCAGGTGAACGTTCAGGCGGGGAGCCATTACACCGGTGTTGCCGGTGGCGTGCAGGCGAAGTGGGCGTTCTGATCGTCCAACCTTCATGCAAAGCCCGGCCGCGTGCCGGGCTTTTTCGTTGCGGTACGCCCCGCCTCTCTTGCTTTTTCCCGCCCGTCTGGTTCCCTGGAGGGAGCCAAAGCATCGCACCAACGTCCGGAGGACACCCCCATGCGCGCAGCCGTCGAACTCGTTTTGCCCGTCATGCGCCTCGGGGAGGTCCGCCCCGGCCGCGGGTCCGCCGTCTCGATCGACGTGATCGTTCCCATCAACGGGAAGGACCACGTCGTCACGTTCCATCGCGAGGTCAACGGTCGCAAACGCGGGACGTGGGCGAGCGATGAGCCCGCGCAGTTCGCCACCTCCGGTTATTACCGCATGGTCGCCGCCGTGCTCGACGCGCTCGGTCGTGCCGGGGGCGATTACGACCTGGCGTTCTGCCGGACCGTGCTGCAGGACCTGCACGGGTATGTCTCCGCGGTCGCTGACGCTGCGCTCGACGAGTACGACGACCAGGTCGCCGCGGCCTGACCCACATCCCGGGAGACGACCATGACGACGCGCGAGGGCTGGTTTTACGTGCACGACACGCATCCTCTGTTCCTCGCGCTCCACGGGTTGGGGGCGATCGTCCCCGCCATCGCCGCGGTGAAAGCCGCTGGGGTGGACCTGAACCGAATCGCGTATGACCACAAGGGGGATGGCGTCGAAGTGCAATCCCTGCTGGACATCGCGCTGGCCAATGCCGGGGACGGTGCGATCGCGGCCTTGCTCGCGGCCGGTCTGGACTCCAACGCGCCGGACGTCAACGGGATCCTGCCGCTTTTCCTGATCGACGCGATGGCCGTCGACACCGTCGAAGCGTTCATCGCCACCGGCGCCCGGGTGAACGTCAGGAACGGTGAGGGACGAACGCCGCTCTTCCGGGCGTGCTACGACGACGTGCCGATCGACACCGTTCGCGTGTTGCTCAACGCGGGGGTGGACGTCAACGCAACGGACGACCATGGCGAAACAGCGTTGCACGAGGCGACGTCGAACGCTGCGGATCCCACCGACCGGGTGCGTCTGCTGATCGACGCGGGGGCGGACGTCAACGCCGCCGACCTGGACGGTCGTGGGCCCCTGCTGAACGCGGCGCTGTGCGATCAGGTCGCGTGCGTGCGGCTTCTGCTCGAGCGCGGCGCGGATGCGGTGCGGGTGGTGATGCACCCGGATTTCCCGAAGGGGGCGACGACCGACGCCGTGAAGGTTGTGCGTGAGGCGGCGGCCGAGGAGGAACGGCGATCCCTGCGCGCCGTGGCGGATGGGGAAGTCGGGGATGTGATCGGGGTGGCGCGCCGACGGCTGTGAGCGTTGTCGCCTCAGCGCTTCTCCTCTTTGGCGTCGAACGCCAACACGCGTTGCTCCAGCGCCGCGATGGAGGGCTGGTCCTCGGACCGCTCCGGCAGGACTTTCAACGGCTTGCCGTCGTAATCCTTGTATTCGGAATGGCGGAGCAGTTTCGAGAGCTTCACCCGGTAACGCGTGTCGATGGTGAGCAGGTGCTCGTCGAACAACGTGTGGATGTCGGCCCGCAGCAGGATGCCGTTGCGCGTCGAGTAGTCCGTCTTCTGGGCGTGGGGTGTGATGTGGGCCGCTTCGAGGACCGCATCGATCATCGATCCGGTCACCGCGCACCTGCGGCGGTAGGCCGAGAGCAGGCCATCGCGAAAGGGACCTTGGCCACGTCGGGTCTTGATGGCCCGCTGCTGGATCACCTCGTCGTCGGTTTCCTCATCGTCGGACTGGGTGGCATCCGGGCCGATGTCGAGGTCCGGCTTCACGCCGCGCACGATCTTGCACTCGCCGGTCACAGGGTTGTGCCGGTGGACGTACCAAGGTTCGCTGTCCAGCATCCGCCGGCTCACCGCCGACGCTTTCTCAGCCAGTTCGTCGCGTGAACGACGGTCGCCGTCGCACACGATCACGTGCACCGCCGTTCGTCGTTCGTAGGACTCGCGGATCGCCGCGTCGAGGTTCAACGCTCGAACCGACTGGTCGATCGCCCTCGACCTGGCGGACGCCGATTGCGTCGCATCGTCGGCGATGCGTTTCAACTCGTTCGCCGTGTCCAGCACCGACTCCGCGAAAAACGGGATCCCGTCTTCCGCCTGCAGCGTGCCGTGCCACAGGCACAGCACGTAGCCCTCCGCAGGGGAACCGAAGGACCAGTTGTAGCAAAACTGTGGGTTGGACCGGTAGTCCTCGACCTCGCTGCCGTCCTTGCGCCGGTGCCAAGCGTCCACCGAAATGTTCGCGCGCACCAGGATGTCGTAGATGACCTCTTTTCGCCGCGGCGCCAGGTTTTCCAACGCCTCGACGTCCGGGTTTGTCCCCACGCGGCTGAAGGTCACGTAGCGCGCGGTGCGATCGACGCGCGACTTGCGCCACCCGTTCGTCATCCAGGCGAGCGCCTGCACGTGCGAATCGACGCCGGGCGTTGAGTTTTGCCACCACTCGTCGTGATTCAGGGCGGACGGTGGCAGGTTTTTGCGGATGATCGCCTCGATCTGGTCGAAGCTCAGCGTCAGTTCGCTGCCGGTCGCCTGTCGAAGGTAATCCCCGAGTGCTGCGTATTTGCTCATTTTGTTTGTCGTTGTCGATGAGGTCGAACACGGTGTGTCAGGGATCTTATCCCACCTGTGACCCCCGGACCCTGCGGGACCCTTGTGGTGCCGGACGCATGCAAACTCCTGGGAGCCTGGCGGCTCCGGGCACCCCGCTTCGCGCCGTCTCCTGCGGTGATTGCCCCGCCACCATCGCCTGCGTTCGGTGGTCGGGTGCATCGCCACCGCGCCCGCCCTGCGCACCGCAGGTGCTCTGCGGGTGCGTGCCCTCCGCCTCCGGCGGGATGTTGCCCGCAGGGTCTCCGATCCTCGCAGGCGCTCGGTTGACCGGCGGTGTGCGTTTGCTAGGTTCATAGCAACGTTCATCCTACGAGGAGACCCCATGTCCTACGCCCCCGCCCCCGTCCGTTTCCAGGATGCCCCGACGCCCGGCCCCCGCGTTCTCACGTCCACCCCCGACGCCGGTCGTGCCCCCGAGCGCGGGATGGTCTACGTGCTCACCAACCCGAGCATCCCGGGCCAGGTGAAGGTCGGCGCGACGACCCGAACGGCCGAGCATCGCCGGAACGAACTGTCCCGCGCAACGGGCGTCTCGACCGAGTTCGAGATCGCGTTCGAAGCCGCGTTCGCCGACGTGTGGGGCGCCGAGCGCGCCGCGCACGTGCACCTCGCTCAATACCGCGTGAACAACAACCGGGAGTTCTTCCGGTGCGACGTCGCCACCGCGGTCAAGGTGCTCAAGCACCTCGCTGGGTTGGAATCGCACGACCGCAGCGCCGTGGAGCAGTTGAAGAAGCAAGGCGTCGCGATGCTCTTCGGGATCGACGGCGAAATCAAGGACCTCCCCCGCGCCCTCGAACTGCTGGGCCAGGCGTCGTCGATGGGGTCCGTGTGGGGTTCGTACTATGCCGGTCGTGCCGCGCACGAGATGAGCCGGGACAAGGGCAAGAGCCCGAATGCCCGGTCCGACCTGCGCCGGAAAGCACGGGGGTTTTACCTCGAGGCGCAAGCCGAGGTGCCGGCCGCAGGCGGTTGGATCGCGCTGCTCTACTGGGACATCAAGCAATGGGGGGACGGCAACCGCGAATGGGACGCTTTCGTCGCCGCCACCGCTGCGTCGGACAAGCCGTCCCGTGATTCGCTCACCGTCCTGCTGGACTATGCCGGGTTCCGTTTGAACTACCCCAACAGCGCCGCGCGTCCGTGGCGCAACGCTGCGGTCCTGGCGCACATCGATGCGCTCGTCGCCCTGTGCGGGACCCGTTCGGACCGCGATCGCGTCAAACGCGCGCTGCTCGGGGAAGCGGTGCCCGCGCTGCCCAGCCACCACGACCGTGGAAATGGACGGGCCGGTGGTCGCGCGAACAGAAGCAATGCCCCGGCTCCGAGAGTCGATCGGTGGGCGGGAAAACCGGCGGCGCTTCGTGCCGTCGTGGCCGTGCTGCGCGAGCCTGCAGGGTGGATGCGTGACCTGTTCGTCTGGAGCCCTGCCACCGCGTTGCTCCTCGCGACGTCGATCGGCTGCTACGCGTTCGACCACGAGGGATTTGCCGTGCTTGCCGGGGGCGGCGCTGCCTTCGCTGCGATGCTGCGCGCCGCAAAATCGCGCCCACGTCCTGCGCGGGCACGCTGGCGACGCTGAGCCTTTTCGGGTGCTCTTGCACCTCAAACTAAAGTTCAAGTATTTCGCTCGGTGCTATTGCATTGCGCTGGGCTTGAGCTACCCTGGCTGTAGAAGATCGGCGAACGACCGATCTCATCAGGAGACCACGGATCATGACCACCACCCTTCGCTTTTCCGATACTGCCAAGCCCTACCCCACGCTCGACGCTCGGAAGACTCCCGAGCAGGTCCTTACGGTGCGACGCGCCCTTCGTGGGCTGGGTCGTGATGTTCTGAAGACCCCCCTGCACTGGCTCGCCATGGACCTTGCGCTCGACGCTTACCAGTCGCTTGTCACGGACCGCCGGATCATCGGAGTTCCTGCGACGGGTGAGCGCATCGCGGTCGCGGACCTCATCCTGTCGGAAAAGCCGGAGCACACGAAGCCCCGCGCCGACCTGATCGTGCTGACCGCGGAACGCCTCGGGTTGCCCGCCAAGCTTCTCGCGCAGGTGGTTGCAGGCGTGCTCAAGGTGAAAGACGCCCAAGCCGCCGTTGGCGCCGAACGCTACCGTGCGGTGATGAAGGCCCGTGAACTCGACGACGTGCAATACGCCTACGTCTACGACGACGAAGGCGGGTACGGCCAGGTCGATGTCTGGTCCCGCAAGGAACGCATCGCGCAAGCCAACGCGAAGCACGCTCCGCGCGCCGTCAAGCCCGCTGCTCGCAAGGTTGAGGCTGCCGGTCTCGGAGCCCGTCTGATGGGCATGTTCAACTGATCTTCGGGAGCACCGTCATGCGTTCGATCCGTGTTCCCGTTTTCCGCGCCCCTCTGATGACCGACGGTGCGCCGTGGATGTGGTGGTTGCTGCTCGCCTCGTTGCTCCGTCTCGAAAGCGCTGTGGTCTACGGTTCCATCGCGCTGGCGATCGGTGTTCTGTCGTTCGCCACATGGTCATGGACCGCCTGGCGCGTGCCGGCGTTCCTGTCCACCTCCGCACCGCTGACCACGGTGAGCACCGCCGAGGTGTTCGGGCTGTTGCAGGTGATGACCGCGCTGCTCATGCTCGCGGCCGGCGACGTCCACGGTGCCGCCTTCGCCGGCTTGATCGCCGGTGTCTGCGGTCTGCGCGCGTGGTCGTGGCATTCGATGGTCTCGAAGAACCGCCGCTCGTTCGTCGCCGGCTGATCCTCCGCCCTCCACCCTGCCATGCACGGCTCTCGCAACGCGGGGGCCGTTTTCCCGTACGGGATTGACTCGTGCGGTTTGTAACGCCATGGTTGTTACCCGCCTGACGCCCCGTCTCGCTCCGAGGTACATCATGCTGCGCGCCATCCCCCTCACCGTCCCTGCCGCTCCCCCATCGACCCGCCCGGGGTCTGAGCCGTGGTTCGACGCCTTCCTCGGTGGCTTTCGGGCCTGGTTCGGTGATCCTGACACGCCGCGTGATCCCCAGCGCGCCATCCCGCTGCTCTGCGACGCTGCGCGTCTTGGTCACGGCGGATCGGCTTTGCTGCTGTCGAACGTGTTCGAAGAACTCACCCGGGATGCGGACGAGCGTCAGGACGGCCGGACAGCAAGGACGTACAACCGCCTGTCCTTGGTCTACCGCACCGCCGCGTTCTGGTCGTCCACGGACGACCCGACCATCGAACTGGAACACGAGACAAAAGACGCGTGGGACGCCGCCCGCGCCGCACCCCGCGAGCCCGTGCTGTGGGACGCCATCGACGCCCTCTCGGGGATGGCGCACGAGCCCCGACGTCCGGATCCTGCCGCAGCGCTTCGCGCGTTCGAAGCGCTGGCCGAGCACCGCCCGGTGCACGCCGGGTTCCTCGCCAGCATCGCCGCAGAGGAAGCCGCCGAATCCAGCGAGGATGCGCTCGTCGCCTCCGGACTGATGGAGCGGGCCCGAACCCACCTCGTCCGCTCCGCCGGTGCGGGGAATCGCGCCGCGCAGAAACGGCTGTTCCACGCCCGCGCCGGTGAGGTCAGGGCTTGAGTCATTCGCTGCGGGTTGCTACCTTGGGTTACCCAGGTGCCGGAGCACCCAGCAGGAGATCCGCATGACCAACGTCCAGCCGTCGAACGCTTTTCCGCACCCGGACGAGCGCATTCCCTCCATCCGCGACCTGCACCGTGAGCATCAACTCAGGGTGGCGGTCGAGACCGCTCCGATCCTGGTCGTCGAAGCATGGCTCCAGTCCGGCGTCGTGCCGGATGAGCAGACCGTCAGCGCCGCGCTGCGCCGGGAGGAGGATCCGTTGCCCGCCGTGGACGCCCTGCTCGCTGCCGCGCCGCACCTGGTGCCCAGCACGTTGAACCGCTCGCGGGTGATGGGCGACGACGGGGCGCTTGATCTGGTGCTGCAGCACACGTCGCCCGACATGCTGAACGACCGGAAGCAATCGCCGTTTCCGCTTTGGCTCGAAGCCTTTGTGCGCACCCCGGATTTCCGCCCGGACACGGAGTGTTACGACGAGACGATGGCCGCTCGGATCCCCACCGTGCTGGCCAAGCTCGAGCACGCCGGCGCGTCCGTGGAATCGCTGCGGGAGAGCCCTTACGTCCGTGAGGCGCAAAGCATCCACGGGCAGGTGCTCCGCCAGGCGTTGGGCATCGAACCAGCGCTCGCCCTGAAGGACGCCGTGACCGGCGTTCAGGTGGTGCCGGTCGTCGATGACGGGGAGAACGTCACGGTGCAGCACGACGGCCCGAACCGCAGCACGACGGACTGGGCGGTGTACGTGCGGGACCGGGAGCGCCATGCCAGCCATGTGCAGGATTTCGACGAGCGCGCGGTGGCGGAACGCTTCGCGCAGGACCTCGCACGCGCCCACGCTGTGAAGGTCGAACCGTATCCGTGGGAGCGCCTGGCGTTGGTTTCGGAGAAGCCGGCGCAGGATCTCGACGCTGAACGCTCCCTGCGGCCGTCGATGCGCATGGCGATGTAAGGGGCCGAGCGGTGAGGACCTGAACCCCCAAAACCTCTTGGGACGCTTGCGCGTCCGGGCGGTCCGCTCACGCGCCGTTGCCTTCGGCCATGAGCCCCGCATCAACCGCCTCAGGCGGTCACGGGGCCGGGCGCCCACGGTGTTCGCCGTCTCGGTTTTGGGGTGCTTTCCACCCTGAGCGACGTTCGTTGCCCCGGAGGGTTGACCTCTGCCCGACGCCTGGTAACGTGGGTCATCGGCCAACGAGGCCGCAACCACCAAGGGAGGAACCCATCATGACCACCGCCGTTGTTCTCATCGCTCTGCTCGCCGCCGGCTACGGCGTGCTCCGTCTGTCCGGTCTGACGCTGACGCAAGCGCGCAAGGCCTGGCTCGACAGTTTCAACGCATCCAAAGCAGCGCGGCGTGCCGAGCGCTCCGCCGAGTAATCCGTCGGGCCCGCCCGATGACCTCACGAACCAAGGGCCCCAAACGGGGCCCTTGGTCTTGGCGAACGCTCGATCATCCGATGCGTCGCGCCCCATGCCACCGCGCTTCCCAGTAGTCGCTGGTCAAGTTCTCGAACCGCACCTTCGCACCGGTGTGCGGGGCGTTGATGAAGACGTTGTGCCCCACGTAGATTCCCACGTGCGTCGCCGGGCCACGGTCGGTGTCGAAGAACACCAGGTCGCCGGGTTGCAGATCTTCCTTCTGCACCTCGTGCCCCATCACGCTCTGCTGGCTCGCGAGGCGAGGAAGTGCTTTGCCCAGCGTCATGGCGGTCACCCAACGCACGAAGCCTGAGCAATCCAGCCCCTGGTCCGGGGAGTTGCCGCCCCACACGTAGGGAATGCCGATGAAGGTTTTTGCGTTCTCGATCATCCGCGCACGCCAGTTCCTGGGGATGACCTTCGGTCCCGCGGGGAGTGCCACGGGAGGCGGTAGACCAACCGGTCCCGCTTCCAGCGCGAGCGTCGCAAAGCCGGGCCGCAGGGAAGGGAGGGCTCGCGGTGGTGCGACGGGTTGCCAGGCGTTGTATTGCCACTGGTCCCCCATGTCGAAGACCGACGTCTCGCTGCGTTCGTCCTGCGCGTAGAACGTGCCGGCCTCGGGGGCGACGTAGGACGCGACGCCGATCGCTTGCGGGGTGGCCATGGGAACGACGACCACGGCGGTGATGCGCTGGTCGAACGCCGTCCGCCAGTAGGCGCTGGTCGTTGCCGGCGCCTGGCGGGTCATGGCGATGCTGTTGCGGAACGATGTCCGATGCGGGATCGCGTGGGCGGTGCCGATCGTCAACACGATGGTCGTGAGCGTGATCGCCGCTCGCTGAAAGATGCGGATGGTGCGAAGCATGGGGAAGGTCCTCCAGGTAAAACGCCTCCTTTACCGCTCTTCCGGCGGGTCGTGATGGGGCAACGGTTGGGAAACCGCCCGGGCCGGATGACCGCGGGCGGTGGGGTGCTGCTCAGAAACCCATGCGGGCGCGCGGGCGCATCGTCGGGCCGTCTGTTGCGATGCTCATGATGTTGTCCATGAGCTTGATCATGTCGGGCACAGCGACGGTCCCGGTGTTCTTGGCGCGAGCGATCAGCACTTCGTTGTCGATCGCGGCGATCCCTGCGTCAAGGATGCCCTCGATGGCCCTGAACGACGCTTCGCGCTCCACCGTCTCACGCTCGATGCTTTGCGCGTTTTCTTCGAGCAGTTCCCGGGTCTGACGCGCCCAGTTCAACCGCATCTGACGGTCCGCGCGGACCTGCTTCATCCGCAGTTGCTGCCGGGCGGTCGCCGTCAATGCCGGGTCCGCCACCGCGCTGTAAGCCGCCTCGTCGTTGTTCATGCTGTCCCGGCGCTGCATCGCGCTGGTCGCTTCGCGCAGCAAGCCGATCAGGTAATCCCGGTCGGCGTTGGACGGTGCGTTGTCGATGCGACCGATCAGCAGGTCGAGCACCACGCCCTCTTCGTTCATGTGACCGTTGCGCGGGTTGCTGCGCATTTCCTTGAGGACGCCGCACAGCGCCGTCAGGTGCCCACGGACCGATTCCGTGGTGAGGGACGGGAGCGGGTCGAAGTGATCGGGGAGGGTGATCGAGAGGGTTTGGGTGGTGGTCATGGTGGTCTCCGGTGAGGTGTCGCTCGTGTGCGCCCTCTAAGACCAGGTTAGCTCAAGCCCAGAGCAAAGCAATAGCACCGGGCGAAATATTTGAAGGTGACGGGGCAGGCCGGGGTGTCTTGCACCTCGCGGTCGATCGTCGTCCGTCCTGCGAGGTTGACATGCTTGCCAGATCGTCTATGGCTATAGGTGAGGACCGTCGAAACGGTCCATCCCGATCGCCCCCGCGATCTCAACCACCAGGAGGATGACCATGCTGAAGAAGACCTTTGTTGCCGCCGCTGCACTGATCGCTGTGTCCGCAATCACCACCGTTGCTCATGCTTCGTTGTTCGGAAGCGATCCGAAGCCCGCGACCCCGCCTTACACGCTGCTCAACAGCCTCGATCTCGTGCACGCTTATTCGACGTACCTCGACAAAGCCATTTCGGCCAACGTCCTCGTGTACGACCGAGCGTCCGTCAGCCTGATGGGTCTGCGTCTGGGTGACCCGCTGCCCGCCGCCTGCCCAAAAGTTGCCGACAAGAACGTGTGCATCCTGCAGTCCAACGCGCACGTTGCGCTCGCCAGCGGTTTGACCGACAACGGCGGCATCGTCCAAAAGACCATCCCGGGTGTGCCGACCGACAGCACGTTGGCGGGGCAGGCCCTTGTTGCGACGGATTCGTCGGGCCGCATCGACGCGATCGTGGTGCCTTTGGTGGCGAACGACGACGTCGCCCGCATCGCCATGCAGGGCTTTCAGTGGCGTTTCGGCGATCCGACGAACGACAGCGCAACGCGCGTTTCCTGGGATTTCCCGGACGGCGCGAGCGCCCGGGTTGTCTACTACGCCGGTGATCAGGATCACCCGGCGAACCGACACCGCTTCACCGCCAAGCAAACGAAGACGCTTTACGTCGCGATCAACACGAAGGAAGGCGATTCGAAGGTCCTCGACCTGCTGAACGCGGACTGGTCGGTCGTCCCCGCGACGAAGTGATCCATCGCTTCACGCGATGTGCCAAGCCCCGCTCCGTGCGGGGCTTTCCGCTGGGTGGCGAAGCTTCTGAAAATGGTCAGGTATTTTTTTGCACCTCATCGCCTGGATAGCGTTGACAGCACTTCTAAGTCTTGTATTCGTACAAGCATGGGCCGTCGAAACGGCCCTTGACATCAACGATCCCCAGGAGGACACCATGTTGAAGAAAACTGTTGCCGCAGCCTTGGTCGCTGCATCGCTCGCAGCCGTCGGCTTTGCCGCCACCGCTCACGCCTCGTTGTTCCACAGCGATCCGCCCGCTCCCGCCCCACTGTCGTTCAAGGACGTGTATCGCAATGGTATGACCTCGACGACCTATGCGGGCAAGGCGAAGTTCACCAACACCTTCGCGTATGGGCCGAGCGCGACCCTGCTGGGTCTTCGCATCGGTGATTCGCTGAAAGACCAGGCCCCCGCCTGCGAAAAGGTGGTCGCCAGCGCTTGCACCCTTCAATCCGGGGCGGACGGCGCCATCGTTCTCGGTTTGCCGGATCGTCTCAACCTCGATGGCCACGTTCTGCCCGGTGTGCCGACCGACTCGCTGGAGGTGAAGGAAGGTGCGCTTGGACGAGCCCTCGTAGGTTCGGACACCTCCGGGCGCATCAACGCGATCGTCGTGCCGATGCACGCCAGCGATGGCCTCGCTCGCGTCGCCCTGCAAGGTTTCCTGTATCGCTTCGGTTTGCCCACCTCGCTGACCGATGGCGAGGCCGTGTGGGATCTGCCCGGTGGTGTGCAAGTCAAGCTCGTCTATGAGGTCGATCGTATGGTTTACCTGAAAGCGCACAGCGCGACCCTTTCCAATGCTCTTTACGCTGCTGTGTATAGCAAAGACGGCGCAGGTTCCGTCTCCGCGCTGCTGAACGCGGACTGGTCGGTCGTCCCCGCGACGAAGTGATCCACCGCTGCACGCGATGCGCCAAGCCCCGCTCCGTGCGGGGCTTTCTCTTTCCTCACCGTCGGACAATACCATCAGGTATTTTTGCACCCAATGTTCTGTTTGGCGTTGACAGCATTTCTGGGTCTTGTATTCGTACAAGCATGGGCCGTCGAAACGGTCCTTCACCCTCAACGATCCCCAGGAGGACACCATGTTGAAGAAAACCGTTGCCGCAGCCTTGGTCGCTGCATTGCTCGCAGCCGTCGGCTTTGCCGCCACCGCTCACGCCTCGTTGTTCCACAGCGATCCGCCCGCATCGAATCCGCCGCCGTTCTCGTTCAAAGATTACACGTATGAAAATGGGCTCACGTTCAAGGGCAAATCGGATTCGGTGAACCCCCTCACTTACGAGCCGAGCGCCAGCCTCGTCGGTCTGCGCATCGGAGCTTCCCTGCTCGATCAGGCTCCCGCCTGCGTCATCACCGGCGCACCGAAGCCGGTGAACAAGCCCTGCTCCATCACCGACTCGTTCAAAGGTGGTGCGGTTGTGAAGGGCCTGCCGGACCCTATCGAAGGGGACCTCGTTTACGGGCAAGCCTTCGTGAGCACGGACGCATCGGGGCGTATCACGGCGATCGTCGTTCCTTTGACTCCCGTGGACAGCCTCGCCCGGGTCGCGACGCGGGGCTTCCTCTACCGATTCGGACGGGGGCCGTCGATGACGCTGGGCGACACTGAAGCGGTGTGGGACCTGCCGAGCGGTGCGCAAGCGAAGTTGGTCTACGACTACGAGGACAACGTCTTGCCCGTTTTCGCCGGTCCCAACCCGAAGCATGTGCTTTACGCCGCCGTGTACAGCAAGGATGCTGCGCCGTCGCTGCCGCAGTTGGTCGAGGACGGCTGGAAAGCGATGGCACGGTTGAGCAAGTGACGTTCGCCCGTCTCGCGAAAGCGATCAAAGCCCCGCCGTTGCGGGGCTTTCTGCTGGGTGGCGAAGCACCTGCAAAAATATTTCAAGGATTCTGTCTGTAGCTATTGCGCGTCTTCGTGGGTCGGTTATGTACATAAGAGGGGTGCCGTGAAGGCCCCGATAAACCAACCGGAGGAGACCACCATGCTGCGATTCACCAAGTCCACGTGCGTCGGGTTGTTCGCGACGCTTCTCATGCTTGCCGCGATGCCTGCTCATGCCCAGTCGCTCGAAGATCAAGCCTCTGCGCAAACCACGACCTCGTACGTCCAGGCGCCGGTCGCACAGGAAGCAACCGCCCGCCCGATGCTGTCGTTCCAGCCGACCGGTGAGCACGACTGGCATATCTACGTGGATGCGAATCTGCACGCGTACCATTTCGACCGTGCCGAAGCACACGCGAACCATTACGAGGAAACGAACCTAGGTGCTGGGCTCGAACTCACCAACGATGTGCTCGGCGTTATGGCGGGCTACTATCACAACAGCATCCACCGCGGTTCGTGGTACGTGCTCGGCCGCTACACCCCCGTTCAGATCGACATCACGTCGAAAGATCGCGTGAACATTGGTTTGCTCGCGGGAATCCTGTCCGGCTACGAAAAGTCCGCGATGGTGCCCGGCTTCACCCCCGCGTTCACCATCACGAACATGCAAACCGTCTGGTACGAAAAGCCGACGATGGTCCCCGGCCAAAAGCCGCGTGGGTTCATGCCAGCCGGTGGTTTTTTGATCTCCTACCAGCACAGCGATGCTTTCGGTCTCAACCTTATCTTCGTGCCTCCGGTACGCAGTGAGGGGGTCTCCCCGTTCATGGGGATCCAGGCCCGGATCGGTCTTCCCGTCAAGCTCGGTTTTTGACGCTGCCTGGGTGCAACACACCCCCAGCCGTGACCGCCGCAAGGCGGTTGGGGCAGTACGAGGCCCGGCGTCGCCAGGCCATATCTAGAGGAGACCATCACCATGCGTAAATCCCTGCTCGCTCTCACCATGCTGTTCGCCGCCGGCGTCGCTCACGCTGAACAACCCCTGTTCGTGCACGGCCTCGGTCTGGGCCAGAGTCTGCCCGCCGCTTGCGACGCGATCGCTACCGGTCCGTGCGTGGCCAGCGCTGTCGGTCCGGTCGGCAACCTGACCGCTTACATGATCACCGGGCTGGCCCCCTTGGGTTCTGCCGGCGAAACCGCAGCGACGGTCGGCGTGGACAAGGCCGGCAAGGTGCGGGTCGTGTTGACGACCTTGGGCCCGGCGGCCACCGACCTCGATCGCGCTCGCGAGAGCATCACGATGATCTACGGTCCCGCCACGATCGAAGGCGATCTGAACGCCGAATGGGACGCAAAGGACAGCGTCCTGGGCGTGACGCATCGCTCGACGTTCGAGAGCGTGGGCTATGCGTTCGACGACGCTTATGCGCCGGCCGCGCTTGACCTGCTGAGCCGGATGTTCCCGAAGGAGTGAGCGGGACGTCGCCGGATGACACGGGGCGCTTCGGCGCCCCGTTGTCGATGGTAGGCTTTTGCCCGGGACGGGATCTGCAAACCGGCACGGACGGCGCGAACACCACCGAGAAGGTTTGCGGTGACCTCCCGCTTGATGGGCGTGCTGGGTGCTCCGCCACCCCACAACCCGGGCGGCTAACGCCGCTGGGCGACCCCGCTGCGCGCTGTGTCCTTCGGAGGAGCCCGCCAACATGCCCCAGGCCGCGGCGGGGTGGGTGCCATCGCCTCCGGAGGAGGTTTTCCCGGAAGGGGTCTGGCGGTTTCGTTCAGTTCATCGCGCTGGGTGACGCTGCACCCCATCCCTTAGCCTCTAATGGCTCCGATGCAGGTTCAGCGACGTGCACCGCCGACGCGGCGTTCCAGTTTTACTTCGTACTCCCCGATCTTGAACACGTCGGTGAAATGCCCGAACGGCAGGGGATCGTAAGCCCCCAACGAGCCGTTTCGCAAAATGACCGCCGCCCGCATCGCGGAAGCGCCGTCCTTCCCGAAGTCACGTTCCGCCATGCCGGATGCAAGATAACGTCCCAGTCGCTCACGTGCCGATGGCCGGTCAAGGTCGCGGAGGAAGAACGTCCACTTTTCCGGTGAGACGCCCGACGGGGTCTCGTACAGGCAGTTGACCGTCCCATCCTCCCGGGCGCGCATCAGGAAGATCTGGTCGAAACGGTAACCCGCAGGCTCCATCGTCTCGGGGTACTGCGCGCCGTTGTGCCGCCGGTAGTTCAGGATGCTGTATGCGTTCGCCAGGATGTCGGCCGCGTCCGTTTGCAAGACCTCCTGCATTTCGGCCAGCAGCGCTCGGGGCGTGTTCGGGATGGTCGTCGGCGGATCAAGCAGCCACCCGTCGGCGCGCAAGCCGGTCGCGCATGACCGCGCCAGTTCGTAACGCACGTCGTCCTCCCGGATGTTCGAAGGTTGACCCGGGACCGGGCGCGCCAGCCCACGGTAGATCCTGCCTTTGAAGCTCACCTCGTAGAACGTGATCTCGTCGCCAAGCCGAAGCGACGTGAACCCGCTGAATCCCGCTCCTGAATACTGGATGCCCTTGTAGTAGGCCATCCAGAGGGCGTCCTTCTCAGAGATCACCCCGCTTTTGAGCCCGGTTTTGTCACGTCGATCTGGGTCCAGAACCGCCGTATGGATGGTCGCCTTGCGTTCTTCGTCGTTGTTTTCGGTCATTGCTATCCCCGTCGTACAGCGTTGGTCTCTCGCCCGGTCACCTGCGCGACCGGGTGCGCCTTCTGTGCTGCCTGTCGATCAGACCAAATCCTCCAACTGGCTGACCTTCTCTTCAGCGTCCCATTTGCGACGGAACACGACGAAGTGATCCTTCGAGACGATTTCCAGGGGGAGCGTCTTGTAGCCCCACTCCGTACAAAGCTCTTCCCAAAGCCGATGGACTTCGCGCCATGGCTTCTTGGCGATTCGCTGGACGCCGGTCCAGAGGTAGAACTCGTCCCAGCGTATGCAGACGCTGCCGGTCAGCCAGACCTGGTCCAAAGCCTGGCGAAGTAGCGCTTCCCGATGCCGTTCCATGTTGCGTTCCCTCTTTTGTTGTTAAGCGGGCACGATTATGCCACGCTTGTTCAAATAAGAGCGTCTTATTTTTTCAATGGAACGTTAAATGAACGTCGATGGCTTATTGAAACAACGCCGGCATGATGCCTGAGGATGGGCAGACCCGGGGCAGAGCACCCGGGTCGAGTGGGTCACGCGTCCTCGCTGGGTGCCTCGACATCCTCGACTGCGGCTTCTTCCAGGTCGAGGCTCGCCAGCAACGCTTCGAGTCTTGCCTTCGCCCGAGCGCGCGCCGCCGGATCCTTCGCCGTCAGGCTTCCTACCTGCTCCACCGCCTCGGCGACCTGCGCGTCGACGTCGTCCGCCGGTGCCGCGACACCCGGAACGGGAATGCCCGCGATGTCGAGGATCCGTCGCTCGTGCGCCTGGTAGATCGGCGCCAGCACGCGGAGCTTGTGTTCGATCAAATACGTCGTCGTGATGTCGGTGTTGGCCTCAGCGTGGTTGAGGGCAAGCTTGACCAGCCGGAAGTCGCCGCGGCCCGTCTGGTCCCCGCTCAACACGTCCAAGGCCACCTCGCCGGCCATGGTTCTGCGCAGGTCGTGGAGGGTGCAACGCACCTCGCCTTCGTTACTGGCGTGCTTCATGAGCGAATCAACCGCGGTGATGTGCCCGGTCTTGGCGGTGCGCCGCTCGGTGGGAAACACGTACTCCGATACCGGTATGATCGCCCCCTTCTTCGCCAGTTCGACGTCCCGTCCTCGTGGCTTCGCGTTCTCGACCTGTCGCCGGCGGAGGATCGCCTCAACACCCCGGGTGAGGGGGAACAGATGATCCGTCTTGTTTTTGGTCCCCCGGAAGGTCACGATCTTTCGGTCGAAGTCGATGTCGGTCCACTTGAGGGCCATCCCTTCCATTTTCCGGGCGCCCCAGCACAGGGTGCAAAGGATGTAATCCGCCATCACGCCGCGCGTCCACGGGTGCCCCGTCTTCAACGCCGTCTCGGGGAAACGTTGTGCCGCGATGCGCCGCAGCCACTCCCGGCCGCGCTCCTCGTTCAGCGGTAGCACCCGCGTGACGCGGTTCGGTCGCGGCAGGCTTGTTTCATGGCTCTTCAAAAACTCATCGAACGGGTTGACGTCGGGCGCTTCGTCCGCCGCCAGGCGGGTCCACGCCGCCCGTGCGTAACGCCAGACCTTGATCGCCGTCGTCGGGTGCTTCTTGCGGATGGTTGAGATCAACGTGTCGAGGTGGGTGGCGTTGACCTCGCCCACCGGCATCGCAGCGATCCGGTGACGCTTCACGACCTTGAGGGTGTTCAGACGATCGCGCGCGGTGTTCGGGGTGTCGCGCTTGCCCTCAGCGCCCGCAGCCCGCCGTTCGGCGTCCCGCTGCATCATGCGGTAGAAGGTGAGCCGCTGCCCCGTTTGCTCTTTCGCCGTCGCGATCTTGGCCTTTCTGATCTCGAGGTTTGGATCCCGGCCGGACCCCATGATGTTCAGCGCCGCCTTCGCTTTGGCGCGCGCGTCGGTCAGGGACGTGCTCGGGTATTCCCCGCATTTGTAGCGGCACGGTCGCGCACCAAGTTTTTTCTCAGCGACGAAGGAACGGGTGCCGGAACGCTGGATGCGCAGGCTGAATCCGGGGAGGGTTGCGTCCCTGACGAAGTAGTCGGTCATGGACGCGGGCACCGCCTCGGTGATGATCTCACCGCTCTCCGTGACGCCCACCGGTCGCTGGTCGAACGGGAGGCTGTAGATGAGCCGCAGGGTTTTGTCGTTGAACGGAATCTTGCCCTTCGGCGCATTGCGCGCCGCCTGTTCCGTTTGTGTGGGTTCGCTGTCGATCATCCCCCGTCCTCTGCGTCTCGTTCGTGCCGTCCACGAATGATACGCCGGATCCGGTATCCTGGGTCATCCGAGGATCCCAGGATACCGCCCGGATACCGGGAAAACGGGGTAAAGCGGTGCAAACGCGGGTGCAACGCCTAAGTTTTGAGCAGCAGGGATACCGGGGTTTTTGCCTGATCCTGGCCCATCCGGTCTGCCTAAAATCAGTCGAAACGCCCAGTGCGCGCCATTTCCATGAGCCGAGCCACGCGTTCTTCGGTCGCAGGATGGGTGCTGAACAGGCTGGCTATGCCCCCGCCGCTAAGCGGATTCATGATCATCATCTGCGCGGTGGCCGGATGCTGCTCGGCCGTGGGGAACGGAATTCCGCTCGCGTAGCGATGAATCTTGTCGAGCGCCGAGGCGAGCGCCTGCGGATCGCCGGAAATCTGCGCGCCGCCACGGTCCGCCTCGAATTCGCGGGCACGCGAAATGGCCATCTGAATCAGCGCGCCGGCGATCGGCGCGAGCAACGCAACAGCGATGCCCGCAATCGGGTTGGTCGGACGACCGTTTTCGTCGCGGCCGCCGAAGAACATCGCGAAGTTCGCCAACGCGGAAATGGCGCCCGCCATGGTTGCCGACACCGTGGAGATCAGGATGTCGCGGTGCTTCACGTGCGCCAGTTCGTGCGCCATCACGCCGCGCATTTCGCGCTCGGATAGCACGCGCAAGATGCCGGTGGTGGCGGCCACAGCCGCATGCTCCGGATTGCGGCCGGTGGCAAACGCGTTCGGCGCATCTTCGTTGATCAGGTAGACGCGCGGCATCGGCAAATTTGCGCGGGTGGCGAGTTCGCGCACCATGCGGTAGAACTGCGGCGCACTGTTTTCGTCCACTTCCTGCGCGTTGTACATGCGCAGGACCATCTTGTCCGAGAACCAGTACGAAAAGAAATTCATTCCAAGCGCGATCACGAGCGCGATCGTCATGCCGCGCGACCCGCCGATCATCCCGCCGATCACGATGAAAAGGGCCGTGATCGCGGCCATCAACATCGCGGTTTTGACCCAATTGAACATGTCTGCAACTCCTTGCCCTAACGCGGATTCATATCTGCACCGCATGATCGCGGCGACCGATTGTAAGCGAATTGTTAGATATGGGCGCGCGAGGAAAATTCAATCATCTTGAGGCAGTGGCGAGCTTGAGGCCCAAGCCAACGAATGCGCTGCCGACGCCGCGGTCCAGCCATTTCTTCACCGACGGCTTGCCGGAGAAACGACGGGTCACGCTGCCGGCGATCCACGCGACAAAACTGTTCCAGATCATGCTCATCACGACGAAGACCACGCCGAGCATGAGGAACGCCAGCGCCTTGTGGTCGCTGCCGGTTGTGACGAATTGCGGAAAAAACGACACGAAGAACAGTACCACCTTGGGGTTCAGCACATTGGTCCAGAAGCCTTGCAGGAATAGCTGACGCAGCGATTTTGGCGTGCCGGCACCGCGCGCTTCGCCCGCAGCCTGGTCGGCCGCCGGCCTGGCGAAAACCAGCCGCACGCCGAGGTAGATCAGATAAATAGCGCCGACGAACTTGATAACCGTGAACGCGGTGGCCGACGCGGCCAGCAGCGCCGTCAAGCCAAACGCGCAAGCCAGCGAATGAACACAGCAGCCGGCGGAGATGCCGAGCGCGGACATCAGCCCTGCGCCACGCCCTTGGGCGACGCTGCGCCCGACGATATACGCCGTATCGGGACCGGGGGTCACGTTCAGCAGAAAGACCGCGACGACGAAAAACTCGAAATGGGTGATACCAAGCATGGAAATCCTCTAAACACGGCCTGTTCACGGCCCGCTGCATAGAGGATTCTAACGCGCCGCGGGCTCGCGGCGGGGTTCCTAGGCATCGGCCGAATGGACGATGTTCAAGGTAGGTTCAACTCGGTTATTTTGCTTCGGGAAGCTGGAAACGCTGACCGGCCGCCAATGCCGCACCGGCCAGGAATTCGCGCACCGGCAAGCGCTTGCCACCGGGTTTTTGCAGTTGCGTGAGACGCAGTGCGCCCTCGCCGCAGGCAACCACGACGCCTTCGGCAGAGACGTCCACGATCATGCCGGGCGTGCCGCCGCCTTGCGCCTCGGCCGGAACCGCCGCCCATATCTTGATCGACGTGCCGTCTTCCAGCATACCGACACCGCCGGGGAACGGGTCGAACGCGCGCACCTGGCGGGCGAGAACCGCAGCCGGCTTGCGCCAGTCGAGCGCAGCCTCGTGCTTGCCGATCTTTTCCGCGTAGGTCACGCCGTCCGCCGGTTGCGGCGTTGCCGCCAGCTTGCCGCTGCGCTCCAGTTCGGTTAGCGCGTCGACGATCAGCCTGGCGCCCGCTTGCGCGAGACGGTCATGCAGGAGGGCCGTGGTGTCGCTGTCCAAAATCGGCGTGCGCGCTTCGGAGATCATCGCGCCGGTATCGAGGCCGGCGTCCATCTGCATCAGGGTGATGCCGGTTTCGGCGTCACCCGCTTCGATCGCGCGGTGGATCGGCGCGGCGCCGCGCCAGCGCGGCAACAACGATGCATGAATGTTGATGCAGCCTAGCGGCGGAATATCGAGCACTTCCTGCGGCAGGATCAGACCATAGGCGGCCACTACCATCACGTCGTGAGGCGTGGCGCGCAGTTGATCGATCGCAGCGGTGGCTTCGGCCGGATATTTGCCGGCGCGACGCAGCGAAGGCGGCTGCGCGACGGCAATGCCATGCTCCTGCGCATAGCGTTTGACCGGGCTCGCCTGTAATTTCATCCCCCGTCCTGCAGGCTGATCCTGCCGGGTCAGCACGAGCGGCACCGGAAAACCGGCGCCGTGGATCGCAGCCAGCGCGGCCGCGGCGAACTCCGGCGTACCGGCAAAGATGACGCGCAACGAATGACTCATGAACGGGTGCGGTAGGCGAGGTGGACGCGCATTACATCGCGTGGGCGAGCTTCTTCATCTTGCTCTTGATGCGCGTCTGCTTCAGCGACGACAGGTACTCGACGAACACACGGCCCATCAGGTGATCCATTTCGTGCTGGATGCACACGGCCAGCAAGCCTTCGCAATCGATCTCGAAGGTCTCGCCCTTCTCGTTCAGCGCCCGCACGCGCACTTTCTCAGCGCGCTCGACGTTGTCATAAATGCCCGGCACCGAGAGGCAGCCCTCTTCCGAGAGCTTCTTCTCGTTACTCGACCAGATGATTTCCGGGTTGATGAAAGCGAGCAGTTCGTCGTGCGTTTCCGACACGTCGATCACGACCACGCGTTCATGCACGTCCACCTGGGTCGCCGCGAGGCCGACGCCGGGCGCGGCGTACATCGTTTCGGCCATGTCGGCGACGAGCCGGCGGATGCGGTCGTTGACCACTTCGACCGGCTTCGCAATCTTGTGCAGCCGCTTGTCCGGGTAATTGAGGATGTTGAGTAAAGCCATGATCTTGAGTGTGTTTTATAGGCGCCGCTGCCCGGTGGAAGGCTAGCGTTGGCCATTCGGCCAGGTTGTGGACGCATCGCGTTACGCAGACGATAGATGGTGTCGAACCGGTTCGATTCAACGCGCCACGTGCGCTAAACGACGGGCCCGCGCGGGTGGGCGCGGCGCTGCAGTTATTTCGGATGATGAAAATTTTAGCATGGCGCCCGCCTGCCCGCTGGCGCTATAAGAGGATCGACTCTCAATGCGTACCTTGCCCGCAACCCATATTGAACTCGCCGCCTGGCTGCGGCTTTCCCTTGCGCCAGGGCTGAAACCCGCCGCGCTGCGTCTACTGCTGAGCGCTTTTGGACTGCCGGAAGCGATTTTTAATCAACCGTTCGAGGTCCTTGCCGGGGTTGCAGGCGAAGCTGCGGCGCGTGCTGTACTGACACCGCCCAGCCTGGAGTTCGACGCGCAACTCGATGCGGTAATCGCGTGGCGCGAGCTGTCCGGCAACCATGTGGTGACCCTCGATGATCCTGCCTACCCGCCCGCGTTACTCACCATGCCTGATCCGCCACCGCTACTATATATAAAGGGCCGGTTGAATCTGCTGCACGCCAGAGCGGTCGCGCTGGTGGGCAGCCGCAGCGCAACCCCACAGGGCGCCGAAGACGCCGAGCGCTTCGCGCGTGAGCTTTCACAAGCGGGCGTCACTATCGTGTCGGGGCTGGCGCTGGGTATCGACGGCGCCGCACACCGGGGCGGCCTCGAAGGTGTCGGCAGCACGGTGGCGGTGATCGGCACCGGCGCGGATCTCGTGTATCCGGCCGCGCATCATGCGCTGGCGCGGCAGATCGCCGCGCAAGGCGCGATCCTTTCGGAGTGGCCGCTCGGCACGCCCGCGCGCGCCGCCAATTTCCCGCAACGCAACCGCCTGATCGCGGGCCTCGTCAGCGGGGTTGTAATCGTCGAGGCCGCAATGCGCTCCGGTTCGCTGATCACAGCCCGTCTCGCCAATGAAATGGGGCGCGATATCTTCGCGTTGCCGGGCTCGATCCATGCGCCGTTGTCGCGCGGTTGTCATCGGATTATCAAGCAGGGCGCGAAGCTGGTGGAGACGCCGGACGAGGTGCTGGAGGAGTTGGGTTTCGGCAAGCCTGTGGCAGCGAAGGGCGCCGGCCAGCAGGTGGCTCTCTGGAACGGTACGGGCGCGCCTGAATCGCCCAAAACGCCTACGTCGGAAGGTATTCAGCGAGATTTGCCAGCGGCGCACTCGATGGCGATCCAGCAGGGGTCAGCTACGGCGCCCGCATCGTCAGTAGAAACACAGCCAATCATGAGCACCGAGGCGCTGCAACTCCTCGACGCACTCGGTCACGCCCCCGCCACGCTTGAAATTCTTGCCACCCGCACCGAGATGGGAGACGCGGCGTTACAAAACACGCTGCTGCAACTCGAACTCGCCGGCCACGTGACCGCGCTGCCCGGCGGCCGCTTTACACGGGCGACCCTCGGCTGACCCCGCATTGACCAGGGTTGACCGCGATTTGGAATCGGCCATGCTACATTCGCGCCAAAGCACCTGATAAAAGTACGCAAGGAACCACCATGCCCGCGCTGAATCTCGACACCGACCAAGACCGGATTGCCGAGCGCGTCAACGAACCCGACACGCTGTTCGTCGCCTGCCTGTGCGCGGAGTGGTGCGGAACCTGCCGCGACTATCGGGAAGCCTTCAACCGCCTGGCGGATAAACATCCGGATATCTGTTTCGCATGGATTGACATCGAAACCCATGCGGACCGCTTCGACGATCTGGACGTCGAGAATTTCCCGACCATCCTGATCGAAGACTCAGTAACGACACGTTTTTTTGGCACGGTTTTGCCGCAGGCGGCGATTGTGGAGCGGATGTTGTCCGACCTGACGGCTGTGCCGGGCATCAGCGGCGCGCCCAAACTGCGGCCCGCGCTGACCGTCGCGTGAATGTGGCCACCGCCCGCTGAACCTTGCGGCACGGGCGTTGCGAGCGGTACACGGCGCGTTTTCCGCAGCTTGCACGGTTGCTCAGCGCGCAATTATCATGGCGCGCTTTTTATGGCACTTGACACGCCGCTCTCGCGCCGTGTGCTATAAAGCGGTCGTTATTGGGTCGCAAAGGTCGCAAACGAGGGTCGCGCTGGCAAAAGCGCACTCAAGGCCATCAACCCGGATCTACCAACCTCACATCGAGTCATGTCCAAAGCACTGATCATCGCCGAAAAGCCTTCCGTCGCGAACGACATCGCGCGCGCTTTGGGCGGTTTTACCAAGCATGACGAATACTACGAAAGCGACGAGTACGTCCTTTCCTCGGCAGTCGGCCACTTGCTGGAAATCGCCGCGCCCGAAGACTATGAAGTCAAACGCGGCAAGTGGAGCTTCGCCAATCTGCCCGTCATTCCGCCGCATTTCGATCTGAATCCGATCGCCAAGAGCGAGTCGCGCCTGAAGGTGCTGACCAAGCTGCTCAAGCGTAAAGATATCGATCGCCTGATCAACGCATGTGACGCGGGGCGCGAGGGCGAGCTGATTTTCCGCCTGATCGCGCAGCACGCGAAAGCCAAGCAGCCGGTGCAGCGCCTCTGGCTGCAATCCATGACGGCGGGCGCGATCCGTGACGGTTTTGCGCGTCTGCGCAGCGACGAAGAAATGCAGCCGCTCGCCGATGCGGCGCGCTGCCGCTCCGAAGCGGACTGGCTGGTCGGGATCAACGGCACGCGGGCCATGACCGCGTTCAACAGCAAGGGCGGTGGGTTCTTCCTGACCACGGTCGGGCGCGTGCAAACGCCGACGCTGTCGATCGTGGTGGAGCGCGAAGAAAAGATTCGCCGCTTCGTGCCGCGCGATTATTGGGAAGTGAAAGCGGAGTTCGTCTGCGCGGCCGGCTTCTACGAGGGGCGCTGGTTCGATCCGAAATTCAAGCGCGACGAGTTCGACCCGGAAAAGCGCGATTCGCGCCTGTGGGCGCTACCCGCGGCCGAAACGATCGTCGCGGCCTGCCGCGGCCAGATTGGCACAGTCACGGAAGAATCGAAGCCGTCCACGCAACTGTCGCCGGCGCTCTTCGACCTGACCAGCTTGCAGCGGGAGGCCAACGGCCGCTTCGGCTTCTCTGCCAAGAACACGCTCGGTCTTGCCCAGGCGCTGTACGAAAAGCACAAGGTGCTGACCTATCCCCGGACCGACGCACGTGCGTTGCCGGAAGACTATATGGATACGGTCAAGCAGACGCTCGGCATGCTCAAGGAGAGCAACAACTATCTGCCGTTTGCCAAGCAGGTGCTGGACAAGGGCTGGGTGAAGCCGAACAAGCGCATCTTCGATAACTCGAAGATCAGCGACCACTTCGCAATCATCCCCACGCTGCAGGCGCCGAAGAATCTGTCCGAACCGGAACAGAAGCTCTACGACCTGGTGGTGAAGCGCTTCCTGTCGGTATTCTTCCCGGCTGCCGAATTCCGTGTGACGACCCGGATCACGGAAGTGGTCGGCCATCACTTCAAGACTGAAGGCAAGGTGCTGGTTGAGCCGGGCTGGTTGCAGATCTACGGTCGCGAAATCGGCGGTGAAGACGCAAACCTGGTCCCGGTGCAGAAAGACGAGAAGGTCAAGACGGACAAGATCGCCGCCCAGCAACTGGTGACGAAACCACCCGCACGCTATAACGAAGCAACGCTGCTGTCGGCTATGGAAGGCGCGGGCAAGCTCGTTGAAGACGACGAATTGCGCGAAGCCATGGCGGCCAAGGGGCTCGGTACGCCGGCCACGCGCGCCGCCATTATCGAAGGGCTGCTCGGCGAAAAGTATCTGGTCCGCGAAGGCCGCGATCTGATCCCGACCGCCAAGGCTTTCCAGTTGATGACCCTGCTGCGCGGTCTCGGTGTGAAAGAACTGACTGCGCCGGAATTGACCGGCGAGTGGGAATACAAACTCTCGCAAATGGAGCGGGGCAACCTGCCGCGCGACGCGTTCATGCAGGAAATCGCCCGCATGACGCAGACCATCGTCAAGCGCGCGAAGGAATACGATTCGGACACGATCCCGGGCGATTATGCGACGTTGCAGACGCCGTGTCCGAATTGCGGCGGCCAGGTGAAGGAAAACTACCGGCGCTTCGCGTGCTCGAAATGCGAGTTCTCAATCTCCAAGATTCCGGGCGGTCGTCAGTTCGAAATTCCGGAAGTTGAAGAGCTTTTGCAGAACAAGACAATCGGACCGCTGTCGGGCTTCCGCAGCAAGATGGGCCGTCCGTTCTCCGCGATCCTGAAGCTCTCGCTCGACGACGAGATCAAGAACTACAAGCTCGAATTCGACTTCGGTCAGGATTCGGGTGGTGAGGACGGTGAACCGCCTGACTTCTCCGATCAACAGCCGGTCGGCGCATGTCCGAAGTGCAAGGGTCGCGTGTTCGAACACGGCATGAGCTATGTCTGCGAGAATTCGGTCGCCAATCCGAAGACTTGTGACTTCCGCTCGGGCAAGGTCATTCTGCAGCAGGAAATCGCCCGCGAGCAGATGGCTAAATTGCTCGAAGAAGGACGCACTGATCTGCTGACGAACTTCAAGTCGTCGCGTACCGGTCGTAACTTCAAGGCGTTTCTCGTCAAGCAGAACGACGGCAAGATCGGCTTCGAGTTCGAGAAGAAAGAACCTTCGGCCAAAACGGCTGCGAAGACCGCAGCGGCCAAGGCAGCAGCGAAGGCGGCGCCGGAGTCAGACGACGAAGATGCAGCGGTCGCAGTGAAGGCTGTGCCTGCCACCAAAAAGGTTGCGGCGAAGAAGGCGCCCGCCACCAAGACCGCCGCTACAAAAACCGCAGCGGCCAAAAAAGCACCGGCGAAGAAAACGGCAGCCCGCAAAACCGGGTCGTAATTTTCAGGGTGCGCGACCGGAAGCACGCTCAGCTTCCGGTCCGCTCCCGAAATTGCCAGTAAAAATGGCGCAGTCACTTCCGTGACTGCGCCTTTTTATTTGTCGGCCAAATAAGTTACAGCGGCGATATGGCGGTAGGCCGCGGTCGATTCGTCGTCTTTGCCAACGTCTTCGGCATCGGCGACAGTTCGCTGTCCAGCAGCCGTGACAGCGGCTCAGCGCCATCGAACGCTTCCGGTGGCATGTGATCCGCAGCATCGGGCGCGATGGACGTGGCAGGCCTCTCAAGGCCGTCCTTGATCCACTGCTCGCCGAGCAGACTATTCGGCGTCTGGCTGAAATGCTCGACCAGATGATCGATGAACGTACGCACCTTGGCCGGCAGGTGACGGCGGCTCGGATACGCGATGTTGATCTCGACCTGCGGCAAACGGTAATCGCCGAGCAAGCGCACGAGCCTGCCGCGCGTCATGTCGCGACCGATCAGATAACTCGGCAAAATCGCGATGCCCATACCGAGCAACGCAAACTGCCGGAGCATTTCCGTGTTGTTCGCCACGATCACGTTAGACGGACGCACACGCACTTCGCCTTCCGAACCCGTGAACACACGTTCGTCGCCCCAATATTCGGAGGGCAAGCTCAAACACGGATGCTCGAGCAGATGCTCAGGACGCGTCGGCGTGCCGTGCTTCTCCAGATAGGCGGGCGTTGCACACACCGTCATGCAACCCGTGGTCAAACGCCGCGTGACAATGCTTGCGCTGCGCATCTGCCGGGTGACCACCACGCCCACGTCGAAACCTTCTTCGACCAGATCGACCTGACGGTCGACCAGCGTGACATCGGGGATGACTTTCGGATAGCGCTCCGCGTATGTCTGCAACACGGGCGCAAGGTTATGTAACCCGAACACCACCGGCGCGACGATTCGCAATGTGCCGACGGGTTCGTGATTGCGCGCGACCACCATCTGCTCGACGTCTTCCAGTTCGTCGAGAATCTGACGGGCACGCTCGAGATAAACCTGGCCGGATTCGGTCAGGGACAAGCTGCGGGTTGTGCGATTAAGCAGCCGTGTACCAAGACGGCCTTCGAGATCGGCAACGTGACGGGTGGCAACTGCGTTGGAAATATCCATCGCGCTCGCAGCGCGGGCAAAACTGCCGAGATCCGCCACTTTGACGAAAACTCGCATCGACTGCAAATGATCCATGGGACAACTCCTGCCGTGTTACAGCTTCCTGACAATTAGTGAAAACCAGTGAAGCGAACTTGGAATTCTCCTACGACTCGCGAAATCGTGCAGAAGTTGCCCGTGAAAGGCGAAATATTGTCGATATTTGTGCCACTGTGCTCCCCAGCGTGGGGCAGGAGTCGCGATTGTTCCAGTAATGGAAACAATCTGCTGCGCCGCAGCTTGCACTGTCTTTTTTGTTCGAACAGATGCAAAGGTTGGCCCGGCATTGCGAAATCAGAAGAAATGGGGATTCCGGCGCGATATGGCAAAGAAAAACCGCCCGAAGGCGGTTCATATGCGAAGTGAAGACTCACATAGTCACGCAGCGAGTTTTTCTTCAAACGCGCGTTTTGCCTCGGTCAAGGCAGGAGGCAGACCTTGCTGCAACGTATCAAAGAGTTCGGCATGCAGTTCGAGTTCATCGCGCCAGGCCGCGTCGTCGACCGAGATCACCTGCTGGAATTGCTCGCGGCTGAACTCGAGGCCGCTCCAGTCGATGTCCTCATAATGCGGCGACACGCCGAACGCATGCTCCTGGCCCTGCGCCTTGCCCTCGATGCGCCCCACCATCCAGCTCAACACGCGCATGTTCTCCCCAAAGCCCGGCCAGACAAACTTACCGTCCGGACCCTTGCGGAACCAGTTGACGCAGAAGATCTTCGGCAGTTTGGCGTTCAGTTGCTCGAGACGCTCACCGGTTTTCAGCCAGTGCCCGAAGTAGTCGCTCATGTTGTAGCCGCAGAACGGCAGCATCGCGAACGGATCGCGGCGCACCACGCCTTGCTGCCCCGCCGCCGCCGCAGTGGTTTCCGAGCCCATGGTCGCCGCCATGTAGACGCCTTCAACCCAGTTGCGGGCTTCGGTGACGAGCGGCACGGTCGTCGAACGGCGGCCGCCAAAGATGAACGCGTCGATCGCAACGCCCGCCGGGTTCTCCCAGTCGGCATCGATCGACGGACACTGCGAGGCTGGCGCCGTGAAGCGTGCGTTCGGGTGGGCGGCCTTGCGTCCACTTTCTTTCGCGCTCGCCGGCGTCCAGTCCTTGCCCTGCCAGTCGATCAGATGCGCGGGCGGCTCGTCGGTCATGCCTTCCCACCAGACGTCGCCGTCGTCCGTCAGCGCGACGTTCGTGAAGATGACGTTTTCCTTCAGCGTCGCCATCGCGTTGAAGTTGGTTTTCTCGCTCGTGCCCGGCGCGACGCCGAAATAGCCGGCCTCAGGATTGATCGCATACAGGCGGCCGTCCTTACCCGGCTTGATCCACGCAATGTCGTCGCCGATCGTGGAGATTTTCCAGCCGTTCAGGCCTTCCGGCGGGATCAGCATCGCGAAGTTGGTCTTGCCGCACGCCGACGGAAACGCCGCCGCGACGTGATGCTTGCGCCCTTCCGGCGACGTCACGCCGAGAATCAGCATGTGTTCGGCGAGCCAGCCTTCGGCGCGGCCCATGGTGGACGCGATGCGCAGCGCGAAGCACTTCTTGCCGAGCAGCGCATTGCCGCCGTAGCCCGAGCCATAGCTCCAGATTTCGCGCGACTCGGGGAAATGAACGATGTATTTGGTCTTGTTGCACGGCCACGGCACGTCTTTCTCGCCCGCCGCGAGCGGCGCGCCGACGGAATGCACGCACGGCACGAACTCGCCGTCTTCGCCCAGCACGTCGTACACTTTGCGGCCCATACGCGTCATGATGCGCATGTTGGTCACCACGTACGGACTGTCGCTCAACTCGACACCAATGTGCGCGATCGGCGAACCGAGCGGGCCCATCGAAAACGGCACAACGTACATGGTGCGACCGCGCATGGCGCCGTCGAACAGGCCGTCGAGCGTCGCGCGCATTTCGGCGGGTTCCATCCAGTTATTGGTGGGGCCGGCATCTTCACGACGCTGCGCGCAAATGAAGGTGCGGTCTTCGACACGCGCCACGTCCGACGGATCGGACCATGCGAGATAAGAATTGGGACGTTTGGCGGGATTGAGCTTCTTGAGGGTGCCGGCCTCGACCATCTGGGCGCAGAGGCGGTCGTATTCCTCCTGTGAACCGTCGCACCATACGATCTTATCGGGCCTGGTCATGGCGGCAACGCGCTGGACCCAGTCGATCAATTTTCGGTGTTTGACCCACGAGGGCGCCGCTGCGGACACCTCGACGTTGGGCTGTCCTTCGAATGAGGGATGATTCATCGACTTGTCTCCGTTTTGAAAGCAATAGAAAAACGGTACAAGCCCAGAGACGCTGCATGCGAGAGGCGTTCAATTCGTCGCGACGGCATTTCTACAAGCCGACGCGGTATTGTGCAGGTCATCGTGGGCCACACAGCCCGTCGCGCGGAGGCGCCGATACACCGTTTTGCCGACGGCTTGTCTGCAACCGTCTGTAAAGCGGCTTGCCTCAACACGCAACAAACTGTTAAAAACGATGTCAATCGGCCTTACCGTGGCGCTTCCGTTCTTCGCGGCAGCTTCTACAGTAAGGCATTCAGCCAGACCGGCATGTGACCTGGGTCACATGGTGGGACAGTCAGCATAACACTCCGTTCCGCACCGCTATGGTGCGCCGCAAGACACATACCATGAAGATTGCCATCCTCGACGATTACCAGGACGCCGTCCGCAAGCTCGATTGCTTTCAACTGCTGGCCGACCACGAGGTCAAAGTTTTCAACAACACGGTACGCGGCCTCGGTCAACTGGCGAGCCGTCTTTCCGAAGTCGACGCCCTCGTCCTGATTCGCGAACGCACCCGCATCAGCTCGCAATTACTCGACAAGTTGCCGCGTTTACGCATGATCAGTCAGACTGGCAAAGTCTCCAGCCACATCGATCTGGCGGCCTGTACCGAGCGCGGCATCGCCGTGCTGGAAGGCAGCGGCTCACCGATCGCGCCGGCCGAGTTGACTTGGGCACTCATCATGGCGGCTCAGCGACGGATTCCGCAATACGTAGCAAACCTTAAGCAAGGGGCCTGGCAGCAGTCCGGTTTGAAGACGTCGGCGCTGCCGCCGAACTTCGGGTTGGGCCAGGTGTTGCGCGGCCAAACGCTGGGAATTTGGGGTTACGGCAAGATCGGCCGCCTGCTTGCCGGCTACGGCAAGGCGTTCGGTATGAACGTGCTGATCTGGGGGCGCGAGCATTCGCGCGAAGCAGCGCTCGCTGACGGATATAGCGTGGCCGAGAGCCGCGAGGCGCTATTCGAGCAGAGCGACGTGTTGTCGTTGCATCTGCGTCTGCACGACGACACCCGCGGCATCGTCAAGCAGGAAGATCTGATGCGGATGAAGCCGACCGCATTGCTTGTAAACACCAGCCGCGCTGAATTGCTCGACGAAAACGCGCTGGTGAACGCGCTGTCGCACAACCGTCCGGGGATGGTCGCGATCGATGTCTACGAAAGCGAGCCGATTCTGCAGGGCTACAGCCTGCTGCGCATGGAAAATGTGATTTGCACGCCGCACATTGGCTACGTGGAACGCGAGAGCTACGAGTTGTATTTCACCGCGGCGTTCCAGAACATTCTGGCTTTCGACGCCGGCGATACGTCCAGCGTCGCGAATCCGGAAGCTTTGCAGGGCGGCCGGCGGCGGTAACCTTCGGCGCCGCGGCGCCGTTGCTCCTCCAGGCTCAGCGCGCTTCGTGCGCGCCGGCTTCCAGCAGATCGGGCATACGCTCGAGAAAGGTCTCACCATCGGTTCGGCCGAGGTTGTACGCGTGCACCATCTGCGACGGGCTCGTGTAATCCCAACTCGAAATCGGCACCTTGCGCGACGGCTGCACATACAGCCGTTGCTGCACGCCGTGCGGCACGACGAACATCTGCGGCCGCGGGTAAAGGCGCGTGACCATGACCAGCACGTTGCCGGGCGCTTCTGCGTCGAGCGCACCGACCGGCACATTGTCGACCATTCCGCCATCCAGCACCGGCCGGCCATTGCGTCGCAAAACCGGCGTGAACGGTGGCGTACTCGAGGATTGCAGAATCAGATCGGCGAGATCCTCGACTGTCGCGCAATCCTGCGCGCGCACGAATTCCGGATGAAAACCGAGCGTCTGACCCAGCGTTGGATGCAGCGTTTTCCGCACGTATTTCTCAATGTTGTACGCAATCAGGCCGGCGGCGACCGCGCTTCGCGCGCCGAGCCAGCGCGGCAGGTGCGATACGCCGATACGGATTTCGGGCGCGTCGGCAAGCGTGGAGAATTTGTCGCTGTAGATGTCCAGTAGTGCCTGCCGGTAGATCCGGTAATGCGGAAAAACCGATTCGCCGCGCAGCAGATTGCCCCAGTACGCGTTGCGCGTATTGTTGCGCAGCGCGCCTTCGTAATAGCGCATGACCCAGTCGGAATCGCGCGTGTAAAGCATGCACGCAGTAGCGGCGCCGGCCGAGATGCCGGTGATGACGCGCGGGCGGATAGCCAGTTCCGGCTGCACCACGTCCCAGAACCCCGCCTGCCACCAGCAGCGATTGCCGCCGCCAGCGAATACGACCTGATCGAACATCTTGGCTTTTTCCTCTAATACAGCTTGCGAGCCCGTTTGGGCCTCAGTCGAGCAGCGCGTAGGTGGTGGTGGCGTGGACGGCCATGTTGCCGGCTTCGTCGAATAACTCGACTTCGCCGAACACAAGATTGCGGCCCATGCGCAGTACGCGGGCGGTGATCAGAACGTCACCGTTGCGGACCGCACGCATGAAACTGATGTTGAGCGACACCGTGCTCATCGGCTTGAAGCCGCCGAGCGCGGCCGAGATGGCGACGATCATCGCCGTGTCGGCGGCCGCCATGAATACTTGCCCGCAGATCACACCGCCCGAGTGGCGCAGGCCGCCGGAAAACGGCAGGCGCAAGGTCGCGCTTTCTTCGTCGACCTTGACCGGGGTCAGCGTAAGCGCACGGACCCAGGGCGCAAGGATGCGGTCCAGCAACTCGTTAATCTCTTTGTCATCCATGGCGGTCCCCCGGTCGAACGCCGCGCGAGGCTTCGAGCGGCAGGTGTCCGCGACATGATACCGGGACGGTGATCCCTATGCCTTCAAGGCGCCTGACGACGACGAGCTCCGGATACGGGGCCCTCTGCTCCGGAATTTTTAAGAAATCTGCTAAAGGGGCTTGGCAATCTCGGAAAGTTTCGGCATAATTTCGCTTCTGTTGGGGGCGTTAGCTCAGTTGGTAGAGCAGCGGACTCTTAATCCGTAGGTCGAGTGTTCGAGTCACTCACGCCCCACCACCGAATTTAGCAGTAGGAAATCAAGCACTGACGAGCGATCGCGGTGCTTTTTTTTCGTCTGTAGTCCGCACGTGCAGGCGTCAAAAACTAGCCTTCGCCGGAAATTCCGACGGAATCCGAGAATCCGGACCAAGCATCTCATCAATGTTTTCTGAAGCTCGAAGGTGGCATACATCAGCGAGCGCGGCCCCTATCGGGCGCGCCGAAATCCGTCGGCGCAGGTACCGTAAAATAAGCTCACCTGCAAACCCGCGCGGTATCAAAATGCCGCCTCCCCCATTCCCCGCCATGCCATCGGGACCCACGATTCGTAGTTGCGGAGCCTCATCGCTATGTCCAAGTCCAAGCTAAAGCCGGGCGATCTCGGTGTCCCGCTTTCCGAAAAAGAATTCGACGAACTCGATGAGTTTCTGGTCTCCGATCTGACGTCGGAGGAAACGTTAACGATCGAAGGGCTCGACGGGTACCTGACCGCACTCGCAATCGGGCCGACTACCGTACCGCCCAGTTACTGGCTGCCGGGAGTCTGGGGGCCGAGCGAGGATGACGCACCTGCATTCGAAACAATGGATCAGGCGCAGCACATTCTCGGTTTGATCTTGCGGAATATGAACGGCATCGTCATCAGTCTGGAGGATGACCCCGACGAGTTCGAGCCGGTGTTCGGCTTCAGCCGCGTTGACGACAGCGAGCGCGAATACATCGACGGCGAAGCGTGGGCTTTCGGCTTCATGCAGGGCCTCGCGCTGGTTCGGGCAGACTGGCAAGCGCTGTTCGATAGCGAGCAGGGCCAGGCATGGCTAAATCCGCTGCATTTGATGGGTTCAGACGGACTGACGCCTGAAGAATTGGCGTTGATCGCCACACCCGAACAGCGCGAAGCCCTCACCAAACAGATTCCCGCCAGCATCGCCGCGATCTATCGGTTCTGGCTCCCCTACCGTCAAGCCGTCCACGAACAGAAACTCACCGCCACGATCCAGCGTACCGAACCCAAGGTCGGCCGCAACGATCCATGTCCTTGCGGCAGCGGCAAGAAATTCAAGAAATGCTGCGGCGCTGCGGCGGAACTCCACTGAAAGCAATTTCCTTCAATACACCTCTGCCCACTGCCCGATACCGTTGAGCGTCGCAAATCCTGCGCACTCACGTATCGAGGCATCAGATGACCGTCTTACTCTCCATGGCCGCGTTTGCACTGGCCTCGTCGATCTCTCCCGGTCCGGTCAACGTCGTCGCGCTCAGCGCCGGCGCGCAACATGGCTTCAATGCAAGCATGCGGCATGTGACCGGCGCCACCGTCGGGTTCACGTTGCTGCTATTGCTCATCGGCTTGGGGCTGCATGAGTTGCTCGCGTATTTCCCCAATCTGATCGACATCGTCAAATGGGCGGGCATTGGCTTTCTGCTTTACATGGCCTACAAACTTGCCGTCGATGACGGCAAGCTCGGCGCGGACAAGCCCACTCGCGGACCATCCTTCGCCTACGGCGCCGCAATGCAGTGGCTCAACCCGAAAGCCTGGCTCGCGTCTCTAGCCGGCATGGGCGCCTACGCGGCAGATGGCGACGGCCGGCTCGTCTGGCAATTCACCGTCGTGTATTTCGTGGTGTGCTATCTGTCGATTGCGAGTTGGGCGTATGCCGGCACCTTTCTGCGTCGGTACCTGCAGGAGCCGAAGCGCGTGAGGTTGTTCAATCGCACGATGGCGACGCTGCTCGCGGCTAGCGCGCTGTATCTGCTGATCGCGTGACACGAACCGCACAACCGCCCTTCAACTGCGATACTGCCCCGGCGTCGCAGCAACCAGCCGCTTGAAGGTCCGTTGCAGATGCGCCTGATCGGCAAAGCCCGCATCGAGCGCCACGTCCGCAATCGGATAACCGCGCCGCAGTTGCGCCCGGCTGTACTGGATGCGCCGGTTGATCAGATACGCATGCGGTGTCATGCCATAGCGCTGCTTGAACGCGCGGATCAGGTGCGAGGCGGAAAGCCCGGCTGCCTTGCAGACGTCCTCCAGCTTCAGCGCACGCGTGCAGTTTTCTGCGATGAATTCCGCGGCGCGCGCGAGTTGACCGCTCGCGTCGTCATCCGGCAAGGGAGCCGGATTCAACTTCTGTTGCACTTCGGAGAAGAAGGTAACGGCGGCGCTTTCCTTGCGCATAAGTTCGCTATCGTCCTCCACGAGGATCGCGTATAGACGGTTCAAACCATCGAATATTGCCGGGTCCGTCGTCATGGTCTGCGAGAAAGCGCGAAACGCGTGGTTGTCGCTGAAACCCAGATCGTGTTGCAACTCCGTGAGCCAATTGACCTCGACGTGCAGCATCCGATACGACCAGCGCTCGTCGGCAACCGGGTTACACGCGTGCACGTCGTCCGGATTCATCATCACCACCGCGCCGGCGCCGATCCATTCGCTCGCGTGGCGATTCACATACACGCTATGGCCGTCGGTCACCGCGCCGATCGAGAACGTCTCGTGCGAGTGTTTGGCGTAGCAGACTTCGCGGCCGTCTTCGATGGAACGCGCCTCGATGAACGGCAACGCGTCATCGCGCCAGAACTTCGGCGCCGCAGCCGCCGCCGCTGACTCAATCCGGTCGTTCGTCCCGCTCATTGCCTGCTCCTCGATCATGCACTTTGTTCCATCACGGTCTTCGCGCCCGTGCCTAAGCACATTCGCGCGAACCACATCGTAACGGCGCAGTCCGCCACGGGCACAGCGATTTCGGCATCCCAAGCTTGCCAATCTCAATACCCTAGTTATATTATGACTAGACACATAAAGACTAGTTTATGCCGACTCCGCCAATGGTCCGTCACTCGCCGCTTGCCCTCGCCGTCCTCGCCATGCTGACTGAAGCGCCGATGCATCCGTACCGGATGCAGCAGCTCATCAAGGCACGCGGCAAGGATGAGGTCATCAACGTCGGTCAGCGCAACAGCCTGTATCAAACGATCGATCGTCTATTGCGCGGCGATCTGATCGCCATCCGCGAAACGGAACGCGACGGCGCGTTCCCGGAGCGCACGGTCTATGAAATTACGGAAGCCGGCCGCGACACCGGCCGCCTGTGGCTGCGCGAACAGCTCGCGCAACCGGCGCGCGATTTCCCGGCCTTTCCGGCCGCGCTCTCCTTCCTGCCGCTGCTCTCGCCCGATGACGTGTGCCGTCAACTCGTTACCCGCATCGGCGCGCTCGAACGGGAATTGATCCGCTTCGACGAGAACACCCGCCAGGCCACCGAGATACACGTACCGCGGCTTTTCCTGCTCGAAGGCGAACTGATGCGCGCACAACTGGTGGTCGAACTGGACTGGGTTCGCAGTGTAGTGGCCGATCTGAAAGCCGGCACGTTGACCTGGAGCCAGGAATGGCTTGACGAGATCGCGCAACGTTTCATCCTGCCGGCCGGCGAAACCAGATACCGGCCGATCCAACCTGCCGCAAAGAAGGGGACGAAGTCATGAGTCGCGAACCCATGGAAGTGATCGTGATCGGCGCCGGCACGGGCGGTCTCTGTCTGGCCCACGGATTGAAGCGCGCCGGTATCAATGTGAATGTCTACGAACGCGATCGCACGCGCGCGGACGGTTTGCAGGGCTATCGCGTCGGCATCAATCCGCACGGGCTGGCGTCGCTGGAAGCCTGCCTGCCGCCGGCGCTTTACGCGACGTTCCTCGCGACTTGCGCGCGCACACCCGGCCACTTCAACATCCTGACCGAGCGAATGACTGAATTGCTCACGGTGCCGCTCGAAGACGAGTCGATGAGCGGCGGCAAATCGGTCAGCCGGATGACCCTCCGGCAAGTGCTGCTCACGGGCCTCGAAGCGCACGTGCATTTCGACAAGACTTTCACATCGTACGAACAGCATGCCGACGGCAGCGTGACCGCGCATTTCGCGGACGGCACCCACGTCACGGCGGATCTGCTGGTTGGCGCGGACGGCGCGCGCTCGAAGGTGCGCCGCCAGTTGCTGCCGCACGCGCGACTGGAAAACACCGGCATCGTCAGCGTCGGCGCCAAGGTGCCGATGGACGAAGCGTCACGCGCGCTGCTGCCGCCCAAGGTGCTCGACGGCATCACGCTGATCAACGCGCCGAAGGGTTACGGCGGCATTGTGCACGTGATGGAATTTCCGTGGCGCGCGGACGGCAGCGGCATGAAGGAAGGCATCGGCAGCAACGACGCCGAACTGCTTTCGCGTTGGCCCGGATTGCTCTACGACAACACGCGCGACTATCTGATGTGGGGAGTCTGGGGCGCATTGCACAACTTGCCGGCCGACCCCAAATCACTCGGACAAGCCGCGCTACTCGCGCTCGCGACGCAGATCACCGACGGCTGGCATCCGAATCTGCGCGCGCTGATTCGTGCATCGGATCCGTCCACCGCGTTCAGTGTCGATGTGCGCACGTCGGTTCCCGTCGACGCATGGCCGACCACCAATGTCACCGTGTTGGGCGACGCGGTCCATCTGATGACGCCGGGCCGCGGCGTGGGCGCGAACACCGCGCTGCGCGATGCCGCGCTGCTCGCCTCACGTCTGGCCGATGCGCAACAGGGCAAGCTGTCGGGACGCGCCGCGGTCGCGGGTTACGAGGAGGAGATGCGCCGCTACGGCTTCCACGCGGTCGCGGAATCGCGCAAGCAGTTCGACGCAAGCGGCGCACTGCATCGGCCGGTGGTCGGACGCATGGCGCTGAGCGCAATGCGCACCACCTTGCGCGTGGTGAACAATGTGCCGATGCTCAAGCGTCGCATGATCGACGCCGAGAATGAATTTCGCGGCGTCGATCGTCATAACCGCGGCGCGGCGGCAGCCGCGCCCGGTCAGTAACGCGATCGAGCGGTTACTTCGCGCTCACGTCGATATTGCCGAGGTATTTCGCTGCCAGCGTCTTCACCGTACCGTCGGCCTGGACCTTCGCAATCGCCGCGTTCAACTGGTCGCGCAGCGCGGTATCGCCCTTGCGAATCCCGTAGGCAATGCCGCTGCCGAGAATCTTGTCGTCGCGTACCGGTTGACCGACGAACGCGTAGTCCTTGCCGTCAGGTTTCGACAGAAAGCCTGTCTGTCCAGCCGGCGCGAGAACGAGCGTCGCATCGAGCCGGCCCGCCATGAGATCCGCGTACACCTGGTTCTGATCCTGGTACGGCACGACGATGACGCCGGCCGGCTCCCAATGCGTCTTCGCAAAGGTTTCCTGGATCGACGCCTGCAACACGCCGACGCGTTTGCCCTTCAACGACGCCGGCGTCGGCAGCAACCCGCTGTCGCGTTTCGCGATCAGTTGCGTCGGCACGCGATACACGACGGTGGTGAAATCGATCGCCTGACGGCGCTGCTCGGTCGCGTTCATCGCCGAATTGATCGCGTCGAACTTGCGTCCCTGCAGCGCGGGAATCAGACCGTCGAATGAGGTTTCGACCCATTTGCACGTCATATGCGCCGCAGTGCAAACAGCATTGCCGACGTCGATGTCGAGACCCTGCAGTTCACCGTTCGGCCCTTTCGATTCGAACGGCGGATATTGCGCCTCGAGTCCGAAACGCAGCGTCGAGGTGTCCGCGGCAAGAGCAGCCGGCGATGCGGCGATCGCAGTCAATACGCAGGCCAGCGCCAATAGAGGCTTAAGCACATTCATAGCAGGTCCCTTTTCTTTCGATAAATCAGATTTCACACAAGCGCCGGGCGCCTTCGATCAAGGTTGCATCATCTTTCGAGAAACTCAGCCGAATCAGGCCGGAATCCGTGCCGTCGGTATAAAACGCCGACAGCGGAATCGTCGCGACCCGCGCATCGCGAATCAGGCGCAGCACGAAATCGCTATCGCTTTCGTCGGAGAAGCCGCGAAAACGCGCCAGCATGAAGAAGCTGCCTTCGCTCGGCAACAACTCGAAGCGCGATTCACGCAGCGCATGGGCGAGCAGATCGCGCTTCTTCTGATAAAACGCGGACAGACCCAGGTAGCTATCGCGATTGGCCAGCGCATCGACGAACGCGTACTGCATCGGTGTATCGGCAGAAAACACCATGAACTGATGGACTTTGCGAATTTCGTCCATGAGTGCCGCCGGGGCAAGACAATAGCCGACACGCCAGCCCGTCACGTGATATGACTTGCCGAAAGACGACACGATCACGCTGCGTTCCGCGAGTTCGGCATCGCATGCCATGCTTTGATGTTTGGCGCCGTCGAACACCACGTGTTCGTAAACCTCGTCGGCCAGAATCACGATATCGGTATTGCGCGTCACCGCCTTCAGGCGCGCGATGTCGGCTTCGCTGAACACCGTCGCGGTGGGGTTGTGCGGGGTGTTGATGATAATCATGCGCGTTTTCGGCGTGATCGCGGCGGCCACCTCGTCCCAGTTCACCCGAAAATCGGTGAGCGACAGTTTGATCGCAATCGGCGTCGCGCCTTGCAGGCGAACGATCGGACCGTAGCTGTCGAATGAGGGTTCGAAGTAAATCACTTCGTCGCCGGGATGCACCAGCGCGCTGATCGTGGAATACAGGCCTTCGCTGGCGCTGGCGATCACGGTGACTTCGCTTGACGGGTCGTAGCGTACGCCGTACAGCGTCTCGACTTTGTCAGCGAGCGCTTCGCGCAACGCGGCGATGCCGGCCATCGGCGCGTACTGGTTATGACCGGCGCGCATGGCTTGCGCGACACCTTCGACCAATTTTACGTCGGGCGCGAAGTTCGGCGCGCCTTGCGAAAGGTTCAGCGCATCGTGCTGTGCGGCCAGTTGGCCGATCACGGTAAAAATCGTCGTGCCTACGTCAGGCAGTTTCGAGCGGGCTTGCATGGCGCTCTGCATAAGGCGTTCTCCCTTTCTCCATCCGGTTTGATGGATTAGGCATCAGCCAAAGAACCGTCACAATCGAAACTTTGTCATGCGCGGCATGCGTTTACGTCATGGCTCGCGCAATACCGCGCTGGGGCGGCCTATGGCAATGAATTCGGGGGTTTAGCAGAAGAAAATGCAGCGCGCAGCAAGCGCGCAAAACAGCCGAGGTATGACGTAATGTGATGCGAGAGTAACGGCTGCGACCGGGCGGTCGCAGCCGGCTAGCTGACTAACCGACGCTCAGGCGTCGTCCATCATGCGGACTTTGACTTTCTTGCCCTTCACCTTGCCGGCGCTGAGCTTACGCAGCGCGTCGCGCGCGATGCTGCGCTCCACGGCCACATAGGTCGACATTTCGGTCACGTTGATCTTGCCGATCTGCGAACCGGCGAAGCCGGCTTCGCCGGTTAGCGCGCCGAGCACGTCGCCGGGACGGATCTTTTCCTTGCGACCGCCGAGAATCTGCAGGGTTTCCATCGGCGGCAGCAGGCGTTCATTGCTCGCGGGCTTGAGATCGGCCAGCTTGTGCCACTCCACCTCCCGCTTTTGCGCCTGTTCGAGACTGCCCACGCGCCCCATCTCATTCATGCTGGCGAGACTGAGCGCCCAGCCTTCCTGATCGGCGCGCCCCGTGCGGCCAATGCGGTGCACATGGACTTCCGGATCAGGCGTCACGTCGACGTTGATCACCGCTTCGAGCTCCGCGATGTCGAGGCCGCGCGAGGCGACGTCGGTGGCGACCAGCACTGAACAACTGCGGTTTGCGAACTGGATCAGCACCTGATCGCGTTCACGCTGATCGAGTTCGCCGTGCAGCGCGAGCGCATGAAAACCCTGCGCGCGCAGCACGTCGAGCAGATCGCGGCATTGCTGCTTGGTGTTGCAGAACGCCAGCGTGCTCACCGGACGATAGTGATTCAGCAACAGCCCCACCGCATGCAGACGCTGATCCTCAGTAACTTCATAGAAGCGCTGACGAATCTTGGTATTGTCGTGCCGCTCGGCGAGTTTCACTTCCTTCGGATTGCGCAGGAATTGCTGGCTCAGCTTGACGATGCCGTCGGGGTACGTGGCGGAAAACAGCAGCGTTTGCCGCTCTTTCGGGCATTGCTTCACGACGGTCGCGATGTCGTCGAAGAAACCCATGTCGAGCATGCGGTCCGCTTCGTCGAGCACCAGCGTATTGAGCGATTGCAACGGCAGGCTGCCACGCTCCAGGTGATCCATGATCCGGCCCGGCGTGCCGACCACGATGTGCGCACCGTGTTCGAGGCTTGCGGTTTGCGGACGCATCGGCGTGCCGCCGCACAGCGTCAGCACCTTGATGTTTTCCTCGGCGCGCGCCAGCCGGCGGATTTCCTGCGTGACCTGATCGGCCAGTTCGCGTGTCGGGCACAGCACCATCGCCTGCACGGCGAAGTTGCGTACGTCGAGCCGGTTGAGCAGCGCCAGCGAAAACGCCGCGGTCTTGCCGCTGCCGGTTTTCGCCTGGGCGATCAGATCGTTGCCGGCGAGCGCGATCGGCAGGCTTGCGGCCTGAATCGGCGTCATCTCGACGTAGCCGAGCTGCGTCAGATTGGCGAGCGTCGCGGGCGGTAGCGGTAGCTGGCTAAACGGCGCGCCGGCTTGAGTGGGAGTGTTCATAGGGTGAGGGCTCGCTATCGACTGAAGAGGCTGATGGGACCGAAGGGACCGAAGGCCAGGGACTATTCGGCCATTGGGCCGGTGGCGGGCCGGCCTTCGATCTGCTCGTACAGCACCGAGCCATCTTCGCCGTCGAAACGTTCGACGTAATTGCGCGCGCCGCACATCGGGCAACGGAACAGAAGTCCCTGCCCTTCATTCTTGATGACGACGTCCGACATTTCCCACTGCTCGCCGCAGGGCTGGTTTCTACAGGTAAACACGTTGATTCTCCAACAGGATTCGATTGTTTATTGGGCGAGCCGGATCAATGGCCCAGCCGTGAATGCCGTCACTGCCATGGTCGGCGCCGCCGTCAGCACAGGCCGAGCGCTTCAACCCAGATGCGTATGCCGCACCCGCGTCGCGCTCACGTCCATCTCGTTGAGACCCTGGACGATGCCGCAGTCTTCAACGGCCTGTTCGCCGTGGCATTGCTCGCGCAGCGTGGTCAGTTGCACTTTCAGTTGCTTCAGTTCTTCGATACGCGTGTCGACGTGCGCAATGTGCTCGTCGATCAGGGCATTGATGCTGCCGCAGCCGTCCGCCGGTGCGTCCGTCAGACGCAGCAATGCACGGATTTCGTCATGGGTCATGTCGAGCGCGCGGCAATTGCGGATGAAGCGCAGGCGTTCGACGTGCTTCGCCGTATAGCTGCGGTAATTGGCCTCGGTGCGCTCCGCTTCGGGCAACAGGCCCTCTTTTTCGTAGAAACGGATGGTTTCGGTCGTGCAATGGGCGATTTTCGCCAGTTCGCCTATTTTCATGGGCCCTCCCGATTGCGGCCTTGACCTTGTAGTGGCTTCAAGGTGTTTACTAGACCACAAATCGAACCAGGAAGCCAGCCATGCCACACGCCGACCTCGCCGAAGCAGATCGCCCGGAACAAGCCAAAGCCTGTGCCCACGGGCACGAAGGGCATGCTCACGAGCATTTGGAGGACGACGCTCACGACCGGGAAGCGCACCGCCATGGTCATGCGCATGCTCATCAAGCCCACCGGCACGCCGAAGCAGGCTGCTGCGGCACGGCGCACGCGGCTGCCGCACCGGTCAAGCTCCCGCAATCGGAAGCCGTCGGCAACGACCGGCGCACCGCAATCCGCATCATGCAGATGGATTGTCCGACTGAAGAAGCGCTGATCCGCAAGAAGTTCAGCCGGATGCCGCAAGTGCGTAGCATGGACTTCAACCTGATGCAGCGGGTGCTCACCGTCGTGCACGCGCCGGAGGCACTGGAAACGATCCTCGCCGCAATCCGTTCGCTCGACTTCACGCCTGAACTGGCGGACGCGAGTCCGGACGCGCCAGCCGCCGCCCCTCAAGCGCCGTCCAAACCGTGGTGGCCGCTGGCGCTCGCCGGTGTCGCCGCGGTGGGCTCAGAGGCGGCCAGTTGGCTTGGCGCCTCCACCTGGCTGGCTGCGGGTCTGGCGATCCTCGCGATCGCCGCCTGCGGCCTCACGACGTACAGAAAGGGCTGGGTGGCGATCCACAACGGCAACCTGAACATCAATGCGTTGATGAGCATTGCGGTGACCGGCGCGCTGGTCCTCCAGCAATGGCCGGAAGCCGCAATGGTGATGGTGCTCTTCACGATCGCCGAACTGATCGAGTCGAAATCGCTGGACCGCGCCCGCAACGCCATCAAAGGGCTGATGCAACTCACGCCCGAACAGGCCAGCGTGCAGCAGGCCGACGGCAACTGGCAGCTCACGGACCTCAAGTCGATCGCGCTCGGCGCAGTGGTACGCGTGAAGCCGGGTGAGCGGATTGCGCTCGACGGTGAAATCGTCGCCGGCCGTTCGAGCGTCGATCAGGCGCCGATCACCGGCGAAAGCCTGCCGGTCGACAAGACCGTGGGCGACGCCGTGTTCGCCGGCACGATCAACCAGGCCGGCTCGTTCGACTATCGCGTCACGGCCGCCGCCAGCAACACGACGCTCGCTCGCATCATTCACGCGGTCGAGGAAGCGCAAGGCACCAAGGCGCCGACCCAACGTTTCGTCGATCAGTTCGCCCGCGTCTATACGCCGATCGTATTCGCGGCCGCACTCGCGGTAGCGGTGTTGCCGCCGTTGCTGTTCGGCGGACAGTGGCACGAATGGGTCTACAAGGCACTCGTGATGCTGGTGATCGCCTGTCCGTGCGCGCTGGTGATCTCGACACCGGTCACGATCGTCAGCGGCCTCGCGGCTGCCGCGCGCAAGGGCATCCTGATCAAAGGCGGCGCCTACCTTGAACAGGGCCGCAAGCTGAGCCGGCTCGCGCTCGACAAAACCGGCACGCTCACGCACGGCAAACCCGTGCAAACCGAGTTCGAGATCCTCGCCGACGTCGAGGTCGTGCGTTGCCGGACACTCGCCGCCAGCCTGGCGGGTCGTTCGGATCATCCGGTGTCGATGGCAATCGCCGCAGCGGCAAAAAACGACAGCGTCACCCGTGCCACGGTCGATGCCTTCGAGGCACTCGCAGGCCGTGGCGTGCGTGGCGAAATCGACGGCTTGCCGTACTGGCTCGGCAATCATCGGCTGGTCGAAGAGCTCGGGCGCTGTTCGGCGTCGCTCGAAGCGCGGCTGGACACGCTCGAAGCACAAGGCAAAACCGTCGTGATGCTGGTGGACGCTGAACGCGTGCTCGCGCTGTTTGCCGTCGCCGACACGGTGAAGGACACGAGCCGCGCCGCCATTGCCGAATTGCAGCGCCTCGGCGTGCATGCCGCCATGCTCACCGGCGACAACCCGCACACGGCTGCCGCGATCGCGCAGCAAGTCGGCATCGAGGAAGCGCGCGGCAATCAGTTGCCCGAGGACAAGCTGAACGCCGTGGACGGCTGGTCGAAAAACGGCGCGACGGTCGGCATGGTTGGCGACGGCATCAACGACGCCCCCGCTCTCGCGCGTGCCGATATTGGTTTCGCAATGGGCGCAATGGGCACCGACACCGCGATCGAAACCGCCGACGTCGCCTTGATGGACGACGATCTGCGCAAGATTCCGCAGTTCATCCGTCTCTCGAAGGCGACGCATTCGGTGCTGGTGCAGAACATCACACTGGCGCTGGGCATCAAGAGTGTGTTCCTCGTGCTGACGGTGATGGGTCTGGGCACGATGTGGATGGCCGTGTTCGCGGATGTGGGCGCGAGTCTGCTGGTGGTGGCGAACGGTTTGCGGCTGCTGCGCAAATAGCGCGAGGCTCGCCTCAGTGCGCAGACGAGCGGTCACCCGTGAGCGGGTGTGCGCCAGGCGCGGCCTTCAACGTCTCGGAAGGCCGCATGCCGAACAGCTTCCGGTAATCGGTCGCGAACTGGCTCAGATGCCAGAAACCCCACGCCGCGGCGACATCCTGCACCGAACGTGATGCAAGCGACGCATTACACAAATCGCGCCGCGCGCCGTTCAGGCGAATCGTCCGCAAATAGGTGGCGGGCGCCATTCCAAGCACATCCTGAAAGCAGTATTGCAACGTGCGACGACTCACATGCAAACGCTCGCACAACTCCGGCACGTTGATCGCGCGGTCGCGATGAGCCAGCACATACTCTCGCGCCTCCGACACGATCGACTGACGGCGCCCACGCGTGGGCATTTCAATCAGTTCATCGGACGGTAACGCGCCGACGTCGAACAACGAAGCCAGCACCGACGCCTGCAAATTATTGCGCGCGAACGCGGACAGTGGCGCACCGCTCGCCGCGCCGTCATCGAGAAGCTGCCGCAGCGAGGCGCACAGACGCGCCTTACGAGCCGTGCCGATCGACACGATTTCCATGTCCGGCAAACGATCGGCCAAACCGACGCGTTCGACTTCGGCCGCATATCGGCGCAGCACCTCACCCTTCACCACCACGCCGAAAATCTCGTAACCCGCCGAGGTCAGTAATTCGAATTCGATACCGCCCGGACGAACGGCGAGCGCATCGTCCGCGATAACCTGCCCGTCGATCCGACCGGAACCCTCGGGGCACATTGGAATGCCGAACCAGTAGGCGTCCTTCTGCACCTCGCAGGTTTGCCGCAGCGTATGGCTCGTGGTTTCGACGAACACCTGCATGTGATCGACACACAGCTCCGTCAAACCGCCGACGAAGCGGCCCGCCGTCAGTTGGTCGTAGGTCTGGTTCCAGCCGTGGAGATTGCGAGCCTGTTCGTCGGCGTCATAAGCGACGCGGGTCTGCACGCAAAAACTTGATTGTTGCGCGTGTGTCGATGCCGTCTGGCTGTCGTTGCGGAATTCAATCGTCATACCGGGTCTGCGAAAACGAAGTATCGAGGCGGGAAGGCAGGCAATTCTCATGCCGAACGGCATTGCCGCTTTGGTTCCTTCTCACTTTGCCATGATCTCGCAAACCGGTGCTCACAACCTGTTCAATTTCTGAACAGCGCTGCGCACACTGGTCAGAAACGAAACGTTCATTCCTCCGCACCCTGATCCGCGCTGCGAGCCGCAGCCTCGCAGACGTGCCTGCTGCGCGTGCACCACTCACCAGCGCGGTGCATTGGCACAGTTCTGGCTCTAGCCTCTCGCGGCCAAGCGAAATATCGCGCCGAATATAGCCCATTCAATCATGTGAGGAGCACACAGATGAATCACGCAGAGATGCAGTTTCTGACTACCGAATTCCCGTACAAAAAGCAGTATGCGAATTTTATCGGCGGCGAATGGGTGAAGCCCGTGGGCGGCGAGTACTTCGACAACATATCGCCGATCACCGGTGAGCCGTTCACGTCGATCCCGCGCTCACGCGAAGCCGACATCGAACTCGCGCTCGACGCCGCGCATCGCGCGAAAACAGCGTGGGGTAAAACGTCGACCACCGAACGCGCGAACATCCTGAACCGTATCGCCGATCGGATGGAAGCGAATCTCCAACGCATCGCCGTGGCCGAGACGATCGACAACGGCAAGCCGCTGCGCGAAACGATGGCTGCGGATATCCCGCTCGCCATCGATCATTTCCGCTATTTCGCCGGCGCCGTGCGTGCGCAGGAAGGCGGCATCTCCGAGATCGACCACGACACCGTCGCGTATCACTTTCACGAACCGCTCGGTGTGGTCGGCCAGATCATTCCGTGGAATTTCCCGATCCTGATGGCAGTGTGGAAGCTCGCACCCGCATTGGCTGCCGGCAACTGCGTCGTGCTGAAGCCGGCCGAGCAAACACCGGCCTCGATTCTCGTGCTGCTCGAACTGATCCACGATCTGCTGCCGCCGGGCGTGCTGAACGTGGTGAACGGCTTCGGCCTCGAAGCCGGCAAACCGCTCGCGTCGAACAAGCGCATCGCGAAGATCGCTTTCACGGGTGAGACGACCACGGGTCGCCTGATCATGCAGTACGCAAGCCAGAACATCATTCCGGTGACGCTGGAACTCGGTGGCAAGAGCCCGAACATTTTCTTCGCCGACGTGATGAACGAAGACGACAGCTATTTCGACAAGGCGCTCGAAGGCTTCACGATGTTCGCGCTGAATCAGGGCGAAGTGTGCACGTGCCCGTCACGTGTGTTGATCGACGAAAAGATTTACGACCGCTTCATGGAACGCGCATTGAAGCGCGTGGCGGCGATCACGCAAGGCCATCCGCTCGACACGAAAACGATGATCGGTGCGCAAGCCTCGCAGGAACAGCTGGAAAAAATCCTCTCGTACGTGGATCTCGGCAAGCAGGAAGGCGCTGAATGTCTCATCGGCGGCGAGCGCAATACGCTCGGCGGCGAACTGAGCAAGGGATACTACGTGAAGCCGACCGTGTTCCGCGGCCACAACAAGATGCGCATCTTCCAGGAAGAAATCTTCGGACCGGTCGTTTCCGTGACGACCTTCAAGAACGAAGACGAAGCGCTCGAGATCGCCAACGATACGCTCTATGGCCTGGGCGCCGGCGTATGGACGCGTGACGGCACGCGTGCCTATCGTTTCGGCCGGCAAATCCAGGCGGGCCGCGTGTGGACCAACTGTTATCACGCGTATCCGGCGCATGCCGCGTTCGGTGGCTACAAGCAATCGGGCATCGGCCGCGAAAATCACAAGATGATGCTCGACCACTATCAGCAGACCAAGAATCTGCTGGTCAGCTATAGCGACAAGCCGCTTGGTTTCTTCTAAGCGGTAACGACTCTGTCCGGGCGGGCCGCATTGCGCGGCTCGCTATTTTTCAGCGAGGGCATGTGATGGCTGATGTGAAGGAAGTGGCTCGCGTGATCGCCACGCCTGCCGCGATCGAATTGATCGGGAAGCTACGCGCTGAACATGGGGCGGTGCTATTTCACCAATCCGGCGGATGCTGCGACGGCAGCGCACCGATGATGTTCCCTCAGGGTGAGTTCATGGTCGGTTCGTCCGATGTGAAACTCGGCGCGATTGCCGGTGTGCCGTTCTACATGAGCGAGTCGCAGTTCGAATATTGGCAGCACACACAATTGATCATCGACGCCGTGCCCGGCAATGGCGGGATGTTCTCTTTGGAACGGCCGAGTGGCTTGCGATTTTTGACGCGCTCGCGGCTCTTCGAGGACGCTGAGAATGCGTGGCTCGAAGAGCATCCGGTGGAGCGGGTGGGTGCCTAGCGTTTTTATGTGACGCCTTCGTTCGGATTACTGCTGACTGCGGGTGTTACTGGCGCGCTCGCAAGCAGTGCATCGCTGTCGTCTTTCAAGCCGACGCCGGTCAATCCCAGGCGTCGTGCATGCGTCAGCAGATAGTGCAACTTGTGTGCGGCCGATTCGTAGTTAAGACCTTCAGGCCGCACGTTCGAAATACAGTTGCGTTGCGCATCGCTGCAACCCACTTTCGGTGCGTATGTCAGGTAAATGCCAAGACTATCCGGCGAACTCAATCCCGGACGCTCGCCGATCAGCATCACAACCAGTCTGGTATTGAGTAGTTCGCCAATTTCATCACCAAGCGCGACGCGAGCCTGACGCGCGACCACGACGGGGCCGATCTTCCAGTCAGCCAGCTTTGCGCGGACGGCCTGCAGCAGCGGAATCGACTGTTTCGATGCGGCGAATGCCGAGAGGCCGTCGGCGATCACGAAGACCACGTCGGAGGATTCAGCCTTGAGTTGCACAAGCGCTGTGCGACTCTCATCGCTTAAACGCCTGCCGAGATCGGGCCGTCGCAAATAATGCTCGCGATCAGGCGCGGCGCTGTGCACATCCAGCGTGCTGAAGTTTTGCGCGCGCAGTTGTTCGTGCAGCATGTCCGTATCGAGCGGATGATGCACGGCGTCGCGCGCTTGCGCGTGTGACAGGTTAAACGCCAGTAGTGGCGCCGTCGGCAAACTGTTGCCCGCGCGGCCCAACGCGATGCGTGCGTTGGTGAACTGCCGCAGCGCGTTCCATGGATTCTTTTCGAGGAACTCGCTCATACGGTGCCCATCCAGTCATTCGCGCCTTCCAGCAACGGTTGCTGCGGCGAGGCACTCAGCAACGCGCCACGTGCGTCGGTAATCTGCATCGACTCCAGCCATTCTTCGAATTCCGGTGCACGGCGCAGGCCGAGCACATCGCGCACGTAAAGAGCGTCGTGAAAGGATGTGCTTTGATAGTTGAGCATCACATCGTCCGCACCCGGAATGCCCATAATGAAGTTGATACCCGCTACGCCGAGCAGCGTGAGCAGGTTATCCATGTCGTCCTGATCGGCTTCGGCGTGATTTGTGTAGCAGATGTCACAACCCATCGGCACGCCAAGCAGTTTGCCGCAGAAGTGATCTTCAAGACCCGCACGCGTGATCTGCTTGCCGTCGTATAAGTATTCCGGTCCGATGAAACCGACCACCGTGTTCACCAGGAACGGATTGAACTTGCGCGCCACGGCATAGGCGCGCACCTCACACGTCTGTTGATCGACGCCGAAATGCGCATCTGCCGATAACGCGCTGCCTTGCCCCGTTTCGAAATACATCAGGTTATTGCCAGCCGTGCCGCGGTTCAGCGATAAACCCGCCTCATATGCTTCCTGCAACAGCGCGAGCGAAATGCCGAAACCCGCATTAGCTTTCTCCGTTCCCGCGATCGACTGAAACACGAGATCGACCGGCGCGCCCTTCTCGATCGCAGCGATCGTGTTGGTGACGTGAGTCAGCACGCAAGACTGCGTGGGCACCTGATAGCGCAGGCGAAAGTCGTCGATCATCAGCAGCAGCCTGGTGATCGCGGCGAGATTGTCGCTAGCCGGATTGATGCCGATCATCGCGTCGCCGCAGCCGTACATCAGACCGTCGAGCATTGAGGCGGCGATACCTTTGACATCGTCGGTTGGATGATTCGGTTGCAGACGCACCGACATGTGGCCCGGCAAGCCGACCGTATTGCGAAAGCGCGTAATCACCGGACGTTTACGCGCCGCCGCGATCAGATCCTGATTGCGCATCAGCTTCGAAACCGCTGCCACCATCTCCGGCGTGAGGCCGGCGGCGATACGCGTGAGCGCGTCGGCATCGGTCGTGCTGCTCAACAGCCAATTACGAAAATCGCCGACCGTGAGATGCGAGATCTCGGCGAACGCCTGCGGCGAGTGATCGTCGATCACAAGGCGCGTGACCTCGTCACTTTCGTACGGAATCAACGCTTCGTTGAGAAACGCGCGCAGCGGCAACTGCGCCAGCGCCATCCTGGCCGCGACGCGCTCCTCCTCGCTCGCGGCCGCGACGCCCGCGAGCTGGTCCCCCGAACGCTGCGGACTGGCTTTTGCCAGCAGCGTTTTCAGGTCGGCGAAACGATATGTGCGGCTGCCGATTGTCTCGGTGTAGCTCATCTTTACGACTCCATCGCCGCTGCTTGCACAGCGGCTCGATCCGTCACTCTTCGAGCAAGGCGTCCGACGGTGCTGCTTCGCGTTGATGGCGCGTCAACAGGAAGTAGACGTAGCCCAGCGCGAGGAAGATCGCGAACACGATGGCCACCAGAAAATTGAAGTAAACCATCGTAGCCAGACAAATCACCGCGGCCACCAGCGCGAACGCCGGAAAGAACGGAAACAGCGGCGCCCGGAATGGCCGCTCCATGTTCGGGTCCGAGCGGCGCAGCTTGAACAGCGACAACATGCTGATGATATACATCACGATAGCGCCAAATACGGACATCGTCACGATGTTCGCCGTCAGCGTCTGACCGCCGAACTGGATCAATTCATCGCTATAGATCGCGGCGATGCCGACCACGCCCCCCGCGATGATCGCGCGATGCGGCGTCTTGAAGCGCGGATGCACTTTGGAGAGCCACTCCGGCAGATAACCGGCGCGGGCCAGCGCGAAGATCTGGCGCGAGTATCCAAGAATGATGCCGTGAAACGACGCGACGAGCCCGAACAGCCCAAGCCACACCAGCATATGCATCCAGCCGCTATGTTCACCGACGATGAATTTCATGGCTTGCGGCAGCGGATCGTTGATGTTCGCCAGCTTGGTCCAGTCGCCGGCGGCGCCTGCGAACACCATCACGCCGATCGCGAGCAGCACCAGCGTCAGAATGCCGGCGACATAGGCGATCGGAATCGAACGTTTGGGATTTTTGGCTTCTTCGGCAGCCATCGCCACGCCTTCGATCGCAAGGAAAAACCAGATGGCGAACGGAATCGCTGCAAACATGCCGTGAAACGAACCCATGCTGAAGGTGTCCGCGCCGGACCAACCGCCTTTCGTGAAGTTCGACCACTGAAAACCGGGTGACACCACGCCCATGAACACCAGCAATTCGAAGATCGCTAGCAGCGTCACGCACAACTCGAAGGCCGCGGCGATCTGCACGCCGACGATATTCAGCGCCATGAAGACCAGATACGCGCCCATGGCCGCGTGTTTCGGTTCGAGTCCCGGAAACTGCACGTGCAGGTAGGCACCGATCGCGAGCGCAATGGCGGGTGGCGCAAAGACGAATTCGACCAGGGTCGCCGCACCCGCCAGATAACCGCCGGTTGGACCGAACGCGTGACGCGCGTAGGCGAACGGGCCGCCAGCATGCGGAATCGATGTGGTGAGTTCGGTGAAACTGAAAATGAAGGTGGTGTACATCGCCGCGATAAAAATCGCCGTGATGACAAAGCCCAGCGTGCCGGCGCTCGCCCAGCCATAGCTCCAGCCGAAATACTCGCCGGAGATGACCAGTCCGACCGCGATCCCCCACAGTTGCCACGTGCCGAGCGTCTGCTTCAACTCGTGGTGCGTGACTTTACCGACGTGCTGACTTTTGGATTCTGACTTCATCGGACCCTCCTGATGTTGCCGCTTGCTCGACGCCGCAAGGCTTTGCGGTGCACGGGCGGACAGGCTTCAGCCGATGGTAGTGAGCCATTATTCGAGGTGTTATCGAAATTCGGCAAAGTTTGGGGGCGATTGTGTGAGCGGATGCTTAATTCCGTTCACCCGTGCTTTGGCGATGTTCGCAGGATTTGGTAAATGGGGACGTGGTACTTTGGTTCGCATCCCTTCGGCAATCTTCTCTTTATTGGCCATTTAGTCATGAACCCGTCGGACAATCGGGCGCGCTACGAAACGCGGTTGAGCCGCGTACTCGACCATATTTACGATCATCTCGACGAACCGCTGGATATCGAACGGTTGGCGGAGCTTGCCTGCATGTCGCCGTATCACTGGCATCGCATCTATCAGGCGATGTATGGCGAAACGGTCGCGACAACCGTGCGGCGCTTGCGACTGCATCGCGCGGCGGGATATCTGGCGAATGGCTCGATGCCGATCGCGGAAATCGCCGAGCGTTCGGGCTATAGCAGTTTGCAGTCTTTCTCCCGCACATTTCGCGCGGTTTTTGGCATCCCGCCGGCGCAGTATCGCAAGCAGGGTACGCATAGCCGGTTTCGTCCGGCACTTTCAGGAGACGATCAAATGATGATGCGTGAAGTGGTGATTCACCACGTTGAGCCGATGGAGGTTTTGTCGGTGGATCACGTGGGGTCGTATATGCAGATCGGAAAGGCGTTCGATGGCTTGTTCGGCTGGTTGGCGAAACATAATTTGCTGGCAGGGCAGATGCGCATGATCGGGATTTACTACGATGATCCTGGAGTTGTTGCTGAGGACGAGTTGCGCTCGAAGGCTGGCGTGTTGTTGCCGCATCCGGTGCAAGCTTCGGTGACGGTGAGTCCGCCGGTTTCGGTGGCGCATGTGAAAGGTGGGGAGTACGCGGTGTTGCGGCATAAGGGACCGTATAGCGATATGCGGGCGGCTTATGAGTGGTTGTATGGGACGTGGCTCGTGCAGTCGGGGCGTGAGGCTGCGGATGCGCCGGTGTTTGAGGAGTATCTGAATAGTCCGAAGGAGACTGCGCCTGCTGACTTGCTGACGGAGATTTGTTTGCCGCTGGTTTGAGGGCTTTGGCCTGGTTCTGTTTGTTCTGTCCGCTTTGTGCATGTTTACGCAGCGTGCTTTCCGGATGCCTCTCTGGTTTTTATAGTCTTTGTATATGTATACGTAGTAATAGTTAACAAGCCTCGCACCTGGCTGTGGATAACTTGAATCTTCGTTTACGGATCAAGGGACTGCGGAATCGATAACCCTGCGGAGCGCGGGCGAACAGAGGCAAGGAGCCAGGGAAAACTTTTGACTGACCGCGCGAGGTCGCTGGTTTATCAAGGTTTCGCCCACAACGTGTCAGGTGGCTTGTACAAAAGTTGTCCAGAGGGGGGTGTGGATAAGTGGTGCTACTTGCATAGCGCTCAATCCGCTAACTCGTACGACGTGCTGCGGCCTCCTGCTGCTGATTTTTTCAAGACCCCGAATGCGACCAGTTCGCTGATGTCGCGCAACGCGGTATCAGGTGAACACTTTGCAATCGCTGCCCATTTGCTGCTGGTCAACTTGCCGTCAAAACCGTCAAGCAGACGATTCAGCAGTTTGACTTGCCGCTCGTTAAGCGGCGTGCTCGCCCAGTACCGCCAGAAGCTCGCCTTGGACAGCACAACGTTCAGCGTGAGCTGGGCTTGGTCGATTGCTCGATGCAATGCATCAAGGAACCATGCCAGCCACTCGGTGATATCGAGTGTCCCATTTTGTGTGCGTTCGAGAATGTCGTAATAGTCTTTCCGCTCACGCTGGATCTGTGCCGACAAGCTGTAGAAGCGCTCTGCGCTGCTGTCAGCGCGCGCCAGAAGCAGATCACCAGTGGCCCGTGCAATGCGACCGTTGCCATCGTCGAAAGGATGCAGCGTCACGAACCAGAGGTGAGCGAGCCCCGCCTTGAGCACTGGTGGATCTGTCGAATCGTTGTTCAGCCACGCTAGAAACCGGTCCGCCTCCATTGCAAGCCGTGAGGCAGGCGGTGCTTCGAAGTGGACTTTCTGGCGCCCGATCGGACCCGAAACAACTTGCATCGGCCCTGTGGAGTCGTCGCGCCAGTTGGCAACGTTGATCCGGGACATGCCGCTGAACCCGGTCGGAAAAAGTGCAGCGTGCCATCCAAACAGGCGCTCTTTCGACACCTCGGCTGAGCAATTAAGGGTGGCGTCGAGCACCATCTCTACGACACCTTCAACGTGGCGGTCGACCGGCGCGAGCGCGCCAATATCGACGCCGAGCTTGCGTGCTATCGACGAACGCACCGATGCAACATTGAGCTGTTCGCCTTCTATCTCGCTGGTTTTGACGACGTCGTCGGTGAGCGCGACAAGACTGGCCTCGCTCCGTAGCGCCAGCCCCACATCGGCAAGCCGCCCGAACAAAAGTCCTTGTGCTCGGGACACCTCTGCGAGCGGCACCGCAAGGCGTGACAAGTCATAGCGCCATGCGGGCCATTCAGGTGATTCCCAGATGTATAACCGATCTCCGCGATTCATGCGGAGATTATCGTCCTCTTTCCCCGCAGATACAAATTATTCTCCGTAAAATATGCGGAGAATAAGGGCCCTATTCGCCGGTCGGGGCAGTCGGATCCCCACGGGCGACCGATTTTCCGCGCGGATTGGGCTGGATGAGGTGACGAAATTGAGGCGAACGGCCTCATATGGGGCAAGGTCTCCAGCGTAGCCGCACGTTGAGATGCACCAAGCATTGGGGGGCGAAAAGGCTAGACTATCATCGCGTTTCCCGACATCGATCGTCTGCGATTTTTCCACCCTTGCATAATGAACTTCGACTATTCCTCGCTCGACGCATTGCGCCAGAACCATCCCGCATGGCGGCTACTGCGCTCGGATCACGCGCCGCTAGTCGCAAGCTTTCTGCATCGCACTTTCACGGCGCCCAATGTGCGCTTGATATCGCAAGCGGACCTAGCCGAAGCGCTGGAAGACGAGCTGTATGCATTGCGCGAGCAGCTCGGTCCCACCGCCTTTCCCAAAGCAGCGTCAGACTATCTAAACGACTGGGCCGCCAACGACAAAGGCTGGCTACGCAAGTTTTATCGTCCGGGTTCGGACGAACCCCATTTCGATCTCACCCCCGCTACGGAAAAGGCCATTGCGTGGCTTGGCACATTAACGGCACGTAGTTTCGTCGGTACTGAATCGCGCTTGCTTACCTTGTTCGAATTGCTCAAACAGATGAGCGAAGGCAGCGAAAGCGACCTCGAGACACGTCTTGCCGAACTCCATAAGCGCCGCGCTGAGGTCGATGCTGAAATCGCCCGTGCGGAGGCCGGAGACATATCGATTCTGGATGACACAGCGCTGAAAGACCGCTTCCAGCAGTTCACAACGATCGCACGTGAACTGCTGACCGACTTCCGCGAGGTCGAACACAATTTTCGCGGTCTCGACCGTCGGGTACGAGAGCGCATTGCCCTGTGGGACGGAGCAAAAGGCGAACTGCTAGAGGAAATCATGGGCGAGCGCGATGCGATCGCCGACTCGGATCAGGGACGCAGCTTCAGGGCGTTCTGGGACTTTCTGATGTCGAGCAGCCGCCAGGAAGAGCTGACGGTGTTGCTCGACCGCGTGCTGGCGCTCCCGCCCGTGGCGGAACTCAAACCCGACGCGCGCACACGGCGCGTTCACTATGACTGGCTGGAAGCTGGCGAGCATACGCAGCGCACCGTCGCTTTTCTATCACAGCAGTTGCGGCGCTTTCTCGATGATCAGGCATGGCTCGAAAACCGCCGCATCATGGATATCCTACATGGCGTGGAAGCTAAAGCGCTGGCCTTGCGAGACACGCCACCCGCCGGTGAAATTATGACACTCGCCGACACGGCAGCCGAGATCGAACTGCCCATGGAGCGGCCACTCTATGCACCGAGCCTCAAGCCGCGCATTGCCGGCATCACCATCGAGGCCGGCGATGCCGACATCGACGCGGCGGCCTTGTACTCCCAGGTCGTAGTCGACAAAGCCAGGCTGGTATGGCATATCCGTCATGTTCTGCAGGACCGTTCGCAAGTGACACTGCGCGAGCTTTGCGACACTCAGCCTCTGGAGCAAGGCTTAGCCGAACTGGTCGCTTACTTGCAACTTGCCGGCGACACGTTCAGCACGGTCGTGGACGAGCAGGTCAGCGAGACAATCGTCTGGCGTAGCCGGAAGGACAGCGGCGAACAACAGACCCGGCAGGCAAGCCTGCCACGCGTTATTTTCGTGAGATAAGGATATTGGAACAGGAACATGACGCAGCGGCGTCGACGCACGATCTGTCGAGCCTACTGATTCCGTTGCTTAAAGGCGTGATCTACCGGGACGCGGATGCCGCCTTATGGAGCGCCCTGCTCGACTTGCAAGCGCGCGTAAGGGATTACGTCACGGTGTTGAATCTCGAGTTGGTGCTCGACGGAGCAGAGGGCTACGCATTCCTGCGCTCCCGCCCCGATAACGACGATGACGATTCGCCTGCGTTGCCCCGTCTGGTCGCAAGACGCCCGTTGTCTTTTCCGGTGAGCCTGATGCTGGCATTGCTGCGCAAGAAGCTCGCCGAGTCCGACGCCGGCGGCGGAGACACTCGCCTCATTCTCACGCGCGAGCAGATGGTGGAAATGATTCGCGTGTTTCTACCGTCAGGCAGCAACGAAGCCAAACTGATTGACCAGATCGACACGCAAATAAACAAGATCGTCGAACTCGGTTTCTTGCGCAAGCTGAAGCCAGCCGCCGGCAAGCGCGAAGGCCAAGCCGCCGCATTCGAAGTACAGCGAATCCTCAAAGCGTTTGTCGATGCACAGTGGCTCGCCGATCTCGACACACGGCTCGCGGTCTATCAAGCGCAACTCGGCACGGCAGCATCAAGGAGCGCGGATGACTGACATGCAACTGCCCGGACTCGATTTCGTCGCCGACGACGCGTTGTCCGGTTTTCGCCTGCATCAACTGGAGGTCTTCAATTGGGGGACCTTCGACCGCCGGGTGTGGACGCTGAACCCCGACGGCAAGAACACGCTGTTGACGGGCGACATCGGTTCCGGCAAATCAACACTCGTCGATGCCGTGACGACCTTGCTGGTTCCCGCGCATCGCATCGCCTACAACAAGGCCGCGGGCGCTGACAGCAAGGAGCGCACGCTGCGCTCGTATGTGCTCGGCCATTACAAGTCGGAACGCAACGAGACCAGCGGCACGGCCAAACCCGTGGCTTTGCGGGACCCGACCAGCTATTCCGTCATTCTGGGGCGCTTCCACAACGCGGGCTATGACCAAACCGTCACGCTTGCCCAAGTGTTCTGGATGAAAGACGCGCACGGCCAACCGGCGCGGCTATTCGTCGGTGCGGAACGAGCGCTTTCGATCGCAGCGGACTTTGCCGACTTCGGACCGGACATCGCCGGTCTGCGCAAAAAGTTGCGTGCGCTCGGCGCGGAGTTGTTCGACAGTTTTCCGCCATACGGTGCATGGTTCCGTCGGCGCTTCGGGATCGAGAACGAGCAGGCGCTCGAGTTGTTTCATCAAACGGTGTCGATGAAGTCGGTGGGCAATCTGACGGATTTTGTCCGTAGCCACATGCTCGAACCGTTCGATGTCGCGCCGCGCGTGACTGCGCTGATTGGTCACTTCGACGACCTGAATCGCGCTCATGAAGCAGTGTTAAAAGCCAAGAGGCAGATGGAACGGCTAAGCCCTCTCGTCGAGGATTGCGAGCGGCACGCGCTGCTTGTATCGCAAGTCGACGATCTGCGGGCCTGCCGGGAGGCGCTTAAATCGTATGCAGCCGACCTCAAGGTCGGTTTGCTCGACCGGCGAATTGAGAATCTCGCCGCGGAATGGGAGCGACAGGATGCGCATGTCAAGCGACTCGACGCAGTCCGCTCCGCCCAGCGGATCGAGGAAGGCGAACTGCGGCGCAATATTGCCGAAAATGGCGGGGATCGGCTAGAGCGGCTTGAGGGTGAGATTCAATCGAAGCATGCGGAATGTTCTCGGCGCAAACAGAAGGCCCAACGCTTCCACGATCTTGCGCAGGTGGCCGGCGAGTCCGTTCCGGAAGATGAACCTGCCTTTCTTGCGCTGCGCCGACGCCTCACCGAACGTGTGGAAACCGCGCAATTGGACGAAGCTCGCCTGCAAAACGATCTGACCGAACACGGTGTGAGTTTTCGCGCAGGCAAACAGGACCATGATGCACTGTTGGCCGAGATCGACAGTCTGAAGAGCCGGCGCAGCAATATCCCGGCCGAACAGATCGCGATGCGTACGGCGTTGTGCAGTGCGCTCGCCCTACCCGAAGCAGATCTATGCTTCGCCGGCGAATTGCTACAAGTGCGCGAAGACGAGCGCGATTGGGAGGGCGCCGCCGAGCGTTTACTGCGTGGTTTCGGCCTGTCGCTTCTGGTATCCGATGAACACTACGCCGCTGTCACCGAATGGGTCGACAAGACCCATCTGAAGGGGCGGCTCGTTTATTTTCGGGTGCGGCAATCTGCGCGACGTGAGCGTCCCGAGCTGCATCGCGGCTCGTTGGCCCGAAAGCTCTCCGTGAAACCGGACTCGCCGTTCTACGACTGGCTCGAATACGAACTGGCGCAGCGCTTCAATGTTGTCTGTTGCGACACCCAGGAGCAATTCCGCCGCGAAACACGCGCCATTACACGCGCTGGTCAAATCAAGGCGCCGGGCGAACGACATGAGAAAGACGATCGCCATCGACTAGACGACCGCCGGCGCTACGTGCTGGGCTGGACCAATACGGAAAAAATTCAGGCGCTCGAAGCGCAATCCGCACAGTTGGCGGCACACTTGGGCGCATTGGGCGCGCTGATCGGCAAGATTCAGGCAGAGCAAAGTGAATTAAAGACACGCCTGAACGCATTGTCACTGCTCAACGAACACGCGGACTACCGCGAACTTGACTGGCATGCCGTCGCGGTAGAAATCGCCGCATTGCGCGACGAGAAGACACGGCTGGAATCAGCCTCCGACCTGTTGCAGGAACTGACGCAGCGTCTGAATCAAGTCGGCGTCGCACTCGCTGACATCGAGGCGCAACTCGACGGGCACAAAGCGGAGCGCACGCGCACGGAAGAACGCCAGCGTATTGCGCACGATCTGCATGCGCACACCCGGGCGATTCTCGACGACCCGGGTTACGCGGCTCATACGGCTTATTTCGTCCGACTCGCCGAGCTATGGTCCGAGGTGCTCGGCAAACACCAGTTGACTGTCGAATCCTGTGACAATCGCGAGAGCGATATGCGCAAGTGGCTGCAGGACAATATCGACGCTGAAGAAAAGAAGGTTTCGCGTCAGCGTGACAAGATCATCGACGCCATGCGAGCGTACTGCACGGCTTTCCCGCTCGAGACGCAGGAAGTGGATGTCGCCATTGAAGCGGCCGCGGAATATCGCGCCATGCTGGACACGTTGAAAGCCGACGATCTGCCCCGCTTCGAAGCGCGCTTCAAGGATTTGCTCAACGAGAACACCATTCGTGAAGTAGCCAACTTCCAGTCACAACTGGCTCGCGAGCGCGAGACGATCAAAGAGCGGATCGCGTTGATCAACGAGTCACTGACGCAGATCGACTACAACGCTGGCCGCTATATCGTTCTGGAGGCGCAGTTGAGTCAGGATGCGGAGATTCGCGACTTTCAGAGCGACTTGCGTTCGTGTACGGAGGGCACGCTCACAGGATCGGAAGACGTGCAGTATTCCGAAGCCAAGTTTCTGCAGGTCAAACAGATCATCGAGCGATTCCGCGGACGCGAAGGGTTGACAGAGCAGGATCGTCGCTGGTCGGCGAAAGTTACGGACGTACGCAATTGGTTCGTGTTTGCCGCCAGCGAACGTTGGCGCGAAGATGATAGCGAGCATGAGCATTACTCACACTCGGGCGGCAAGTCTGGCGGGCAAAAAGAAAAACTCGCCTATACGATCCTGGCCGCGAGCCTCGCGTACCAGTTTGGTCTCGAATGGGGCGCTGTGCGCTCGCGCTCGTTTCGCTTTGTTGTTATTGACGAAGCATTTGGCCGCGGATCCGACGAGTCCGCGCAATACGGTTTGCGGCTGTTCGCGCAGTTAAACCTGCAACTGCTGATCGTCACCCCGCTGCAGAAGATTTACATCATCGAGCCGTTCGTTGCCAGCGTTGGATTTGTCGACAACAAGGAGGGACGCGAATCGAGACTGCGTAACCTGTCGATCGAAGAATACCGCGAGGAAAAAGGCAGGAGCGAAACGTGAGTTGGACCACTCCGGCGGATCTCCGCGCACAGGTCAGCAAGCTTTGGGAGCGAGGTGAACTGCTCGCCGGCCTCACAACGGGCGCGTCGTTTTTTCCGAAGCGACTCCTGCTGAAAAGCCCTACATCCGCTGAGATCACGGAGCGCTTCGAGGACATTCGCCAATGGAGTAGTTCGCTCAGGGCGACTGCACATTGCCGGCTCGAGATGCGCGAGTTTCGGCATCGGGTTTTCGGCAGCAATGCGCTGCCAGTTGAAGTGTGGATCGACTCATTTGAGGATGCGGTCGCCTTCATTGGAAAGCAGCGCGAAACGGCGCGGTTTCTTTCACTTCTGGATATGACACGGGCACGCGAGCCTCGCCTCGTTCCGTGGCTTGCGAAAAGGCCGCTGAGGGCGCTTGAACTTGCGGAAGTGTGGAATCGCCTCGTGGACGTGTGCGTTTGGCTGGAGGCGCATCCGCGGCCCGGGGTGTATCTGCGGCAGATCGATATCGCGGATGTACACACCAAATTCATTGAAGCACATCGCGGTGTGCTCGCCGAGTTGCTGGATTGTGTATTGCCCGTGGACTCAGTGGACCCCGCACGATCCGGCCTTAGCCAGTTCGCGGCACGCTATGGATTGAGAGAAAAACCATTGCGTATCCGCTTCCGCGTGCTGGATGCGAAGAAGGCTCTATTTCATCCCGCCAGCACCGAACAGGACGTCACACTGGACGCCGTCGGTTTTGCTCGCCTGGACATCGACGTTAGCCGGATTTTTATCACGGAGAACGAGATTAATTTTCTGGCGTTTCCGCCGGTTGATGACAGCATGGTTGTCTTCGGTGCGGGATATGGTTTTCAAATGCTCGCAAACGCCAGCTGGCTTTTGCGTCAACGCATTTGTTACTGGGGGGATATAGACACGCATGGGTTCGCGATTCTCGATCAGCTGCGCCATCAGTTTGATCACGTCGAATCGTTCTTGATGGACCGGGAGACACTATTGGCGTTCCAGTCGCAATGGGATCGGGAGGACAAACAGACGTTGCGGGATTTGCCACGTCTGACCCAAGACGAGCGGGCGGTATATGACGATCTGCGCGATAACCGTTTGCGCAAGAATCTGAGGCTGGAGCAGGAGAGGATCAGTTTCGGGTGGGTTGAGGCGGCGCTGCGAAAGATGTGATCGCGGTCGCAACATCAAAGCAGGATTTGTTGTCTTGGTTATCAAATACCGTCATCCGACGGGATAGCACTCTGTCCTCTTGCTGATCTTTCTGCGGCACAGCATCAACGATGGACGGCAGTGCCTTTTCTGCATCAAGCGATGCGCTTGCGCAGCACTTTGTTGTAAAAATCGATTCGCACTGCCAATGCGTTGACAAGATTTAGGCGCGTCGCTTATCTTCGGCTCGCGGGTCGGCTGGTCAAGCTTGCCAAGGTACGGGCAGTATTCGTCCCAGGCACTACGGGGCTACCCCGTGGATCAGGATGACATCCGCAGTTCGCCGCATGAGCGTGACTTGCGCGTTGCGCAAATGAGCTCACGCAGCACAAGACGCGTTGACTGGCCGGCCCGCCCCTCTCTTTGCTCTATGCCGTCATCTTCTCTGAAATTTGTCCCCTACACGATCACCGATGCCATTTTGGCCGAGGCGCCCGAGGCCGCCGCGACGGTCGAGGGATGACGTTTGTATTGGGTGAACCTGCGGCGTGGATGAATGGATTGGCGCGCATGGTTGCGAGGCGATTTGGTCCGCGGTGGGATAGCGTCGACGGTAACGAATTGTCGAAGGTTGTTGCGCAAAACGCGGGTTTTGTCGCGGCTTGGAGGGGGGAGGACCGGCTGAGGGTTTTGCGTGTGTTGCCTCGCCCGCCTGTTCAGCGGGCAGCTCCCCCTTGGTTGCATGATGTGGTGCTGCCGCAGTTGCGACGCTCGGTGATCTGGCCGCGTGGCTGGAAATCGAGCCGGAAGAACTGGACAGGTTTGCTGATCGCTGGCACGTGCCTGCTCAAAATGCGGGGACGCCGCTTCATCACTACTCGTACAAAGTGGTCGAAAAACGGGACGGACGGTGCCGGATTATCGAAGTTCCTAAATCGCGATTGCGGGCTTTGCAGAGAAAAGTGCTTCATGGCTTACTCGATCGGGTTCCTGCTCACGATGCGGTGCATGGTTTTCGACGTGGGCGGAATACGGTTATCATCACCGACGCGTATCAAATTCATCACGAGTCACCTCCGAACACCGACTGTCAGCGGCGATGTCGTCAATAGCGGAAATACAGCACGCCCAGCACGCCGGGATCGCCCGGCTGTTTGCTCTTCTTCGTGATCGCGGGTAGGTCAATGTTCTTGACGTCATTCCAGCCGAAGGCTTGAAAAATCCCCTCGGCCAACTGCACAAATCCCATCATCTTGCTTGCCATACGGTACGCGATAAATCCGGAAATCACCAGAAAGCCGCTTCCCACGACGAGTACGAAGAACATTAACATCGATAGGGCCGCCTTGATGCCGTCGTCAAAAAGGGAGAAGCCGGACGTGATGATCCCACCGGTTAAAATCAGAATTGCACTGGTGATGATCCACCACCTGATCGTATTCTTGTAATGCGCATAGCGCCCCCTGCTGCAATGAGGGTGAAGGGCCACGATCCTGTCGTTGAGCCGGCGTAAGCCAAACGCCTGCCAGGTGTCGCCGAGTCGCTCGGCAACCACTTCCACCTCATCCCCTTCCTCGAATACCGAGGACCATACCCACGCCTTGATGGGCTTGCAATCGAGTTCAAATTCCAGCAGATCGGCTTCCTCCCGGGTGTCCGTTGCCATACCGGCGAGGCCCGTAGCAATGCCGCCTAGTCCAGCGAGCCCCGCGGCGATCGCTGTCGCCCCCATCTTTGCGCGATCTGCGTTCGTGAAGAAAAAATCTTGACTTCGCCGTGACTTGCGCAAATTGTTGATGCTTCCGCGCAATAGCTGTGTCGACGAAGTCTTTGCTGCTTCAGTGATCATTCTGTGCCCTCGCTCGCTTGCAAACCGACCGACGCTAATGCCTTCTCAAACTCTTCGTGCTGCTTGCCAGGTCCCCAAGGCGGACTGTTGGGCGTTTTTCCAAATGCGCACTTCTCGAACCAGGTCTGCAGATCGTTATCGGAGAAATACCAGATCAACACCTGAATATTGGTGATAACGACGGCCACTTCCCATCCAGCCAGAAAAAGTACCGCTCGACCGAGTAACAACAATGCGCCGCGTTCACTGACCACTACGACTACCTCTTCAGCTGCCGCGCCGGCCGCTGCTTCGCCTATGGCATGCCCGGTTGCCAGCGCCGCGAACCGCTCCGTCGCGCCCGTAATGCCAGCACCGACCCTGCCGAGCCACGCAACGCCACGCCCTCCCGATATGCGAGCGATCATCGGTGCGGAGCTACTCAATGCGGAGAGAGAAGGTTCGCCGTCGCGCCTGCGAGGCCCAGCAGGCCTTTGATACCGTACGCAAATGCCGTTATATAGTTTCCGTCCTTTTTATTCTGATTGACCTTCGACAGATCTACAAACGCACCGATAGCTGACGACACTCCGCTAAAATAGCCTGTGACCGACTTCAGATTGGCAAGCGTCCGTGCAGCATCCTTTGCCATCGCTGCCAGCGCCTTCGTCGCTGGTTGCAGACACGCGGATGTGGCCGATAGGCCACTGGCAACAGCATAGCGTGATCTTCATCGGTCTTGTCCGCCTTTGCCAAAGCTGCTCCGAAGCAGAACATCTCGATGAGCATGAGCGTGCCGCCGAGGCGGATGCCAGTCGACGCCTCGGCCCCTTCGCTCGTGAGCTTCACGGCGTTCCACTTCGCCCGCACTGGCTTCCCCTTGTCGTCCGCCGCGAGGGACTCCAACGTTTGCGCGTAAGCCTGGGCGGGTCTTACTCCTTTACTCCGCAACGCCTAATACCCGCTTAGAAGTTTGGCCTGCATTTCCGGTTCCGCTTTCGCCGTCTCTTTGATCAACCCAATCGTGTTTGCCTGCGAAATCCCTATGCGCATCATCAGCGTGCCTTGGATCATACGGGCGCCGACACAGTCAGAAAATTTGCCCAGACCCGTCCATTTGAACAACCCGCCCGCTATCGCGACAATGAGCCGGTCCGCGTGACCATCTGCGTAGGCCGCTCCCGGATGTAGATCGCGATCATCGTTGCTGCATCATTGCGAAAGCCGTTCAGCTCGTGCACGGTGCCAACGCCATCCCAGAGAGCAAGCAGCATCGGCGGATGATGTTTGCCTTCACGACACGATCTTGACACTCGCAGCTTTAATGCCATTGCCTGGAAGACAAGAATCATTTCTCTCGACCAGCAGCAATTCGGCGCGGTCCTATAGCCGAACCCTGACATCGTGGCTGTAACACGCCGCGTGCGACGCTCTGCGAGATGAACACCGCCGCTTTGACGCCTGCGCCACGCAATGGCGATGCTGCATCTTTCTGGTTTTTGCTCAGCGGCGACGCCGTTTTACATCGACAACATCATTTAGAAGCAGGCAACCTTGACGTCCGCGGGCCAAAAGGGCTTGCGCCTCCCAAGGCCATTGCATGGGGCGGCATCCGTCACCAGTTACACTTCCGCTATCACCGCTGGCCGGACCGCAATGAGCTGGCTCCAATCAGGATGATAATGAGCCCATGGTCTGCGACGCCAGCAGCTTCGGAAGAGGCTCACATTTGCACTGGCATAAATCGTTCTCGAGCGCGACCTGCTTGCCCATGACACTCATCGTATGGGGCGAGCCATCGCTGACGATGATGCCTTCGGTATTGCACGTGTGGCACAACACAGGCGCTCCGAGATAAGCCAACGGCCGGCCGTTGAATGACGAACCGACGATGCCGTCGAGCACGACACCATTGTGGGTAGTCTTGTCGTCTTTCAGGATGAATCTGCGGCTCATGGTAAGACTTCCTCCTTTCGCTCGATGCGTTCCGACGAATGACGTAGCGCGTTTCTGGGCCGAGTCGCTTGGTTTTCAGGACTCTCTAGAATCCCATCAAACGTGGCTTCGGGTTTAACGTCGACGCTGACTGCGAATATCAGATAACCTCAACGCCGCTTCGGTGATGTCGCGATGCCGTGACCATGATGTCCCCGTTCGATAGCGCACTAGGCCTAGCTGCCGCTCTGCCCCGATTTGCGAAGTGCCTTCGCGTTCTCGATATCCTGCTTTTCCAGCGCGCGCAATCCCGTTACGACGGCGCTGTCCGGGCCAAGATGGCTCTCGAGCACACCGATGGACATCACGTGTGTGGCGCAGTCATGCAGCCTCGCCTTGAGCGTGCTCTCATTCAGCGCGTCTTTGCCATTATCGGTCTTCGCGTCCGACCATACCTCGCCTGACGACCAGGAGCCACTTGCCCCATCCTGTTGGATGCGAGCATGAATAGCATACTGGCCCGGCTTGAGCCCGATGCGAGCGGTCCATGGGTGGTCCGTGTCCGGGAACTTGATGGCACATTCTTGCACGGCTGCGTCACTGCTATCGAGCTGGACCCACTGAGCTTCATGCGGGGCCTCCGTCTTTGCGAGCGTAGCGGCTGCGCGAGCAAGTGGGCTGTCTGATGCATTGTGGCAGGCTGTGAGGAGAAGCAGCGTGGTGGTGCAGATGAGAAGACCGCAATTCTTTTGCATCGGATTTATGACGACATGTTGAATGTGGACGTGCCTGCGAGCGTGCAAATTCGAGCCCTGAAGGGCGTGACGTTACGACACGGGTTGACGAGTTGACCACTGCCACGACGCAGGCTCTCGCAGTTCACCTAGGCGATTCGGGGCAAGACACCAGCCGTGCGTTCAGACAGCAAAGGAAGCCTGCAACCCTAGGCTTGAGCCATTGCGGTCGACGCTGAGTTGCCGCAGGCGGCCTCTACTTCGGTCGGCCATACCGGCTCACGGCTCGTCAGTTGCGCGATGTAGTGCAGTATCGACAGCACAAATATCGGCCCCGAAAGCAGTATGGTGAGACCTCGCATGGCACCGCCAACGCTGCCGACAGCTCCGATGCCGTAAAACCAGACGCTCATTGAGGCGCGCAGCGACGGGCCTCGCGGCAGATACCGCTCGACCTTCGGTAGCGCCGGGCCCTGTTCCATGTACCGCCGGATGAACTCGAAGTTGGCCTGAACCTGGTAGAGAACCTGTTTACCAATTGGAGTGGACTCGTCTGCGCCGTTGACCGTACGGGCACCGAAGCTGAACGTATTCACGATTTTCTTTCCTGCATCGTCGAGCACAAAGCAGCGCATCAGGGTAGGTGCTCCCCCGGCCAGCCCGTTGGAAGGCAGCCGATGCGGATAGAAAAACGCCTTGTCCCAAGGTACAGCGATTACTCCGCCCGGCCCGTTGTGCCGGAAGGCATACACCATGCGCGTCTGGCGGTTGAAGCGCACAGCCTTGTGCCTGTAGTTGAAGCAGTCGCGGAGCAGTATCACGACGGTGAGCGCGCAGCACAACACTGTAATCGCGACGAAAATCCACATGGTGGCACTGAACATCCCCTGTTCACCGTTCCTGACCATTGCCGGCGTATCGACAATCGCACTCTGAGCGGCTTCCACCGTAAGGAAAGCAAATGCCGGGAAACAAAGCAGGAAGGCAAGAAGGCCCCAGCCCACCTGCGGGTAAGAAGCGTCGCAGACTTCGAGGTAAATATCGTTCATCTCGAACGCGGTGTAAGCGTCGGCGGCGTCCTCGACGACCGGCTTGTGAACATCAATCCGCCGTGCGACTTCTTCTTCGGTTAGTGGACGGTTGATTCGAATCTTTGTCAGATAATCGTATGCCATGGTGACCTGCTTATGATGTCAGCGCTTCGAACTGCTTGCGTTCGTCGAGTTCTGAGAACTTTTCCGTCGCTGTACCGAAGATGCACTTACTGAGCCACTCCTCGATTTCCCGGTGCTTCTTCCATGCTATTAAAAGACCGATGACAACAAGCACAACCATAAGCGCAAAAATCAGGACGGTCGCGCCGGCAATCATGGCAAGGCAAAGCAGGACGTTTGTAACGGCAGATGCAAAATACAAGAAGGCTAGGCCAGCATGTCCGGACTCTCGCTCGGTCTTGAATTGCTGGAAGTCATACCACGCCCCGACCAGTCCAGCTACCGCACCCACGACACGGAAGGCGATTTCCATAACGGTGCCCCATTTCAGCAACAGCTGCGAATAACGTCCCCCTAGTTTGCCAAACGCCTTCATGCCATTACCAACCGTCTGGAAGCTCGCCGCACACGTTGAGACGATAGCAGCAACGAACTTGTCATGATTCTCCTTGCGGTTCAACGCACTGGACTTTGCCAACTCCTTGCTAGCCAACATCCAGTTCACCGCATTGAAGATAACCCCGATGACGCCATATCCAACCTCACCCTGTGTCGCAGCCCGAAACTTTGGAAGAAAACTCGCATTGACGTTCTCTTCTGTCAATACCGCGCGCACTCCCGGTGCAAAAATTGCGGTCCCCCTGCCACTGAGGGAAGTAGCGCCCGATGACGCCTGGAGAGCCTCATCGGCGTTGAAGACAATGAACTGCGGAACCTTGATTGGACCATCCTTAGGAGACGAGTTTTGGAAAGTCTTACGCAGGTTCGCGTTCAACGAACCCAGGCTTGGACGTTTGTTCGCGGGCATCTGCTCGTACATCTGGCGCGCCATATAGGAAATCCACTGGTTGACGGTTCCTTCGACGGGCTTGTAGATGACGGTGGTACGCGAACGCAGACCCATGCACGCCGTGAGAACCCGGACACTCGCTGTATCGCCAGTCTTGGCAATAAAGCCGGCAATCGGGCCACCCAGCTCGTGCAGCATTCCAGCCACGGCCTTATCGGCCCGCACAATCAGGCCCTGACCTTTCTTCTCGAGAATCTCGTTGGCAGCGTTGTTCAGCTCAATGAGCTTCGCGGCCGGCTCCCGCACTTCAAGCAGAGGGAATCCTGCCGCTTCCTTCAGTTTTTCAGCCGACGGGTCGTGGTTCAGAATCATCGAACGCAGAAGCGGATTGTGGCGGTCCTTCAAGTCTCCCTTGGCCCATTCGAGGACCAGGTCATAGACCACCCTGCGGTCAGCCGACCCATATATACATGCATAGAAGAGTTCGGCGTATTCGACGCCCTTTGCTACATCGAGTTCATGAAAGTCCCACGCAAACACCGTCCTCAGCTGCGTGCCCTTTAGCCAGGCGACATAGTCGTCTGCGAGCGGGTTGAGCACCGTGTCTTCTATCTGTTGCATCTGCGTCTTCATGTCGTTGCGGAACTGCGTCACCGCATTCTGGCTGTAGGATTCGGTGTACGGCTTCCAGGCATCTGCCTTCACCGAATCCATCTCCCGTTCCTTCTGCTCGTCGATGGACTTGACCGCCTTTTCGTATGCCTTCCCGCCATCAAACAGGGAGTAAAGGGCGTACGTTTCAGCCGACTGCCCCTTGAGCTGCTCTGCGGCCGCATTCTCGTCCTCCTCTGCACTTTCTTCGATAGAGGATTTCATTCCGTCAATCGCGCTCGCCGTCCACATTTTTCTCTGATACGGCTTCATGGCCGCACCCATCGCTACAAACTGCTCGGCGTTGAGCTCCTGCGTGATGCCAGCTGGGTCCCAAAGTGCGAAGAAGACGCCAGTGCCCTTGTCGTGTGCGTCCGCAAATTGCTTGAGCCCGCTCGCTTCGCTTGCGCGGTCTTTGAAGGTGAACGGCGAGCAAGATGCTGCGACGTCGACACCGCCCTTGTACTCGAGCACATAGTCGGCGACGTGGGAAATGGTCTGGGCATGCTTCTGCGAATGGTTGCCGCTCGCCCATCCCGCTGCATCGAAGAGCTGCATCCGATGGTCCCTGCAATCATTTTCGTTGGCTTCATAGCGCTTGCGCACAGGGGCCGTCCAGCGTACGTCGCTAAAAGCCAGATAGACCTTGCCGGCCTTCTGCGGATGGTCGATGCTGATGCACTGCGCAAGTTCCTTGTGCCCGGTCTGCTGACAGTTGAATCCTTTCTCCTGGGTTTCGGGCAGGTCGACGTCGAGCGGGTAGTTGAAGACATAGCCCTCGGACGTCACACCATAGATTTGCCACTTGCTTTGGGACGGGTAATAGACGTGGATAAACCCTTTGCGCACCGAGCGCAAGAAGTAGGTCGCCTTCTTGGCACCTGCGCCTGTGACGCCGTCACCAAACGGCCCCTTGGGCAACGCAAGCGCCGTGGCCGCGCCGAGATTGTGAGCATTGGTCGCGGCAGCTGCCGCATAGCGTACCGGCAGAATCAGAAGACCCGTCTTTTCACACATATTGCAGGACTTCTGGCACGCTGCATTGGCTTTGGCGTTTGCCGATGCGGCCTGGACCTTCGGAATGGTACCCATAGTTACTCTCTCTGCCTTGCGTTATGTGTTGTCGCGTTACGCGTACAGCGCCGCTTCCTGCGCAATCTGCGCCCAGTTTTCATCGGTCCACAAAGCGGTGATTTCCGCGTACGACGACGTCTGCCCCGGCTGAAGCGCCGCAGCGACCTTCGGATGTCGGTCGAAATTCGGTGAGACCAGCGAGCCCTGTACGGCAAACACCGTCAGGTCCTCTCCCGCGAGGCGATATCGGGCTCCCTTCGTGAACAGGGCGTCAAGCTGACTAGGGGTGCGCTCATCAACGGGCTCCCCAGCGTTCCGGATGGACTGCAGTGCCTGCTCGATGAGATGAAGGCGGCGCAGCGATGCCCACTGGTCAGTCGACGGCGACAGGCGTTGAGCAGGCGCGACCGCCGGACGCTCCACCGTCAGCCATCCACTGTCTGAGAAATAGCGCCAGCGCAGCACCGGTCCGAACACGAGCGATAGCTGTTCCGGTCGAAGCACCCATCCAAGGTTGCGAAACACCCGAGGGTCGTAAAATCGGAATACCGAGTGGCCCTCGGGTTCGCGCGGCAGCGCAAGCATGCCACTGACGTGCCGCATCAATGCATCGGCGCTTGCATCAGTCTCAAGCAGCGCACAGACGCGCGGTGCGAGGCCCTCCTGCAGGTCCCGAGCCGCAATGGTCTCGATAGCCGGAAGTTGCTGTTCAGGGTGCTCCACGGCGTAAAGCATCGGCATCACCCCTTTGAGTTCCGGCATCGCAGCCGGGACAATCTCGCCGACTTCGTACATCCGCGGCGCCGTGCCAAGGTCAACGAGGCCGTTGTCGGGCTCCACAATCAGGTACTGGTCCATGGGTACGCCTAGTCGACAATGGCCGCACCGGCCTGCGAGGCAGAAGCAAATTTCTGCGCGCACGCCTCAGTCACGGGCAGTTGTGTTGCGGCATTCTCACTCGCCGGACCCTGGAAAGAATGCTGGGTGCCTTTGATTTCGACCAGGCCGGGCGCATGCACATAGATGTTGCCCCCGGCCAGGCGAATCGTTGCACCACCTGCCATCAGTTTGATTTCCTTGTCGGCCATCACATTGACGGCATCAGAAGTCGACACAACCTTGACAGTCCTGTCGGCCGTAATCTCGACGTTATCGGACTGGGCCTGCACCTCGACCTTTCCTTTGCCTGCAAAGAGCTTCATGCCCGAGTTCTGCACGAAGAGACTGAGTTTTTCGCCGACGCTTGCGATGAGTGACTTGGACGCCGCAATGTGCGTGCTGACGCCACTCACGATGTTGACGTGCTCAGTCGCCGCGGCCTGGATGGATTTCTGCGTCGAAAGGCCGATACCGGAGGGGCTGGCGAGCAGCATCACGGGCTGAGCGAATCCGTTCGCCTCGCCAGTTCCGCCGCCGGCCGTGTTGCCGCCCCCCGAGTTTGCCTGCCGCGCGCTCTGCGTCGCGGCTGCAAAATCGTTGATGGTGTCCTGAGCATCCTGCAAGCCTTCGGCCTGACTGCCTGTTGCGACTTCGGAGCGTCGCTCAACGACACCGCCCGAGTCGACGAGGTGCTGGTGTGCCTCCTTGACATCGAGCGGCTGGCTCGACGTGCCGACCTTCGCGTACGTCGACAGATACATACCCTGCGAAGCGCGCACAGCGCCGTACGAATCGGTCTTCAGGTCGAAGCCAGTCCCGAGATAGCTGCCGCGCGTATTGCCTTGCTGGTCAATGAGATAACCGAGATGCAAGTAGCTCTGAGCCGTGCTGCTGAAAAGCTGAGCGCGGTTCTGGCCCGTCGAATCATCCATCACGAGCTGGTTGTAGCCTGCGCCCTGAAATTCCTTCGATTTGTAACCCGACAACAAGCCGTTGGAATGCCATTGCGGCGTCTGCAGTCCGTTGAACAGACTGCCGCTGACGACCGGTCGGTCACAATCGCCGTCTAGGTAGACGATTCCCACTTCATGTCCCACACGCGGAACAAATACTCCACCGAGCGTCCCACCGGCGTTTGGTGACATTACGCGCAGCCAGCACGAAGCCTTTTCATCGCCACCATTCTGCCGGTCCCAATGCATCAGCACCTTGACTCGATTGAGGCTGTCCGTGAACACCTCCTCCTGATTCGGGCCGACCACTGTCGCGGTCTGCATATGCATCACAGGTTTGCGGTGTTCAAAGGGACTTCGAAAAGGAACGGTGCGTCGCTGCGCTTCCATTTCGACCAGAAAGAATCCTTCACCGCCCAACGCGTCCTTTACATTGAAGACGTCTGACGAACCCGCGTGATATGTGCGAGCTTCAGCAAGTTGTGACTGAAGGCTATGACGGAACTGTGTTCCGGTCGAAACGGGCAGATTGTTCTCGATGTACCAGGTCACAGCCAGAATCGCAAACTGCCGGTTTTCAGCGCTGTCAGATGCGAGAGCGGTAGCACCCTCGAGCTGGAACCAGCGTCCCGCATCGGCTCGCCGCACGCTGCCCGTCGCAAAGAAACGCTTCGCGCGGGACTCCCATTCTTCCATACGGGTCTTGGACAAAGTGTCGCCGCGAGCGCTGTCGCCGTAGGTATAAGCGCCCGTATACTCGTAGACCTCAGCCTGGTCGGGAAGGTCGCCTTGCTTGTCAACTGTCGGCGTAGACTGCTCTTTGCTAAAAGTCGGATTCTTATAATCGAATGTGCGCGTGGTATAGGTCACGCTCTGCAACGTGCGCGCTCCGCCCCACTGCACTATCGCATCCGTTTCACTTCCTGCGCCCGCCCGATAAAATGGCACATCTTGCGGGGCAAGGGCCTTAACGGTGTAGAGGTCGTCGGTGATGACCAGCGTGTGCGCTTTGCCGTCGTCCGCCTGTTCAAAATAGCCGAAGAGCCCTTCGGCCTCCATAATCCGGTGCACGAAGTTCCAGTCGTCTTCATATTGAACGCAGAACGACCGGGGCGGTAGCTGGTTACGGAGGTCAAAGCGATACGCTCCGCTCGACTGGGGATGCTCGTTAAATACCGCCGAGATAATATCCTCCGCCGTCTTGTCCTGAAATATCCGGGCGTCACTGCGAAATTTCAGGAAGTGCAACCACGACGAAAAGCTAATCTGGTAAAGCTGAACGCTGCCGTCGGAGCCCAGAAATCGCGCAGTATGAACGTAGCCATGACGCGGTAAATACGACGAGTCAGTCTGCTGAGTCCAGAGCGTCACCGGTTTCGCGACGAGAGATTTGAGCTCGATAGAATCTTTTAGAGAAGCGACATCGACAGTAAAGTCGTAGTTGCGTCCAATGCGTGAAGTGCCGACCACGCGGACTGGCACCAACGTATTTCCCCCCAGCGCAGTATCCAGCTTCAACAAGCGTCGAGATTGGTCCATCCCCGCGCCCAGCACCGTTGCCAGGTCATTTACCGTCATTTTCAGACTCCGCACCAGATTGCCACGCAGAATAATATGATGAAAAACTTTCCCCGACAATTTTTGTCAACGAACGCGAGCAATCAGCTTGCGATTCGGAATTATTTGCAGGTACGCGCGAGAAAGGTAGCTTTTTCCGCTTTGGCGTTTATCTGCAAGGCGGGAGATAGTTTTGCTATGCAATGAACAAGCTGCGTTAATTGACATAGCAATCGCCCGCGAAAATTGAAATATCGAAGCTTCCAGGTCATGGCCAACACAAACATCGCCCATACCGAGTGCGTGCCGCGCTCCGACTGACACGCCATTTACGTTCCCAGCCAACATTCATTCCCCATCCCGCATTTTATGGAAAACAATTTTTCCGGGGCAACTGCCGATGAATGACACATGATGTTCATCTAAGCATCACTTTCAGATTGTTAAATATTGCAATCTACCGCAGCGTTTTTCGTTTTGTATTCATAGTGCCTACGTTTTCAGCGGGTCATCGACAACAAAGCTCCACAAGATTGAAAACGAGTACAACGTGTATGGATTTCATGGGCCAGCGCCAGAATCAATTGATTTACCTAGCCTAGTATCCGTCCCGCTCGTACCCGCCCCTTGCGCGTGCGCATGATCATCCGGATCCAGGCCCTGAAGCTGCACCTTGATCCGCCCAAGCGAATCGCAATACACCTCCTCGCCCTGCGGCCCGACCACCAGCGCGGTAATCGGATAAACCCGCGGCAAATCGATCCGCGGATCGTAGGCCGGCGTGAGCGGCACACCACGCTTCACGCAACTGAAGGTGTTTTCATAGCGACTCTCTTCCTCATCCGCACCACTCGCCGCCCTTCCCTGCCCACCCGACGATGCAGAAGAAGCCACCTTCGAAGGCCCCTCAACCCTCCACCGATTCGCCTCAAACAACGCCTGCGCGCGCTCATTCAGCGTTTTGGGCAGACTATTCTCCCCACGATGATGCAGCGTGGTGACAATAAACTGCCGCGCCTCCTGCGGATGGGTATCCACCTCCGGATGCCCGGTCAACTCGAACCATCTGCCGACAGCCAGATCCCGCACGCCGCTCACCGCATCGACATTCGCCGAGCGCAACTCATGGGCGAGCATGCGCACCTTGCTGACGCGCTCATAGTCCGACCAGGAATCGCCCGCGTGCGGCACGTCGATGACCGCATCGCGCAGCAGCTGCGCGAGGTCGTTGCCGGCTTCGCCCTGATCGACGATGCTCGTCTCCGACGCCTGCGCCACCGTCGCGCTCTTATAGTCCCAGCTCGCGCGCTGCACGTTGCCCGGCACGAGCTGGCGCGAGGCCGACCACAGCGTGATCGAGTCGCGCGCTTCGGTGGCCGCGTCGCGGTGATAGCGCACCGTGCCGGCCGACGACTTCGGTAGTTTCATCGGGTCGTCCAGCAGCACCAGCGTGTGCACCGGCGACTCACCGGCGCCGTCGGCCGATGGGGCCGCTCCCCGCTTGCCCGCCGCCGTGAACCACGCGATGCCGTCGCGACGGCACAGCCGCCGGATGAAATCCGCGTCCGACTCGTGAAACTGCAACAGCGTCTCGCGCACCGGATACTTCGCGCGATCCAGCGACGACAGGTCGAAATCGAACGCGCGCGCGAGCGCCGGACTCTTTTTCTGCCATTCGCCCAGCAGCTTCTCAATCACATCGGGCACACTCAGCGTGCGGAAGATGCGCGTATTGGTTCGCCCCTCCAGCACCGATAACGCATCGCGCATGGTCAACTGGTAGGTCGCCAGCGACCCGTCCGACTGGCCCGCGCGCGCGTCGGTGACGATCGCGCAGATCGGGTGCAAGGCGCCACGGTCGGTGACCATCTGCACCGACAGCGGCAAGCCGATGAACGCATTGAGCGGCAAGTCCGCGCGCGTCGACAGACACGTCACGTGACCCACAATGCCTGAGCACAGGCCCTCGCTGATCTCGATGCGATGCGCGATCAGCACTTGCTCAAGGCTCGACTGGGCTGAGCCCCAGTGCAGGCGGAAGGCGCGATTGGCTTGCGTCAGGGACGGGGAGGCAAAGGCGCGCAACAGGTCGGCGTTGCGTTTCCCGACAAATAACCAAGTGGATTTCTCGCATATTTATGCAATTGGCATTCGCCGGAATAATGCTTTTCAGGTATTCAATGTCGCATTGACACCGAGGCAAGGCACTGATAATTTGCCACACGAAAATACGGGGTTCCCACGTCCGTTAATCAACGCGATAGCGATTAACAAAATTAACAATTCCGGGGTAAGAAAATGGCATATTCAACTCGTATTCCATTGATTTCAGGGTGAGTCGATGTCTACGCCATTCTCGCTCTCGAGCCTGTCCGAGAATCCGTTGAGTTCCCTGTCCGGAGCGTTCAAGAATTTTGATCAACTGCTGTCGGTGTTCAGCCAGAGCCAGCGTCTCCTGAAAGTTCAGTTTGCGCCTGACGCCGGATTGCCTTCGAATGCGATGCTTCCACATCAGCTTCAAGGAAGTGAAGGCATCTGCGAATCGCTCAATTACACGCTCAGTTGTCTTTCGACCGACGCACGACTCCCGCTAAAAACGTTGATTGGCGTGCCAGTGGCATTCAGCATCGGCGATGTTGGAGGAAGCGACCGAACCGTTTGCGCAATCGTGACAGGTGCCCGGCAGCTCCCGTCGGACGGCGGTTTCGTATTAAATGAATACTCGTGCGAAGACGGCTTGTCTATTCTTCGCCATAGAACAACATGGCGCGTATTCCGCAACGCTTCGGTTGTCGATATCACGACGACGATTTTGCAAGAGCATATCGGGGCAAACAGCGTCCTCGCCAGTGCATTTGCTTACGATACCGGCGACTTGACAGCGACATATCCTCAACGCGAGTTTACGATGCAAGCCGGCGAAAGCGACGCAGCTTTCCTTAGCCGACTATGGCGCCGCGAAGGTATTTGCTGGTATTACTCACACGCGCTCAAAGACGGCTGGCCACTGCACACACTGCACCTTGTTGACAATGTCCATTCGTGGAAATCGAATGCAGCAGGCACCGTTCGATTCCATCGCGCCGATGCAACTGAAAAGGACGACACAGTAATAACGTGGCAGGCACATCGCACGCTCGTTCCAGGTTCGGTGCTCGCTGCATCGTACGACTACAGTACCGCACGCGCTGACGAGGTAAACGAAACCAACGTGCAGGACCAAGGCAAACACGGCAAAGCGCTCGGCTCTACTCTGACCGAGTATCGCTACGACTCGCCGCACATCGCCAACGACTCCAACCATTACAGGCAAATCAATCTACGCCGACAGCAGGCGCACGAGCAGCAAGCCAAACATTTCGTTGGTGAGAGTGTTGTACGCGCTTTCAGCGGTGCAACGGGGACGGTGTTCTCTCTGACGGGGCAGGCAGAAATTGATGAGCATCCAGCCGAGCAACGGCGGTTTGTGCTGACGCGTGTCGAATTGAGCGCGCGCAATCACCTACTCACGGACTCTCCGGCCGGCAAATCACTAAAACTGGATAAAGACAGCCCCGTCTACCTCAATCGTTTTGAGTGTATCCGTGCCGACATCCCGGTCGTCCCTACGTGGGATCCTGCATGCGTTCCTGCGGTGGGACCGATGAGCGCGCGTGTTGTCGGCGCTGCGGGTCAGGAGGTGGATGTCGACGAAAACGGACGCATCGCGGTGCAGTTCCTGTTCACGCGCGGCGACGAACACCCCGTCGCTGGTGCAAGCGGTACCCCCGGCGATTCTGCGCGTGTACGTGTTGCATTGCCTTGGGCCGACGCGGGATTTGGAACAGCTTTCTGGCCGCGGGTGGGCAGCGAAGTATTGGTGACGTTCTTGCAGAACGACCCGGACAAGCCGGTTGTGACAGCAAACCTGCACGGCGCGAATCGCACGCCGACGCAACTTTCCGGTACCGGAAGCCTTCCTGGCAACTCCGCCCTATACGGCATCCGCTCAAAAGAGATTCGCGGTGCAGGCTACGGTGAATTACAGTTTGACGATACAACTAACCAGACGAAAACGAAGCTTTCGTCTGAGCATGGCAAAACCCAACTGAACGAGGGGTGGATTGGACACCCGCGCGACGGTGGCAAATCCGACAAACGCGGCGAGGGTTTTGAACTGCGCACCGATTTGTCAGGTGCTATTCGAGCAGCGCAGGGATTGCTGATCTCGACGGATGCGCGAGCAGGTGCTAGCGGGCAAGTCCTGGACCGTCAGGAACTTATAGGCCAACTTGAGGCCGCTCTAGCGATCGCAAAGCAGATCGCAGACCTTTCGCAGACCCACGACGCTGATGGCACCGATACCGCGCCACAGGAAAAGGCGCTCGATCAATTGAAAAAATGGGACAGCGATAAACCGGGAGGTGCCGCGATCATCGGTGTATCAGCACCTGATGGCGTCGTACTCGGCAGCCCTCGCAATATCGTAGCTTCCGCAGGTACGCACGTGGATGTTGTCGCGGTTCAGGACGTCAACGTGAGCACGGGGCGCAAGATTCTTCTGCGCGCGGCACAAGGACTATCGGCGTTTGCGAAGTCTGGCATGAAGCTAATTGCTGGCAGCGGCGACATTACCGTGCAGGCTCAGCAGGGACGTGCAGAAATTGGTGCGTCCGACCGTTTGCACCTGTATTCACTGAAAGAACTTGTGATCGAAGCACCGAGTCTGCTGTTCAAGGCAAACGGCGTTACCTACTCGCTTGCTGATGGCAAAGTTCTCGCTTCTTCAAGCGGTGAACACAAGATCGAAACTTCGAGTTTTAGCTTTACAGGTGGAGGCGGAGGCAATCCAGATTTACCGCATATGCCTGCATCGACGCTGAAAACCAATGAACAATTTGCGCTAGCCAATCGCGCTGGCCAGGCCATTACGAAACTGCCGCATCAAGTTACCGATGAAACGGGCGCTGTTCGTGACGCTGGCCAACTTGGTGCGGACGGTGCACATGAGGCCATCGTGCAGGATACGCAGATACGGCCGCTGACAATCCGTCCGATTTCCTGATTTTATTTGTTTTCCCATACCGCCCATGTCTAATCCCGTCGCCGATGCCTCGCCCGTTCAGAAGCAGGCGGTCCGCCGCGTGCCTCTCGAGTTCGATCAAAACGGCGATCCTCAATTTTCGAGCGTCACAAGCCCAGACTCTTTTAAAGTTCACGCGCTTGGAGTAATGCCACCAAAGCACGTCATCCCGGTGATCTTTGTGCCCGGCATTATGGGAACTAATTTGTGTGCGAATCGGGCTGCCCAAAAACAGGGAACACCTGCCTGGATACCGCCAAACGGAGCAATGGCCGGATTGGGAGAGTGGTGGAGGCGCAAGGGTCAAACGCCGGTTGAACGTCAGGAGCAACTGTCTTCTGCAAACACCGAGGTTTATAGCGACGGAAAGGTCGGCCTACCTCGCACGCTCTTCACGCTCACTGAAAGTGAGGCGAAGCGTCGGGGCTGGGGAGAAGTGCACTTCGACAGTTACGCTGGCATTCTCGCCGAGCTAGAGCTTGCCTTGAACGATCAGAAATTGAACCCCGGCACTGGTGATCCCCGCGACTTGCCTGTATGGACAGTCGCAAAAACGCTGAAAGACGCCAAGGGCCATGACGTATTGAAGGAATGGGGACCCATCAAAGGCGATGTGCCGCCCCTAACGGACAGCGAATTCAATCGGCTCGCTGACTATTATTTCCCCGTTTGGGCATGTGGCTATAACTGGTTAGGCAGCAATGAGGATTCGGCAGATGTGCTGGTCCAAAGAATTAGCGATGCAATAAGCTGGTACAAACGTGGCAAATACTGGATTTCAGTAGATCAGGTGATCGTGGTGACCCATTCGATGGGCGGTCTGGTTGCCAGACGTGCCGCGCAGAAGTTGGCCGATCAAATCCTCGGCGTCGTACATGGCGTGCAACCTGTTGGCGGTGCTCCTGTTGTCTATCGCCGTTTCCGAGCAGGCACTGAAACAGGTGGCATCTTCGATTTGATGGGTTCCATACTTGCGGCGATCATTGGTTGGGACGCTGCCGATATCACTTGCGTGATGGCAAACTCAGCAGGGCCACTGGAGTTGTTGCCTACAAAGTACTACCCACCGGGTTGGCTCAAATTTCAACAGGAACGCGACGGGAAAAATATCCCCCTGATGCCCTACCTTCCGGTCGTAACGACCGACGACAAAATAAGCGACCCAAAGGATGGGATCACCGATCCATATCGGCAAATCTATAGTCAACGGGTTCAAGACGTGTGGTGGGGTATGGTGGACGATACATTGCTTGATCCGGCGGGAGTGGCGAGCAAGACCAAATCGACAGCGATGGACGCCTACAGCGACACGTTACTGAAGGCGCGGACATTTCACGATAACGTAAAGCTCTATTTCCATCCCAACACATATGCATACTATGGCAGCGATTTGAAACAAGTTGCGTTCAGCGAGGTTAGATGGGTAACGCGAAACGACGTGCCCGCCGATGCAACTGGTCAACTGCCGAGCCTTTTACCCGAGACATTCACTAAGCTCGGGCAGGCAACTGTCGCGGTGGACTCGCAAAAGGTGACCTTCTCGCTGGCAAATCGCGACAAGCCAAAGGATAACAACGACCCCTCTTCCGGCGACGGGACGGTGCCTAGCCCATCGGGCGATCTTGTCACCGGCGGTCCTAACCCGGGCCCAGGCAACCTGACGGTGTTTCGCGTGAGAAGCTTTGATCACCAGCACAGTTACGGCAACTTGATAGTCCAAGGCAATGTACTGTATTGCATCGCCAAAATTACGCAGAAAGCCCCGGTGTTGAGCTAACTGTGCATTACGAGGGTTGACAATGAGAAAGATTCATCTCTCGATGGCCTTTTGTGCCTTCTTGATTACTTTGACTTGCTACGCCAAAGGGCCTGCAATGAGCGACACAAATACTTACTGCATCGGACGCTTCCTTGTTGATGTACCAAAGGATGCGCAAATCAACGGGCAAGCTTATCAGTACCTATATGGTCGGATTGACTCCGAGCACTCTGCAGCAGCTCAAGACGAATTGGCTACAGACGTAACCAAGAAGGAAAGTGCCTTAAAGCGCGTAAAAGCAGATCAAGGGTATTCGCTCGACTCAACGGTGTCAGCAGGCGCCGACAGCAAGATCGTCATCTCGAAGTCTGAGCCGTTTGGTCGCGTTCATTACGCATTCGATGCCTTCCGCGCTGACGCGAACACCGTATTCTCAATGCAGGCCAGCCCCTTCAATGATGCGATCTTCAACAATGAAGTGCTTCCTACGTTGAAGACGCAACTGTTGCCTAATCTGCGCGCTCGCGCACCCGGCGAAATTCCCTCGCAACCAGGCTTCTGCCTGAAGGACGGATTCATTGCGAACAGCGGGAGTGCGGCGCAGTTTGAAGATGCCGGGATCAGCTTCAAGTTTGCGCAATGGCCCGGGGTTCTGGTTTCGGTTCGGACGATGACCATAACGAAGACGGGCGAACCCAGCCTTCTAAAGCGCATGGACAGCGGGGGCGTTCCTGATGCGTTCAAAAATCTGGCCAGCCGAATTCAAATTCTCAGGCGAGGTGGGCGCGAAATTAACGGTCGCGGCGGGGAGGAAATGCTCTCGACGGTGCCTGCCGAAGGCGGTTTCCACTTGCATCAGTTTAGATGGGAGGCTCAAGGAACGTCTGTAGATGCCCCCCTGAAACCGACGCTAATCGTCGAGTTGCAGAGCGGTATGACGTTAAGCAACGGGGAGCCCGTTCGTCCGAAGTTGACCGATGACCAGGCAATCGCTTTATTCGACGCAGTAGCTAACTCACTGCGCATTCGACCAGTCGGTGACGTCAAGACGAGTGACGCGGACCCGTCTCCTACGCTGCCACTCGGCGCACTCGCACAGACCGGCTCTATTTGTCCGCAAACGGGATGGTGGACTTGCCCTGAAGCAAGTTCACATGAGCTTGAAGGTGGCGCTCGTCAACATTTCGCCGCGGGCACCGTTTTGCCAACGGCCACCGTGTTAGGTACGCCGACCATCGCTGATCGCATACGCGGTAGACAGCCTCGCCACATTATCAACACGACGTGGCGACTGGTTGACTACGACGCCGATCAGATCGACTCGAAGGGTACGACCGATTCGTGATTGTCGCGATCGTATATGGGCAGAGAACTTTCTATGCTCGCGACGAATCGCGAAGGTTGACATGAGGACAATTCGTCTTTCGATAGCTCTTGGAACCTTCTTGGTTGCTGCGACTTGCTACGCCAAAGAGCCTGCGATGAGCGGCACAAACACTTACTGCATCGGACGCTTCCTTGTAGACCTTCCTGCGGACGCTGAAGTCAATGGACAGGCCTATCAATATCTGTTCGGGAGAATTGATTCGCAGCGGACTGACATGGATGCCCAATCGTTCTCGGCGGATATGGAGAAGCGAGGTGCCGTCTTAAAGGCGACGGACGAAAACAAGGGGCGAAAGCTAAAGAGCGTCGTCACATCCGATCCAACTGCGCGGGCGTTCGTCACGTCGCAGAAGCTATTTGGCAAAAGTAATTACGGGTTCGAGGCTTACTGGCTTAAGGACCATCATCTGTTTACCTTGAAGACACAAGACATGGACGAGGCGGTCTTCCGGGAAAGGGTACTGCCTCGCTTGACAAATGAACTGCTCCCAAACTTGCGAGCTCGCAAGGCCGATGAGGTCCCTGCGCAACCAGGATTTTGTTTGAAGGATGGTTTCATTGCTAACGACGGCTCTGGGCAGCAGTTTGAAGATGCCGGAATAAGCTTCAAGTTTGCGCAGTGGCCCGGTGTTCTGGTGTCAGTGCGGACAATAACCGTCACCAAGGTTGGCGAGCCGACACTTCTTCAGCGCATGGATAACGGCAGCGTACCTGCGGCCTTTGCAAATCTTGTGGGTCAAATCAAAACCCTCAGACGCGGCAAGCGCGATGTCAATGGCAGGCAAGGCGAAGAGATTTTGGAGACTGTGCCTGCAGAAGGCGGGTATCACTTGCATCAGTTCCGATGGGAAGCGCAAGGCACCGGTGTTAAGGAGCCCCTGAAGCCTACGTTAATCGTCGAATTCGAAAGCGGCATGACGAGTGTGAACGGCGATCCCGTTCGTCCGAAGTTGACCGACGACCAGGCAATCGCTGTATTCGACGCGGTAGCTAACTCACTGCATATTCGTCCAGTTGGCGACGTCAAGACGAGCGAAGCGGACCCGCACCCGACGCTGCCGCTCGGCGCACTCGCACAGACCGGTTCTGTTTGTCCGCAAACGGGGTGGTGGACTTGTCCTGAAGCAAGCTCACATGAGCTTGAAGGTGGTGGTCGGCAACATTTCGCTGCGGGCACCGTTTTACCAGCGGCTACCGTTATAGGTATGCCTACCATCGTCGATCGTGTACGGGACAAGCAACCCCGCCACGCCTTCAACACAACGTGGCGACTGGTTGGCTACGATGCCGATCGGATCGACTCGAAGGGTGCGAGCGACTCGTGATTGTCGCCATCAATATGTGCGAAGAACCCTCCATTCTCGCGACAAGCGGTGGGGGTTGACATGGGGACGATTCATCTTTCGATGGCCCTCGGTGCCTTCCTGATCGCTGCGACTTGCTATGCCGAAGAACCTGCAATGAGCGATACAAACACTTACTGCGTCGGGCGCTTCCTTGTTGATGCACCAAGGGATGCGCAAATCAACGAACAAGTATATGAGTATCTGCTGGGCCAGGTCGCATCCGACACTTCAGCCACAGATGAGCAGCACTTTGAGGAACTGATGGAAAAGCGTGAGGGTGATTTGAAGGCCGGCAAACGAAAGGACGGCTATATGCTCACGGCCGTTCAAACACCTTCGCCTACCATCCGTGTATTTGAGCTTTCGCAGAATTTGCTGATGGGTCCCTCCCTTGCTCTGGAAGCCTATCGTTGGGACAGAGGCCGTGTTTTCTCGGTATCGCAAAAAGGCTTCGATGCCAAGAAATACCCGAACATACTTTCGCTGCTCCAAGTTGATTTCCTTCCTAATCTGCACGCCAGGAACGCCGAAGATATACCGTCTCGACCCGGTTTCTGTCTAAACGACGGATTCATCGCCAGCGACGGCCGTGCTCATCAAAACGAGGACGCGGAGATCAGTTTCAAGTTTGCAAGGTGGCCGGGCGTGCTCATATCCGTCCGGACTGTGACGATTGCAAAGGTCGGCGAGCCCACTTTGCTGCAAAGGGCCGATAGTGATTCCGTGCCGGAAGCGTTTGCAAACGTCGTTAATAGAATTCGCGTGCTGAGACGCGGTCATCGCTTGATTAATGGTCGCGACGGCGAGGAGTTACTGGAAACTGTACCTGCCGAAGGTGGATACCATCTTCATCAGTTTCGCTGGGAAGCGCAAAGTACGGCTGTTGGTGATGCATTGAAGCCAACATTAATCGTCGAATTTGAAAGCGGCATGACGAGTGTGAACGGCGATCCCGTTCGTCCGAAGTTGACCGATGAACAAGCGATCGCAGTATTTGACGCTGTAGCGAGTTCACTTCGCATCCGGCCCACGGGGACAGACAAGACTAGCGCCGGAGATCTGCCACTGGACGTGCCGAGGGGGGCGCTCACGCAGGCCGAAACTGTTTGCCCTCAAACCGGCTGGTTGACGTGCCCCGAAGCGTACGGACATAAGCTCGATGGCGATGATCGACAACATTTTATGGCGGTTTCCGTGCCGCCGCCCACTTACGTACCGAGCACCCCTACCATTGCCGAGCGATTGCTAGGTAAGCGACCTAGGTATGCCATTAGCTCGACGTTGCAATTTGTTGACTACGGTGCGACCGGGAACAAGGAAGGCGGCTTGACTAATCCCGCACCATTGCCACCAACCGGCCTCAAAGGCTGATCGGAGATTCAATGAAAAACGTCATACGTGTCGGCGATCCGACCAGTCACGGAGGAGTTGTTGAAACCGGCGCTAGCAACTTCATGGTTGAGGGGCGGCCGATAGCTCGCGCCGGTGACACCTGCGTTTGTCCAATGGAAGGTCATCAGGTCTGCGTCATCGCTGAAGGGGATCCGACGTTTGTCGTCGAAGGCCGCGCAGTGGCTTTCGATGGGCACAAGACAAGCTGTGGTGCAACGCTGCACGCGACGGCAGGAAATTTCGGTGGATCGTGACGTACGGCAAGCGCCTCCGGGGTTGAGGCGAGCAATAGCCAAAGAATAGTTAGGTTGCGCGACACGGTGGGAACCGAGAGGATACTTGACGCACTATGCGACCGGCTCCAAAGCGTTCACTGAAACGCTGCGTAAGATCATTGGTCTACGAGGTCAGGAGCTGTTTACGTACACGAACGGCTACGTAGACGCGCAGGCTGATTCGGTGGACGTGCTGGTCACTGACGAAGCACATCGTATCAGGGACGTGAGCGGCAATCGCTTCAGGCCGGCGAACAAGAAATCCGGCCTGAAGCAACTGGAGGAATTGATCGCGACCGCACGCGTTTCGGCATTTTTCACTGACGATCATCAGGTCGTACGCCCGGGGGAAATCGGCTCCGTCGCCTACATTCGGGAGTACGCGGAGAAGCACAAGTGTGCGGTGTACGAATCTGAACTCGAGACACAGTTCCGCCGCAACGGCTCAGATGCGTTTGTTCGCTGGATAAACACGATGTTGGGCATCGATGACCGTCTGCGCTTCGAATGGAACGATCACGACGCTTTGAATTTCCGGATTTTTCAGTCTCCGGAGGCGTTGGAAAACGCGATCAAGGATAAGGTGCAAGCGGGAGCGACTGGCCGGCTGGCGGCCGGCTTCTGTCGGCCTTGGTCCGATCCTAACAAGGACGGGACGCTTCAGACCGACGTAGTGGTCGGCAACTTCAGCCGTCCGTGGCACGCAACGACCGATTCGGGGGGGCTTGCTGCAGGCATTCCGCAATTGTCGCTTTGAGCGTATCAGCTGAACGGGATTAACTAGGTTGAGGGCGGTTCGTCTTCCAAGTGCCGATAAGGCGTCGCGCGCATTCTTACCTGATGGTCTGCGGACCTGCCTTCCGAACGGTTCGCGCGAGCATCAGTCGGGCTTCGACATGCTCGATCTCATGCGACGTCTGTCAGGGCGATTCTGTCTGGAATACAGCGATGAAATGTGTGCTCGCTTTTGTTGTTCATCGAGCGTTCGACGCTGTTTCACAACCTCCGACAATACGCGAAAATACATCGGATGCCTAATAAGATATCCGATAATCACGACGCGTTGAGTCTATAGGGCATCACTGAGTGATGACTCGTTGGAGGGCAGAAAAGAATGCGAAGCTGACGAGTCGAGCATCAAGGAGAACGAGGAAGGAGATGAAGCGCGGGACGCATGGGCTGCCACCCACACGACCCGCTGACCACAACCAGCTCACCAAGGGAGTTGATCATGGCTGACGCTAATCATAAAGCAGTTGCGCTTGTAACCCAACGCATCTTGACCATTTCCGCACAAAGACGCCCGCGACCGATGAAAACGTTCGCGCCGGCTCACGTCAAATTTTTTCCAGACTTGCCGCCTGCACCTTGGATTCGGTTGTCAGGGCGGTGGTTGGAGGAGGCTGGGTTCGAGATAAGTGGGCGGATAAAGGTCGAGATAGAAAAAGGGAAGCTGGTTATTACCCCAGCGTAAAAATTTGTCGCATCGATTGATCAGCGGCCAACGCTGAGCATTTATCGTTGGCCGCGATTCAAATGTCTTGCCTAGGCGTTTCGACGGGATTTTTGTCCCGCCATCAGACTGGGCCGATGATCTGCACTCCTACCAATCGCCGAAAATTGTGCCGCGCAGCACCAACTGCCCGGGGTCATCAAGCATCCAGATACCAGCATTTGGGGTATAGAAGACGTTAGAATCTTAACCACTGACCTGTTCCATGGCTAGAAACTCGTCGGAGCGCTCGGTGAAGATCGCCGTACCGGCAGGATGAGCGTGAACTGGGATAACTGTTCCGCAGTGCCTAAAAATAAAGGAATGCGCCCGTGCCAGAAACCAAGCATTTCATAGTTCGAACCCCGCTGTTCCCTCTCTACTCGGACGTTCGCTTGCTTGTCCAGATTCTCGATGGCGTGTCGAAAGACGCTGCGTGGGGGATGATCAGGGCGGTATTCGACCAAACGGGCACACCCCAGAGCAATGTTGACTGGAGTCAACCTGATGAATGGATCGACCAACGGCTTCAAGGTGCCAATCGTGAATTGGCCAAAAAAATTTGGGCCAATAGCTCGGGCACTGTCAATCCACGGTACATATACGGGTCATACCTTTTCATCAACACCTTTAGTTTGTTGATCCCTGATGCTCAGGGCATCTATGAGCTGAGCGCCGACGGTGCAGGCTTTCTCGAAAGCGATCCGACGATACTGAGAAAGCTGGACGTCGAAGAGGGATTGCCCCAACTTCTCTCGATCCTGGCCGCCCATTCCCCAGCAAAACGTGGGGATCTACTGGATGAGTGGTCAGAGTTCCTACTCGAAAACTCAAATTACCGCACCATTTCGACGTTCAAGGACACCTTGCGCCGCCGCCTGCTGAATCTCGTTGGACGCGGATATGTGGCACGGGAAGGCAACACCTACACAATCACCGACAAAGGCATCCGCTACTCTGCCCCTGTAGGCCCGGAGGAAGTTCAGCGCCCCCACCTCGAGGTACTGGGAGCAATCAAAAACTATAACGACACCCAGACCAAAGAGCTTCGCGAACGGCTGGGAAAAATGAATCCATACCGATTCGAATCGCTCATCAAGGACCTTCTTGAAGCTATGGACTACGAAGACGTCGTCGTCACAAGGCAGAGTGGCGACAAAGGCGTGGATGTGGTCGCCAGCTTCCAATTCGGCATCACGCAGATTAAAGAAGTGGTCCAAGTAAAGCGACACAAAGCCAACATCACCCGGCCGGTCCTGGACCAGCTACGCGGTGCACTCCCGTACCACGGAGCGATTCGCGGAACGATCATTACCACTGGAGGCTTTGCGCAGGGCTGCAAGGATGCTGCTCTGTTTCCAGGCGCTGCTCCGATTACCCTTATCGACGGTGACAGAGTCATTGAGCTGCTGTTAAAGCACAGCGTTGGCGTGAAAAAGAAGCAGCAAACAATCATCGAAATCGACGAAAGTTACTTCGAAAGCGACGATCCTGAAACTCAAATCTCGGAAGAGCATTGAGCCGTTGTTTGCTCTGAACGGACTCTACTCATGCCCGCAGCAGATGGTGCCCCAGCGAGCGCGCCGCACTCGCGAGAACAAGACACACATCGCGCGACCATGGACGGACGGCACGTGATAACTTCACGGCCCTCGTAATTAGGCGCTCCGAGACGGCAACGGCTTTTCCGATATTCGGTAATAGCTGCCTTTCGCTTAGTCAACAAAAGAGTACACAATAACCAAATATGCAACGCTCGACCAACGAACGCACCCCCGACAACTTTGTCCGCTGGGTCAGGGAAACCGGAATTCTGAAAGTCGCGGCGGGAATCGTCCCCGCAGCATCGGCATTCGGTGTCATCTGCCTGACTATCTATTACGCAACGCTAAATTTCACACCCGATATCTCATTTGCCCAAGGCGCACTTGTTGCAGTGCAAGCGGGAATATTGGGTGCTGCACTGCTGGGATCAATTTGGGTGTCGTTGTCCATGCCTGCGTTAATTTATCAATTCATGGGCATTCGGCCTAGCGAGCTGGTTCCCAAACACCGGAAAGTGGCAACGAAACATTTAGTCGGCCGCTATTTTTGGACGCAGCTTGCAACGATCGGGTTTATCTCGATCTTCGTTTATTTTCCTCACCGCGAGAAATTCGAGAACGCTATCTGCTGGGGTGTGTCGATCATTATCTTCGTCTGGGCATCTGTTCACGTCGCTTTCTCGCCCCTTATCTGGGGACCAGACGGACTCGAAAAGCGCGGCACTTTTGTCATCTCCGTATTCGCCGTGGGCTTCGCCGCAGCACTCTCACTGTCGACATTGCTGACTATTCGTAGCGGATCGCCCAGCGCCCACAGTGATGCGCGCTTTTTGCTGACCTTTGGCGTGGTAGTGGCCCTTGGCTGTGCGCAGGTCGCAATGGGCGCTAGTGACGTGACGCTGCGGCTTGGATTTGGAGCGGTTCTTCTTCTAGAAGTGGCAATGCTGCTTGGGGCTCCCGGCTTATATCCGAGATACATCGCAAACGCGATCGGTATCGCGGAGAAGACTCCTGTTAGATTGGTTGTTGGGACGACCGCTTGCAACACTATCCACACTGCAGTCGAGGATCTCCTACTGAGTTGCAGCAGCGGCGAAACGTCCATTGACAATGTGGAAGTCCTCAATTCGCTTGGCAGCCGCTGGGTTGTTCGTATTCCGGCGGGCTCCGGCTCAACAATGATCCTGCCCGGAAAGGACCTGGTGATAGTCCGTCCGCGATAGTCGTACACTCGTCAGTTCGGTCCGGCCTCTAAGCCCGGAATGCCGCAGCGGCTCAGCACGTGCTTCTCGATGGTTATCTTCGGCTCGCGGCACCGAACAAGCCTAGGTTGAGAGACGTCAAGGTGGCGTTAATACGCGAGCGAGTCTCTGTCTCACCATCCGCGTTGCCACGATATTCAACCAGCATCGACACTTGGTTCACGGGAATATGTATAAAAAAACAGTATTTTTCTCGTACGTACTTTGAGCGACACTTGCTTAGAGAGGCATCTACCGACAAATATTTGAAAGACCAACGGGGTTTTATGGTAACCACCGAAGCCAGCGCAAAGAGCGCCGGCTACACGTATCAATTCCAACGAGCGCTCTTTCGTATTTTCTCAAGCGTGCATCGGAAGTCCGTTATCGGCATAGAGACGGATGACGACGTTGTGGAATTACACCTCCAAGATGACGACACCGTTCATGCGATTTTTGAGCAAGACAAGCATTCGGTGAAACAGAGCGGGCAGCCCTTCCAGGATAGCCATAAAAACCTTTGGCACACCGTACACGTTTGGCTTTATTTCCTTCAGGATACCTGTGCGAAGTATGGTGACATCAAATACTGCCTTGTGACGAACAAGCTTGTCTCTGAGCATGCGCTAGCTCGCAAGCTGGGCGACGCCACGTCGTTCGAGGAAATAAAGGCGTGCATCGAAGTAATACGGAAAAAGGCATCCGAAGCTCCCAAAGAAGACTCATCTGAAATCGTCGCCGTTTCTTCATTTCCAGACGAGGATTTGGCCTTTGTCATTGAACGCATTGAGCTTCTCGATGGAGACGGCACGGTCGGCGGAATTTCCCTGAAAGACGCCACAATACAGCTGTTCCACCTGCCCGACGACTTGGACGGAATGGAGCAGGACATCTATCGCGGGATGCTTGGTCATCTCGTCGACCTATGTCAGGAAGCGTGGCTACGTCGCGAACCCGCTTGGCTGACGAAAAATTCGTTCGCGGCTCGTCTTCAGTCGGAAATCAGCGCCCATCGGATGGACCGGTACCTTGAGCGCAGTCTTCATTCAACTCGCTGGCGCGAGTTCCAACGAGAAAATACCACTCAATTAATGTTCGTCGCGCAACTCAAACATCTTGGCATGCCCGACGATTATTGCGACCGTGCCCTCAGCCATTACTTTGGCTTCTATGCTGAACGGGTTCGGCTGTTGAAAGCAGGTGAAGTCTTACCCCAAGCGTGGGCCTCGCGCGACGCGGAGTTGCATCAGCGCTGGGAAGGTATTCGGGATGGTGTCCGTCTTATGCCGGATGAGAAAGAGTCCGCTGACGATATTGCCGTCGCAAAATCCATACTCCGAGCGACCCTCGACGCGAACCACCGGGCGAAGCTCGATGGGCGCGACACAAGTCAGCCGTACTTCACGTGGGGAAACTATCACGAGCTGGCGAACAAGCCTAACGACGAGTACTTCGTTTTCTGGCACGACACGTACGCGTCAAAGTCGCAACAGTCTGGCGAAGATAAATGACAAAGTCATATGTTGACTCGAACCTAATTCAGAACAGTGCCCTCGCGTGCTTTCTATTGACGACATTCGTCCAACGATATCAGGAACTTACCGCAGCGACAGAAGAACCAGACTTCTTCAAATTACTACTTGTGCTCCCGGTTCTGTGGCATACGCAAAGCTGTGACGCGATAAAACGTAGGCAGGTGGGTACCCCGCTACACGCGGTTCTCGCGGAGGTGCCTTTGATAAGGAGCGACTTTATGGAGCGTATGAAGGCGTTCACAGCTGTGACCGGCCGAGGCTTGAACCTCGCCTGCTCTACGGGGTTACTTCGTATGCGCAGCGAAACTGACGCCGCGACTAGGTTCTCGGTGGGGTTTTCACGTTGGCCGAATGGAAGTCGTCCTTCGAATGCTCCGCCCGAAATGCGACAGGCCATTGAACGTCTTGCGGTCTGGTACTCGTCCGAGTCAACAGCTCGGTTGTACAACCGCTTTTTGGGTGATTGACATGCAGTTTTATATAGAACAGCTACTCTTGTGGCCGGCAAATTCGAAAAACTCTGTTCACTCTCTGCCGTTTGAGCTCGGACGAGTCAATATCATCCATGGGCGCAGCGGCACCGGCAAATCGTCGATTATTTCCATCATCGACTATTGTCTTGGAGCGAGCCGCTGCGCCATCCCTGTGGGCGTGATTCGCGATAGCGTCTCGTGGTTCGGCCTGCAGGTAAACATTAAGGGCAATTCGTTCGTAATCGCACGGAAGACGCCCGGAAACCGACAGACAAGCAACGAATTCTATTTCATGCCACTTGACGGGTTGATTCCGCAGCAACCGGAGACGACTCATAACGACGTCAAGTTCAAGGACCAGTTTAATAACCTCGTTCGGCTAACAAACCTCGCAATTGGTGAGGGAGAACGACCGCGACAATACGATGGAAGGCCCTCCTACCGGGACATCGTAGCATTCAACTTTTTACCTCAGCACATCGTAGCGAATCCTAATACGCTGTTCTTCAAGGCAGACTCGTACGACCACAGGGAGAAGCTGAAAAAAGTTTTGCCCTTTGCGTTCGGCATCATTGACGGCACGTATCTTGTCAAAGAGCGTGAGCGAAACCAGTTGCAGCGTCAGCTCGACGAGTTGATGAAACAGCAGGAACTGAGAAGGAGGGCGATGTCTTCGTGGACAGCCGAAGTAGACAGGATATGGCTACGCGCGGTCGAACTTGGCATGGTCGAGGCGATTGACGACTCGTCAGCGGAGCAAAAGCTCGCTAGTTTGCGGCTACTCAATGCAACCTACCTCGAAGGTAACCTCGACTTAGCCCTTAAGGCCCCTGACTACACCTATACGAACAACAAGTACAAGGAATTACAGGATGCCGAAGAGGAGGCACAACGTGAAGTTGATGTCTTGCGCAAACAGATTCGCGGCTTCGAGCGACTTTCACAACGCGCCCTGCAATTCTCGGATGCCGTTACGACGGAGCGTGACCGCATCATCAATCTCGACTGGCTGAAGAAAAATCTGAGGCAAGAGGTCCGATGCGTGGTTTGCGGAAGCGAGACCAATCAGCATCACAAAGCCGTGGACCATCTTGAAGCAGAAATGCGACGAATCGGGGCCCTTTCCGAGGCTCTGTTCGAGAACCCCATCGTTGACAAGGAAATTGACTCGACAAAGACCGCGCTAGTCGAAGCGCAACGAAAGCTTCATTCCGTGCGAGCGGACCGTCTGAGCCTCGAAAAGGTAGACCGCGCCGCTAAGGATTCGCTGAGCCGAGTTTTTGTTATGATGGGGCGACTCCAGGCACTTCTAATGAATTTCGCGTCGCTTCGCGATACCGATGAGCTATCTCTTCAAATTGCAGAGCTTGCAAAGCAGATTGAGGAAATCGCAAAATACCTATCTAAGGTCGACTCCGAACGTAGAGAAGCGCTTGTCGACGACACGCTGACAGGGCTAATCAGCAAATACGCAAATGCGCTGGGTTTGGAACAGCGCGGCAAGGTAAAGCTGGACAGGCAGGAACTCACCCTCAGTTTCAGTAAAGTTGAGGACGGGAAAAAAGAGTACCTATGGGAGGTCGGCAGTGGAGAGAACTGGATGGGTTATCACATCGCAACATTTCTTGCCATCCACGAGTACGTATCTCATCCCTCGCGCGAGTATCTCCCTATATTCAACTTTTTAGTCATAGACCAGCCGAGTCAGGTTTATTTTCCTAGCGCGGCTACGGGAGCGAATCAACTCGATGCCGACAGGGCGGGATTGACCGAGTTGCGCCGTAGTCGCGATGCGGACTTCGTTGCCACGAAACGAATTTTCGAGATTCTGTCCGAGGGCTTGCGTGCAACCGGGCACAAGTGCCAAATCATTGTGCTGGAACATGCCGACGACACCATTTGGGGAACAGTACCTGATACGGTCGAAGTCGCCAACTGGAAGGCTCGTGACGCGGGTTTAATTCCGAAGTCGTGGAAGTAGTCTTCCCGGAACTTCTTCGACGGCGGCTACCTCGAAAAATCACGAGGGCGTTGTGCATCCTTGAGCGGAGACTAAAAGGGGCGAATGGCCGCTGCGCTGGTACATGCGCTCTGGTTGAGGCAGCGAACGGCGGCACACAACGTTTCCTTGTGGGGCCGAAGATTTGTGTCAACCGTACTGTGCGAAGTCCCCCTCTTGGATTTCCAAGATAATTCGGCGGGGACAGCCCAAGCCCGATATCGCCACCGGCGAGCAGGAAGTCGAAGTACGCGGGGTGCTATGTGGTAAGCGTGTCGCCAGTACCGTGTAGCAATAGCCGTTGAGTTTGGCTACTTTGGTGTCCACCAAATAAATGGTGGACACTATCGTGGACACGGCAACGCAGGCCAAACGGATCAAACGCCCCAACTTCTCGGTGGAATTCAAGCGGCAGCTCGTCGAAGCGACGCTCGTTCCAGAGGCGTCTGCTGCACTCATTGCCCGAGAGCACGGTGTCAATGCCAATCTGCTGTTCAAATGGCGCCGTCACTATCTGGCGGGCGACTATGGCCTGCCGGATGTTGGAGCCGCTGCATTCGCTGCGCAGGAAGCTGCAGCCGTGAACTGGATGCCAGTGTCACTGGCGCCGCAAGCGGTGAATGCGTCGGACTGCCCACCACCTATTTCCGATCGTTTGTACGAGATTGAGTGTGGCCAGGTGCGCTTACGCCTGAGCGGTGACATTTCCACGGCAACCCTGATTGAGATCGTGCGAGGCCTGTCACGGTGAATGTGCTCATGCTTCCGTCGGTGGTGGGCTTGCCATCAGGTTCCCGTGTCTGGCCGGCCGCAGGCGTGACCGATATGCGCGCGGGTTTTAACAGTCTTGCGTAACCGTCCGACCCCGACCGTATAGACGCCTGATCAAGGCGACGCCATGCTTTCCGTGGGCACAAATGTGACTGTGTCCACAAAGGATCATGGACACAGTGACTGAATTCGCCGAAGTCAAAGTCGCCCGGAAGTATCGTCGGCGTACCGTGGACGAGAAACGCCAGATCGTCGAAGAGACGTTATCCAGTGGACGTTCGGTGGCGGAGATTGCACGCAGTCATGAATTGAACGCGAATCAGCTGTTCGACTGGCGCAAGCAGTATCTGGACGGACGCCTTGGCGTGAGCGGTCGCGAATGCGCGTTGCTGCCGGTCACCGTGAATGAGGCCAGCTGCAGCGGCGCGGCCGAACCGGCTGCATCGACGCCTTCGGCACCGACGCCCGGCAAGATACGTATCCAGTTGCCACGAGGCGAGGTACACGTTGAAGGGAGCGTCGATCCCGACACGCTGCGTGTGGTGATCCGGTGATTGGTCCGCTCGCAAACACGCGCATCTGGGTTGCCGCCGGATTTACGGATATGCGCTGCGGCTTCGACGGCCTGGCCGCGAAGGTGCAGACCGTGCTGGCGAAGGATCCATTCTCTGGCCACATCTTCGTGTTCAGGGGCAAACGTGGCGACCTCATCAAGTGCCTGTACTGGCGCGACGGCGGCCTATGCCTGTTCGCCAAACGCCTAGAGCGTGGGCGCTTTGCGTGGCCTCGTGCTGACGGCGGTGTTGTTTCGCTGACCAGCGCTCAACTCGGCCTCCTGCTCGAAGGATTCGACTGGCGACAGCCAGTTGATGCAGCGCGCCCCTGCAGCGCTTTGTAAACGTATGTGACAACGCGGCCGTAGCGCAATGCACGCGCGTAAACTGCCGGCATGGCATCCAGCGACGCTACCCTTCCGGACGATATCGAGACCTTGAAGGCTCTCCTGCTCGCGCGTGAGGCGGCGTTACGTGAGCACGAAGGCGAGCTCACGGATCTGCGCGACACTGTAACGACGCTCCGGAAGACTCTCTCCGACCGGGCGCTCGAGATCGATCACCTGAAGCTGTGGATCGCGAAGCTTCAGCGCATGCAGTTCGGGCGCAAGTCGGAGAAGATTGATCGTCAGATCGAGCAACTGGAGTTGCGTCTCGAAGATCTGCAGGCCGACGATGGCGCGGCGACGGTCGACACACCGGCAAGGCCCCGCCCAGAAGCCGGCAAGCCGACGGGACGCAAGCCACTTCCGGAACATCTGCCGCGCGAAGACGTTGTTCATCAGCCCGACGACGCGTGCTGTCCGCAATGCGGCGGCGCGCTTGGCGACCTCGGCGAGGACGTTTCCGAGCAACTCGACTATGTACCGGGGCATTGGCGGGTGATTCGTCACCGGCGACTCAAGAAGGCCTGTACCTGTTGCGACTGCATCGTGCAGGCTGCTGCGCCCAGCCGGCCAATCGATCGCGGCATGCCCGGTCCCGGGTTGCTCGCGCATGTTCTGGTCGCCAAATTCTGTGACCACCTTCCCCTGTATCGACAATCGGTGATTTACGCGCGCGACGGCGTGGAGCTCAGCCGTTCGACACTCGCGGACTGGGTCGGCCAGTGCGGTGCGTTGCTCCGGCCACTCGTAGAGGTCGTTCGCCGGTACGTGATGGCCGCCTCGAAGATCCACGCGGATGACACGCCGGTTCCTGTACTCGAACCGGGAACGGCAAGACCCGTACCGCACGGCTCTGGACGTATGTTCGGGATGACCGGCCGGCTGGCTCGAAGGAGGCGCCGGCGGTCTGGTTCGCATACAGTCCCACGCGGGCTGGGGAATATCCACAGGCCCATCTGAAGGACTTCAGGGGAACGTTGCAGGCCGATGCGTTCGCGGGGTATAACGCGATCTACGAAGGTGGTGATGTGCGCGAGGCTGCATGCATGGCGCACGCGCGCCGCAAATTCCACGATCCGTTCGTCGCCCGCAGGAACGAGGTTAACACTGAAGCATTGCGCCGGATCGGCGAACTGTACGCAATCGAGGCCGCGATTCGCGGCAAGCCACCAGACGAACGAAGACGTGTCAGGCAAGAACAGGCTCGTCCGCTACTCGATGCGTTCGAGATCTGGCTGCGCTCGACATTGGGTACGGTGTCGCAGAAAGGCGATACCGCCAAAACCATCAACTACGCGCTGAACCAGTGGACCGCGCTCACGCTGTACGTCGATGACGGCGTCGTGGAAATCGACAACAACGCAGCCGAACGCGCTTTACGTGCCGTTGCTCTCGGCCGAAAGAACTATCTGCACTTCGGCTCCGACAGCGGCGGCGAACGCGGGGCCGCAATCTACACTCTGGTTGGTACCGCCAAACTGAATGGCCTTGATCCCGAGGCCTACCTGCGCCACGTCATCGCTCGCATCGCCGAGCACCCCGTCAATCGCGTCGACGAACTGCTGCCATGGGTCGTTGCCGATCAGCTTCACCACGACATCGCCTGACTCAGCACGCCGCGTCAACTGTTCGATATCAACACGCTGTCAAGAACGGTCGCGGTCGGACGGTTACCGTGATACAGCAGCACGGAAAGTATTGCTCGATTACGCGTGCCGTCAGCGTTGCTGGACCGAGCGTATCGAGCGGCGCACGTGCCCGATGGTCGTTGAGTGCCGGAGTCTTGCCCCTATTGCCGTCGGCTTTCGGGCGTTTAGCACCCCGGCATTTGCCGAAGGTAGGCTGAGTCTGCTAGCTTGGTAAATTTCTGTTGCGATTTCAAACTTCGCTGGACAAGACGCAACAAGGCAGTGATTTGCTAATCGTAGAATCGGCGTGAATGGCTGGAGTTATTGGTCACGAGCGAGCGCCAAGAAACGCTGGTGATGTTGACTCAGGGAAATTTTTTTCTGGAGTGCAAACGTGTTTTCAGGTTCAATCTGAAGCAAATAATTCAGTCGACCAAGTACGCGTTCGTAGATCAGCGGATCAAATTCCCTCATCTGAGAAATTTTATTAGCGTTTTTCTCGAGCTCAAATACTTGAGTTCGAAGTCGGCGCTTAAATTCTCTTGGTGCTTTCGGCACCCCGGATGATATCGATACTCCAGTAATTATCTTCTTTGCTCCATTTATTTTCAATCTGACCTTTTCTTTATTGAGCTCGAATCCTTTGGAATTCAAGATGCGCTCGACGAGCTGCGACATATCTCTAGGAATGGTGTCTCCAGAAAATGCCAGATCATCAGCGTATCTAGAGTATTGGAGCAACAAAGCCTCCGAAAGACGGGTGAATCGTTCATCTAGCTGCGAAAAAACGAGATTGCTGAGCGCAGGACTCGTGCAGGCACCCTGCGGTAGGGCGTTGTTCAAACAACAGAGTAAAGAAATATAGTTAGCAATCCCCTCGGACAATCCTCTCGTGATGAGAGTTTCAATTACCATTTGCCGCGTGATGCTTGGGAAAAAATCTCTTATATCGAGGGTGATCAATTCGCTGCACGGTAGGTGGCGTGAGGCATGCGCTAAAGCATTTTTTCTTTTTGAAAACGCGTAGGCGTTCGCGTGCGTCGAAAATGATGAAAGGATATTATCCAAGATGCGTCGTTGGATTATTTCTAAAGACTGGTAGGGGCTATCAATAACCCGGAAGCCCCCCCTTCTCTTGGGAATTCTAAAAGATCTGTAGAAGTGCTCTGGTGAAGCAATGGCGCTAAAAATTGCTGGGATGCTATCGTGGTTTATTCTCAAGAGGTCCAAAAGGGCCTTTAGACTTTGATCTTCGAGCATAAGTGCTGGAATCCAACGTTACGAGCTTGCAGTTTTCACGGAAATCCGTTCACGTCAGTGAATGGATTTCACTCTGTTTCTGCAAAGCAGAAACAGAGTGATATTCATTTGGTGGCTAAAACCAGCCTAAATGATAAAGGCGATTACACCTTCGATTGCTAACGTTGAATCCCAGCATAACAATTTTACACATAAAATTTTGGGTAAGTCAAGCGATTCGGTCATACTGACTGAGCACGGCAGGTCTCTTTGTCTTTTGTAGCTTGTTCAGAACCGCCAAGTGGTCATTCTGCAGATTGTCGCTTAATTTTACCTTGCGACCATATTTTACGATTATTCCGATCTGCAAAAGCTTGTTGGTTGCAGAAAAAATTTCTGCTGCAGAGAGTCGATAGGTTTCGTGGAATTCATATAGATCGTGCCAGCCTCGATCTTTAATGATTTCAACAAATTCTCTAAGTGCGGTATCAATGTTAATGCTCATTTAACCAGCTCTCCTCAGTAACGTCCTGCGCTTGCTTCCATTTTTCAGAAGAGGCCACCAGAATATAGGAAAAACGTTGTTTGGACAATTGTCGTTCTGGCCACAATAAAGCGACTCGCTCTTCTCGTAACCCAGGGAGAAGTCATCAATCCGCTTATTTTTGTAATGCTCAGCAAGCTTTCCCTCTATATCCCTCATTAAACTGACAAGTGTCAATACCTCTTCCGCGGAGTGAACCTCCGATATGGCCTTTTTGAAGCTGAAATGAGCATACGGCACGTGTGCGGCCTTACTTGCCAGATTGGCCAGTCCAAATTGCATCCCAGAAAAGCTGATGTAGTAAAATTTCAAGCTGTCTGGATCAAATTTGGTGATAAGCCTCTTGAGCCAGTTTGTTTTCTTTATCATCTTTCCGCCTGTTCCTATAAAATCGTCAAATAAGACGACGGAATCCCCTGCGCTTAATTTCTCGGAGGCCGAAGGAACATTTGATATAAATCGAGAGTGCCATTCTTCAATGGGTTCTATTTTGTTTTTTAGTTTCTGTAAGCCGGCACTCGATCCATCAATTTCGTCCTTGTTGGCAGCCGCGACAATCCAGGTGGAGGTCGGTTTTAGGTCCCATTCTTGGATTATTTTGCTAATGCCCTCAAGCGCGAGTTTTTCTTTGCGCGTGTCGAGAATAAAAAACTTCCTAAGCAAGTGCTTGAGGAGGTGTTGCTCTTCTCGGGAGTCGCAAATATTCCACAGTTCCACCAGCTCGGCGTGAAGCTCGCGCATCCAAGGCTGGTCGTCGAATATTTCGAGCATATCGAACAACGCGTCACTTGATATTTTTTCTGCGGCTATGGACATTTTTGCGTATTAAAGATTAACTGCTCTGGTTATTGAGCGACATGTTCCATAAGGTGGCTCGGTCTCCCAGGAGAGTGGCGAAACATTCGAATGATGTTCCAATTCACCCCATTACGTGGAATTTTTTCTGAAGTAAAGGCATTTCTTGCAAACGCAGTTCTTGTACTTTCGACATACAATGCCTGAAATCAAAAAATGGCGCAAGTCGTATTGCATCAAAACTACTGAGACAAGCGTGCGTTGAGGCCGAATGAGTTCAGGTTAGGAATCCAGTTTCTTCTTAATTGAGTTACCCAGTTCGGGAAGCCCTTTTCCGTCGTTCCAGTCAAGGTAGCGATATGCTCTCATCATTGAGTGAATTTTTTCAGGATCCACTCCGGCATTCAACATGATAACTTTTTTGTTTCCTTTCATTAGTTCCATAAAAAATGTCGAGAATTCAGTAATTGGCCATCCACTGGAATTGTCAAAAAAGTTGTTTGTTAAAACAAAGATGCCAACATCGGATTTCTCGATTCCCTCATTAACTTTAATGTAGATGTTGTCGCCGTAGTCGATTTCGTAGCTGTCTAGCCATGTGGCAATGCCGTGAGCTTGTAGGTAGGAGTTTAGCGGGTTCACGATACGCTCTTTGTCCTTAGACGAGTGGCTGATAAAAACCCTTGATTGATTTGGTTTCATCGGTTTGTACTGTGGATGCTTCGATTCTAAGAGTTCTCTTTCAAGCCAATGAAATAGTGGTCCGCCCCCTTCGTCAATGACGACTTGGTCGATTGCTTCTTCGTCAATAAATGTCATTAGGTTAAACGACATCAGACTATTCAGGAATACGTTGTGCCTTTTTAGCTTCTCCGGGTAATTTTCCCTCACCCATTTTTCAAATTTAATTGGATCGTCTTGTAGGTTGACGGCGATATAGAACTCTAGACTATAGGGGTTGTTGTTGACCATCGCGCCAACCATGGTCGCGTAATCTTTGTCGAAATTTAGAAGAATATCTTTTATAAATTGTTTTTCCTTCGTGCGCGATCCGTAATCGCATTCAAAAACATACATGTAATCATTTGGCATGGTCTGTTCACTCTCTTTGATGGAGTTGATTTTTGATTCGGCGTTTTTAAAATCGATTGTTTTTGCCATCTAAAGGTAATTTTTTATATGCACTGCTGGCAGCAGCCTATTCAGGGATGCTCCGCTCAAAAGATACCAGATAGGGTCCGTGTCTGATTGATGAAAAATGCGTGTTTGATGTTATGGATTGAAAACTCGCCCCGAGAGAGGGGACGTTGGCGTTCGGGAGCGAGCTGCTTTCGAGCTTGGCTCGAGGACAGGGCGCCCGCGCGAGCGGAAGTTAAGCTCGGTGCCATGATTGCGACCTTGTATCAAACGAGCACCACCGCCGCGGGTTTGCGAGCGCTATTGAACGCGGTTGATTTCATCCGCGATCTCGTCCTCGGTGCGAGGCTTGCCGCTGCTCCGATTGACTAAGGGTGTTAGAGTCCGCGTCGGCGGCGTTCTTCGTAGCGTTCCTCGCGTACTCCTCAACGTAGGCGGCATCGTAGCCGTAGCGATCAAGCTCTGCTTGAACTAACGGAGAAAAACGATCAATTGCATGTTGCAGCAGCCCTCCGACACGCCGAAGAAGGAGAATCGCGCCGTGTTGGCCTTCTTTGCTGTACAGCGTTGCAAGCTTGTCGCTGAAGAAGTTATGCGCGACGTAATTACGTTGCTTGAGAGCGTCCTTTAGCGATTGTTCGATATCTGGTGTTAACTTGTTCTCCTTCTGAAGCTTGGAAAGTAGCTGGCCGAAGCTATTGCGCCGCAAGCGTTCATCTTCTGAGTCGACGAACGCATCCCACTCTGCGAGAGAACTACTGGCTGCGATCTCCTTAATCTCTGGCTTCTTGGCAGGAAAGATGACGAAGGCAAATATTGCTTGACTGGGGAGGCCTTCCAAAGCCTGTGAGAGAAGCATAATGTAGCTGAGATACGCATAAATCTCTCGTAGCTCGGGGGCTTCCTGTCCGGGTTCCATACTGGGCTCTCGTAGATTTGAACGGTGGCTTTGCAACATGACACGCAGGCGTGCCGGATAGAGCATGGTTGCACACGGTCCGGCCGTAGCTGAGGTAGATTTGCCCCGGAAATCTCAGAGCCTCCACCGCTTACAGAACCTCTAACTGCGGTTCTGCTCACTTTGGAACGGGCGGAATGCTTCTACCCATGAGCTCATGTCCGCGTCGGACGCGCCAGCGCTAACAATCTGCGATCGAGATGAAGAACGGAACGTTGAAAGGAACGCCCGTCGGAAACACAGACCGCGCCATCGCGCGAGCTCTGCATCATCAATTTCCCAATTCACAATCCTATATCCCTTACTGTGATGGTCGAGAATTCGACTGACGACGATTTCTAGCGGTCTTCTCGGTGTATTACGGTACCGTCTAGGGAATCTTGAGCGTTTAAGCTCAGCGAGCTCGTGTCGACTTCGTCATGGATTCCTCTTTGCGTCACCCTCCACGCCGACGGACGCGAGTATTAGGTATACGTAAGTTGCGGCCGCGTATCGCCTGCGCCGGCTGCTTCGGAGTCGAGTGATTTCGCTCAGATCTGGAGCGGCCGGCAAGATGGCCCGGCGCGGGAGGTAAAAGACAGTCACAACGTGAGGATCGCCTGCTTCAAAGACCCTCTTAGCACCGTCACTTTTGCGGAGTCCACGAACGACTCCAAAAATTGACGCTGCGACAACGGCCGCATTATCAGACGAAGCAGGATTTCGCGTACCTCACGGCGCAAAGAATTCTCAAGCTCGGCAGGTTCTGCCGCTTCGAATTGCGGTCGGAAACGTGCCCATCGCTCGTCGGTGAAAATGCGATGACTGTCGAAATAGTACTCGGCTGGTTGCATCATAAATCGCCGTTCAGGCGGGACACCTTTGAGCCGAATATCTCGTCTTTCCCGCCTGCGTAGCGATTCCTCCTTTTCTTCCTCCACCACGAAAATACACTTCGGCGTGGTGAGCGCTAGTTTCGTCAGTAATGACGCGGATCCGGTTCCCCCCAATGAAACGATCGATATTTTCATTGGCAATTCTGTGTCGAACGCTTCGATCAGAAATTCAAAAAATATTTCATCGAGACGCCCTTCCACGTAGATGATTACCTCGGTCGTGTTGCTGACTTCAGACGTCCCCTGCTTCTGCTCCCGTTCCCGCGCCTTCACCGATCCGTCGATTTTCGCGTAATACGAACTGATGCCATGAATCTTGACGGCGCGCTTGAACAACGGAATCCATGAGTTTTTCGAGCCCCAAATGACCGGCAACGAAATATTCGGCGTGTTGTAAAAGAACGCAATCAGCGCGCCGATCCCACCGTAACCAAGCGCTGGGTCCGACGGATTTCCCAATGGCTTGCAGTAATACTCGAGTCGCGCGCGCAGCTTCTCGCGGTTCTCGTGCGGAACGCCTTCGTAAAAGGTCGAGTCGAGGTTCGCCGCAGTATCCAGGCTGGTGTATTCGAATGCGCTGAACACATGCGCCTTCGTTACCTCGACGATCTTCTTGATGCCGTCGGTCATGCCCACCGCGGTCAGCAGAAAGATATTGTTGACTCCGAGCGGCAAAACCTTTTCCGTCAACGTCTTGATTTCCTTAGATGCCTGATCGCCAGTGCCGATCACGTCGTCCACGAGAACAATGTTGTCGATGCGTCCGTTTTTTAGATGCTCCATCGACTCATCGGTCAGGAAATTTTCCTCGGATAGTTCATTGGCGACCCGGAAGTTGTAGCCGATCATGCCACCGCTTTTTGCACCGTCGCCGATGCCGGCAAAAAGCGTATTCGATGCGGTAATTTTCGACTTCTTGTCGATCGCCACTCGCTCGAGCTTGCTGTACGCAATGGTCAACGAGCGGTTGAGCTCATCGAAGCCGATGACGTTCATGTTCTTTATTATCCTCACACCTAGATCGATGTCTTCGGTGTCGAATTGCATCAGCCATTTCAGCACATGGTCGAAGTCCTTCTCGATGCGCCAGGTGGACACTACTTTTTCAATCTCTTCGAATTTCGAAGTATGGGAAACGGGATATTTCATGATCGGCCCTAGCGTTCTTCGTACTTCTTGCATACCTCAAACAGCGCGTCGGCATGGCGAATGCCGGGGCACGCATTCGTCATTTCACTCAGGCAGCCTGATATGGTGAAAAAGCGGAATCCACGGCTTACCGTGGCCCGCAGGCGTGACCTGACTCCAAATCAGCGGGCTCGTCGAGTCGGGACACTGAAAGTAATACGCCACCGACAATGCGACGGCACGTCGCTTTTCGCCGCCCTGGATCAGCCGGTTTTCGAGGACTTCCAGCGTCTTCCTGTGTTCGGCAGGCAGCGATCCGGAAGCATCGTCGAGACGAACGGTGTGGCAATTCGGACGCGTGCCGAAGCACTCTTTGAATTCCTTGCAAGCGGTGTCCGGCATCGCATAAGCAGCAACGAATATGGCGCGTGGCGATAGCTCGTTCAAGCGATCCCAATGGCTCGGCGTCCCCGGCTTCGATTCCGGGTCCACGGTTGCGAAGCCGTTAACTGACGGGCGCGTGTGATAAAAAAACACGAGCGTCTTATCGATGACTTTATCCGGCGTCAGCTTTTCAATTTCACACACCTGGTTCACCTCGAGTCGCCATTCGCGGACGAATTCGAAAATGTAGTGGTAGACAGAATTTTTCCTGTCGCCAGTAGTAACGAGAATGACGTCGCCGATATCGCCGCCGGCCTTCTTGATGTCCACCAGCACCTGCTTGCGCATTTCGCGAATGCCATCACGGATACGCTCGATACCGAAATAGTCAGTGTGGGTGAAAAGCGCATGCGCAGCGTGCTTATCCGCCTTGCTGAAATTCGAAAACCACTGCCCCACTTTCAAGTAAAAGCTTTGGGTTTCAAGATTCCAGCGAGCAATCCGCTCGATAAGTCTCTCCCGATCTTCGTCGCTCCATTGCCATGCACCGGACGCAGGGTCTAAAAGCGCTCCGTCTGGCCGCATCACAGCAGCCGGCGCCGTCACCTCTGGAACGGCTTTCTTTTTTGGCACATATGGAAAAAGCGGCGCCCACGGATAAACCACGCCGCCGACGGAATTATTGCTGCCGTCCGCCCAGATGAGCGGCAGCGTATTATTCGGGCACTGAAAGTAATAAGCCGACAGCAGCGCCGCATCGCCATAGCCCAGCGGATGACTGGGATAAACGTTCGTACCGAGTTCACGAATCCGGCGCAATTCGTCTGCGGTGAATCGCTCGTACGCGCTGGGCGTGGCGCAATCCGGGATGACCTGCACGTCGTCCCATTCATGCTTGAACCGCTGAAGCGCTTTTTTCGCAATGGTCGCCGCGAGCACGAAAATGGCCTTGAAATCATGGCGCGCGATCTTGCGAAACATCTCCCGCGCGATCTGATTGCCGGTCCCGTGCGTATCGTTGAAAAACACGAGGATCTTTCCGCAATTGGCGAGCTCTTCCAGTTTCGAGACGCGCACCACCTGCAACTGTGTCAACGAACAGGTCTTGATAACGTCATACGCGTGCCGATCGGCGCTGTCCGCATGCTCGTCGGGCAGCACGAGCAATATGTCGTCGACGCTGCTGCCGGTTTCGAACAGAAATCGTTTGATCGGCATCCATAGATCCGCGATCCGCTGCGTGAAATGCGAATCGCTGTAATAGTCGATGTTCAACAGGATTTTGAATGCCAGCGGCTTGTCTTTATCTGCGAAATTGGCAAACCACGTTTCGACGCGTGGATAGAAGTCGTCCGGGGCGATGCCCCATTGCGATTGACGCATTTCCAGTTCGGCACGCTTACGTCTGGACAGTCCCGCGAGGAAACAGTCGCGGAAAGTATAGGTATTGATCATTTTGTTTTACCGCCACGAACTGATGCCGCGAATTCACGAAGCTTGTTGTGATCCTTTTTCTGCGGGTTGTTGTCCACTGCGAGCGACGACATCGCATCGACGCCGAACGGCGCCACCTGACGCAGCGCGCTTGCCACATTGGATGCATCGAGGCCACCGGCGAGCAGGCAGGGGACGTCCTCGAGGGCCTTCACCACGGCGGCGGAAACGCGCCAGTCATGCTTTTCTCCACGACCGCCGTATTTCGAATCAAGCAACACGGCATCGATCGATGCCGCCGCGAGATAAGGACGAGTTTCCGCGAATACCGCATCCGCAGAGACGCCGTCAACCACTCTGAAGGTCTTAATCACCTGCAATTGCGGATGCGCGCGCTTTAACGCGGCAAGATCTTCCGGCGTGACATCGCACTGGATCTGCATCGCGGAAGGCCGGATGCTTTGGTAAAGCGCCGTCAATTCGGCCAGTGTCGACACATGCGCGAGCAGGACGGATTCGATCCGGCCACGGACTGCCTCAGTGAGCGCCGCGGCCGCCTCGACCGTGATGCGCGTGGAGCCCGCTTTTATCGGCTCGCCCGGCTTCTGGATAAGCATGCCAATTGCATCTATTCCGTTGCGATGACACGCGAGCGCATCGCTCGCATTCGTCACGCCGCATATTTTTATGTATGGGCCGGCTTTGCTGGACATTTTATTATGAAACAACCTTGCTCCCGACGAAATGGTGGCCGGCTCTCAAGCGGTCTACGCACGGTTTGCAATGATTTCCTAGCGGTTAACGGCCCGATATTAGTCAGACTTTAGAGAAACGCATTGCCCGGCGAGCCGTATCTCGCTGTGATTCAACTGCAGCATGCACCGCACGACCAGCGGGCCAAGTCGCCGCCGCGATGCGCGCCGCCCCGCTGAATGGCCACTGGAACAGCCGCTCGCGCACTGACCAAAGCGGTTCACACGAATGCCGCGAACATCGCCACCGGTTTGACAAGTGCGGGCGCGCAAAGCGTGGAAGCCGCCGCCGACAACACCAACATGCGGTCGCAGTAAACCTATATCGGCTACGAGGCCAGACTGCGATCGGGCGTGGGTGGAGGCCGAGCTCGATAAGCTTGGGATAGGCCGAGCGTAGTCCGCCCGGCATCTCTCATGCCTGCTAGGACATCCGCCAGAGTTCGCCCGTGTTGTGAAACGATTGTCGACTGACGCGTTCTCGCCACTTCAAGTATTGCCAGCCACCAAGAAAATCGCCCGGACAAGCCGGGCGTTTCCGTGATCTGAACCTGTCGACTCTTTCCACCATCTGTGGCAGCAATTTTTCATTTACTTGGCACAGTTTTCACTTTTGGTGGCACCCGACACCTTTACACGTCAATATTCCCCGCCCTCAACGCGTTCGACTCAATGAAAGCCCGACGCGGCTCCACATCATCCCCCATGAGCGTCGTAAAGATGCCATCAGCCGCAATAGCATCCTCAATCTGCACCCTCAGCAAGCGACGCACAGTCGGATCCATCGTAGTCTCCCAAAGCTGCCCAGGATTCATCTCGCCGAGACCCTTATAGCGCTGCTTCGAAATATTGCGTTCAGCATCAGCCAGCAACCACTTCATAGCGCTCTTGAAGTCGGTAACAGCCATACTCCGCTCACCACGCTTGATCACCGCCCCAGTCCCAATCAACCCCTTAAACGTATTAGCGGTATTGATCAGCTGCTGGTAATCAGCGGTCAGCTGAAAATCCTGATCCAGCACAGAAATCTTCTGATTACCGTGATGCGTCCGAGCAACCTTCAGCGAGCGCAACTCTCTCACCGGGTCATACATCGTCGTAACGGTAACCTCAGGCTTCAACGCATCATCCCGCAGCTTCGCCTCAAGCGCCGCCGCCGAAGCCTCAGCCGCTTCCTCACTGGAGAGGTCGATAACAACCCCATCCATCACAGCCTCAAGCGCCCCAGCGTCATACAACCGGCTCAGACGATTCACCACAGCTTGAGCCAACAAATAAGCCCGAGCCAACTCACCCAACGCATCCCCGGTAATCGGCGTAGCCCCTTCCGAAGCCAACAACTCCGACCCCTGCAACGCCAGCTTCAGGATGTGAGCATTAACCTCAGCCTCATCCTTCAGATACCGCTCATCCTTACCCGCCTTGATCTTGAACAGCGGCGGCTGCGCGATATAGATATACCCACGCTCGATCATGTCTGGCATCTGACGATAGAAGAACGTCAGCAGCAGCGTGCGGATGTGCGCGCCGTCCACGTCAGCATCGGTCATGATGATGATGCGGTGATAACGCAGCTTGTCGAGGTTGTAGTCTTCCTTGCCGATCCCGCAACCCAGCGCCGTAATCAGCGTCACAATCTGCTCCGAAGAAAGCAGCTTGTCGTAGCGCGCCTTCTCCACGTTGAGCACCTTGCCGCGCAGCGGCAAGATCGCCTGAAACTTCCGGTCACGCCCCTGCTTCGCCGAGCCGCCTGCCGAGTCGCCCTCGACGATATAAATTTCCGACTTCGCTGGGTCCTTCTCCTGGCAATCCGCCAGCTTGCCCGGCAGACCCACGCCATCCAGAACGCCCTTACGACGCGTCATTTCACGCGCCTTGCGAGCCGCATCGCGCGCCCGCGCCGCATCGACAATCTTGCTGCAAATGATCTTCGCGTCGTTCGGCGTTTCCAGCAGGAATTCCTCGAGCGCCTTCGCGACCACATCCTCCACCGGTGCGCGCACTTCCGACGACACCAGCTTGTCCTTGGTCTGCGCGCTGAACTTCGGCTCCGGCACCTTCACCGACAGCACGCACGAGAGCCCTTCGCGCATGTCGTCGCCGGACGTCTCGACCTTCGCTTTCTTCGCGACTTCGTGATCGTTGATGTACTTGTTCAACACGCGCGTCATCGCCGCACGCAACCCGGTCAGGTGGGTGCCGCCGTCGCGCTGCGGAATGTTGTTCGTGAAGCACAGCACGTTTTCGTTGTAGCTGTCGTTCCACTGCATCGCCACTTCCACGCCCACGCCGTCTTTCTCGCCGCTGATGTGGAAAATGTTCGGGTGCAGCACGGCCTTGTTCTTGTTGATGTACTCAACAAAACCCTTCACGCCGCCCACGAACGCGAAATCTTCTTCCTTGCCCGTGCGCTGGTCGGTCAGCTTGATGCGCACGCCGTTATTCAGGAACGACAGTTCGCGAATCCGCTTGGCCAGAATGTCGTAGTGATATTCGACATTGCCGAAGATCGTCTCGTCAGCCAGGAAGTGCACTTCGGTGCCGCGGTTTTCGGTGTCGCCAATCAGCTGAATCGGCGAGACAGCCACGCCGTCGATCTCTTCGATCACGCGGTTCTGCGGCACGCCACGGTGGAATTCCATGAAGTGCTTCTTGCCGTCGCGGCGAATCGTCAGGCGCAGCCACGCCGAGAGCGCGTTCACGCACGAAACGCCCACGCCGTGCAGGCCGCCGGACACCTTGTAGCTGTTCTGATCGAACTTGCCGCCGGCGTGCAACTCGGTCATCACGATTTCAGCGGCGCTGCGCTTAGGATCGTGCTTGTCGTCCATCTTCAGGCCGGTCGGCACACCGCGGCCGTTGTCGGTGATCGAGATCGAGTTGTCCGCGTGAATGATCACCTGGATATCGTTGCAATGCCCCGCCAACGCTTCGTCGATGGAGTTGTCCAGCACTTCGAATACGAGGTGATGCAAACCGGTCCCGTCTGACGTATCCCCGATGTACATCCCCGGCCGCTTGCGCACCGCCTCCAGACCTTCGAGGATCTGAATCGAGGAGGCGCCGTAGCTGTTATCGGGTTGCGAATTGTTCGTTTCAGTCATGGATTTTTTCCGGTTCTGCGTTGCTGCTTGGTTGCTGCTCGGGACTTTTCAAAACACCATAAAAACGCCAAAGGGGCGCTGCGCCCCTTGGTGTGTTCTTTGGTTTTGGACGCGTTAGATGCGCATCGGCATCACGACGTATTTGAATTCGTCGTTCTCGGGAATCGTGATCAACGCGCTGGAGCTGGCGTCGCCAAGGCTCACTTGCAACATGTCGACCTTCAGGTTCGCGAGCACGTCGAGCAGATACGTGACGTTGAACCCGATATCGACGCTGTCGCCGTCGTACGCGATTTCCAGTTCTTCCTGCGCCTCTTCCTGATCGGCGTTGGTCGACATGATCTTCAACTGGCCCGGCTCGATAATGCAGCGCACGCCCTTGAATTTGTCCGACGTCAGAATCGCGGCGCGTTGCAGCGAGCGCTGCAGTTCTTCACGGCCGATCACGAACTGATTCTTGTGCGACTTCGGAATCACGCGCTGGAAGTCGGGGAATTTGCCTTCCACCAGCTTCGACACCAGTTCGACCTGGCCGAAGGTGAACTTCACCTGCGTCGGCGCGATGTCGATCTTCAGCGTGTCGTCGATGTCTTCCAGCAGACGCTGCAGTTCCAGAATCGTCTTGCGCGGAATGATCACTTCCTGACGCGCGAACGAGCCTTCGATCTTCATCGACGAGAACGCGAGGCGGTGGCCGTCGGTTGCGACTGCCATCAGTTGGTCGCCATCTACCACCAGCAGCATGCCGTTCAGGTAGTAGCGAATGTCCTGCTGGGCCATCGAAAAATGGACCATGCCGAGCAACTGGCGGAACGTTTTCTGGGGAACCACCAGGTTCGCGCCGTAGTCTTTAGCCTGAGCGACGGTCGGGAACTCGTCGGCCGCGAGAGTTTGCAGCGCAAAGCGGCTCTTGCCGGATTGCACGGTCAAACGCTTGTCGTTCAAGGTCAGCGTAACTTGCCCGTCGGGCATCGCGCGCAAAATGTCGAGGAGCTTTCTTGCTGCCACCGTGGTCGCGACCGAATCGCCGCCCACGCCAAAATCGGCACGCGTGGTGATCTGCAACTCGAGGTCGGTCGACAGGAACGACACGTCAGGGCCGTTCTTGGTAATCAGCAAATTGGCGAGGATCGGCAACGTATGGCGGCGTTCGACGATGCCGCTCACGGTTTGCAGCGGCCTGAGGAGGTTATCGCGTTCGGTCTTGACCAGTTGCATAGAGTTCCTTCGTTGATATGACGGCCTGCGCGCCTGACTTGCCAGCCTTACAGCGCGCAGCCGCGGCTCCCCGCCGGCGCCACGCAGCGCCTGTCACGGCGTGAATTCCGCCCGCGGCCGCCGGGCGGTTAAACCTGTATTGTGCCTGAAAACGGAACCGCTCCACTAAAATGGGGGCGAGTTCCGAAATAAACAGGTCGAATTTCCCATCCAACCTGCTTAACCTTTCAGCGTTTGCTCCAGCACGTGCAGTTCGTGGTTCAGCTGCGCGTCCGTGCCGCGCTCGGCGGCAATCTTGCGCACCGCGTGCAGCACGGTGGTGTGGTCGCGCCCGCCAAACAGCTCGCCGATTTCCGGCAAACTTTTCTGGGTCAGCTCCTTCGCCAGATACATCGCGATCTGCCGCGGCCGCGCAATGTTCGCCGGACGCTTCTTCGAATACATATCCGCGACCTTGATGCTGTAGAAGTCAGCCGTGGTCTTCTGGATGTTTTCCACCGAAATCTGCCGGTTTTGCACCGTCAGCAGGTCTTTCAGCGCTTCTTTCGTCACTTCGATCGTGATTTCGCGGCCGTGGAACTTCGAGTACGCGAGGATCTTGCGCAGCGCGCCTTCCAGTTCACGGACGTTCGAGCGCAAATGCTTGGCGACGAAGAACGCGACGTCTTCATTCAGGCTCACGAACTCGGATTGCGCCTTGCGCATCAAAATCGCGACGCGCATTTCCAGCTCGGGCGGCTCGATCGCCACCGTCAGGCCAGAGTCGAAGCGCGAGATCAGGCGGTCGTCGATACCGGAGATTTCCTTCGGATACGTGTCGCTAGTGATGATCACCTGCGCCTTGTTCGCGACCAGCGCCTCGAACGCGTAGAAGAATTCCTCTTGTGTACGCGACTTGCCTGAGAAAAATTGAATATCGTCGATCAGCAGCAGGTCGAGCGAGTGGTAGTAGCGCTTGAAGTCGTCGAACGCCTTGCGCTGGTAGGCCTTCACCACGTCGGACACATACTGTTCCGCGTGGATGTAGCGAATCCGCGCGCCGGCTTTGTCCATCAGAAGCTGGTTGCCGATCGCGTGGATCAGGTGGGTCTTGCCCAGACCCACGCCGCCATACAGAAACAGCGGGTTGTACGAGATGCCCGGGTTGTCCGCGACCTGAATCGCCGCGGCGCGCGCCAACTGGTTGGCCTTACCGGTCACGAAGTTGTCGAAGGTCAGCACGGGGTTGAGCTTCGAGCGCTCGTACATCGAGTCGTTCTCGCCGTTGCCGTTCGAACTCGCGCTCTGACCCGGACGCCATGTGCGGCGTGCGGCCGCGGCTTCGTTCGCGTCGAGGCTGGGCAGATCGAGGTCGGCGGCATCTTCGGCGGCCGCGCGGGCGTTTGCGTTCTGGTCCGCCGCAGCGCGAGCGTTCGCGTTGAGGTTCGCCATGGCGCTGTTCGCGCTGTTGGCGCGCGCGGCCTGCGACGCCTGCACGGCGCCGACGGCTGCGTCCACGGCGGCCCCGCCACCGTTCGAAGCAGATGAATGCCCAGCGCCCATCGAACCGGACGCGGAAGCCGGACGCGCCGGCGCCGACGACGCTGCCGCAGGGGCGCGCATGCCGGCTTTCGGGTCCAGTACGAATTGCACGTCGACCGGGGTATGCCAGAAATCGCGGGCCAGATCGGCGATGCGGCCGGAGAACTGGCTCTTGACCCAGTCGAGCTTGAAGCGATTCGGCGCAGCGATGCTAAGCGTGTTCGCAGCGGCGTCGAAGGCGACCGGGGCCAACGGTTTGATCCACGTCACGTACTGCTGGGGCGTGAGCTCACGCTCCAGCAGTGCGGAACAGTGTTGCCAGAAATCGTTCATCAAGTTGCTGTCGTTATGTATGCACGGCGGTTCGCCGCTGCCCCTGTCGCGCGTACGCAACAAGGCCCTGAGCAGCTAGGCCAAACCAGGCGCGATGGCTCCAGGCGCTTGTGCCACAAGGGTTTGCGGGACAAGCGAGCCGGAGCGGCGTGCAGGATTTTTGGGAAGTAAGGCGAGATTCTACCGCCAAAACGTCGGCGAAAGGGAGTTATCCACAGGGACGGATCGTCCTGTGGACGCCTCTCGCGGACAGGCCGAACCAGGCTAAACTATTGACGGTCAACGAAAAACCGGTTTAAATAGCGGGTTCCGCGAAAACCAATTCAGTAAACCTCCGGCCATTGCGCTTTCAGCGATGATCGCGCGGTTATTTTTCGATCAAGTGAGAGCAACATGAAACGTACTTACCAGCCTTCCGTTACCCGTCGCAAGCGCACCCACGGCTTCCGCGTTCGCATGAAGACCGCAGGTGGCCGCAAGGTCATCAACGCACGCCGCGCGAAGGGCCGCAAGCGCCTCGCCATCTAAGGCAGGCGAGCGGATTGCGCGCTCCGTCTGTGCCAGGCGAGAACCGCGGTGACGCGGGAGCGGCAGGGGCGCCGCAACAGGGCTCGGTTCCGTTGCGAGCGCAAGCCGCCTTCCCCAAAGCCGCAAGGCTACTGAAAACGGATGAATTTTCATCCGTTTTTCGTTTGCGCCCGTGGCGCCGCACCGCGCACTTCGTGGTGTACGGCCGGCCCACCGGCAATGACGCTCGCTTAGGCCTCGTGATCGGCAAGAAGTATGCGCCGCGCGCGGCCACGCGTAATCTGGTACGTCGACTCGCGCGTGAAGCCTTCCGGCTGCGTCGCGCGGAATTCGGCGGTTGGGATGTGCTGCTGCGTTTGCACACGCGCTTCGACAAGAAAGCTTTGCCGAGCGCTTCGTCGCCGCCGTTACGGGCGCTGTGCCGCAGCGAGATAGAGGCGCTGCTCGACAAGGCAGCGCGCGAGATTGTCCGTCGCGAGGCGCCGCCCGCGGAAGCGCCCAAGACGGAATGACGCTCAAGTGACCGCCCGCAGTGCAGCCCTGCTGCGCGGGCGTCGCCCGGTACTCCACGTTGCGCGGCGCCGTCCGGCCGCACCAGCCATGCAAACGGTACTCATCGCTTTACTGCGTTTCTATAAGGTTGCTGTGAGCCCCATGCTCGGCAACCGGTGCCGTTTTTACCCTTCCTGTTCTGATTACGCGCGCGAAGCAATCCAGTATCATGGCGCCGCGCGCGGGACTTATCTCGCCGCCAGGCGTATTTGCCGCTGCCACCCGTTTTCCGCGGGCGGCATCGATCTCGTCCCGCCTCCCACTTCTGAAAAGCGCTGACGCGCCGTTCCATCGACACTGAGACAACGCATGGATATCAAACGCACCGTCCTATGGGTCATCTTTTTCATGTCAGCGGTCATGCTGTTCGACAACTGGCAACGCGACCACGGACGCCCGTCGATGTTCTTCCCGAGCGCCAACCCGACCAAGACCGTCGAAGGCGCCGCTCCGGGAACCACGACGCCGGGAACCCAATCCGCCGATCTGCCGGCCACCAACGCAGCAGCACCGGGCAACGCGCCGGCTGCGGCTCAAGGCCAACTGATCAAGTTCAGCACCGACGTCTATAACGGCGAGATCGACACCCGCGGCGGTACGCTGTCGAAGTTGTCGCTCGTCAAGCAAGGCGACGGCAAGCAGCCCGATCTGGTGATCACGCTGTTCGACCGCACCGCGAACCATACGTATCTGGCGCGCACCGGTCTGCTCGGCGGCGATTTCCCGAACCATAACGACATCTTCACGCCGCTGCCGAACCAGCCGCACGATCTGACGGGCGACGCCAAGTCGTTCCAGCTCAGCTTCGAGTCGCCGGTGAAAGGTGGCGTGAAGGTCATCAAGACCTATACGTTCACGCGCGGCAGCTATGTGATCGGCGTCGACACGAAGATCGAAAACGTCGGCACCGCACCGGTCACGCCGTCGGTCTATATGGAATTGGTGCGCGACGATACGCCGGTGGAAACGCCGCGCTTCTCGCACACGTTCATCGGGCCGGCTGTCTACACCGACCAGCACCACTTCCAGAAGATGACGTTCAGCGACATCGACAAGAACAAGGAAGACTTCGCCAAATCGGCCGACAACGGCTGGATTGCGATGGTGCAGCATTACTTCGCGTCGGCATGGATTCCGCAGCAGGGCGTGAAGCGCGACATCTATGTCGAGAAGATCGATCCGGCGCTGTATCGCGTCGGCGTGAAGGAGCCGGTGGCGACTATCGCGCCGGGGCAATCGGCTGATGTATCCGCGCGCCTGTTCGCCGGTCCGGAAGAAGAGCGCATGCTCGAAGGCATCGCCCCGGGTCTGGAACTGGTGAAGGACTACGGCTGGGTCACGATCATCGCCAAGCCGCTGTTCTGGCTGCTCGAGAAGATCCATAGCTATGTCGGCAACTGGGGCTGGTCGATCGTGCTGCTCACGCTGCTGATCAAGGCCGTGTTCTTCCCGCTGTCGGCCGCGAGCTACAAGTCGATGGCGCGCATGAAGGCGATCACGCCGCGTATGCAAGCGCTGCGCGAACGCTTCAAGGGCGATCCGCAGAAGATGAACGCCGCGCTGATGGAGCTGTACAAGACCGAGAAGGTCAATCCGTTCGGCGGCTGTCTGCCGGTCGTGATTCAGATTCCGGTGTTCATCTCGCTGTACTGGGTGCTGCTGTCGTCGGTTGAAATGCGCGGCGCGCCGTGGATTCTCTGGATTCACGATTTGTCGCAGCAGGATCCGTTCTTCATCCTGCCGGTGCTGATGGCCGTCTCGATGTTCCTGCAGACCAAGCTCAACCCGACGCCGCCGGACCCGGTTCAGGCCAAGATGATGATGTTCATGCCGATCGCGTTCTCGGTCATGTTCTTCTTCTTCCCGGCCGGTCTGGTGCTGTACTACGTGGTGAACAACGTGCTGTCGATCGCCCAGCAGTACTACATCACGCGGATGATGGGTAAGCCGAAGACGAAAGCAGCCTGATTGATGGCTTCCCTGCAGCGCGGGCGCCGGTGGCGCCCGCTGGCTGACAGGCGAAAACAGGCAAAGACAGACAGAAGCAGGTTGTAAAAAGCCGCCCGGTTTGCGCCGGGCGGCTTTTTTATCACTCGCTCTTTGGTGGGTTCTTGTCTCTCGATGCGTCTTCAGGCTCGGGCGTAGCGTCGGTTGCCGGCGGTGTGCCGCCGGCGAACTCCGTGATCAGCTCCTCCACCAGATTGCGCTGTTTCGGCGACAAGCCCGCGAACCGATTCGCCATCTGCGTCACCAGCTCGATCGTTTCCGGCGTCATTGGATATTTTTCACCACGGGCGAGCGGTTTGGTCTTGCTGGTTGGCACGGGACCGTAGTGCAGCCAGTGGACATCTTTTTGCAGCCATGTCGCCAACACCTGCAACTTATCAGGCTTTGGAATCGTCGTACCCGAGAGCCATTTGTGCGCGGTTTGCGGTGAAACCGCAGGACCGTTTCGATAGAGCAGGCTAAATGCCTTGGCCAGAGCGGTCCCGCCCTGGAGTTCGCTGGGGAGTGAGTCTTTCAGCCGTTTGGCGAAAGCAGCTTTTTCTTTGGAGGTCGGCATGGGCCAGATTGTGCAATTCGGCGCATACTCAGTGGACAACCAAACACGCTACTTTATAGCCTAAATAGGCTATTTTTAGCCTGAAATCGCCACCGAATACCGCATTCGACGATTTCGCCGAATCTCATCTTTTCCTTGTGCAGCCTGCGTTTTGGACAGTTTGTCGCGCCTGTTTGTCGCAAAAGTGTCTCAAGCTATCTTAGCTTGTGTGAGATAAATCTTCATGAGTCTCATGGCGCGCGCGATGTCGTAGGAATCGGCCCGCGTCCGGAGAGCAGCGGATGCCCGCGTTACAATGCCCGGCGCTCACTCATGCGCTTTCTCCCGCATTCATCCCTTCTGATAGCCTCGTCTCCATGCTCGCCACCGATTCCGATCCGATCGTCGCCATTGCCACCGCACCCGGCCGAGGCGGGATCGGGGTCGTGCGGATTTCGTTCGGCCGCGCCGGGGAAGCCGCCGCACAGCCGCTGATGCAAGCGCTCACCGGCCAGGTGCTCGCGCCGCGGCACGCGAGCTACGTGCCCTTTCTCGACGAAACCGGCAACGCGCTCGACCGCGGTATCGCGCTGTACTTTCCGGCGCCGCACTCATACACCGGCGAGCATGTGCTTGAACTGCAAGGTCACGGCGGGCCGGTCGTACTGCAATTGGTGCTGCAGCGTTGTATCGACGCCGGCCGCGCGTTCGGCCTGCGTCTGGCTGAGCCGGGCGAATTCACGCGGCGCGCGTTTCTCAACGACAAGCTGGATCTCGCGCAAGCGGAAGCCGTCGCCGATCTGATCGAGGCCAGCACCGAGGCCGCCGCGCGTTCGGCAGGCCGCTCGCTCGACGGCGCGTTTTCGCGTGACATCCACGCTTTGGTAGAGGACGTCATCACGCTACGGATGCTGGTCGAAGCGACGCTCGACTTCCCGGAAGAAGAAATCGACTTTCTCGAAGCCGCCGACGCCCGCGGCAAGCTCACGCGAATCCGCGAGCGTCTCGCGCACGTGCTGAGCGAAGCGCGTCAGGGCGCGCTGCTGCGCGAGGGTTTGTCGGTGGTATTGGCGGGACAGCCGAACGTCGGCAAGTCGTCGCTGCTGAATGCGCTTGCCGGCGCGGAACTGGCCATCGTCACGCCGATTGCCGGCACGACGCGCGATAAGGTCGCGCAGACCATCCAGATCGAAGGTATTCCGCTGCACGTGATCGATACGGCCGGCCTGCGCGATACCGAAGACGAGGTGGAGAAGATCGGCATTGCGCGCACGTGGAGCGAGATCGAACGCGCGGACGTCGTGCTGCATCTGCTCGATTCGCGCACCGGCATGACCGCCGAAGATGAAACGATCGCGGCCCGTTTCCCGAGCGGCGTGCCGGTGGTGCGCGTGCTGAACAAGACGGACCTGACCGGGCTCGCGCCGACCGTGACGCCGCTGGACCCGCATCTCGATCTCAGCGAAGTGCGGTTGTCAGCGAAACAGGGCGATGGGGTTGCGTTGCTGCGCGAAGAGTTGCTGCGCATCGCCGGCTGGCAGGCAGGCGCGGAAAGCGTCTACCTGGCGCGCGAGCGGCACCTGATTGCGCTGCGCGCGGCCGAGGAGCACCTGGCGACGGCTGCGGCACACGCCGATCAGAACGCTCAGGCGCTGGATCTGTTCGCGGAAGAACTGCGCCTCGCCCAGGATCAATTGAACTCGATCACCGGGGAGTTCAGTTCGGATGACCTACTTGGCGTGATTTTCAGCCGGTTTTGTATCGGCAAGTAGAGAATGCCGGGAAAACTTCGGTGAGCGGCTTATACAGCATGCCTCACAAGGCCATTTTGCGCAGCATCCCGCACCCGCACATGATAAGTCTGTTGACCCAAAATCGCTGATTTTGTTGGTACACAGAGCGTAAGCCGCTTTAGAATTCCCGCTGTCCCGGTATCCAACGAATCACCATGCCAAAACTAGCCGCTCCGCTCACCGAGGCGCAAATCCGCGCACTCGAACCGCGCGCCACCCGGTATTGCGTCGCTGACGGCAACGGTCTCGTTATCGAAATCATGACGACGGGCACCAAGGTCTGGCGCTTCCGCTATTCGTTGAACGGCAAGCGCCAACCACTCGTCACGATCGGCGACTACCGGATGATTTCGCTGCGCGTTGCGCGGGCCAAGGCGCAGAAGTACGCGGAGATGGTTGCAAACGGCGTGTCGCCAGTAGCGACAGCGCGCCGCGATCGCGGAGCCGAGAGCAAGGTCGAGGTGTTGCGTGAGGGCGCGGAGCTTTATCTCGCCACGGAGATGGCCGGCAAGTCGGCGGAATATCAGCGCACCACGCGGCGCGCGCTCGAAAAAGACGTGCTTCCCGTGCTTGGCGCCAAGTCGATCAAAGCCGTCACGACTGACGACATTCGCGCGATATGCGACCAGATCAAAGGCCGCGGCGCGCCCAAGATGGCGCTGCATACGCGCAACGCGGTCAAACGGCTTTATGAGTACCTGATCGCCCGGCAACTCGCCACGACCAATCCGGCTGAGCTTATCCCGGCCCGCTTCATCGCGACGCCGGACAGCCGCACCCGCGTGCTCGCCCCAGACGAGATAGGCACCATGTTGCGGGCGATTTACGCATCGAACATCCGACGTCCGCTGAAATTGGCCTTGCACCTGCTGGTGCTGACGATGGTACGGAAATCGGACATCGTCGAGGCGGCCTGGTCGGAGTTCAGCCTCAACGCAGCGCGCTGGACGATCCCCGCCGCGCGGATGAACAGGGGCCGCGACCATGTGGTGTATCTCCCGCATCAGGCGGTCGCTCTGCTTCGCGAGCTTCAGGAGACCAAGGCCAGTCGCAATTTCGTCTTCCCGAGTGTCAGGGGCGACGATCGACCGATCGCCAAAAGCACGCTCAATCAGGCCGTCAAATCGCTCGGACTCGACGTCGAGCATTTCGTCCTGCATGACTTTCGACGCACCGCCGCGACCCACCTGCGTGAAATGGGGCAGCCTTCGGATGCGATCGAAAAAGCACTCGCGCATACCGTCAAAGACACCCCGGGCGGAGCCGGCCATGCTGAGCACACGACGGAACAGCGTCAGATCTTGCAACTGTGGGCGGATTTCGTCGACATGCAAATCGAGAGCGGCCGACCACGCGTGGCCGGCTGAGTGCGGCAGCGGCAGGTATGCCAAACACGGCTAGCGGCTGGCGCCGGACCGGTTGCCGTGGCTTGTCTGATCATTGGCCAGCGACATGCTTGATGGTACACAACCAAAGAAATATCAAGCCAAACTCACCACCCATCAAAGAGAGCCCTCACTTTCGCTAGGTTCTCAATCGCCCTGCCACAAGCCCTCTCAGCCCATTCACGTCAATACCGCCGCGTTGCCGGCCAACTCATCACAGCGTCCTTTTTTCCCGCCATTCATCGCCTAAACTGAAGCATGGATGCAAGCCGGGACGGAGGCCCCCATGTCAGAATCGTTGATGGCTTATTTGCTGGGACCGTTAGTCATGCTGGTGGTCGGCGTGGTGATCTGGGCCGCGTCCCACTATCGCGACAAATCAAAGCCCGAGCGCCTCGAGCGCTGGCTCGATACGCATTATGCGGAGTGGCTGCACCACAAGCACTGAGTAGAGACACCCAACAAGACAAGGCCGTCGCGTGTTGCGACGGCCTTTTTCTCTGTGGTGTGCGGGCGCCGCGCCCGCACACGCCCGCGCACATCGATCACCAGCCGGGCTGGGGCTGCTGCGGATACCCATATTGTTCCGGCGGCGCACCGCAGCCCACATATGCACGCTGGTACTGGTCATAGCAGTACCCCGGCGGCGGCCCGGCGTACACGGGCGCCGGCTGATACGCAGGCTGCGCATAGACAGGTTGCTGATAAGCGACCACAGGCGCCGGATTCAGCGCGGAGGTCACCACCGCACCCAACAGGGCCCCGCCGATCAGCGCACCGACCACATCGCCACCATTGCCATGAGCCGACGCCGGACCCGCCACGCTCAGGCTCCCCACCACCAACAACGCCACCGCAATCTTTTTCATGTTTCGCTCCCGCCGTTCAGGCATGGAGCGGATTGTGTACGGTGCGCGCGGAAATAGATGCTGCAGTTGGTAACTGGGCATTACGGGTGTAACCCCTTAGGCGCAATACGCCACGCCGACCGCCATCCGCTCTTATGATCAATGTAAAATTCGCGGCAGACCCGTCGGCAAATCCGCCGACCCGTAAAGCTTTCCGATCCTTCGACCCCGAGACCTGCAAGTCGACGTCGGCGTTGAAAACCAAGCAAAAAGTTAAGGGGCGTGCGCGTGAAACAATGGACCATCCGCCAACGGATTCTGTGCAGTTTCGGAATTGTGCTGATCGTGATGCTGGCAATGGCAATTGTCACTTTCGAGCAGCTCGGCGGCATCGACCGCGACGCAAAGAGCCAGCAGGAAGACTCGATGCCGGGGCTCTACTACGCGACCGCCATGCGCGCGGCCTGGTTTGAGAACTACTCCGTGACGCAGCGCCTCATCTACGTCGATACGGACCCCGAATCCATCAAGCGCGACAACACCCGTTTGCAAGAGACCGAGCAAACCCTCCAGAAGCTCCTCGGCGACTACGGCGCGACTATCTTCCGCGACAACGACCGTGAGTTCTTTAACGCCTTCCGCCAGCAACACGCGCAGTACCTGCCGATCCAGACGTCGCTGCTGAATGCGTTGCCGGCTTCGAAGGAGAACGCCGCGCGCATCTTCAACACCGAGCTCACGCCGATCTGGGAGGCGGGCCGGGTGTCGGCACGCAATCTGGTCGAGAACAACAAGGCCGACGCCGATAAGGCCGCCGAAAGCATCCGCAGTTCGGTGGAGGCCACCCGTATCGTGCTGCTCGTGATGCTGCTGCTCGCCGCCATTGCGGCCATCCTGGCCGGTTACTGGCTGCTGCGCGCGGTCACCACGCCGATGGCGAAGGTGCTGCAAGTCGTCGACGTCATGCGCACGGGCGACCTCACGCAACGTCTGCAATTGAATCGCGCGGATGAAATCGGCGCGCTCGAAGCCGGCTTTAACCGCATGACCGACGAACTCACCGCGCTGGTCGGCCAGGCGCAGAAGTCGGCGGTGCAGGTCACCACGTCGGTAACGGAAATCGCCGCGACCTCGCGCGAACAGCAAGCCACCGCGAATGAAACCGCGGCCACTACCACCGAGATCGGCGCCACGTCGCGAGAAATCTTCGCGACCTCGCGCGACCTGCTGCGCACCATGAACGAAGTGTCCGAAGTGGCGGGCCAGTCGGCGGCGCTCGCCGGCACCGGCCATGCCGGTCTCGCTCGCATGGAAGAAACCATGCGCCTCGTGATGGAAGCAGCCGGCTCGGTCAACGCGAAACTCGCGATCCTCAACGAAAAAGCCAGCAATATCAACCAGGTCGTCGCCACCATCACCAAGGTCGCGGATCAGACCAACCTGCTCTCGCTGAACGCGGCGATCGAAGCAGAAAAGGCCGGCGAATACGGTCGCGGGTTCGCCGTCGTGGCCACCGAGATTCGCCGTCTCGCGGATCAGACCGCCGTGGCGACGTACGACATTGAACAAATGGTCAAGGAGATCCAGTCGGCGGTAGCGGCGGGCGTGATGGGCATGGATAAGTTTTCCGAAGAAGTCCGGCGCGGCATGCTCGACGTGCAGAACGTGGGCGGCCATCTCACGCAGATCATCCAGCAGGTGCAGCAGCTCGCACCGCGCTTCTCGATGGTCAACGAAGGCATGCAGACACAAGCCACGGGCGCCGAGCAGATTACCCAGGCGCTGACGCAGCTCTCGGAGGCCGCGCAACAGACAGCGGAATCGCTGCGCCAGTCGACCCAGGCGATCGACGATCTGACGCACGTCGCCAACAGTCTGCGCACCGGTGTGTCGCGCTTCAAGGTGGTGGCCTGACGCGCCACCACTGGCTCATTCAGGCACACACGCTGAAGCCGACTATTCGCACGCCACCTCACTCGACCCACGCCGATGCTCTTCATCCTCTTCACGCTCGATAGCGAACGCTACGTGATCGACGCGGCGCAGGTGGAGCGTCTGATGCCGCTCACACCGCAGTCGCCGCCGAAGGCGATTCCCGGTGCGCCCTCGTGGGTCGCGGGCGTGCTCGATCACGAAGGCGCAGCGCTGCCGGTGATCGATCTGCCGGCGCTCGCGCTCGGCCGTCCCGCCGCGCAGTTGATGTCGACCCGCGTCGTGCTGGTGCGCTATCCGCATGCCGGCACGGTACGCCTGCTCGCGCTCCTGCTCGAAGGCGCCACGCGCACGATTCGCCTCGCCGCCGAAGCGTTTCACGATGCCGGCATCGACATGCCGCACGCCCGCTATCTGGGCCCGGTCGCGAGCGAAGCAGGCAGTCTGGTGCAATGGATTCGCGTCGAGCATCTGCTGCCCGACGATGTCAAAGCGCTGCTGTTTCCCGAGGCGCACGCATGAACGCCCATCACGACAACGCACCGCTCTATCGACGCTTCACCGATCTGTTGCATCGGACCATCGGGCTCGATGCGGCATCGCTCGGTCATAGCGCGATTGAACGCGCGGTCGATCAGCGCGCGGCCGCCTGGTGCGCGGACGGTCACACCGATGCCACGCTTGCCGATTACTGGGAGGCTGCGCAAGCATCGCCTGCCATGGTGCAGGCGCTGGTCGAAACCGTGGTGGTGCCGGAGACCTGGTTCTATCGCGACGCCGATGCGTTCAAAGCGCTCGCGCGTCTCGCGTCCGAGCGCCTTGACGAACGCGGCACCGCGTTGCCGTTGCGGATTCTGAGCCTGCCCTGCTCGACCGGCGAAGAACCGTACACGATCGCGATGACGCTGCTCGACGCCGGCATCGACGCCGCACACATGCGCATCGACGCGATGGATATCAGCGAACGCTCGCTGGCTGTCGCCCAGAAGGCGGTGTACACCCGCAATTCGTTTCGCGGCAATGCGTTGGCGTTTCGGGACGTCCACTTCACGCGTACCGGAGACGGCTGGCGTCTCGCACCGCGCATCGTCGATGCGGTCCGGTTCTCGCGTGCCAACCTGATGCAACTCGATGCCACGACGCTTGGTATCTACGATTTCGTGTTCTGCCGCAACGTGCTGATTTACTTCGACCGCGATGCACAACAAACGGCCTTGCATGCGCTTAATAGCGTGCTGGCCGAAAACGGCACGCTGTTCGTCGGCCCTGCAGAAACCGGACTGCTGATGCGTTATGGCATGCAGTCGGCGAAGATTCCGTTGGCGTTCGCATTCCGCCGCGCCACGTCGACGGAAACGCAATTCAACGGCTGGCACACCGCGCCGCTCGCCACCGCGGCGGCACTGGCCATGACGCATTCGCCCGTGCCCGCGCTCGCGCCGCCGCAAGTGTTTTCGGCAGAACCCTTCGCGTGGCCTGATCCGGTGGCGCGCACGCCGTTCAATGCCGGCTCTTCACAGGTGTTTCGAGAAACTCCGCACGTGCGCTCGACATTGAACGACGATATGCCGAAGTACGCGTCGCAAGCGCCGGCCAACGGCGTATGGAACAGCGCGGCCGTTCCTTTGAAACCCGCCGCGCAACCGTACGATCGCACGCTGCCACACAGCGCGCCGCCCATCAGCGCCGCGCGCGACACGCTGCAATCCGCGCACGCGCTGGCCGATGCGGGCCGTCTGACGGACGCCGCGAACGCGATCAACGCTTATCTGGAACAGCATGCGCCGCATGCCGACGCGTTCTATCTCCTCGGCGTGCTGGCCGACGCCAGCGGCGATACAAACCTCGCCCGCGGCCAGTATCGCAAGGCGCTCTATCTTGACCCGCAGCACGCCGAAGCGCTCGCGCATCTGGCCACGCTGCTCGAACTCGAAGGCGATCGTAACGGTGCGCGTCTGTTGATGGAACGCGCGTCGCGCGCGCAGGGAGCGCAACGTGGTTGAGGAGCGCACCGTGACCTTCGACGATTGCTGGAATCGCATTGGCGTGCGCGGCGATTCGTCGTGCGAGCGGCTGACCGAGTACGTGCGTTGTCTGAATTGCCCCGTGTTTGAAGCGGCCGCGGCCAAATTGCTGGAGCGTCCGATTCCGCTTGTGGATCTCTCGCTACATGACGCGCAGACCTCACCGCATCAGCAACGGCAGCAACACAACCCGCAGGGCGCGACTGAGTCGTTCCTCATCTTCCGGATCGGCCGCGAATGGCTCGCGCTGCCTACGCCGATCTTCAAGCGTATCGTGCAGACGCGGCCGATTCATACCTTGCCGCACCGGCAGCATCGCGCAGTGCTAGGTGTGGTGAATGTTCAGGGCGACTTGCTGGTGTGTCTGTCGCTCGCGCATCTGCTCGGCTTCGAAACCGACACCACAGCAGGCGACGATCAGGCGCGCCACGATCTGCCGCGTTTGCTGGTGGTCTCGCGCGCCGAAGAGCATGCGGTATTTCCCGTCGACCAGGTCGACGGCGTGCATCGGATCGCGGTTGCCACCTTTTGCCCGCCGCCCGCGACGCTCTCGCAAGCGGCCGCCGCGCATACGCGCGCCGTAGCCCCGTGGCGCGGCATGACGGTCGGCCTGCTCGACGCCGATGCGCTGTTCGATACCTTGAACCGGAGTCTCGGATGACGGACGACCCGCGCCGCCCGTCGCTGATCGATCTCTTCCGCGAGGAAGCGCGGACCCAGGCGCGCGTGCTCAACGACGGCCTGCTTGCCCTCGAACGCGCGCCGCGCGATGCCGCCGCGCTCGAGGCCTGCATGCGCGCGGCGCATTCGCTGAAGGGCGCGGCGCGTATCGTCGGCGTGCAGGTGGGCGTCGAACTTGCGCACGCGATGGAGGATTGCTTCGTCGCGGCGCAGGAAGGGCGCGCGTTACTCGATGCCGCATGGATCGATGAGTTACTGCGCGGTGTCGATATCGTTGCGCGCATCGGCAATGACGAGGATGAATCGGCACGTGACGCGGTGAGTGCGTGCGTCGCGTCGTTGCAAGCGCGTATGGCCGGTATCGTGCCGCACGGCGCGGCGATGCGGCGGGAAGGGCTGCCGCAGGCCGCTGCTGCGCCAACCGCGAATCCTGCTCGCGTCGCCGGATCTATGTCCGGCGCGGCCACGGAACCGCAAGCCGCATCTACCGACGCGGCCCATGACGCAGACGCCGCCTTCAATCTGCTCGCCAGCGCTCTGCGCGCCGAAGCCACACCAACACCGGCCACGTCAGCCGGCACGACAGCTAATCCGTGGGCGGCCGATTCCACCAGCGCGCCTGCCTCAAGCGCCTTCGGTTCAGCCGGAACAAGCCGCCTGACGACCGACCCCGGCCGCATGCTGCGCGTACGCGCCGACAACCTCGACCGGCTCCTCTCGCTATCCGGCGAATCGCTGGTCGAATCGCGCTGGCTCAAACCCTTCGCGCAATCGATGCTGCGCGTCAAGCGTGTCCAACGTGACGGCTCGCGTGCGCTGGATCAGTTGCACGAAGCACTTGCCGATCTGAAGCTCGATCCGCGCACGCACGCCGCGCTCGAAGAATTGCGCCGCCTCACTGCCGAATCGCAGCATCTGCTCGCCGAGCGCCTGGCCGATCTGGAGAGCTTCGACCGCCGCTCGACGCACCTGTCGCAACAGCTTTACGACGCCGCGCTGCAATGCCGGATGCGCCCTTTCGGCGACGGCACCGGCGGTCTTGCGCGCATGGTGCGCGACGTCGCGCGCTCGCTCGGCAAGAGGGTGCGCTGGCAACTGGTGGGCGAATCGACTCAGGTGGATCGCGACATCCTCGATCTCCTCGAAGCGCCGCTCGGCCACCTGCTGCGCAACGCGATCGACCACGGTATCGAAACACCGGCAATTCGTCTCGCGCGCGGCAAGTCCGAAGAAGGCACGCTCACGCTCGACGCGCGCCATACCGCCGGCTCGCTGCTCATCACCGTCACCGACGACGGTGCGGGCATCGACCTCGAGGCCTTGCGAGCCTCGATCGTGCGCAAAAAACTGGCGAGCGCCGACACCGCCGCGCGCCTGTCCGAGGCCGAACTACTCGAATTCCTCTTCCTGCCCGGCTTTTCGTTGCGCGACCAGGTCACCGAGGTCTCGGGCCGTGGCGTCGGCCTCGATGCGGTGTACGACGTCGTCAAGCGCGTGCGCGGCACGGTGCGCATCACGCACGAACCCGGCCTCGGCACGCGCGTGCAGTTGCAGCTGCCGCTGACGCTTTCGGTGATCCGCAGCCTGCTCGTCGAAGTCGCGGGCGAGCCGTACGCCGTGCCGCTCGCGCATGTCAACCGCACACTGCACGTGAGCCGCACGGAGATCGAACTGCTCGAAGGCCATCAGCACATTGCCTTCGACGGCCGCCGCATCGGCGTCGTCACAGCGCATCAGATTCTCGATACGGCGCCACCCGCCAACGAAGCCGAACCCGTCAGCCTGATCGTGATCGGCGACGGCGAAAAAACCTACGGCGTGGTGGTCGACCGTTTTCTCGGCGAACGGATGCTGGTCGTGCAGCCGCTCGATCCGCGTCTCGGCAAGATCAGGAACATCACCGCCGGCGCGTTGATGGAGAACGGCGACCCGGTGCTGATCGCGGATGTCGACGACTGGCTGCGCTCGGTCGAGAAGCTCGTGGCGGGCGGCGATCTGAAACACACACAGCACGGCGCCGCCCTCGCCGCCCGGCGCGTCACGCGGCGCGTGCTGGTGGTCGACGATTCGCTCACCGTGCGCGAACTCGAACGCAAACTGCTCGCCACACGCGGCTACGACGTGACGATCGCCGTCGACGGCATGGACGGCTGGAACGCGGTGCGCAGCGAGCGCTTCGACCTCGTGATCACCGACATCGACATGCCGAGAATGGACGGCATCGAACTCGTCACGCTCATCAAGCGCGACCCGCACCTGCAGGCCCTGCCGGTGATGATCGTGTCGTACAAGGATCGTGAAGAGGACCGCCGCGCCGGCCTGAACGCGGGCGCGGATTACTATCTGGCGAAAGGCAGTTTCCACGACGAAGCATTGCTCGACGCAGTGCGCGATCTGATCGGCGAAGCTTACGGTTAAACCCACGGGTAAAACGGATGAAAATCGGAATCGTCAATGACCTGCCCCTTGCCGTCGAAGCGCTGCGCCGCGCACTGGCCGCACGCCACGACTACGAGGTGCTGTGGGTCGCGCAGGACGGCCAGCAGGCCGTCGATTTCTGCGCCGCGCAGCGGCCCGACATCGTGCTGATGGATCTCGTGATGCCGAACGTCGACGGGATCGAAGCCACGCGCCGGATCATGGCGAAGGCGCCGTGCGCGATCCTGATCGTGACCGTCGACGTAGGCGCGAACGCGTGGCGCGTCTATGAAGCAATGGGCGCGGGCGCGCTCGACGCCGTGGACACGCCCTCGCTGAGCGGCCCGGACGCGCACAGGAGCATCGCCACCCTGATCGCGAAGATCGACCGCATCGCCGCGCTGGTCGCGGAACGCAACGCGCCTGGCACTGCCGCTGCGGCGGATACGAAAAGCGTGACCAATCGCGACACGCCGCTGGTGGCAATCGGCGCCTCGGCGGGCGGCCCGGCGGCGCTCGCCACCCTGCTCGGCGGTTTGCCGAAGGATTTCCCGGCGGCCATCGTGATCGTCCAGCACGTCGACGCGGCGTTCGCCGCCGGTATGGCCGACTGGCTGAACCAGCAGTCGGCGCTGCCGGTGCGGATCGCGAACGAGGGCGACCGGCCGCAAGCAGGCGTCGCGCTGCTCGCCGCCACCGACGATCATCTGCACCTGAAATTGCCCAGCGTGCTCGGCTATACGAACGTGCCGGCCGAAACGCCCTACCGGCCTTCCGTCGACGTGTTCTTTCATAGCGTGGTGGCCCGCTGGCCGGCGCGCGCGATTGGCGTCCTGCTGACCGGCATGGGCCGCGACGGCGCGATCGGGCTGAAGGCGATGCGCACCAAGGGCTACCACACGATTGCGCAGGACGAGGCGACCTGCGCCGTCTACGGCATGCCAAAGGCGGCCGCGGCACTCGATGCCGCCGCCGCGATCCTGCCCCTGCCCCGTATCGCCGCGGCGCTAGCCGCCGCCATCGGCGCGGGCTAAGGCAGGGCAAGCACGCACTAGCCGCACATTAGCTCGCTAAGACTCACTGACAATCATTCTGGCTGACCAACATGGACACTTCCAAACCGTATCAGAACGCTACCGCGCCGGACGCCGCAGAACACGACGCGAACGCGCAGGCGTACGCGATGGACGCGCCCAACAGCGCCATCGACGACGCGTTAGCCCGCATCCTCGATAGCCCATCTGCCGCCGAATGCCCGATCATGGTGCTGCTGGTCGACGATCAGGCGATCATCGCCGAGGCGGTCCGCCAGGCGCTGGCTGACGAAGGAAGCGTCGATTTTCACTACTGCGCGTCACCTGAAGATGCGTTGCGCTGCGCGGAGGAAACCCGCGCGACGGTGATCCTGCAAGACCTCGTCATGCCCGGCACCGACGGCCTCACGCTCGTGCGGCAGTACCGGCAAAATCCGGCGACGCGCGATATTCCGATCATCGTGCTGTCGACCAAAGAGGAGCCGCTGGTGAAAAGCGCCGCCTTCGCAGCGGGCGCCAACGACTATCTGGTGAAGTTGCCGGATCGCATCGAGCTGATCGCGCGGATTCGCTATCACTCGCGCTCGTATCTGAACCTGCTGCAGCGCGACGAAGCCTATCGGGCGCTGCGCCAGTCGCAACAGCAGTTGCTCGCGACCAATCTGGAACTGCAGCGGCTCACACATTCGGACGGCCTGACGGGTTTGTCGAATCGCCGTTACCTCGATGAGTACCTGACCGCCGAGTGGCGTCGCGGCACGCGTGACAAAACCGGCCTCGGTTTTCTGATGATCGATGTGGATAACTTCAAGGCCTACAACGATACCTATGGGCACGTCGCCGGCGACGAGGTGCTCAAACGCGTCGCGCAAACCATCGAATCGTGCCTTGGACGCGCACCCGATCTCGCGGCGCGCTTCGGCGGCGAAGAGTTTGCGGTGGTGTTGCCGGGCGCGTCGTCGGGTGGCTTGCGGCTGCTCGCCGAGAAAATCCGCCTGGCCATCGAAGGGCTCGGCATTGCGCATGCCGGGTCCGCGAGCGGCGTCGTGACGATCAGCGTCGGCGCGGCGGCCATCGTGCCGTCCGCCGCCGAACCGGTGACGACGCTGATCGAAGCCGCCGACGTCGGGCTGTACAGGGCGAAGCGGGACGGGAAGAATCAGGTGGCGGTGACTCGCTGATTGCCGGCTGGCGCCAGCGGCCCAAGAACGGGGACAGAGACGGATACGGCGTGCTGTAACAGAGGTAGTGGACAATATCGTCGACTGCATCCCATGCTTGAACCCTACGGCAACCAAAAGGACGCGTGATGAACTACGACGACAGCAACCCCTTCGCGAAGATTCTGCGCGGCGAACTCCCCTGCATCAAGGTGGCGGAAAGCGACGCCGCGCTGGCGTTCATGGACTTGATGCCGCAAGCCGATGGCCACATGCTGGTCGTGCCAAAGGAAGCGGCGGTGGAGATTTTCGACTTGTCGGACGCCTCGACGGTAGCCTGCATGCGCATGGCGCAGAAGCTCGCCATCGCGGTGCGCGCTGCGTTGCGCCCTGACGGCGTATTCATCGGACAGTTCAACGGCGCCGCAGCAGGGCAAACGGTGCCGCACGTTCATTTTCACGTGATTCCGCGCTGGGAAGGACAGCCGCTGCGCATGCATGCGCGCGAAGTTGCCGACGCGGCCACACTCGAAGCCCTGGCCATGCGCATTCGCAACCATTGGCGCGCACCAGCCGACGCCACCGGCGGCGCGGACGACCGAACTGGTCATGCCCCGTAATATGTGTAATGGCTCATGAAACCAGCCGCACGCACGGTGCGGCTAGACTGGAGTCTGCCTTGTACCCACAGGGCAATTGAGTGTGGATCTCTTTTCAGCCTGCCCGAAACGGCAGGCTTTTTTATTTGCGGGTCCAATCGCTCAAAGCCGATGCCGCGTGCGCCGCAGCGGATGCCGCCAGTCGATACGCCGCGGTTTCGCGGGCATGGGCTGCATATCGTGCAAATGCCGATGCTCCTGCCACAATTCGTCGGAGAAAAGAAACGCGACGATAAGTAGTGGGATGACCAGAAAGGCGCCTAATATCAAGTGCTCGATCACGGTAGCCTCCATCGCAAGAGCTTGATTTCATTGTAGAGCACCGCATGTGCCCATACGGTGCCAAGCCCCTCACAAATTTGCGATAACGCGCGAAAAAGTGGCCTGCGACAACGCGCCGCCCCACCCTCGCCGAACCCGCGCGGCACCTCGCGCCTTACGAGAACGGCTTGCGCCGGCGTCAGGCCTTGTAAGAACTCCCCGCACCGAGCCCGGACTAACAGAAAACGCGAGCCCGGCTCTCACCCTAGGCTTGCGCGCACAAGCCAATAATTCACCAATAATTCTCAAGGGGAATCCAATGACTATCGAACGCAGCAGCGAACTCACCCTGCGGCCGCTCGAGCGCACCGATCTGCGCTTCGTTCACGAAGTGAACAACAACGCAAAAATCATGCGTTACTGGTTCGAAGAGCCCTATGAAACGTTCTCCGAGCTGACCCAGTTGTATGACCAGCACGTGCACGATCTGCGCGAGCGCCGCTTCGTGGCGATCGACAACGAAGGTCAAACCGTTGGCGTAGTCGAATTGATCGAGCTCGACTACATCCATCGGCGCGGAGAATTTCAGATCATCATCGCACCGCATGCGCAGGGCCGCGGCTATGCCACTGTCGCCACCCAGCTCGCGATCGACTACGCGTTTTCGGTGCTGAACCTGCGCAAGGTCTACCTGATCGTCGACAAATCGAATACCGCTGCCATCCACGTTTATGAAAAGTGCGGTTTCCGGCATGAGGCCGAGTTAATCGAGGAGTTTTTCGGTAACGGCCGCTACCACAATGCGTTACGCATGTGCATGTTCCAGTCTGAGTTCTTCAAGACCGGTCAGCACGACGAGTAAGCTCCCCATGCAGCCAGGTGCGTCATGCGGCAACGCATAACGCACCTGGCACCGTTTATCTTCTGTACGTACACCGTTATTTCGTGTTTTTTGATTAGTCGGGTGAATGACTTTGTGTGCAATGCACCAAGCGCGCCCGCTAATTGTATTAATTCACTTAATTGGCGCCTCTCGTTTACGCCAATACGTACCGCAAAGCTTTACTGGCTAAAGCGCTGCGCCCCACCCGACTTTTAGTTATCCGTTTCAATCCGACCGATTTAAGTGCCTGCCCAAGGTTTAAGCAGGTGCGACAGGTGGTGCGACAATTCGCCGCTGTTGCGACCGCACACAAGATGTGCTTGTCGTTCTCTCGCGTTCTCCTAAAGTGCAAGGTGCGGGTTCGACGTTAAAGTTAAATACATAGCTAACCTGAGTATTCAACCCGCACCGGAGGAAAATATGAAAACGCGAATCGCCCTTGTTTTCGCCATTGCGGGATTGGCTGCCGCTTCTGTTCAGGCGCAAGACGTAATGGTCAAGCCACAGCAAACCATCCAGTTCAAGGCCAACGCGTACGGCTGTCTGTCGAAGGATAAGCTCGACGCCGCCGATGTCCACGCGCAAGCCGGTGAACAACAAAAGATGCAGGAATTCTTCTCCGGATATCAGTGTGTTTCCACGCCGGAAAACTCGAATTTCCGAGTGGTTCGCGTGGTCGGCCATGATGTCGAATTCGTCAATGCCGCCAATAGCGATACCCAGGGCCTGTGGGCAAACGATCGATTCATTAAACAATAAGCTAAACGCCAACGCTGCGTCGAAACCCCAAAGCTTGAAGGGGTTTCAATTAACGCCAACCCTCCGGCTTTAAAAACCGGGGCTGGTGAACCTGCGAGTTAAAAAACGGCTGGGCGTGATGCCCGGCTGTTTTTTATTGCCGCTCGCCTTTGTAACTCTTTGCGCTTTGCTTTTATGTGACGCCGAAAAAAACCGATGCGGGCTTTCGATCCGCATCGGTAATACGCCTTCTCGCAAAGCGCAGGGAGAAACGCTCAGCCGTTCAAACGGCGCTCAATGCGAATCGCGCGGCACCGGCGCGCCGCTCGACCCGACCAGAAAGTCGAGATCCGCCCCCTGATCCGCTTGCAGCACGTGTTCGACATAGAGCTTGTAGTAGCCGCGCGTGGGCGGCGCGGGCGGCTGCCACGCGGCGCGGCGGCGCGCGAGTTCTTCGTCGGTAATGTCCAGATGAAGCCGGCGGGCCTGCACGTCGAGTTCGATCATGTCACCGGTTTGCACGAACGCGAGCGGACCGCCCGCGGCCGCTTCAGGCGACACGTGCAGCACCACCGAGCCATATGCCGTGCCGCTCATGCGGCCGTCGGAAATGCGCACCATGTCCGTGATGCCTTTTTGCAGCACCTTCTTCGGCAGCGGCATGTTGCCGACTTCCGCGAATCCCGGATAACCCTTTGGCCCCGCCCCCTTGAGCACCATCACGCAATGCTCGTCGATGTCGAGCGAATCGTCGTCGATCTTCGCGTGCAATTCCTCGATGTTCTCGAACACCACCGCGCGGCCACGATGTTTCAGCAGATGCGGCGTCGCGGCCGAGGGCTTGATTACCGCGCCGTTCGGCGCGAGGTTGCCCTTGAGCACCGCAATGCCGGCCTTCGGCTTGAACGGCTCGGCGAAGGTCGTGATGACCTTCTCGTCGTAGTTCGCCGCGCTGCGCACGTTGTCCCAGATCGTCTTGCCGTTCACCGTCAGCGCTTCGCGGTGCAGCAGGCCTTGCTCGCCGAGTTGCTTGAGCACGGCCGGCAAACCGCCCGCATAGTAAAAGTCTTCCATCAGGTATTCGCCCGACGGTTGCAGATTCACCAGGCACGGCACGTCCGAGCCCAGCTCCCAGTCCTCCAGCGACAACTCGACGCCAATGCGCTTGGCCAGCGCGATCAGATGCACCACCGCGTTGGTCGAGCCGCCGATCGCCGCATTGGTGCGGATCGCGTTTTCGAACGCCTGGCGCGTGAGAATCTTGTCCATCGTCAGATCCTCGCGAACCATATCGACGATGCGCCGGCCCGCCAGATGCGCGAGCACCTGCCGGCGCGCATCGACCGCGGGAATCGCCGCGTTGTGCGGCAAGCCCATGCCGAGCGACTCGACCATCGAGGCCATCGTCGACGCCGTGCCCATCGTCATGCAGTGGCCGCGCGAGCGGTTCATGCACGACTCGGCTTCGGTGAATTCCTCCTGCGTCATCGTGCCGGCGCGCACTTCCTCGGACATCTGCCAGACGCCCGTTCCGGAGCCGATGTTCTTGCCGCGGAACCGTCCGTTGAGCATCGGGCCGCCCGACACGGCGAGCGCCGGCAGATTGCACGACGCCGCACCCATCAACAGAGCCGGCGTGGTCTTGTCGCAGCCGACCAGCAGAATCACGCCGTCCATCGGATTGCCGCGAATCGACTCCTCGACATCCATTGAAGCGAGATTGCGAAACAGCATCGCGGTAGGCCGCAAGTTGGTTTCGCCAAGCGACATCACTGGAAACTCGAGCGGCAAACCGCCGGCTTCGTGCACGCCTTTTTTCACGTACTCGGCGAGCTCGCGAAAATGCGCGTTGCACGGCGTCAGTTCGGACCACGTATTGCAGATGCCGATCACCGGGCGTCCGTCGAATTCGTCGTGTGGGATACCCTGATTTTTCATCCACGAACGATGCAAAAAGCCGTCGCGGTCCTTGAGGCCAAACCACGCCTGGCTGCGCAGCGGCTTTTTAGTCTGGTTGGAATCAGCCATGAAATCTCCTGTTGGCAAGCATGTAGGGCGGGCGCGCGTCAGTGCACGCGCTTGCTGCGGCGGTACTGATCGAACAGCACCGCGAGCAGCAGAATCCCGCCGCGAATCAGGTATTGATAGAAGGTCGGCACATTCATCAGGCTCATGGCGTCCTGCACGGAGCCCATGATCAGCACGCCGACCAGCACACCGGAAATCGTCGCGACGCCGCCCGTTAGCGAAACGCCACCGAGCACGCACGCGGAGATCACGCCAAGTTCGAGACCGACCGACGTTTTCGGGTCGCCGAGACTCATGCGCGATGCCAGCATCACGCCTGCAAAACCCGTTACGAGGCCCTGCAATACGAATACTGTGATCTTGATTCGGGTGACCGGCAAGCCCGCGAGCAGGGCCGCCTCGCTATTGCCGCCGACGGCCAGCACGTTCTTGCCGAACACGGTTTTCTTCAGCAGAAAACCGAACAGCACGAAGCCGACGATGTTGCTCCAGATCGGATAAGAAATGCCGAGGAACGCGCCGCCGCCGAGGTCGAAGAAACGCTCCTCGGAGATCATCACCGCGTCGCCGTTCGACGTAATGTAGGCGAGGCCGCGCACGACCTCCATCATCGCGAGCGTGACGATCAGCGAGTTGATCCTGTAGCGCGCGACCAGCACGCCGTTGACCAATCCGACCGCGCCACCCGCGAGCACACCGGCGGCGATACCGAGCGTCACGCTATGGGTCGCGGTAATCAAGGTGGACGCCACCACGCCCGCGAACGCCACGATCGATGCCACCGACAGATCCACTTCGCCGAGCGCGAGCACGAACATCATCGTCACGGAGATCGAGCCGATCAGCGTGACGGAAAGCAGCAGCCCCTGGATGTTTCGCGAGCTTAAAAAGTCCGGCACGGTAAACGACAACACCGCGAACAGGATGATGAACACCATCACGATGCCGGACTTGTTGATCAGGTCCCAGGTGCGTGCGGCGCGCGCGCTCAAGGCCGACGAAGCGACGGCTGGAGTAGGGGAGTCGGTTGAGGGTGTGTGCATAGTGTCTATTCCGTTTTCAATGGCGCAATCCGGTTCGGTTGCCTTGTTGCCATCCGTTGCCCGATACGTGTGGCGTTCCTAACGAGGCAGCGCAAGCTTGATCAGCGCATCAGGCGTGGCCTGCGCTTTCGGCAGGTTGCCGACGATGCAGCCTTCCTTCATCACGATCACGCGATCCGCCACGCCGATCACCTCGGCCAGATCGCTCGACACAACGATGACCGTGCGGCCGGCTTCAGCGAGTCCGTACAAAAGTCCATAGATTTCGCTGCGCGCGCCGACGTCGATGCCGCGCGTGGGTTCATCCATCAGGAATACGTCGATCTCTTCGGCGAGCCAACGCGACAGAATCACCTTCTGCTGATTGCCGCCGGACAGGGTGCCGATCGGTGTTTCGCCGTTACGCGTTTTGATCGAGAGCTTGCCGATGAACTCTTTCGCGGTCTGCGCTTCCTTGCGGCCGTTGAGCACGTTGAAGCGGCTGAAATGGCGGCGGCAACTGATGTTGAGGTTGTCCGATACCGAGGCAATCGAAACGATGCCTTCCTGCTTGCGATCTTCCGGACACAGCGCGACACCCGCACGCACCGCATCGCGCGGCGTGGCGAAGCGCACGCGCCGGCCTTTGAGCGCAATCTCGCCGGCCTCCGGTTTCACGGCCCCGTAGATAAGCTTCATCAACTCGGAACGTCCCGCTCCGACCAGCCCGAAGAAGCCGAGGATTTCGCCTTTGCGTGCGCTAAACGAAGCCGGTTCGCGCAGCCCACGTCCCATCAATTCCCTGACCTCGAGTTGCACACCGCCGAGTTCGCGTGAGCGATAGCCGTACACGTCGGCGATCGAGCGGCCCACCATGCAACTGATCAGGCGATCGCGATCGAGCCCTGCGCCGGCTTCGAACGTATCGATGCGGCGGCCATCGCGAAACACCGTCACGCGGTCGCACAGTTCGTAGACCTCGTCCATCCGATGCGTGACGTAGATAATCGCGCGGCCCTCAGCCTTCAATGCGCGAATAATCCGGAACAGCTGCATGGTTTCGCGCGACGATAACGAACTCGTCGGTTCGTCGAACGCGATCACGCGCGCATCGCGCATCAGCGCTTTACCGATCTCGATCATCTGGCGCTGACCGATCGAGAGATTTTTCACCTGCTGCGCAGGGTCGATCTTTTCGCCGAGTCTTTCCAGTTCGCGCACTGCGCGTGCCAGCAGCGCTTTTTCATCAAGTACACCGAAGCGGTTGGGCAACGCACCAAGCATCAGGTTTTCCGCCACCGTCAACTCCGGAACCAGATGCAGTTCCTGGTAGATGATCGCAACGCCCGCGGCGATGGCCGCTTTCGTAGTGACGAACTGCTGCTCGACGCCATCGAGCGACAAGCTGCCCGCCGCCGGCTGATTCACGCCGGACAGCACTTTGAGCAGCGTCGATTTGCCGGCGCCGTTTTCGCCCATCAAGCCGTGTACTTCGCCGCGCCGTACGTCGAGCGACACCTGGTCGAGCGCGAGCACGCCGGGAAAGCGCACGGTGATGCCGTCGAGCCGCAGATACGGGTCAGCCGACGTAAGCGCAGGTGAGTGCGCCTCTGCGGGCAGCGCCGTTTCGCCAATATGAGAAACCGTCATCGAAAAGCCTCTAGCGGGGTGGACCAGCTACGCGGGCCGCTGTCGCGTCAGTGTTAGCGTCGACGTGAAAGAAGCCCGCTTCGCGCAAACTCGACTACAGGTTAAATACCGAGTTCTTTACGCACGTCCTGCCAGTTGCTGCGCACCATCAGCTTGCCGGTGGTTTGCGTATCGGCCGGCGGCTGCTTGCCGTCCTTGATCCATTCGACGAGGTTTTCCGTGCTCTCCCTGCCGTGCATCGTCGAGCTCACGGCGATCGTGCCGTAGAAGCCCGTCGGTTCCTTCTTCTGGAACTCGGCGAATGCTTCGCCCGCACCGTTGATGCCGACGCCGATCACATCGGCCGCCGGAATGTGCAGTTGTTCGGTCGCACGAACGCCGCCCAGCACGCTTTCCTCATTGAGCGCGAAGATCACCCACTTCTTGATGTTCGGATGCTGCGCGAGCACCGGCGACGATGCGTTGAAACCGCCTTCGTCGTCGGTGGTCTTCTGCGGCGCGTCGAAGATGTTTTCCTTCTTGAAGCCGCCGGCCAACAACGTTTCCGTCGCGCCGTCGGTGCGCAGTTTGGCGGTCGGCAGTTCGTAGTTCGTGATGCGCAGCGCGCCGACTTCTTCCGGCTTCCAGCCGCGGCGCTTCATCTCTTCGGAGATCGCCGTGCCGACCTGATTGCCGATCTTGAACGCCGACATGCCCAGGTGCGGCACGTTCGGCAGCGGCTTGCCGGTGGAGTCGACCAGTTGATCGTCGACGGTGACGAACTTCATGTTGTAGCGCTTCGCACGCGCCTGAATCGCCGGTCCGAGCCGCACGTCGGGCGCGCAGATCACGAAACCTTTGGCGCCTTGTGCGCCGAGATTGTCGATCGCAGCGAGCACTTTCTCGCCGTCCGGCGTGCCGATGTTGACCACCGAGAAGCCGTCCTTCTGACCAAGCGCGGTGGCAGCCTTCTGTTCATTGATGAACCAGGCCTGCTCCGGCATCTTCACGAGGAAGCCGACTTTGAGCGGCTGATCGGCGTGCGCGGAGAATTGTGCGGCAAAGGGTGCGGCGAGGGCCGCGGCGGCGATCGCGGATAGCGTCAAACGGCGAAGCTTGCTGGTCATACCTGTCTCCTGAGGTTGAAAAGCTGCATTGATTTCGTTTATTTGCAGCGAGGGTGCACGGCGGCGTCAGCCGGAACGTGGATAAGAGTTCGGGTGAAGCGCGCAATGCGTGGCCGTGGCCGCCGTGCGGCAAGTCGTGCATCGAGCAATGGATTGACCCGTGGTCCGAGTTGCTCTCATGGCCATCAACTCGCAACGTAGGCCGTTTTCACGGCCGTCCAGAACGCTGTATCGGTTGCGCCGTAGGCCGACGCCTTGCGACCTCCACCAGGCGCGTGATATTCGACGGCGGTGGTCGGCAGATTGATCGTGACGAGGCCGCACTGCACGTGACGGCGGAAATGCCGCGCGCGGCTCAGCGAGCGCGTGCAGATGCCGGCGCATAACCCGTAGGCGGTGTCGTTCGCGAGATGCAGGGCGTGGTCGTAATCGTCGGCGTTCAGCACCACGGCAAGCGGGCCGAAAAGCTCTTCTCGCGCGATGCGGTGTTCCGGTTCGCCGACGAATAGCGCCGGTTCGAAAAAGTAACCCCGTGTCGTGCGTTCAGCGCGTTCGAGTTGACGGCCGCCGCATAGCAATTCCGCGCCTTCCTGCTGACCGATGCGCACGTAGTCGAGATTGCGCTCCAACTGCGCGGCGTTGGCGAGGGGACCAATATCCGTGCCGTGCTTCAGTGCGTGATCGACGCTGAGTTTTGCGAGCCTCGTCTGCAACGCGTCGACGAACGGCTCGAACACCGCGCGTTCGACGATCAGCCGTGACGCGGCTGTGCTGCGTTGGCCGGCGCAGCCGTAGGCGCCGCTGAGTGCTGCGTCGACAGCGCCGTCGAGATCGGCATCGGCGAGCACCACGAACGGATTCTTGCCGCCCATTTCCAGTTGCACGCGCGCCTGTCTCGCCGCTGCAACCTGTAGGACACGCGTGCCGGTTTCCGCCGAACCGGTGAAGCTGATCGCCGCCACCAGCGGATGCGCGGCGATCCGCGCGCCGACCTGCCGCCCGCTGCCCATCACCAGGTTGAATACCCCGGCCGGCAAGCCGGCCCGGCTCACGATCGATGCCAGCGCCGCCGCGCAAGCCGGCACGGATTCGGCCGGTTTGAAGACCACGCAATTGCCATAGGCGAGGGCGGCGCCGATCTTCGCGGCAGCGATCGCCAGCGGCGCGCTCCACGGCGCGATGATGCCGACCACGCCAAGCGGTTCACGCGTCACGTCGATTTCGACACCGGTGCGTGCCGATACCCCTGATTCAGCGGACACGCGAAGGGCTTCGGCGGCGAAGAACCTGAAGATCTGGCCGGCTCGCGTGGCTTCGGCCAGCGCTTCCGGCAGCGTCTGGCCGACTTCGCGCGCGAGCAGCCGGCCCAGTTCGTCACGGCGCGCCAGCATCTCGCTGCCGATCGCGTCGAGCGCGTCCGCGCGGCGCTGTGCCGAACCCAGCGACCATTCGCGGAACGCCGCGCTGGCTGCTTCGATCGCGGTATCGGTCTGCCTCGCGTCGGCCCGCACGTACTCACCGACCGGCTCGTCCAGATCCGACGGATTGAGCGACACGCCCGTGGTCGCGCCCGTCTCCCAGCCGCCATTGATGTAATGGCGGAACGGACTGGCAACGAGCGGAACGAGCGGATCGCGATTCATCGACGGGAAGGCGTTACCTAAGGAAAACTTGTGAGGACGCTCACAAAGTCCACGAATGGTATGAGCCGTCCCGATAACTTTCCAATCCCTTTTTCGGCGATCCCGATATCAATTTCGATATGGCATCATGGAGGCTTCACGACGGCAAATCGTCCAACAGACGGCCTCAGGCCGCATAGGGAGACAGGCCATGACGACTCGTAGCTACTCGAACTGGTTCGTGCGGGCGCGCCTCAAGACACGGCAGTTGCTGCTGCTTGCGGCAATGGAAGAGGAGGGCAACGTCCGGCGCGCCGCCGACGTGCTCGGCATGACCCAGCCCGCCGCGTCGCGGCTCCTGAAAGAACTCGAGGACATGCTGGAGGTAAGTCTGTTCGACCGTACGCCGCACGGCATGCACGCCACGCTGTACGGCGAGGTGATGATCCGTCACGCGCGCATGGTGCTCTCGAATCTCAGCCACGCGCATGACGAAATCTCCGCACTACGCGCCGGTCTGGCCGGCCAGGTGCGGATCGGCGTAATCGCCGCAGCCGCCGCGACAATGGTGCCGCGCGCCATCGCGAGCGTGAAAGAACGCTATCCCCAGTTGCAGATCTGGGCGGAAGTGGAAACCTCGGACGTGATGCTGCCGAGACTTGCCGAGGGCGAACTGGACATCATGATCGGCCGGGTATTGGAGCGGCAAAATCAGCTCAAGGCGGAAATCCGCTACGAACCGCTCGCCGACGAGCCGCTATGTGTGGTGGCGCGTCCCGGCCATCCTCTCGAAAATGAAACAGGTTTGACACTGCGCGGAATCGTCAACGCGAGCTGGGTTTTGCACCCGCCAGGCAGTGTGTTGCGCCACCGCTTTGATCTGATGTTTTCGCAGATTGGACTGAATCCGCCCCAAAACGTAGTCAATACCAACAATTTTCTGGCAATTTCGAGCTTATTGCTTCAAAGCGACATGTTGGCGGTTTTGCCCGACGAAGTGGCGCGCCAGTACCAACAGTACGGTGTTCTCAAGCGTATACCGCTCGATTTACCGTGCAGAATGGATACATTCGGTATCATCACGCGCCAGTCGCACCTGCTTTCGCCGGCGGCCTCCATCGTGCTCGAAGCCTTGCGGGAAGCCGCAGGCGAGGTCTATGGCAGCAGCTTCGAACCGGCAGTGGCGCGATAAATGCTTCTCCTGTTGCGATAGTCGCAATTGCAGCCGGCTTTCGGCTCGGGAGGAACACGCGATGTACACCAAACACCGAACACGGCAACGCGCCGTCGACGATTCTTTTTCTGTTCGCTCCGGCTCCGGTGGGGCGAGCGCCTGGTTTAGCAACGGCATGGCTCTCAAATCGACGATTTACAAAGCAGAACTCCAGATCGCCAACATGGACCGGCACTACTACGCCGACCATGCGCTGACGATCGCCCGTCATCCCTCCGAAACCGACGAACGGATGATGGTGCGCGTCGCCGCATTTGCGCTGTTCGCGCAGGAACGGCTCGAATTCTGCAAAGGTTTGTCGGATGTCGACGAACCGGACCTCTGGCAAAAAGACCTGACGGGCGCGATCGAAACCTGGATCGAAGTCGGCCAACCGGACGAACGGCGCATTGCCAAGGCAAGCGGCCGCTCGAACGAAGTGATCGTGATCGCCTATGGCGGCCGCACCTCGGACATCTGGTGGCAAGGAGTGCGCAGCAAGGTCGAACGCATGCGCAATGTGACGGTCTGGACGCTTGGCGAAGACGTTGCCGCCGCGTTGGGCTCGCTCGCCGAACGGACCATGCGTCTGCAATGTACGGTGCAGGATGGCGAAGCGTGGCTCGGCAGCGCCGACGCCGATGCGGTGAAGATCGAATGGACGGTGTTGAAGGCGCCTGCCAACGTCTGATGACGCGGGTAAGCGCTAGCTACCGCCGACCGCGCATGCCGCACTAACTTCGTCTACGGCTGCGCACGCCTGAATCGTTTGACAGCCGTCGGTCGCACCGGCCGGAACGTGGCCGCTACGCCCGTCATAGAGACGTCGCACGTGCTGCTTCGGGCGGCCCTTTGAGTTCGACCATATTGCCTTCCGGGTCGAATAGATACAGCGACTGCCCAAACCCATCCGCGCCGTAGCGCAAAGCCGCCTCGCCTGGCCGCGCGCCATGTTCGGCCAGATGCACCTTGAGCGCCTCAGCGTCGAACGGCTCGACACGCAAACACACGTGGTCCATATTCCGCCCCGCGCCCGGCACCCCATTCTCGGGATGATCGAGCTTCGCGCCAACCTTTAACAGATCGATCAGCGAACGGCCCGCACGTAATTGCGTCAGGCCCAGATCGGGCTGCTCCTTCTCGATGCTGCAACCGAGCACTTCGCAATAAAAACGCGTCATCTCCGGAACATTCGATGCCCGTATGACGATGTGATCGATCTCGCGAATATGGATTTTCATGTCGAACGCCCCTTGGCCGGTACGCAGAACGGATGAACAGCCACCAGTGTAGGAGATAGCCGAGGCAGCGAGAATGGGCGATGAGCCGTGCGCGAGGGTCAGATCAGAAAACATCAGACGAAAAAAAGCCCGCTCTATGTGGAGCGGGCTGAATCCATATCAGGAGGAGACATGGAGGAGACAGGTACTAATATACACATGGGGTTGGTGCGACGCAATAACTTTTTAAGGGAAAACCCGATATCGCGCCAAATTGTCGCAGTTTGAGGCGAAACGAGCGCCTGGCGGGCGCCCTGGGCCTACGAGGAAGTGCAATGACAGAGCAAGAACCGGAGCGTAGTGTGTTGGCATGCGGCCTACATTGGTGAGCATCGACAGCGCTTTTTCGGGACCATCATGAACCGCACCGACCGTACTTTCCATACCGAAACCGGCAGCGACACCGCCATTCGCGACACCCACTGGACTACCGACGCCGAGCGTTGGGACGCCGTCACCCGCCGCGAGCCGCAGGCCGACGGCGCGTTCTTTTACGCCGTCAAAACGACGGGCGTGTTCTGCCGCCCGTCGTGCGCATCGCGTCAGCCCCGTCGCGAAAATGTCGCGTTCTTCACCGACGTCAACGCCGCGCGCGCCGCGGGCTATCGCGATTGCAAGCGCTGCCAGCCCGGCGGCCTGCCGCGCGAGCTGGAGATCGTCAATCGCGCATGCGCCGCGCTGGACGCCGATCCGCAACAGCGCCTCACGCTCGCGCAATTGAGCGACGCCGTGCATGTCAGCCCATTTCATTTGCAGCGCCTGTTCAAGCGCGTGGTGGGGGTGTCGCCGCGTCAGTACCAGGCCGCGCAGCGCGGCGCTGCGTTGCGCGATGCGCTGCAGAGCGGCTCGGACGTGACCCGCGCCACGCTCGACGCCGGCTTCGGCTCGCCATCGCGCATGTACGACAGCGCGTCGGCGGAATTGGGCATGGCGCCGTCCGCGTTCCGCCGCAAGGGTGCGGGGCTTACCGTGCGTTACGCCAGCGCACCGACCTCGCTCGGCTTCGTGCTGGTCGCTGCCACCGACAAAGGTATTTGCAAGATCGGGTTTGGCGACGATGCCGCGATACTCGCCGACGATTTACGCGGCGAATTCGCCAACGCCGAGCTGGTTGAAGATGCGACGCGGCTGGCGCCGTTCATCGCGCAGATCGATGCCTATCTGCGCGGCACGCGGCAGGACTTCGATCTACCTCTGGATATCGCCGCCACCGCCTTCCGGCAGCGTGTGTGGGACGCACTACGCCGCATTCCCTACGGCGAGACGCGCAGCTATTCGCAGATCGCAGAAGCCGTCGGTTCACCTCGCGCCGTGCGCGCGGTGGCGAGCGCGTGTGCGACGAATCCGGTCGCGTTGGCGATTCCGTGTCATCGCGTCGTGCAAAAGGGTGGGGCGCTCGCGGGGTATCGTTGGGGGCTGCCGCGCAAGGCCGCGCTGCTCGACAACGAAGCCCGTCACGCCGGCGACGTTTCGCCGGACAAACCTGAGCGCCGCGAACCTGCGGCCGTTACCGCCACCACTAAACTGGACCACGCCGCGTGAGCACGCTTGACGACGTTGCAACACTCGAATTGCCCTTCAAACCACCCTTCGACTGGCCGCGTCTGCTGCGCTTTTTCGGTGGACGCGCGACGCCCGGCGTCGAAGCGGTCGAAGACGGCGCCTATCGCCGCGCGATCGATTGGGCCGGCGACAGCGGCACGCTGACCGTACGCCTGCATCCGCGCAAGCGCTGCCTCGTCGCGAGCATCGAAGGCCCGGCGAGCCGTCACGCCGACGCGCTCGCCACGCCGATCGCGAGAATGTTCGACCTGCACGCCGATCCCAGGAAAATCGGCCGTGAACTGGCCGCCGACCCGTGGCTCGCGCCGTTGATCGAGGCCGTGCCAGGTTTGCGCGTACCAGGCGCGTGGTCGGGCTTCGAACTGGTGGTGCGCGCGATCGTCGGCCAGCAGGTGAGCGTGAAAGCGGCCACTACGATCATCGGACGATTGGTGCAGCGTGCCGGCGAGCGCATCGAAGGTCATCCGCATGAGCACACAGCGTGGCGCTTTCCGACACCCGCCGCGCTCGCCGCAGTGGATCTGGAAAAGATCGGCATGCCGGGTAAACGCGTAGCAGCCTTGCAGGGCTTCGCGCACGCCGTGGCGACGGGCGACGTGCCGCTCGACAGCAAGGCCGCGGACGCCGACAGCCTGCGCGCGGCGCTACTCGCACTCCCTGGCATCGGCCCATGGACGGTGGAGTACGTGGCGATGCGCGCATGGCGTGATGCCGACGCGTGGCCCGCGTGGGACCTGGTGCTGATGCAATCGATCTGCGCCCGCGACCCATCGCTCGTGAGACCCACGCAGCAGCGCGCGCGCACGGATGCATGGCGGCCGTGGCGCGCGTATGCGGCGATGCATCTATGGAACGAGGTGGCGGACCGGGCAGGGGCCGCGCGCGGCGGCTGACATCGTGCGGCCATTGGCGCATGAGGGGAGTGGGTTGCGGGGCAAGCCATTTGTCCTGAAATTAGGCCGGGCGGTGTCGCCTGAAGGCCTGCCGAAGCGGCCTCAAGCAGCCGTTCTGGCGAGATGTTAAAGTGCCCGCTACCCGAAAATTCCGCCGAACGTTGTCAACCGCGCAGTGCTGCACCTGAGCAGTGAAGCGGTACATGGCGGCCGACAACGCCCGACACGCATCAATGCCAAACACGACACCTTCCCGCACGAACGACGCGCTGTTGCACCGCCTCTCGGTGCTGAGCTCAGGCCCGCAGCGCGACGCGCTGATACGTGGCCTGCGCGGCATCGAAAAGGAAAGCCTGCGCGTAACGCACGACGGCCGGCTCGCCTTGACGCCGCATCCGCTCACGCTTGGTTCGGCGCTCACGCATCCGTCGCTGACCACCGACTATTCCGAGGCGTTGCTCGAACTGATTACGCCGGCCGAGCACGACGTCGCGCTTACGCTCGAGAAGCTCGATACGCTGCATCGGTTCGTCTACGCCGAACTGGGCGACGAGATCTTGTGGAACAACTCGATGCCTGGCCTGTTGCCCGATACGGACGAGGGCATTCCGATCGCGCATTACGGCACGTCGAATATCGGCAAACTGAAGTACGTGTACCGCATAGGCCTCGCGCTCCGTTACGGCCGCACGATGCAATGCATTGCGGGCATCCACTACAACTATTCGCTGAACGAAGAAGTGTGGCGGGCATGGCATGCGGACCAGCAATCCACCGCCAATGCCGTCGATTTCCAGTCCGACCGCTACCTCGCGCTGATCCGCAATTTCCGCCGCACCAACTGGCTGCTGATGTACCTGTTCGGCGCGTCGCCGGCACTGGATCGCCGCTTCCTGCGCGATCGCAAGCACACGCTCGAGACCTTCGACGCCGACACGCTGTATCGTCCGTACGCGACCAGTTTGCGCATGAGCGATCTCGGCTACTCGAACACCACGGCACAGGCCGCGCTGCACGCCGACTACGACACGCTGCCGGGCTACCTCGACGCACTCGCGAAGGCCGTGAGCCAGCCGTACCCCGCGTACGAGGCAATCGGCACGCAACGCGACGGCGAGTGGGTGCAGATCAACACGAACGTGTTGCAGATCGAAAACGAGTTCTACTCGACGATCCGTCCAAAGCGCGTCACGTACCCGGGCGAGCGTCCGCTGCATGCGTTGGCTGCACGCGGCGTGCAGTATGTCGAAGTGCGCTGCATGGACATCGACCCATTCGAGCCGACCGGCATTTCGCTGGAGACGTCACGCTTCCTCGATGCTTACCTGCTGGTCTGCGCGCTTGACGACAGCGCGCCACTGCCGCCGGACGCCTATGCCGAGGCGAACCAGAACTTCGGCAGCGTGACGATGGAGGGCCGCAAACCGGGCCTCGAACTGACGCGCGACGGCAAGCCGATTGCGATGACGGATTGGGCGAACGAACTGTTCATCCAGATTGACGCAGCCGCCGCGAAGCTCGACGCATTGCACGGCGGCGACGCCCACGCCCGTGCCGTGGCGGTTCAACGCGCGAAACTGGCGGATGCGTCGCTGACACCGTCCGCACGCGTGTTGCAGACCATGCGCGACAAACAGCAGAGCTTTCTCGAATTTGGCCTTGAGCAAAGCGAAGCGCACGCCGCTTATTTCCGCTCGCGTCCGCTGGATGCCGCGCAGACCAAAGAATTCACCGACCTTGCTGCGCAATCGCTTGCCGAGCAGGCCAAACTTGAACGGGAAGAGGTCGGTTCATTCGACGCATTTGTCGCGGCTTACCGGGCGTTCACACTGAATCGGTTCAGCGTGTAAACAACGCATCAGACGAACCCGGAAAAACGCCTTCAGAGCAAATGCCGTTCAGTGAATACTGAACGGCATTTTCATTTGCCGAACCGCAAGCGGTTTGATGGCGGCTTTTCCATTGCGCACAGGTAACGTCTACGCAAAGCGACCATCGATATTTGAGCATACCGGCAAAATCTCCCCGCGCCTCGGCTATTCGTAAGCGCGCATGAAACACCTTGTCGGGGATGCGGTCCAACGTGTATGACACGTTCCGGAGCGGGAGGCTTTAACGCGATGAAAAAAGGTCTGTTGGCCGTACTGTGCCTGGCGGCGGCGGGGTGTTCGACACAGGGGCAGGTCGATCCGGGCGTGATGCAGATCGCGACCACGCCGTTGACGTGTTCGACGAAGGCTGAGTGTGACGTTTGGTGGCAGCGTGCGCAGACGTGGGTAGCGAGGCATTCGAAGTACAAGATCGAGTCTTCGACGGACACGTTGATCCAGACGGCGGGTCCGGACGGCGGCAAGCGTGCGCTCGCGTACCAGATAACGCGCACAGCGAATCCGGACGGCACGGCGACGATTGGTTTCGCTGCGCATTGCGACGGAGCGCTAGGTTGCAAACCGAACCCATGGGAAGCGGGCGCCGACTTCAAGGAATACGTACGAAGTGGCACGCCAACGGACGCGCCGCAGAGCGGCGAGAAGCCATCGCAAGGTGCACCCACGGCGATGCACCCCGACGCATCAGGCCAATCGATCCCGGGCGAACCGGTAGCGCAGTGAGAGAAGGGAAAGCTCCCGCGGAAACAGCGAGCAGACGCAAAAAAACTCGCCGCATAAAATCCAGCGGCCGGTTTTATGAACTAGGTATCGGCGCGCGCAGCGCCGCCGGAGGTATGACTGCCTTGTCACTGAGGCGGAGTGTGCGGGAACACAGATTCCAGATGCACCACTACCGTGGCTGTGCGGGGGACCCGCTTATGAGCTGGCGGTGTAAAGCCGCTTTCTTTTGCCTACTTTTCTTTGCGGCATGCAAAGAAAAGTAGGTGCCGCCCCGCACAGGGGCAACACTAATAGACCACTACCAAAGCAAGAAAAGGCCAACACCACAAGCGCACAGACACCAAGCGCAGCAAGGGCAAAAACCCGCTAGTCAATGCCCCATAGAAGGCCCAACCCCCTTACGGGGTTTAGTAACCCAAACAAGCACAGCCAACACCAAAAACGCCGCACAAGAAATGCGAAAAAAGTCATTAGTGGCCATCATATAAGCCTGCGCCGTAACAACCTGATTCAACTGAGCGGTGAGACCATCCCCAGAAAGCCCGATCCCGGCGAGCGCATTGGTATAAGCATTGGTATTAGCCGAATAAACATTAACCGAATCGGTCAGCATCGCATGATGATAGATCGTGTCATTTTCCCAGTAAGTCGTACTAACAGCCGTCCCAATCGCCCCCGACAGTGTCCGAAAAAAGTTAGACAAACCGGAAGCACTAGCAAGCCGCTCATCCGACACGCTGGACAGCGTAATAGTAGTCATCGGCACAAAGAAGCAGGCAACGCCGATACCTTGCACCAACCTCGGCCAGATCACATGATTGAATGGCACATCGAGCGTAAAAGTCGAGTTCCAGAACGACACCAGCGCAAACACGATGAACGCAAAACTCGCCACCACACGCAGATTCAACCGATGCATATTCTTGCCGATCATCGGCGACAGAAACAGCGCAAGAATGCCGACTGGCGCCGTCGCCAGACCGGCGATCCCGGCGGTATATCCCATCACCGTCTGCAGCCACAGCGGGAAAATCACCACAGACCCGAAGAACGCCATAAACCCGAACGAAATAATCACCACCCCGAGCGCGAAGTTGCGATCCTTGAATAGCGAAAGATCGACAACGGGTTCCTTATCCGTCATCTCCCAAACCAGCAGGAACGCAATCGACACCACCGCGATAATCGCCAGCGTGACGATAAAGGTCGAGTTGAACCAGTCGCGATCCTTGCCCAGATCGAGCACCATCTGCAGACAAGACACGCCGATCACGAGCAACGCGAGACCGACCGCATCGATACGCTGTTTGGTGACCTTGGTCTCACGGCCGCGCAACAGCAGGAACGCGCACACCGCCGAGAACAAGCCGATCGGCACGTTGATATAGAAAATCCACGGCCACGTGTAGTTGTCGGTGATATAGCCGCCCATCACGGGCCCGAAAATCGGCGCGCAGATCACGGTCATCGCCCAGAGCCCAAGCGCGAGTCCGCGTTTTTCCGGTGGGTACGAGCGCATCAGAATCGTCTGCGAGAGCGGGACCATCGGCCCGGAAACAAGCCCCTGAAGAAGCCGGAACGCAATCAGCGACTCGAAATTGTGCGCGAAGCCGCACAGCGCCGAGGCGATCGTAAAAAGCAGAACAGACAGCGTGAACAGCCGCACCTCGCCGACACGCCGCGCGAGCCAGCCGGTCAGCGGGACCGCGATCGCTGATGCGACGGAATAGGACGAGATGACCCAGGTGCCCTGACTGGTCGCCACGCCGAGGCTGCCGGAAATGGTCGGCACGGCGACGTTCGCGATCGACGTATCGAGCACTTCCATGAACGTGCCCAGCGCGAGGCCGACGGTCAGCAACGCCAGCGCCCCGCCTTTCAGCGGCGCGGGTTCGGCGGCGGGTAGGGCATCGGCGGAAGCCGTAGCAGCCATGTGTGATTCTCCTCAACCGGGAAAGCTTGTCGCGGCAGCTTTATCGCACCCGTCTAACGGTGTGCTTACATGCCGGATCACCCTCTGCCCAGACAGACATTTTCAAACAACGGCGCGTTCAAAAGCGCCTCCTGGTTACCGCTCGCCGTGCCTTGCCGACGGCTCTTCGGGTGAGTCTTCCAGCCCTTCCTGCGTTGATTCCAGTCCACAGCAGCCGCCCGCGCCCTCACCGATGCCGTTCGCAATGAAACGGCCGAGCAGGTCGAGCAGGGTGGCATGCTCCGCGGCGGAAAACCCGCGCAGCTGCTCGTTCAGCACGGCGGCGCCCAGACTGGGCAATTGCCGCGCGGCTTCATGGCCTTGCGGCGTCAGCTCCAGCTTGACCATCCGGCGGTCGGCGTCGCTGCGCGTGCGCACGATAAAGCCTTTCTTTTCAAGGCGATCGAGCAAACGCGTCATCGATCCGCTGTCGTATGACATGACACGCGACAACTCAAACGGCGTGTTCGCGCGCTGCGCGGACAACATCAGAATCACACCGATCTGCTGAGCGGTCAGTCCTAACGGTTTGACTGCGCGGTCGGTTCGTTCGACGAGCACGTTTCGCGCTTTCGTCAGGTAATAGCCAAGACTCGATTCGAGTCGAATCTCATCCGCTTTGTAGGGGCCGTCAGTCATCGTGTATCCGGGAACATCGCCAAGCAGAACGAATTCTAGCTGCCTAAGCAGACAAGTCAAATTGGATTTCGTACGACGCGAGCAGCACAAAAAACAACACCACTCTTGCGACCGAGCAAAGTATCTTGAAATTTAATTGCATAGTCAATATTATGATAGGCAACGAGTTACGCGCAACCTGCGCCACCCGAGACCATGTTCTGACCGATTGTCTGCACGCCGCACCGGCGCCGTGCGTAAAGGATTTCCCCCATGCTGTACCTCAAAAACACCCTCGGCGGCCTAAGCCGCTCCCTGACCGATTCCGCAATGAGCAGCTTTCAAGGGCCGCATCGCTGGTGGAAACTGGCGTTGCTCGCTGTGCTGTTTGTGCTGCCCGGTGGATCGGTAGGCGTCGCGGTGCTTGCGTGGTTCGAGCATCGGCGGGTACAGAAGGGGGTTCAGACCGCCGCAGCAGCGAAACCAGCGGAATTGCCGGCTGTGAGCGTTGCCGTCGTCGGAGCGGTCAATGGCGTTCCGGCCATCTCAGTGAGTCCTGCGGGCGCCTGCCAGGCGAGAGGTGATGCACCGTGCCGGGCTGCGGCGGGCAAGCTGGCCCGGCAGACGACGTCGTCGGATTCGCGGGTTTAAAGCGTCGCGGCTTAATTCTCTTCTACGCGCAAGGCCGGCGCTGGTTCCACGTGCAGCGCTTCGCGTCGCCAAAGGCAACCAGGCCGGTAACAGCACGTAACCATCCCGATACCGTAAGTAACACACCTTCGCCTTCCCTCGCATTACCCTTTCAGTTTGCCGCGCTCATGCGGCCCCATACGCTAACATTCCGGCAGAGCCATGATCTCGCCCGGCTGGCAGTGCCGCCATTGGCCGCACTGCGGCGTCCTGAAGGAATCCATTGCATGCAGTCTGATCGAATCTCGCGCGCGCGGACGCTTGCGCCCCGAGCCCTGACTATCGCGGTAGCCGCAGGCCTCGCCGCCTCGCTGGCCGGTTGTGCAGTCGGCCCCGACTACAGGCGGCCCGCGGTCGAGATCCCCACTTCCTACAAAGAAGCCGCACCCGGCTGGAAGGTCGCCCAGCCTGCCGATCGGCAGGACCGCGGCGACTGGTGGACCATTTACGAAGACCCGCAACTCAACGCGCTCGAAGACAAGCTGAACACGTCGAATCAGACGATTGCCCAATATGCCGCCGCCTACCGGCAGGCACGTGCGCTGGTTGGCGAGGCACGCGCGGCGTATTTTCCGACCGTCGGCGCATCGGCGGGCGTGACGCGCTCCGGCTACGGTTCGTCGTCCAGCGGCGGCGCGACGACCTCGAGCCGCTCCGGCATCAACAACAGCTACAACGTACAACTCGACGCGAGTTGGGAACCGGACCTGTGGGGTTCGGTCACGCGCTCGGTGAATTCGCAGAAGGCCGGCCAGCAGGGCGCCGCCGCCAATCTGGCGAATGCGCGACTGTCCGCGCAGGCCACGCTCGCGCAAACCTATTTCTCACTGCGCTCGCTCGACTCGACCCAGAGGCTGCTCGACGACACCGTAGCGGCCTATCAGCGCTCGCTGCAGCTCACGCAGAACCAGTACGCGGCAGGCGTGGCCGCCCGCTCGGACGTCATTCAGGCGCAAACGCAGCTGCAGTCGGCGCAGGCGGCCGCGATCGACAACGGCGTGGCGCGCGCACAAGACGAGCACGCGATCGCCGTTCTGGTCGGCGAGCCGGCCTCGACCTTCTCGATTCCGCCCATGCCGCTCACCGCTACGCCGCCTGCCGTGCCCGCGCAGATGCCATCCGCGCTGCTCGAGCGGCGTCCGGATATCGCGGCGGCCGAGCGCACGGCGGCGGCGGCGAACGAACAGATCGGTGTCGAGATCGCCGCGTTCTTCCCGTCGCTCACGCTGTCGGCTACCGGCGGTTTCCAGAGTTCGGCGTTCTCGCAGTTGTTGACCTTGCCGTCGCGCTTCTGGACGCTTGGTCCGCAGCTCGCCGCCACGATCTTCGACGCGGGCCTGCGCCAGGCAAAGACCGAGGCCGCTCGCGCGGTCTACGATCAGGACGTCGCCACCTATCGTCAAACGATTCTGGCGGCGTTCCAGGATGTCGAAGACAACCTCGCCTCGCAGCGCATCCTCGAGCAGGAAATCGTCGTGCAGCGGCAGGCCGTGGATTCCGCGCGTCAGGCGCTCGCCATCGTCACGAACGAGTACAAGGCGGGGACGGTCGGCTATGTCAACGTGCTGACCGCGCAGACCACCGCCTTCACGGCGGAGCAGAAGCTGGAGAGCCTCGCCGGGCAGCGTATGGTGTCGTCGGTGGGGCTCGTGAAAGCGCTCGGCGGTGGCTGGGATGTGTCGCAAATGAACCGCGAAACGGGCGATGTGGCGGCACCCGCGCCGTTGCCGGCAGCGTCGGCCACGCCTGTGGCGCAAAGCGGCGCTACCACGCCGGCAGCGCGAAGCGACTAGGCGCGCGGCGCAAAGGAAATGCAAAAGAGGCAGGGCCGCGATAGGCGGCCCTGCCTCTTTTTTTGTACCCGGCGCGTCAGTGCACGAACGTCAGGGCGACGCTATCCGGCCCGTTCGGCCGTCCCAGCAGATTCAGCAGTCCGGCAAGATTGTCGCGAGCTTCCGGCGCGGAGCTGGCCGTTCCCTGAAACGATGTTGAGGCTGCCGACACAGTGCCATTGCCGGTCAGCATCAGCGGCCCCTTGAGGGTCGTCAGATCCAGCGTGGACGAGGCGCCTTGCGCCTGGAACAGCAGCCGGTAAGAGCCCAGCGGCTTGACCAGCGAGACGCGCGAACTGACGTCGTTCAGCGTCACCGTCAATTGGCCGAACGCTTCCTGATTGAAGCTGCGCCAATCTGACCAGGCGAGGCGCACGTCGCCTTGCAGATCGAGCGTATTGAACGGCGCGCCGAGCCCACTCAGCAGCGAAGCCGGCACAGCCATCGCGCCGGACGTGACGGTGGCGGTGCGCGGCGTGATGTCGACGGTGATGGGGTCGGGCATCGCCTCGCTGTGCCGCATGGTCATGCGCACGTGGCCGGTGAAGAGCGGCCAGAAGGCAGTGCGCCATTCGATCCGCCCCGGCAGCAGGGTCGCGGCGCTCATGTCGGAACCGGCAGCCAGCATGAGCGTCGCCGAACCGTGCCACAGCGAGCCGGCGGGATCGACGAGATTGACGTGGCCACGGGTTTGCCTCGCGAACTGCGGCGTGATCCAGGCGGCCGGCAACAGCGTCAGCATCACGGCCGCGCTGGCCAGCACCGCGACCGCTAGCCAAGGTAGCGCGGCGCGCAGGCGCCGCATCCAGTAAGTCATGCGAGATCCTGTAACGGCGCGGTCATTTGGCGGTAGACGGCTGCAACGATGCCATCAGATCCACCTGGCCGTCTTCCTTGAGAGCGGTCACGTGCGCTTCGGCGACCTGCACCTTGAACTGCTTGCGCGCGTCGTCGACCCAGCTCGTCCACGCCGGGAACGACACGTTCTTCATCTGGATCTGCACCGCATTGCCGACCACCTGCACCTGGGTCGCGGCCAGCCCGTGATCGCCGAGCGAGGCGGTGAGCGCATCCTTCAGTGCCGCGCCGGTCGGCGCAACACCTTGAGCCGCGGCGGAGAGCTGGCGCGCTTCATTCGATTGTGCGGTCATCTGCGCCAACTGACGCTGCAGGGTAGGCAGCGATTCACGCAGATGCGCGCGGCCGTCCTGCGCCGGCGCCCACAGCACCGACCACGCGATCACCACGGCCAGCGCTCCGCCGCCCCACGCCAGCAGCGTTTTTTCGCGCTCGGTGCGTTGGTCCCAGAATCCAGCCCAGCTTTGGGCGAGTTCAGCTTTCATTGTCCGTTCCTGATGGTCCACTTGCCGGTGTTGCTGTCGATCGCACCGGTCAGGCCGTTGCGCGACAAACGCTTGGCGAAATCGGCATCGAGTTTCACCTCGGGCTTGAAGGTCACGTCGAGCCGCCGGTCGTGATAGTCGAGCGCGGCGATGCCGTTGACCGGCACTGGCGCCAACGAACGCGCAAGGCCATCGGCGAGCGACAGAAAATCGTCCGGCGACAGTTCACCCGCGGCCACCCGCAACTGCTGCAACTGGCGCGACATCTGATCGGGCGCGTCGAGCACGACCGTCGTCTTGGGGAAGGTGTTCAGAAGCAGCTCGGTCATCTGCGTGTTGATCGCGTCACGCTGACGCGCGAGCATCATCCACTGCACGTTCGCGCCGATAATCGCGATCAGCAGCGAGCCGACCGCCAGCAGGACCGGCAGGCGCAGGCGCCGCAGCGTCGCGCGATCGAGCCGCCACGGTTGCGAGGCAAACTCGAACTGGCACAGATCGAAACGGCACGCCAGCGCGCGGCGCGCGAGCTGCTCGAAAGGCAGCGGGCTGGCCCCGTGCACATAGGCGGCAAGCCTGGCTGGACTGGTTGCAGCGAGACTCGGCTCAGTGCCGGGCACTTCCGTCAGCATATACAGCGAGACCGGCGCCGCGCCGGCGAGCGCGCTGAGCGTCGCGTTCACCGCGCTGGCCGGCACCGCCAGTCCTTCGCCTTGCACGCCGCGTGCGATAGCCAGTTCGACACGTGGCGCCCCGTTGTCCACCGCACGTTCGACCGCGCCTTCGAGCAGCAAGGCGGGCGCGGTCTGGACGACGGCGCCGAGCACGGCCGCCACCATCGGCGTGACTGACGCGACTTCTGGCGCCACGACCGGCGCGACACCCGGCAGCGATGTCGCCACGCTGGCCGTGCCTGCCAGCACCGGCTCGCCGGCGTTGACCATTTCCGCGACTTCGGCGGGGGTGTCGAGCGCGACGGCTTGCGGCAGACAGCGCGTAACCGGCACGGCGCGCACGCTGCGATGGCCCGCTGCGGCAAAGCCCTCGCAGATGAAGCGGAACCAGCCGCGGTCGATGATCGCGAGCAACTGCCGGCCGCCTGCGAGCGGTTGCGGATCGACGGCGATGTGGCAGGTTTGCGGGTCCTGGATCAGTTGATCCTCGACGATATTCGGCAATGCCTGGCGCAGCCGCGGACCGCGCAACGGCGGCAGCTTGGCGGGCATCATCAGCAGGTCGCGGGCGGCGACCATCAGCACCGTCGACGAGGCGCGCGGCAGCAGCGCGAGCGCCGAGCGGCCCGCGCGCTGGGTGCGGCCCGATTTGTCGAGCAGCACGAACGGCAGGTCCGGCAGTTGCCATTCCTGCGACGGCACCGCCGGATCACGCGGCGGCAATAGAACGATCAGCGTGCTCAAAGGCCACTCTCTCTGGGAAAGGCGTTATTCATAATTGGTCTTGTACCCGCACGATACGCGTAGTGTGAGTCAAAGCATCGCGATAGACGAGGGTGGTGCGATCGACTTCCGCGCGTTCGTGCTGCACGCGGCCGTGGATCAGAAAGTAGCTCGTGTTGACGTCCATCTCATTCGGATCGATCGAGACCGACTGTACGCCGGCGCCGCGCAAGGCCAGTTGCACGTCGGCGACGTTATGGAAGAACACGGTCTGCCGGCGCGCGACGAAGGCTTGTGCGGCGGACAGGTTCATTCCCGGCACGATTGCGACGACGACTTCGGCGGAGGCCGTATTCATGTTGACCGCCGATACGGTCGGCAGCACGGTGACGAACGGCCGCAAACGCGCGACCATTTCCGGCGTATAGCCGGGGATATCGAGCAGCGAATCGACGCTGGTCATCTGCAGCGGCGCGACCGCGGCGTTGTCGTCGCCGTCCTCGATACCGGGCTTATCGGTGAAGCTGCCGCCTATGGCGCTGCCACCTGCGGTGAGCGGGGTCGACGTCGTGCCTGCGGGGGACGTGACCGTCTGGAAACGTGTCGCCGATTGCGCGAGGCTCGAGCGCACCTGCAAGGCGGTGGCTTTCGCCAGTTGGCTGTTCACACCGAGAGACACGAGCAGGCGCTGATAGGCGCCGACCTGTTCCATGTTCACTTGCATGACGCCGGGCGCCGGGCTCGAGACCAGATTGCGGAGGTTGAATTTCGCCTGGGCGTCTTCGATGGAACCTGACAGGTAGGTTGCCTGGCCTTGCTCGGCTCTGACTTCGCCGATTTGTCCAAGGAAATCCGACAGACGTGTTTTGGCGATGGGGACGCCCCACAGGCCGCCCAGATAGGTGATGCCTGCCGAGGTGTCGCCCTCCGAGCGGAGAATCAGGCGCGTCCAGTCGAGCGCGCCGCGGGCGACCCATTGTGCCTGGGATAGGAGACGCTGGTTTTCTATCCTGCGGATCTGGACTTGCTGGCGCCAGAGCATGCCCGATACCAATATCGCTGAGAGCGCGACTACCAGTAGGGCGCTGATGATGGCTGCGCCGCGTTGGGCTTTGGGCTGTGCGGCTGCTTTGTTGGCCTTTCCTGCTTTGTTGGCCTTTCCTTGTTTTGCTATCGGTCTATTAGCGTTCCCCCTGTGCGGGGGGGCACCTACTTTTCTTTGCCTGCTGCAAAGAAAAGTAGGCAAAAGAAAGCAGCTCAAACCGCTAGCTCTTAAGCGGGTCCCCTGGCTTGGAGGGGGTAGTGGTGCATCTGGAATCCGTGCCCCCATGTCCCCAACCGGAAGTGACAAGGCCGTCATACCTCCCGCCTCGCGCTGCGCGCTCACCGGAACGGTCCACTTCGAAAACCCCCGGCCCCGGCCGGGGTAGGCGGGAGCCGTCGGCTTCGCCTCGGCGAAATGCCCAACCCATTTTCCCGGCAATGCCGGTGTGTCGGAACTGGGGAGGGCGGCTGAAAAGGGCGTCACGCCCGAGAGCCCGATTGTTTGAGGTGTACCGTTCGGCGCGCGGAGCGCCGCCGGTGCTAATGACTGCTTTGTCACTGAGGCGGAGTGTGCGATGGAACAGATTCCAGATGCACCACTACCGATGGCTGTGCGGGGGACCCGCTTAGCATTAGCGGTTTGAGCCGCTTTCTTTTGCCTACTTTTCTTTGCGGCAGGCAAAGAAAAGTAGGTGCCCCCCCGCACAGGGGGAACGCTAATAGACCGATAACAAAACAAGGAAAGGCCAACACAAGAAGAACGCAGGCAAGCCCGCCGCCAAAGGCGAACAAACAGCACAACTACAAACCGTCGCGGAGACAACAACAAAGCCCTCATCTCATTCTCCGACGAGAAAAACCCGCGTGACAGGCCGCGCCAGCGACTTAGCCCCGACACTCACTTCCAGCCCCGTCACCGACCGCGGCAGCGGCGCATTCCCCAACTGGGGCACCTTCAAATTATTATCGTTCTCAGTAATAGCACTCTGCACATCCTTCATCTGCGTGGTCCAGCCAACCTTGGGCACATAAAGACGAGCCGAAATAGCCCCAACGCCGCCCATCAAAGGCACTGCCGTCCAGCCATCACCCTCGCCACCGCGCAGCGCACCACGCAACTCGCCCACATTCGCCAGCGGCGGCGACGCATACCGAATCACCCGCCCCTCGGACACGCGATACCTCACCACCTGCAAGCGCGGCGCCGTCCCCGGCAGCAAAATCTGCCGCACGATCTGCAGCACACTGCCGCTAATCGACACAGCGGCCTGCCCGGATTCATCGTCCGACGCGGCCTGGCGCGCGTCGATCCGCATCTGGTCGAACACCTGCGCAAAGACGCGCTCGTCTTCCATCGCATTCGTAATCGTCTGCCGGCCACGAATGATCTGGTCCAGCCCGCGCCACGACAACACGGCAATCACCGCCATGATCGCAATCGCGACCAGCAGCTCGATCAGCGTGAAGCCACGCGCGGCCGATCGGCCGCGGCGCTCAGAGCGAACGGTTGTTTTCATTCGCGACCACCGTGACCATCTGGGCAAGATTGCCGGAACGCCCAGGCATCGTCACCATGACTTCCACTCGACGAAACACCGGATTCGGCGTCGCCGTCACATGCTCGGTACAAATCAACTGCAAATTGCCCTGCGAACAGTCAAAACTCGTCGAGCCGACATTCGGCCAGCCATGTGTCAAATGCAATTGCGCCAACGTATTGTCCGCGCTCCATCCCGCCAGCAGCCGTCGATGCAAATCGGCCTCGCCGTTCGCGAGACTCCCCACCGCGCGCAACGACGCCGCCAACGCAATCGCAATGATCGCCAGCGCCACCAGCACTTCGATCATCGTAAAACCGTGCTGCGCGCCGTGGACCCTCTCTCGCGCGCCCATGTTCCTGCAACGACGCATTTCAGTGCACCTCATAGCGGCCGTTGCCGGTACTGACAATCGTCGCGCGTCCCGCCGCCGAAAACAGCGTGATCTGCACGGGCACGTCGATCGCTTCGGTGCCGAACACGACCCGGCTCGGGTGCGAATCCGACCCGGGATAATTGATCGTGACGCCAGTCACGCCACCCTCCCAGTTACGCGGCCCAAGCAGATCGTCGCGCAGCGGACGCCAGCCGTCTTCGGTACGCACGTCGAAACGAAATCCGCCGTCGAGCGGTTGCCAGGCGATCGGCCGTGCGCGCACCTGGGCTTCGTCGCCAGCCGATTCGAATAGCAGCGCGAGACGCTGCGCCTCTTCGTTCAGATCGGTGCGCGGATTGCGCGTCATGGTCAGCGCGGTCAGCGATACCAGAATGCCCGCGATCACCAGCACCACCATCATTTCCAGCAGCGTGAAACCCGCCGCGCGCTTCGGGCCGGTGGCGCGAAAACCATCTGCGCCACGCCGGCCGCGCACGCGCGCGCCAGCGCACGCCGTGCCCGGCAGCGTCGCCGTACACGGAGTGTCCACAGGGGACTTGCAAGCGGACAGTCGCATAGTGCCGGCCACAAACGATCAACCAAAGATCAAGCAAAAATCAGAGAAACAATGCGTCGACAAGACGGGCGGTGGATCGCCAGAGAACTGGGGCGATCCGCGCGCCTGACGCCCGACTGCGCTCAATGAATTATCGAACTACCCAACTACTAAACCACCGCGACTACTGCCACGAACCGACGTCCGCGTCGTTGCCTTCGCCGCCGGGCTTGCCGTCCGCGCCATAACTGAATACATCGATCTCGCCATGCACGCCCGGATTGAGATACTGGTAGGTATTGCCCCACGGATCGTTCGGCAGACGTTCGAGGTAGCCGCCGTCCTTCCAGTTGCTCGGCACCGGGTCGGTGGTCGGCTTTTCGATCAAGGCGCGCAGGCCTTGCTCCTGAGTCGGATAGCGGCCGTTATCGAGACGATAGAGTTTCAACGCCTGCATCACCGTGCCGATGTCCTGCTTGGCGGCCACGCGGCGCGCTTCGTCCGGACGGCTCATGATTTTCGGCACGATCAACGCGGCCAGGATGCCCAGGATCGCGATCACGACCATGATTTCAATCAGCGTGAAACCGCGCTGACGACGGCTGCGCAGGTTCGCGATTCCAATTCGTCGAGTGGTCGACAGTTGCATAGCTTGCTACCTCTTTTCAGGTGAAGTTTTCGATCGGGCGGGATTCGCGTGTCAGCCAATCGGGGCTGCCATTGAACACGCCCGGCCGGTCATTTTAATGTCATGCAGTTGAAGGGTTGCGAGAAAACGCCACGCACCCTCCAGTTTCTTGCGTCCCCTCGGGGATCCCGCGTTTCGCGCGAGATTAGGAGTACTTTCCCCCAACGCAATTTTCACAATAGTCCGTACAATATGCGCATGAACGCCATTCAAATCCGCCTTCTGTCGCTCGCACTGTTCGCCGTGTTTTGCGCGACCTTGACCTACTGGGTCATTACGCTCGCCACCACGTCCGGTGCGCCGTTGCCCGCTGCCGCCGCGCACGCGCAGGTCTCGACCGACCAGGCCGCCACGCTGTTCGGCGGCCAGCTCACCCGCAGCGCCAACCAGGACGTGCATCTGTTCGGCATCCTCGCTTTGCGGGAAGGCGCCGCGGCCATCGTCAGCGTTGGCGGTGAACCGCCCCATGCGGTGTCGATCGGCAGCGCGCTCATGCAAGGCGCCAAACTCTCTGAAGTCCGCCCCCGCTCGATCATCATCGACCGCAATGGCGCGCATTCCGAAGTATTCCTGCCGGCCAATCCGGCAGGTCCTACTATCTACGTGCGCTAGTCCAGACGTTCCGCCGCGCTTCAGCGGATTGCGCGGCGGCTGCCCCAAGGCGGCCGCCCCCGCATGCAATTGTCACAACGGCTGCTACACCCCTCGTTGCAGCCACGCGCAACTGAAGCACGTCTGCCCCTCTTGCCGCACCGCTTACTGCACCAGGTTGTTCAACTCGATGATCGGCAGCATCACCGCCAGCACGATCACCAGCACCACACCCCCCATCGCCAGAATCAGCAAGGGCTCGAGCAAGCTCGTCAGGAACATCGTGCGCCGCTCCAGTTCACGTGCTTCGCCGTCGGCCGCGCGGTCGAGCATGGTCGTCACGTCGCCGGTCGCCTCACCCGAGCGGATCAGGTGCACCAGCACCGGCGGAAACGTCTTCGTGTTGCCGAGTGCGCGCGATAGGGACGTACCCTCGCGCACCCGCACGATCGCATCGTCGATGTTCTCGCGCATCGCGTTATTGCTGAGCGTTTCGGCGGCGGCCTGCAATGCGCGCAGAATCGGCACGCCCGCCGCGGTCAGAATGCCTAACGTGCTGGCAAACCGCACCGTGTTGTAGCCGCGCACGAGCTTGCCGAGCAGCGGCGCCGTCAACAGCCACCGGTCGAACGCAAGGCGTGGGCCCGGCTGCTTCAGGACCGAGCGCACCAGATACACCAGGACGATCACGCCAATCAGCATCGCCCACCACCAGTGCCGCACGAAGCCGGACAAGGCCATCATCATGATGGTGAGAATCGGCAGTTGCTGTTTGGTGCTGGCAAACACATTCACCACTTGCGGCACGACGTAGCTCAACAGAAACGTGACGATGCCGAAGGCGATCAGCGTGACGATCGCGGGGTAGGTGAACGCGAGTACGATCTTCTGCTTGAGCGCATTGCGTTGCTCGATGTAGTCGGCGAGACGCGACAGCACGAGACCGAGCTTGCCGGTATGCTCGCCGGCCGCCACCAGCGCGCGATAGATCTCGGGAAAGTCTTTGGGATGCTGCGTCAGCGCATTCGCGAGCGAATGGCCGCCGAGCACTTCCGCGCGAATCGACGCCATCAGCTCGCGAATGTAGTCGCGCTCCGATTGCTCGGTCAGCACCGCGAGCGCTTCGTCGAGCGGCAAGCCGGCGATCAGCAGACTGGCCAGTTGGCGCGTGAGAATCGCCTGCTCGCGCTGGGATAAACGCCGTCCCAGCGACAAGCGTTGATTGCGCTCGCCACGTGTGCGCGTCGCGGCCGGTTCAACGACTAGCGGTGTCAGTCCTTGCGAACGCAAATTGGTCCGCGCGCCGCGCGCGCTGTCCGCGTCGAGTACGCCCTTTTGCGCTTTGCCCGCCGCATCGATCGCTTCGAAACGAAATGCCGGCATGCGCTTATGCTCCGCCCGTCACGCGAATCACTTCTTCGAGCGACGTCAGCCCCGATGCGAGCCAGCGGTCCGCGTCCTCACGCAGCGTACGCATGCCCTGCGCACGGCCCGCCGCCAGAATTTCCGCATCGGAGGCGTTGCGGTGAACCAGCGTGCGGATCTCGTCGTCGATCAGCAGCAGTTCGTAGACACCGCGCCGTCCCGCATAGCCCGACTGGCCGCACTTGTCGCAGCCGACCGGATGCCAGCGCACGCTGCCGTCTTCCTCGACGCGCTCTTCGCGGCACACCGGGCATAGACGCCGCACCAGCCGCTGCGCCAGCACGCCAAGCAGCGACGACGCCAGCAGATACGGCTCCACGCCCATGTCGGTCAAACGGGTTACCGCGGAGGCCGCGTCGTTGGTGTGCAAGGTGGCCAGCACCAGGTGACCCGTCAGCGACGCCTGCACCGCGATCTGCGCGGTTTCCAGGTCGCGGATTTCACCGATCATGATGACGTCCGGGTCCTGCCGCAAAATCGAGCGCAGCGCCCGCGCGAAGGTCATGCCGATCCGCTCGTTGACCTGCGTCTGGCCGATGCCGGAGAGGTCGTATTCGATCGGGTCTTCGACCGTCATGATGTTGGTGGTCGCCGTTTCGAGCCGCGACATCGACGCGTACAGCGTGGTCGTCTTGCCCGAGCCGGTCGGCCCGGTCACCAGCACGATGCCGTGCGGCTTGCCGATCAGCTTGTCGAACTTGACGAGCGTGTCCGGCGCCATGCCGAGCGCTTCGAGATTCAGCCGCGAGGCGTCCTTTTCCAGCAGACGCAGCACCGCGCGTTCGCCGTGACCGGTAGGCAGGGTCGAGACCCGCACGTCGACCGGACGGCCGCCGACACGCAGCGTGATCCGGCCGTCCTGCGGCAGACGTTTCTCGGCAATGTCGAGCTGCGCCATGATCTTGATCCGCGAAATCAGCGCGCCATGCAGGGCCTTCTTCGGCCGCACGACATCGCGCAACGTCCCGTCGACCCGGAAGCGCACCACCGAAGAAGTCTCGAACGGCTCGATGTGAATATCCGAGGCCTGTTCGCGCGCGGCCTGCGTGAGCAGCGCGTTGATCATGCGGATGATCGGCGCGTCGTCTTCCGATTCGAGCAGATCCTCGACCTCGGGAATGTCCTGCATCAGACGCGACAGATCGACTTCGCCTTCCACCTCACCGACCACCTGCGCCGCGCTGCCGTCCTGACGCGCGTAAGCCTGGTTGATCGCCTGAGCCAGTTCGTCAGCCGGCACACGCACCACGGACAACGCGCCGAAGTTGCGCGCGACTTCAGCAAGCGCCGCATCGCTGGTGCGTTCGCTGATCCATACTTCGAGGCCGTCGGCGTGCTGATGCGCGACCAGAATCTGGCCACCGCGGGCGAAGCCATAGGGCACGAGACGCGCGGCCACCGCCGACGGCGCGATGCGTTCGGCATGCTCCGACACAACTGCAGGCGCAGTCGCCGAAGCTCGGGCTGCTGCCGACGTTCGCGAAGCTGACGGCGGCATGGACGGCGTGCTCACGGCTTCACTCCAGGCGATGCGGTGGACGGTCCCACGGTTACCGGATTTGTCTGAACAGCGGGGTTCGTCTGCACGGCGCCGCCGTTGATAACAGGGTTCGTCTGCACAGCGGGGTTGGCCGGCACAGCGCCGCCGTTCATGACGGGAGCCGACTGCGGCACCATCTGCTGGCGACGCATCTGATCGAGATTGAACAGGTTCATCGCCGGCGAGCCACCCTGGCTCGGGCCGAGCGGCATCGGCGGCACCACCGGATCGTCCTTATCCTTCATCAGGTTGTTGTCCGACTTATACGCGCCCGTCACGCCCTGCACGTAGTCGTAACGGTTCGCCGTCACGGCCTGCGCGGTATCGCGATCGGTGATGATCACCGGGCGCAGAAACACCATCAGGTTGGTCTTCTGGCGAGTCTTCTGTTCCGAGCGGAACAACTGGCCGAGCCAGGGAATATCGCCCAGCAGCGGCACCTTGCTGTTGCTGACCTGATAGTTGTCCTGCATCAGGCCGCCCAGCACGATGATTTCGCCGTTATCGGCGAGCACCGTCGACTGGATCGAACGCTTGGTGAACTGCGGACCGGCCGGGTTGGTCGACACGTTGGTCGTGCCGTTCACGATCGCCGAATCTTCCGTGTAGAGCTGCAGCTTGAGAATCCCACCGTCGGTGATCTGCGGTTTGATGTGCAGCGTCAGACCCACGTCGACACGGTCATACGTGTTGAACGCCGAACCGGGGCTGGTGCCGCTCGTGAGATTCGAATACGAACCCGTCTGGATCGGCACGTTCGTACCGACCACGATCTTCGCTTCTTCGTTGTCGAGCGTGATGAGGTTAGGCGTGGACAGCACGTTCGCATCGGCGGTTTGCGACAGCGCCTGCAACAGCGCGCCAAGTCCCTGCACGCCGAAAATATTGTGCACCCAGCCGACGTTGAGCCCCTGCTGAAGACCCGAGCCACTGGCGAGCGCTGCACCGAGACCACCGGTAGCGGCGCCTGCCGCGGCGGCGGCCGTCAGATTGATAATGCTGTTGCCGGTGCCGGCCGCCAGATTGGTGCCGGCAAAAACCGAACTGTTCGCGACCTGCCACTGAATGCCGAGGTTAGCGTTCGTGGTCGAGTTCAGTTCGACGATCAGCGCCTCGATATAGACCTGCGCGCGCCGCGCGTCGAGCTGGTCGATCACCGCCCGCAGGTTGCGGTACACCGGCTCGGCCGCCGTGATGATCAACGAGTTGGTCGCCGCGTCCGCCTGGATCATGCCACCCGGCTGATTGTCGTCGCTCTTGTCCTTGTCATTGCCGAGCAGGCCGCCGGAACCGCTGTTCGAACCGTATCCGCCGCCGCTGCCACCCATCGGCGACGCTCCCGAGCTGCTGTTGAGCCCGCCCGAGGGCAGCGGCGGCGTACCCGACGTGCCCGTCGAATTGCTGCCGCCCAAGCCGCCACCGCCGTTCTGGTTGAACGAATTCGCTTCGTTCGAGCCGCCTGACGAGCCGGTGTCGCCACTGCCTTTGCCGAGCATCCCGCGCAAGGTCTTCGCGAGCTTCGTCGCGTCCGCGTTGCGCAGCGGCACGACGTGGATGTTGCCGGGCATGGTCGTGGGCGTGTCGAGTTCCCTGGCCAACTGCTTCGCGGCCGCGAGCCGGGCGCCGTTCGACGCGCGAATCAGCAATGAGTTGGTGCGCGGGTCCGCGGTGATCGATACCTTCAGCGTCGCGTCGGTGCTGCCGATCGCGCCGGGGTCGAGCATCTTGGTCAGCTGCGCGGCGATATCGATCGCATTCGCGTTCTTCAGCGGCACCACCGACACCGACTGGCCGGCGGCCGTATCGACACCCGCGATGATCTGCGCGATGCGCCGCACGTTGTCGGCGTAATCGGTCACCACAATCGTGTTGTTGGCCGGGTAAGCAGCGACGGTATTGTTCGGCGAGATCAGCGGACGCAAGATCGGCAGCAGGTTGTTGGCCGACTCGTTCTTCAGCGTGAACACCTGCGTGATGACCTGATCGCCCCGCGCCACCGGCGCATTGCCGACATAGGTCGGCACGCCTTGCAGCTTGGCATCGGCCTCCGGAACCACCTTCAGTACGCCGTGATCCTGCACCAGCGCAAAACCCTGCATCCGCAAGGCGGATTGCAGGGTCTTCAGCGCCTGGTCTTCAGGCACTGCATTTTCTGACACGAGGTTCAACTGACCCTTCACGCGCGGGTCGACGATGATCGTTTTGCCGGTTGCCGCCCCGATCGCCTTGGCCACCTGGTCGATATCGGCGTTCACGAAGTTGAGTGTCACCTGTGCCTGTGCTGTCTGCGCGGTGATCAATCCAGCCACCAGCAGCGCCGTTGCGACGCGACGCAATGCCATACGATTTCTTCTCATGGAATGTGGGTTCGAAGCCGACGGCGCGAGCCGTCGACGGTCATGCAGTGCGAACATTTGAGCAGGCCGCCGCCCTGTCGGTCTGCCAGCCGGCCTCATCAGGGGTCAATCCCCGGGATGCCGGACATCCAAAGTCCGAAAAAAATGAACAGTAACAGTTTTTCATGTCGGATTTGTCACAAAACAAGCGACCCGGTGTGATTACTCTAAAGACCGCCTCCAATCGTCAAGCAATTGAAAGCAAACGTGCTTGTGTGCGCCGACCCGCAGACGCGCTTCGTTTTACGCTCGACTATGTCGGTTAGCCAGCTTGACGGGTATCTGCCTGCCGGTATGATACGAGCCGTTCGAGGTGCTGGCAGCGACTTGCCGAGGCGGGTTTTCCCCGATGCCCGGCAAACGCCCGGCCAGCGAGCCTCACCGGCTTCCAGCGGCTGAAGTATGGCCGGTGCAATGCCTTGTCAAACCCTATTCTTGCGATTTGCTTAGTCGTATTTATTGACTGATGAAACGAACCTTCGTCACTGTCGCCGCAGGACTTGCCGTGCTGATCGCAGCAGGGTCCGCGCGTGCCGATTGCTTTGACGAGGCCGCAGGATATCAGAAGGTGAACCCCCTGATTCTGCGCGCAATTGCGTGGCAGGAGTCACACAATCGACCGGATGCGTTGCATAAGAACGCCAACGGCTCCACCGACTACGGCGTCATGCAGATCAACTCGGTTCATCTGCCCACGCTCGCCCAGTACGGCATCTCGCAAGGCACGCTGATGGAGCCCTGCAAGAACGTCTACATCGCGGCGTGGCATCTGCGCCGTCAGATGAACAAGTACGGCAATACCTGGCAGGCGGTCGGCGCGTATCACTCCGAGACGCCGGCGTTGCGTGACAAGTATGCGCAGCAGATCGCCGCCATCCTGCGCAAGTGGAATCTGATGCCGGCTGCGCACTGAGCCGTTCTCGCCGCGCGGCCCTTTTCCGTTTTGATGCACAATGCGGCTTCGTGCTGCCGCCGGTGTTCGGCCGTCTTCTGGCCCCGGAGTCATGCGACCCCACCCGGCACGCCCTCCAATCCTCTTGTCTTTCCGTACTGCGATGAACCAGCCGCTATTGCCCGTCACCGTCCTCTCCGGTTTTCTGGGCGCGGGCAAGACCACGCTCCTGAACTACATCCTTGCGAACCGTGCAGGGTTGCGCGTTGCCGTGATCGTCAACGATCTGGCGGCCGTCAACATCGACGCAACGCTGGTGCGCGACGCCGCCGCGCTTTCGCATGTCGAAGAACAACTCGTCGAACTGTCGAACGGCTGCATCTGCTGTACGTTGCGCGACGACTTGCTGGTCGAGATCAAGCGGCTGGCCGGCGAAAAGCGCTTCGATGCAATCCTGATCGAGTCGACCGGCGTGGCCGAGCCGATGCCGATCGCCGAAACCTTCACCTTCGTCGACGACGACGGCGTGTCGCTATCCGATATCGCGCGGCTCGATACGATGGTGACGGTGGTCGACGCGTTCAACTTTCTGCGCGACTACGGCTCCGCCGACGCGCTGTCCGAACGGGGCATCGCCGCCACTGAAGAGGACGATCGCACGCTGGTCGAATTGCTGATCGAGCAGATTGAGTTTTGCGATGTGCTGGTGGTGAACAAGGCCGATCTGGTGAGCGCCGACGAACTCACGCGTTTGCAACGCATCCTTGCGCGCATCAATCCGCGTGCCGTGCAGGTAGTGAGCCGTTTCGGCGAGGTGCCGCTTGCCGACGTGCTGAACACCGGACGTTTCGATTTCGACGAGGCGTCGAGCGCACCGGGGTGGCTGGCGTCGCTCAATCAGGAGCATGAACACGGCCATGCTCATCACGGTGAAGCAGACGAATTCGGCATCGGCAATTTCATTTACCGCGCGCGCCGGCCGTTTCATCCGGAGCGCCTGTGGGCGCTGCTGCATCAGGAGTGGCAGGGCGTCTTGCGCAGCAAGGGCTTCTTCTGGCTCGCCACGCGTAACGACATTGCGGGTTCGCTGTCGCAGGCGGGTGGCGCTTGCCGGCATGGTCCGGCGGGCATGTGGTGGGCCGCTCAGGATCGCAGCGAATGGCCGGATGGCGACGACGAGCTGGCCGCCGAAATTGCCGCCGACTGGTACGGCGATCCGGACGATCTGAGCATTGGCGACCGTCGCCAGGAACTGGTGATGATCGGCGTCGGCATCGACCCGGCAGTATGGAAAGCGAAGTTCGATGCGTGCCTCGTCACCGAAGAGGAATACGCGGCGGGACCGCAAGCGTGGCAACAATTCGCCGATCCGTTCCCGGCATGGGATTTCGACGAAGACGACCATGACCACCATCATCATGATCACGACGGCCATGGCCACGGCGAAATCGTGCATCGCCACGATTGAGCCGGCGAGGCCGTTGCGCCTCACGCAACTGTCTAGCCGCGACGCCCGTCACGGCTAAACAGTAATTCCAGACGAAAAAAAACCCGCCATTGGCGGGTGTCAACTGCCGGGCAGTAATCTGCTTAGCGTTTGTTGACTGCGTCTTTGAACGCCTTACCAGCCGTGAACTTGACGGTCTTGGCGGCCGGGATCTTGATAGTTTCGCCGGTCTTGGGGTTACGACCCGTACGTGCTGCGCGCTTGCCCGAACCGAAGCTACCGAAGCCGATCAACTGGACCGCATCACCCTTCGACACAGACTTCTTGATCACTTCAAGCAACGTGTCCAGCGTCTCACCGGTTTGAGCCTTGCTGGCGCCCGTCTGTCCTGCGACGGCGTCGATCAGTTCCTGTTTGTTCATTAAGGTTCCTTTCTGAGTTTAGGTTGACACGAACAGCGCGAACGCGCCGATTATACGTG